>Ga0247734_1000793_pt1 | contig 26153 bp, 26 predicted proteins | sample UWRJL103311B2_FD_180933 | JGI IMG/M metagenome (GOLD analysis project Ga0247734, IMG submission 180933) | Plant litter microbial communities from Arlington Agricultural Research Station in Wisconsin, United States - UWRJ-L103-311B-2 | ecosystem: Environmental > Terrestrial > Plant litter >...
GCGGGCAAGGTGCGGCGGAAGTTTTCGAGGTCGCGCTGGCTGATTTCGCCCGATGCGCCCTTGGGCAAGTCGCCCAGCAGGAACGGCCCGTAAGCCACGCGAATCAGGCGGCTGACCTGCAGGTCGAGCGCCTCGAGCACGCGCCGCACTTCGCGGTTCTTGCCTTCGGTGAGCGTCATCTCGATCCACTGGTTGCGCCCGGTGCGGCGCTCCATGTTGGCGTTGATCTTGCCGTAGATCACGCCGTCGACCTCGATGCCCTCCATCAGTTCTTCCAGGCGGCTCTGCGTGATGTCGCCGAAAGTACGCGCGCGATAGGTGCGCGGAACCCCGGTCGAAGGCAGTTCGAGCTGGCGCTTGAACTCGCCGTCGTTGGTCAGCAGCAAGAGGCCTTCGGTGCTCAGATCGAGGCGGCCGACCGGCATGACGCGGCCCGCGCCCTCGGGCAGAGAATTGCGCAGCGCGTCGTAGATCGTCGGGCGTCCGGCGGGATCGCGCTCGGCGGTGATGAGGCCGGCGGGCTTGTGGAACAGGAACAGCCGGGTGCCTTCGGCGTCGCGCACCGGATTGCCGTCGACGGTGACGCCGCGCAAGCTGGTGAGCACGGTCGAGGGCGTCTCGATCACCTGGTCGCCCAGCTTGACGCGGCCTTCGATGATGATCCGCTCCACTTCGCGGCGACTGGCGACGCCGGCGCGCGCGAGCAGCTTGGCGATACGCTCGCCTTCGCGGGCGGGAAGTGTCGGGTCCTTGGGCGTCGGCGCGGCGGCCCGCGGTGCCGGGCCGGGCCGCGTGACCGGGCGAGGTCCGCGCGGAGCCTCGCCGCGACCACGACCGGCGCCGTAGCGGTCGTCGCTGCGCGGGCGTTCGTCGCGGTTGCTGCGATAGCCACCCTGCGGGGATGCGGTGCGGAAGCCACCTTCGCGCGGCTTGTCTTCACGGGCCCTGTCGTCACGGGGCCGTTCGCCGCGCGGTGCGCCGTCGCGGGCGGGACCACTGCGGTATCCGCCTTCGCGAGGCTTGTCGTCGCGCGAACGTTCGCCGCGCGGTGCGCCGTCGCGAGCGGGGCCACTGCGGTATCCGCCTTCGCGAGGCTTGTCGCCACGCGGACGTTCGCCACGGGGCGCACCGTCGCGACCACCGCGACCGCCGCCGTCGCGCGGAGTGTCGTAGCGCGAACGATCGCCACGCGGCGCACCGTCACGGCCGCTGCGGAAGCCACCTTCGCGGGGTTTGTCGTCGCGGGGACGATCGCCACGGGGCGCGCCGTCGCGGCCACTGCGGAAGCTGCCTTCGCGCGGCTTGTCGTCACGCTGGCGATCGCCGCGAGGGGCGCTGTCGCGGGCCCCATCACGAGCGGGGCCGCTGCGGTAGCCGGAGCCTTCGCGGGGCTTGTCGTAGCGCGGACGGTCGCCGCGCGGCGCCCCGTCACGGGCAGGACCGCTGCGGTACGCGCCATCGCGCGAAGGGCCGGAGCCGCCGCCTTGGCCGCTGCCGCGCGACGGGCCGCCGCGTGGGGATCCGCCGAAAGAGGCGCCATCGCGCGAAGAGCCGCCGCCGGAGGAACCACGGGGCGGACGGCCGCGACCGGAGCCGCCGGACTTGCTGGGAGGTTTGGACATGCGAGGCCCATACCTGTTGATCGCCGGTTCATCCAGCCTTCCCTTACCGCGCCGCGCCGCTAAGTTGCCCCGGACCTAAAACGAGGAGACCGGCGTGGGCGCCGATAGCACTGCACAGCGTCGCGGCGTCTGGGATTCGTTGAAGCCCTATTGCGAGAAGGAATCGCTCGCGGCGTTCCTGCTCGGGCTGTCCTCGGGCTTTCCCTATGCGATGATCGGCGCCACGCTGACCACACGCCTGGCGCAGGACGGCATCGACAAGAAGACCGTCACTGCTTTCACGCTGGCGTTCCTGGTCTACAATCTCAAGGTTTTCTGGGCCTGGATCATCGACGGCGTGCGCCTGCCGCTGCTGCACCGGATGGGCCAGCGCGTATCGTGGATGCTGGTCTGCGGCATCGCGGTGATCGCGGCGGTGGTGAACCTCGCCTTCGTCGACCCGGCCGCCAACATCGAGGCGACGGTGCTCGCCGCGGTGCTGGTGGGCGTTGCGGGCGCCAGCTTCGATATCGTCATCGACGCCTACCGCATCGAGACGCTCAAGCCCTACCAGCTCGGCACCGGCTCGGGCATGAGCCAGTACGGCTGGCGGATCGGTTCGGCAGGAGCGGGTGCCTTGGCGCTGGTGCTTTCGGCGCGGTACGGATGGAGCGTGGGCTATCTGGCCTGTGCGGTCTTCGCGCTGCCCGCCGTGCTCGCCGCGCTGGCACTGGGCGAGCCCGAACGCCGCAAGGTCGTGATCGAGAAGAAGGGCGTCGGCGAAGTCTGGGCCTCGATCGTCGGCCCGTTCGGCGAGTTTTTCCGCCGCAATGGCGCGTTCCTCGTTCTGCTGTTCATCCTCGTCCACAAGATCGGCGACACGCTGGCGAACCTGACGTTCCGCCTGCTGTTCGACGACCTCAAGTTCTCGAACGACGAGATCGCGATCTATGACATCGGCCTGGGCTTCTGGGCCTACATGATCGGCGTGTTCATCGGCGGCGTCGCTTACGCGCGCATGGGCCTGAAGCGGTCGGTCATGCTTTCGCTGGTGCTGATGGGGGTGTCGAACCTCAGCTTCGCGATGCTGGCGGCGGCGGGGCACAGCAACTGGGGCATGGCCGGTGCGATCGGGTTCGAGAACATCGCCAGCGGTTATGGCGGCGTGGTTGTGATCGCCTATTTCTCGGCGCTGTGCGACTTGCGCTACACCGCCTCGCAATATGCGCTGATTTCTGCGGCGGCGAGCGTGGTCGGGAGGCTGCTGACCGGCACCACGGCCGGCGCGCTGATCGACGCGCTGGGTTATGTGAATTTCTACCTGCTGACCACCGTGGCCTCGGTTCCGGGGATCGTGCTGTTCTGGTGGATGTGCCGTTCGGGGCTGGTCGACCAGGCGATGGGGTCTGCCGGCGAGGTGGGCGAGGAAGAAGACCCGTTCGCCTAAGGGTTAATCCGGCAGTTCGCCGTTCTCGCGCAGCACCGCGCCTGCCAGATACAACGACCCGGCGATCAGCACCGCCCGGGGATTGCGCTGCTCCAGTTCCGCCAGCGCGCTCGCCACGTCGGGCGCGCTGCGGGCGTCGACCGACCACTCTGCGAACGCTTCGGGTGGCAGGCAATCGTGCCCCGGCACCGGCACAAGCGTCACGCTTTCGACCAGCCGGTGCAGCGGCTCCAGCAGCGCGCCGGGGTCCTTGCCCGCGATCATGCCGAGCACCAGGTGCGGCGCGATCTCGCGTTCGCACAGGAACGCTTCCAATGCGCGGCCGGCATCGCGGTTGTGGCCGCCGTCGAGCCAGACCGGCGTGCCGGGGACGAGTCGGGTGAGCGGGCCGTCGCCCAGCAGTTGCATACGCGCGGGCCAGTGCGCGGCGCGGATGCCCTCCGCCATGGCGGCGGGGTCGATCCGCAGCGCGTGCTGGCGACGCAGCATGGCGACGGCGAGCGCGGCGTTGTCCGCCTGGTGCGCGCCGGGCATGCGGGGCAGGGGCAGGGTGAGCGAGCCGTCGTGGTCCTCGAACCACAGCGCGTCGCTGGTCGCCTGCGCTTTCCAGCCTTCGCCGCGCAGGAACAGCGGGACCTCTTCCGACGCCGCCAGCGACTGCAGGATTGCCTCGACTTCATGAGGATAGGCTTGCGTCACCAGGGGAACGTGGGCGCGGCGGATGCCGGCTTTCTCGAAAGCGATGCGCACCAGCGGCTCGGCGGGGACGTCGTCCTCGGGCGCGAGGAGGAAGCGTTCGTGGTCGATGCCCAGCGTGGCGATGCCGCAGACCAGCGGGGCGGGCAGCACGTTGGTGGCGTCGAACCGGCCGCCCAGGCCCACCTCGATGACACAGACGTCAGCGGGGTGGCGGCCGAAGCCTAGGAAGCTGGCGGCGATGGTGACTTCGAAGAAGCTGACCTGCAGGCCTTGTGCCGCATCGAGTACTTCGGCCAGCAGCGCCGCCAGTTCGTCGTCGCTCACGAGTTCGCCGGCGATGCGGATACGCTCGTTGTAACGCACCAGATGCGGGCTGGTGATCGCGTGGACCTTGTAGCCCTGCGCTTCCAGCACGCTGCGCAGGAAGGCGCAGGTCGAGCCCTTGCCGTTAGTGCCGGCCACGTGGAACGCGGGCGGAATCGTCAGATGCGGATCGCCCAGCCGCGCCAGCAGTTCGCGGATCGCATCGAGGCCGATGCGCCCCTGCGGCAGCGACAGCGCAGCCAGCCGGTCGAGCTGGGCCTGTACGGCGGGCGCGTCCGACACCGCGAAGTCCCGCATCTCAGCGCGCGGCGTGAACCGCCTGCGCCAGCGCGGCGGTGTATTCCTGCAGCGGGCCGGGTGCGGCCTCGCCGTGCTTGGCGACGACCTCGACCAGCGCCGAGCCGACGACCACGCCATCCGCGACCTTGGCGATGGCGGCAGCCTGTTCGGGGGTGCGCACGCCGAAGCCCACCGCGACGGGAATGTCCGACGCCGCCTTGAGCTTCGCCACCGCGTCCTCGATCGAGCCTTGCGCGGCCTGCTGCATGCCGGTGATGCCGGCGACGGAGACGTAGTAAAGGAACCCGGACGACCCTTCGAGCACCGCGGGCAGGCGCGCCGCGTCGGTGGTCGGCGTGGCGAGGCGGATCAGCGCCACGCCCTTGTCGCGCAGCGCCGGGCCGAGCGAGGCGTCTTCCTCGGAAGGGATGTCGACGCAGATGACGCCATCGACGCCGGCCTTGGCGCATTCGTCGGCGAACCATTCCGGCCCGCGCGTCGTCATCGGGTTGGCATAGCCCATCAGCACAAGAGGCACATGGGGGTGACGCTCGCGGAAGCCGGTGGCGATCGCGAAGATGTCCGCCGTGCGCGTGCCCTTGGCGAGACTGCGCAAGTTGGCCTCCTGGATCGCCGGACCATCGGCCATCGGATCGGTGAACGGCATGCCAAGCTCGATCACGTCCGCCCCGCCCGCGACGAGCGCGTCGAGGTTGGCGGCGGTGTCGCCATCGCCCCCGGTAAGGAAGCAGATGAGCGCAGGGCCTTTGGCGAAAGCGGTTTCGAAGCGGGTGCTCACTGAGCCCTCTCCCCTGCAGAGGAGAGGGTTGGGAGAGGGGCATGAACCACGAGAGGGGCTTGGCGTGCGCTTTCCAGCGCTTCCGAAAGCTTCACAAGGACACCGTGCATGTTCGTCATCACATCCAGGTTGGTGAACCGGACCACGTGGTATCCGCGTTCGTTCAGGTATTTCGTTCTCGCCGCGTCGTGCGGGTCGTCAACATCATGCGTGTGGCCGTAGATCTCTACGATGAGCCGGGGCTCGTTCGCAGCAAAATCGGCGATGTAATGCCCGACGACCTTCTGCCTTCGGAATTTCACGCCTTCGAAACGTTGTGCCCGCACCTGCAGCCAGATGCGTGTTTCCGGTTCCGTCATTTGGCCGCGCATGGCTTTTGCGTAGGCGGTCAATCTTGGGTCGCGCATTTTCCCCTCTCCCAACCCTCTCCCCTGAAGGGGAGAGGGCTAAGGAAGGTGGTCGATCGGCACGAATTACAATTCAGTCCCCAGCGTTTCGGCCACCGTGAAGATGTCCTTGTCGCCACGGCCCGAGAGGTTGACGACGAGCAGCTTGTCCGCGTCCATCTGCGCCGTCAGCTGCGGCAGCGCGGCGAGGGCGTGAGCGCTTTCGAGGGCAGGGATGATGCCTTCGAGTGCGCAGCATAGCTGGAACGCTTCCATCGCCTGGTCGTCGGTGATCGGCACGTATGTCACGCGGCCGCTTTCGTGCAGCCACGAGTGCTCGGGCCCGAGGCCGGGATAATCGAGGCCGGCGCTGATCGAGTGGGCCTCGGTGATCTGGCCGTCCTCGTCCTGCAGCAGGTAGGTCTTGTTGCCGTGGAGGATGCCCGGACGCCCACCGGTGAGCGAGGCGGCGTGCTTGTCGGTGTCGATGCCGTGGCCGGCGGCCTCGATGCCGACCATCGCCACTTCGGGATCGTCGAGGAAGGGATGGAACAGCCCGATCGCGTTCGACCCGCCGCCCACGGCCGCCAACAGCATGTCGGGCAGGCGGCCTTCGACTTCGAGGATCTGCTCGCGCGTCTCGGTGCCGATCACGCTCTGGAAATCGCGGACGAGTTCCGGATAGGGGTGCGGGCCGGCGGCGGTGCCGATGATGTAGAAGGTGTCGTGGACGTTGGCGACCCAGTGGCGCAGCGCCTCGTTCATCGCGTCCTTGAGCGTCTCCGCGCCGCTGGTGACGGGTTCGACCTCGGCGCCGAGCAGCTTCATGCGGAATACGTTGGGCTTCTGCCGTTCGACGTCCTTGGCGCCCATGAAGATCGTGCACGGCAGGCCGAATCGCGCCGCCACGGTGGCGGTGGCGACGCCGTGCTGGCCGGCGCCGGTCTCGGCGATGATCTTGGTCTTGCCCATGCGGATCGCGAGCAGGATCTGGCCGACGCAGTTGTTGATCTTGTGCGCGCCGGTGTGATTGAGATCCTCGCGCTTGAAGTAGATCTTCGGGCCTTTGCCTTCAGGCGCGAGGCTACGGAAGTGCTCGGTCAGGCGTACGGCCGGATAGAGCGGGCTAGGGCGGCCTACGAAGGTCTTCAGCAGGTCGTCGAACTGAGCCTGGAACGCCGGATCGTTCTGCGCCCTGCGATACTCCTTCTCGAGATCGAGGACGAGCGGCATCAGCGTCTCGGCGACGTAGCGGCCGCCGAACTGGCCGAAGTGGCCGGTTTCGTCGGGCAGCGAGCGCAACGAGTTCGCGGGCGGATTCACGGGCGGTTGAGCTGTCATGGTGCGGGCGTTGGCAGAGGGCCGGGCGATTGTCCAGATGGACCGTGCGTCGGCGCGCCTGCACCTTGCGCGTTGGGAGCGACAAGCCCCTGTTTCAATTGCAAAATACGCAAGCCATTTGCGTCAAAAGCATCATAATGTCCAAACCCTGCAGTTTTATGACGTTTGGGATCAAATGGCGAAATTTTCGTTCATCTGGGCGCAAGGAACGGAGGACCAACGGCGGGCTCCCGGTGAGGGGCCGGGCCATGAATACTGGAGTACATAATATGCGTATTGCACTTGTTTCGCTCGCCGCAGTTGCCGCCGTTGCTGCTGCCACTCCCGCCCTTGCCAATGAAGCCCGCATCGAAGCGCGCGGCGGCGTGATCTGGGACGGTAGCAACAGCGATGCAACGGCAGGCGTCGCAGCCGGTTACGACTACGACCTCGCCCCCGGCCTGTTCGTCGGCATTCAGGGTTCTGCCGACAAGGTCCTGGCCAGCAACACCCGCGTTTCGTGGGGTGCAGGCGGCCGCATCGGCGTCAAGGTGCTTCCGAGCACCAAGGCCTATGCGCTGGCCGACTGGGAGTCGAAGAACACCCGTTACGGCTACAGCGCTGTTGGCGTCGGTGGCGGCGTCCAGCAGGACCTCGGCTCGCGTTACTACGTGAAGGCCGAGTACCAGCACCTGCTGATCGGCAAGGACACCCCCGATGCAGACCGCGGTCTCGTCGGCGTGGGCGTCAAGTTCTGATCCCAAGGATCTGATCGCTGCGTAACAGCAGTGTAAGCCAGGGAGGGCGGTCCGGCGACGGGCCGCCCTTTCTTGCGTCATGCGGCGGATTGGACCGCGCGGCAGAAGGCGGTGATGCGAGCCTCCTCCTTGACACCCGGCGCGCTTTCGACGCCCGAGGACGTGTCGACCAGCGACGTGCCCGTCAGCCGGATCGCCTCGGCGACGTTGGCGGAATCGAGCCCGCCGGCCAGGCCCCATGCCAGCGGACCCTTCCAGCCCGCGACGAGGCTCCAGTCGAAGCTGAGGCCCATGCCGCCCGGTAGCGTGCCCTTGGGCGTCTTGGCGTCGAACAGGATGAAGTCGGCCGCGTCGGCATAGGCGCTCGCCCGCGCGACGTCGGCGGCGGTGGCGACCGACAGGACTTTCCACACCGGCACCCCGAACCGCGCGCGCAGGTGCGCGGCGCGCTCAGGCGTTTCCGCGCCGTGGAGCTGCAACGCGTCGAGCCGCGCGGCAGCGAGGTATTCGCCCAGGACGTCGTCGCTGGCGTCGACGAACAGGCCCACGCGGACGATGCGCTCACCTGCCTGCTCGCATAGTTGAGCGGCCTGGGTGGGCGTGACGAAGCGTGGGCTCCTTGGGAAGAAATTGAGGCCCAGGTGCGTGGCTCGGGCACGAACGGCCGCTTCGAGCGCCGCGGGCGTGCTGATGCCGCAGATTTTGATCGCCGGTGTTGGCATATGCGCGTTCAGGCCTAGATTGGGGCCTCGTCATCGAGAGGGCCACGAATGAAACGTCTGGCGCGCTATCTAATGCCATTTGCCGCCGCGGCAATGCTCGGCGGGTGCAATGTCACGGAGTCCATCAAGGAGGCGGGCGTCGAGGTGGACAAGTTCCACCGCGCGCTAGACGCCGGCAATTCGCAAGGCATCTGGGCATCGGCGGGTGCGGACCTGCACCGGGCCACCCCGCGCGCGCAGTTCGTGGCGGTGCTCGACGCGGTGCATCGCAAGCTGGGCAAGGTGAAGTCGACCAAGCAGGTCGGCTGGAACAGCAACGCTACCACCAGCGGCAGCTTCGTGACGCTCACCAACGAGACGGTGTTCGAGCACGGCACCGGCACCGAGCAGTTCGTGTATCGCAAGGGTGACGCCGACAAACTCTCGCTTGCCGGCTATCACATCCAGTCGAACGATATGATGCTGAATTAGGGCGTCAGTTCGAACTGCACCGTCACGTTGACGTTCATTTCCAGCTCGCCCGCAGCCACCGGCGGGGCGGCGGCGACGTCCATCGCCTGCTTGCGCACGTACATCACCGGCTGCGGCGAATAGCCGCCGCTCTCGCTGATCGAGACGATCCGCGCGACGCGCAGGCCCGAAGCCTTGGCGTAAAGCTCGGCGCGGGTGAGGGCGGACTTCATCGCCTCGACGCGGGCTTCGTCCATCGCGGATTCGGGTTCCGACAACTGGAAGTTGGGGCCGTTGACCTGGTTGGCGCCGGCCGAGACGAGCGCGTCGATGACTTTGCCGATGTCAGCCAGCTTGCGCTGGCGTACCGATACGGAATTGTTCGCCTGATAGCCGACGATGCGCTGCGGGCCGTCTTCGTAATTGCCGTCGGGCAGGCGCTTGGGGTTGGCGTAGACCGGGCTGACCGACAGGTTGCTGGTCTGCACGTCCTTGTCGGCGATGCCGGCGCGCTTGAGCGCGGCGATGACCTTGGTCATCTGCGCAGAATTGGCCGACAGCGCCTCGCTTGCGGTGGCGCCTTGCGTGGTGACGCCGGCGGTGTAGCTGGCAAGATCGGGCTCGCGGGTCGACGAGCCTTGCGCGGTGACGGTCAGCAAGGTGTGCCCGACCTCGATCGCGGGGACCGGGGCGGACTGCGCAAAAGCGGCAGGGGCGGAAAAGGCCAGCGCGGTAGCGGCCAGCAGGCTCAGACGGTTCATGTGGGGTCGCACTCCCAGGGGTTATTCGGTGCCAACGATCTGGCGTCCGGGAGGTTGCGAAGGGCTGAACGGCGAAGCGGGGCTGGGTTAAGGTGAACGGTGCGCGCTGTCGTAAAATTGCATCAGTCACCTCGTCATTGCGAGCGTAGCGAAGCAACCCAGGGTGGTCTAACCGCTCCTGGGTTGCTTCGCTGCGCTCGCAATGACGAAGTGGAGTTTGGTTAAAGCGTTGCCTCGATCGCGCGCGCCGCCGCCAGCGGGTCCTCCGCGCGGCTGATCGGGCGGCCGATCACCAGTACGCTGGCACCGGCGTCGCGTGCCTCGCGCGGGGTGACGGTGCGCTTCTGGTCGCCGATCTTGCCGTTCGACGGGCGCAGGCCGGGGACCACGAAATAGCCGTCCTTCCACTGCTTGTGCACCGCGCCGACTTCGTGGCCCGAGCACACGATCCCGTCGAGCCCCGCCGAGTGGGCAAGGTCGGCGAGGCGCAGCGCCTGGTCGTAGGGGTTGGCATCGACGCCGATGGCGGCAAGGTCGTCGCCGTCGAGGCTGGTGAGCACGGTGACGGCCACCACCTTGCAATTTTCGCCCGCCGCGGCCTTGGCGTCTTCCATCATGGCGCGGCCGCCGGCGGCGTGGATGGTGACGATCGAGGGCTGCAGCACGTGAATCGCCTGCATCGCACCGGCGACGGTATTGGGAATGTCGTGCAGCTTGAGGTCGAGGAAGATCGGCAAGCCGATCTTGTGCAGTTCGTGGACCCCGTGGTGGCCGTGGGCGCAGAAGAATTCGAGCCCCAGCTTGATCCCGCCGACATGGCCCGCGACCTTGCGTGCCAACGCCTCTGCAGCGTCGAGGCGGGGGAGGTCGAGGGCGAGGTAGACGGGATTGTGGTTCATGACTGCGAAGGTTCCGACGGTATTTCGAATGGAGTCTCAGGCACTGCCGCCGCAGGCGTCAGCGCGGGCGCGGACGTGGCGCGCAGCGAGTTTTCGAGTGTGGCGATACGGCGGTTCAGCCGCCAGCGCACCGCGCGCAGATAGAGCCAGACGGGCAGCATGCCGAGCCCAAAGAACAGCAGCGCGACCACGCCGACCGGCCAGTCGAAGTGAAGGTAGTTGCCGTCCTGCAGCGGCCAGAAGTTCACCGGCGCCTTCGTCCAGTTCATCGCGATGAACGCGACGAGGATCGCGGTCGTGACGATCCACGCGATTGTGCGGATTATCTGCATTCTTACTCCTGCTTTTCCCCCCGCGACGGGGCGATGCTAGGCGTGAAAATTCCGCAAGGGAAGGGGCGGATGGAGGCTTTGGCCGAGGGTTGCCAGAACTCCCCGTCGTTCTGTTTCCTAAACCACCTCGTCATCGCCGCGAAGGCGGCGATCCATCTGATGGCCGTGCAATCTGCGACGCCATCAGATGGGTTCCCACCATCGCGGGAATGACGAAGGCTAGAAACGGGGGCTTGAGCCTCAGCCGAAGACGCGCGCGAAGATCGTGTCGACGTGCTTGAAGTGGTAGTCGAGGTTGAACTTGTCCTCGATCACTTCGGCGGGCAGCGCGGCGGTGACTTCGGGGTCGGCCTTAAGCAGCTCGAGCAGCGACAGTTCGCCGTCCGATTCCCACACCTTCATCGCGTTGCGCTGGACCAGGCGGTAGCTCTCGTCGCGCGAGAGGCCGGCCTGGGTCAGCGCCAGCAGCACGCGCTGCGAGTGGACCAGGCCGCCCATGCGATCGAGGTTCTTCTGCATGCGGACAGGATAAATCAGCAGCTTGTCGATCACGCCGGTCAGGCGGCCCAGCGCGAAGTCGAGGGTGATCGTGGCGTCCGGGCCGATGAAGCGCTCGACCGAGGAGTGCGAGATGTCGCGCTCGTGCCACAGCGCCACGTTCTCCATGGCGGGTACGACGGCGGAGCGGACCACGCGGGCGAGGCCGGTGAGGTTCTCGGTGAGGATCGGGTTGCGCTTGTGCGGCATCGCCGACGAACCCTTCTGGCCGGGCGAGAAGTATTCCTCGGCCTCCAGCACTTCGGTGCGCTGCAAGTGGCGCACTTCGATGGCGAGACGCTCGATCGAACTGGCGATGACGCCGAGCACCGCGAAGAACATCGCGTGGCGATCGCGCGGGATGACCTGGGTGGAGACCGGCTCGATCGCCAGGCCCAGCTTGTCGGCGACGTACTGTTCCACCGCCGGATCGGTGTTGGCGAACGTACCCACCGCGCCCGAGATCGCGCACGTGGCGACCTCTTCGCGTGCCGCGATCAGGCGCTTCTTGCAGCGCGCGAACTCGGCGTAGGCTTCGGCGAGCTTGAGGCCGAACGTCACCGGCTCGGCGTGGATGCCGTGGCTGCGGCCGATGGTCGGGGTGTACTTGTGCTCCTGCGCGCGGCGCTCGATCGCGGCCAGCAGCGCGCCGAGGTCGGCCAGGAGGATGTCGGCAGCCTTGACCAGCTGAACGTTCAGCGTGGTGTCGAGCACGTCGGAGCTGGTCATGCCCTGGTGCATGAAGCGCGCCTCGGGGCCGACTTGCTGGGCCACCCAGTCGAGGAAGGCGATGACGTCGTGCTTGGTGACGGCCTCGATCGCGTCGATCGCGGGCACGTCGATCACCGGATTGGTCGCCCACCAGTCCCACAGCGCCTTGCCGGCGGACGCGGGCACGGTGCCCATCTCGCCCATCTTCACGGCGGCGTGCGCTTCGATCTCGAACCAGATGCGGTAGCGGGCTTCGGGTTCCCAGATCGCGGTCATCGCGGGGCGGGCGTAGCGGGGGACCATGTTCGACTCCTGTGGCTGACGCGGGTATTGGCCAATTCACCGGGGCCGCTAGGGCGCGCGGGCGCGAAAGGCAAGGGTGCGAAGGGCCGGCGGATCACGGCGTCGCCGCGACCCTTCCGACCAAGCCTTGCGCATCGTCCCTGCAGCGAGGCGGAATCTTAACCATTCCCCGCGCAGAGGTTTCTACGCAGAAGCCCGCGCATATCGTGCGGCGCGGCCCGGACGTGACGATACAGATGCCCAGCTGGAGGACCCTGATCGCGCCGCCGTTGTCCGCGCTGCTGTGCTTCGTGCTGGCGACGGTGATGATCGAGCACCTGAGTTTTCAGGGCAACCTGGCCTCGGTCTGGCCGGCAAATGCGGTGATCCTGGCTCAGCTGCTGGGCCGGCCGCGGCGCGAGTGGCCCCGCTACCTGGTCGGTAGCTTCGTCGCCCTCGCCGCGGCGGGCATCGTCGCGCGTGGCACGCTGACCGGGCCGATCGCCTTCGCTTTCGCCAACAGTCTCGAGATCGCGTTGGCGGGCTGGATGTTGCGGGGGAGCGTCGATCGCGATGGACGCCTGCTGCACCGCCATGCCTCCGTTGGTCGATTCGTGCTGTGCGCAGGGTTTATCGCCCCGGCCTGCGGAGCGACGCTGGGCGCATTGATCGCGGCGCTGGTCTTTGGGCTGCCGATGGGCATCTCACTCGCGACGAAATTCAGTGCCGATGCGCTCGGCCTACTCATCTTCACGCCGTTCTTCTTCGGTCTCTTCCATGGCGACTATCTGAACAGCCTGCGCACGGCCTCGTGGCGGGACCGCCTGCAGCGGCTGGGCCTTTACGGGACCGTGCTCGCGGTTGGCCTTCTAGTGTTCGGCCAGAATCGCTATCCGTTACTGTTCATGCCGCTGGCGCCGCTGATGCTGGTGGCGTTCCGGCTAGGCTGGCAAGGCACCAGTCTGGGGGTGCTGATCGTCGCGGTGATCGGGGGCGTCGCGACGTTCCATGGCAAGGGCCCGATACACGTGGCGGTAAGCGACATGGGCGTACAGATGGCGTTCCTGCAAGTCTATCTCGCCACCGTGCTGATGCTGATGATGCCGGTCGCTGCCGCGCTCGCCGCTCGTCGCGATCTGATCGAGCGGCTCAGCGAAAGCGAGCGGGCGCTCAAGCTGCTGGCCGACCGCTCGGCGATCGTCCTCGTTCGTTTCTCGCACGACGGGGTCTGCACGCGCATGGTGGGCGACGCTGCCGCGCTGATCGGCGAGGATGCGCAGGACCTGCTGGGTGCACACGTCGGTGAACTGGGTGAGCCGTTCGGCGGGCCGCTGTTCGCCGCGCACTTGCGCGCGATCGGCAACGACCTGCCGGTAACGATCGAGGTCCAGCGGCAGGGCGGCGCGTGGATCGAGGCGACTTTCCGGGCCGAGCGCGACGAACACGGCGGCCCGGCGGGAACTGTGGCGACGCTGGTCGACGTGACCGCGCACAAGCGGCGCGAAGGCGAACTGGCGCGCCGCGCCGAGACCGACGACCTCACCGGCCTCGCTAACCGCGCCGGTTTCCTGCGCCGCTTCGACGTCGCGCTTAGCGCCACCGGGGACCTGAGCGTGGCGCTGATCGACGTCGATCGCTTCAAGTCCTTGAACGACGAGTTCGGCCATGTGGCGGGCGATGCCGCGCTGGCCGAGATCGGGCGCCGCATCGCCTCCAGCGTGCGCGCCGGCGACGTCGTCGCGCGGCTCGGCGGGGACGAATTCGTGGTGCTCCTGCACAAGGCCGATCGCCAGGCCGCGATGGCTCTGTGCGAGCGTATCGTGCGGTCGGTGTCGTCCGCGCCGATCGGGCTGCCGCTGGGCGGCGAAGTCGAGGCGCGGATCAGTTGCGGGCTGGTGAACCACACCCCGGGGCAGAGCGGCATCGACCTGCTGAACCGCGCTGACCTCGCGCTTTACGAAGCCAAGCGCAACGGCCGCAACCAGCTCATCGCGGCGTAGAGGCGCGGCCTGCGCCTACGCCTGCAGCCAGGCGAAATCGACCCGGACTTCGCCTTTAGCCATACCTTGCGCATCGAAGCTGCGTTCGACGATCGCGCCTTGGCCCTTGCGGTCGATGGCGAGGACGGTGCTGCAGCGGGTGCCGTAGATTGGGTTGTGAATGAACACCGGCGCGAAGCTGGGTTCCGGGCCCTTGCCGGGTGCCATGGGAAGCGCGGGTTTCTCGTCGCGCAAGGCGGCCATAAGCGGTGCGAAGTCGGGCGATCCGGAGTCTAGCCAGTCGTAGACAGCCTCGTTCAACTGCAAGGTCTTGGGCCAGGGCACGTCGAAGCCGCCGTTCGAAAGCCCGTGGATGCCGGGCGCAAGTGGCCGAGTCTCGGCGTCCGGGTAGTTGGTCAGGAAGCTGGCGTGGCCGGCATCGACGAGGATGAGGTTGAACGCGTTCATCCGGTCGATCGGCTCGGCCAGGCGTTCCAGCGCGATGCCGCCGAGCAGGTCCGTCACCAGTTTCCCGCGCGAGGGCCGGTTCGGCTGCGAGCCGCCGGGGACGCGGTAATTGGTGACGAGCCCGAAGCGGCCCGCTTCGGTGACGCCCAGCCACGTGCCGCCGCCGGTTAGGTCGGTCCCGGCGATGATGCCCGAACCGTCGCTCCAGCGCGATAGCGGCGTGGCCGGGCGCGCGTGGTACTCGTCGCGGTTGCCGGCGACGATTAGCAGCCAATCGGGATGGGCGTCCCAGGCGACGGTGGCAACGCACATGGCCTCAGATCAGTCCCTTGGAGCGCAGCGAGACGTGCCCCTCGCGCCCGATCACGAGATGGTCGTGGACGGCGACGCCGAGCAGGCGGCCGGCGTCGGCGATGCGGTTGGTAATCTCGATGTCGGCGCGGCTGGGCTGGGGTGAGCCGGAGGGGTGGTTGTGGACGAGAATCAGCGCGGTGGCTCCCAGATCGAGCGCACGGCGGATCACTTCGCGTGGATGGATCGCTGCTTCGTCGATTGAACCTTCGCCCACCAGATCGTCCAGAATCAGCATGTTGCGGGTGTTGAGGTAGAGCACCCGCACCCGCTCGACGGTGAGGTGCGCCATGTCGATCGTCAGGTAGTCGATCAGCGCTTGCCACGATCCCAGCACAGGCGCCTCGCGCACTTTCTGGCGCGCCATGCGGGTGGCGGCGACGGTAACGATGCGCAGCGCCGCCGCGGTCGCCTCGCCCATGCCGGGATGCGCGGCAAGCGTGCGCGGATCGGCCTGGAGCACGCCCGCCAGCGAGCCGAAGCGCTGCAGCAGGCTGCGGGCGAGCGGCTTCATGTCGCGGCGCGGAACCGCCTGCATCAACAGGAGTTCGATGACCTCATGATCCCCCAGTGCCTCCGCCCCGCCATCCAGCAGCCGCTTGCGCAAGCGGGCGCGGTGGCCGCTCGAATCGGTTCCGAACGCCGCTGGTGCGGGGGCGCTTTCACGAAAGAGGGGGGGCTGTTCGGACATGATACGTACAAACAATTGCCTTTCCGACGCGCCCGGCGCAAGTGAACGATCGGATGTCGCAAGAGCAGGACCTTATTCCCGACAGCGAGGAAACCGCGAGCGGGATCAGCCGGCGACGACGTCGCTGGCGGGCTCCGGTGCTGGTCGTGTGCGCGCTGCTGGTCGCCGCGTTCCTTGCCGTATGGCTGTCGCGCAAGGAAATAGCCGACGATCTGATCGCTTCGCAGCTCGAATCGCTGGGCATTCCGGCGCGCTACGAGATCGTCAGCATCGGCCCGGCGGAACAAGTGATCCGCAACCTCGAAGTCGGCGATCCCCGACGACCGGACCTGACGATCGCCGAAATGCGGGTGGCGACGCGGCTCTTGTGGGGCTTTCCCGGAATCGGTCGTATCACCTTGATAAAGCCGCGTATTTATGGGTCTTACGTCAAGGGAAAGGCCAGCTTCGGCAGCCTCGACAAGGCTTTGTTCGGCGGCAAGGGCGGGCCGTTCTCGATGCCCGACTTCGACGTCAAGGTGGTCGACGGGCGGGCGCTGATCGACAGCGACCATGGCCGCATCGGGCTCAAGCTGGCCGGCGAAGGCCCCTTGCGCGGCGGGTTCGCGGGCGAGCTGGCGGCGCTGTCGCCGGCGCTGGAGGGCGGCGGCTGCCGCACCGGGCGCACCACGATCTACGGTAAGCTGACCACCTCCGCCGCCAGGCCGCGCTTCGTCGGGCCGGTGCGGCTGGAGGGCCTTGTCTGCCCCGATCGCGGGCTGAAGCTGGCGCGCGCCGGGGTGCAGCTCGACGCGACGCTGGACGAGGCGATGAACGGCGTGGAAGGCAAGCTGGGGCTGGCTGCGGGCGCGGCGCATTATGGTGCGCAGGCGATCGCGGGGCTCAGTGGATCGGGACGATTTACCTATCGCCACCAAGGGCTTAACGCAACTTTCCGGGCCACGGCGCGCGGGCTGGAAACCCCGCAGGCGCGGCTGGGAACGCTGACTTTCGATGGCCGGGCCCGCTCTGCGCAAGGGTTTTCGCACTTCGATATCGATGGCGACCTCAACGGCACCGAGGTGGGGTTGAGCGACACCATAGACCGGATCCTCGGCACTGCGCAGGCTTCGGCAGCGGGGACGCTGGGGGCACCGATCGCGGCGCAAGTGCGCCAGGCGCTGGCCCGCGAACTGCGCGGCAGCACGCTCGATGCGAATCTCATCCTGCGCAAGTCCGACACTGGCCTCAGCCTCGTGGTGACGCGCGGTTCGTTGCGCGGTGGCAGCGGCGCCTCGCTCGTCGCGCTCTCGCGCGTGCAGGCGCAATTCGCCAAGGGCGCGCCGCGCGTGACCGGGAATTTCGCGACCGGGGGCGAGGGCCTGCCGCAGATCTGGGGGCGGATGGAAACCGGCGGCGATCGGCGGTTGGCGCTGCAGGTCTCCATGCCGGACTATCGCATCGGCTCGGCGATGATCGGCGTGCCGCGCCTCGCGCTCGAACAGGATCGCAGCGGTGCGCTCGGCTTCAGCGGTCAAGTGCTGATGAGCGGCGCGCTGCCCGGCGGCACGATGCGCAACCTGCTGCTGCCGGTGAACGGGCGCTGGGCGGCCAACGGCGACCTCGCGGTGTGGCGCGGTTGTACCGATGTGTCGTTCGACGCGCTCACGTTCTCCAGCCTCACCATCGACCGGCGCAAGCTGACGGTGTGCCCGGCGAAGGGCGGCGCGATCGTCGAGCAGCGGGGCGGCAACCTGATGATCGCCGCCGGTGCCACCGCGCTCGATCTTTCGGGGCGGCTGGGCCAGACCCCGATCCGCATCGCCAGCGGGCCGCTGGGCTTCGCGATGGGCGGGACGAGCGTCGGCGCGCTCAAGGCCAGCGCCGTGAACGTGGCGCTGGGTCCCGAGCCGACCGCCTCGCACTTCACGGTCAACCGCATCGAGGCGCGCATCGGCAGCGAGATCGCCGGGACTTTCGACGAGGCCGACGTGCGCCTCGCCGCGGTGCCGCTCGACATCCGCAAGGCGGCGGGCCAGTGGCACTATGCTGGCGGCGTCGCGTCGATCGAGGGCGCGCGCTTCACTTTGGTGGACCGCCAGCCGGTCGCCCGATTCGAGCCGATGGTCGCGCGCGACGCCACCTTGCGGCTGATCGAAAACAGCATCGTCGCGCAGGCATTGCTGCGCGAGCCGACCAGCGACCGCGCCGTGGTGCGTGCCGACATCGTTCACAACCTCGCCGATGCTTCGGGCCACGCCGACCTAGCGGTCGATGCCATACCGTTCGACGACAAGCTGCAGCCCGCCGCGCTGTCCGGCATGGCCTTGGGCATCGTGTCCGATCTCAAGGGCGTGGTGCGCGGCACCGGGCGGATCGACTGGAACGCCAGGGGCGTGACCAGCCGTGGGCGCTTCGCTACCGACGGACTGGACTTCGCCGCCGCCTTCGGGCCGGTGCACGGCCTGTCTGGCCAGATCGTCTTCACCGACCTGCTCGGTCTCGTCACTGCGCCGGCGCAGACGGTGCGCCTCGCCTCTATGAATCCGGGCATCGAAGTGACTGACGGGACGCTCTCGTTCCAGCTCAAGCCCGGTTACAACCTCGTCATCGATGGCGGGCAGTGGCCGTTCATGGACGGCACGCTGACGCTCGATCCCGCGCATATGCAGATCGGGGTCGCGGAGACGCGGTATTACACGCTGCGCGTCGCCGGGCTGAACGCGGCGACCTTCGTGCAGCGGCTGGAGATGGCGAACCTGAACGCCAGCGGCGTGTTCGACGGGGTCATCCCGCTGGTGTTCGACCAGAACGGCGGGCGCATCGAGGCCGGCTATATCGCCTCGCGCGATCCGGGCGGCAACGTCTCCTACGTGGGCGCACTGACGTACAAGGACCTCTCGGCGATGGGCAACTTCGCGTTCGATGCGCTGAAGTCGCTCAATTACAAGCACATGGAGATCGCGCTGGGCGGCTCGCTGTCGGGCGACATCGTTACCCGGCTCAGCTTCGACGGGTTGAGCCAGGGGCAGGGCGCCAGCAAGAACTTCATCACCAAGCAGGTGGCCAAGCTGCCGATCCGTTTCATCGTGAACGTCAAGGCGCCGTTCTTCAGCCTGTTCGGCTCGTTGCGGTCGCTCTACGACCCCAATTACGTTGCCGACCCGCGCGTGCTCGGCCTGCTCGGTGCAGACGGAAAGCGCCGGGCGGACGTGCCCGACGTGATGGTCAATCCCGCGCCGCCTCCATCCACCGTTATTCAGCCTCCAGTCAGCGAGAAAGCTCCATGACGTCCTGCGAATTGACCGGAAGCCTTCCGGCTGCGAGAATCCCGACGATGATCGAAGGGACCACAATCGAGCAGCAGGCAGGCCCAGGGTTCGGCAGGCGCGCCGCGTGCGCCGCAAGGACGGCCGTGATGTCGGTGGCGGTTTCGACAGCGTTCGGGCTCGGTGGCTGCATCCAGGTTGCAGCGCCGGACAAGCCGATCGTGATCGAGCTGAACATCAACATCCGGCAGGAAGTGGTCTACCAACTGGCTGCGGACGCAACCAAGACGGTAGAGCAGAACAAGGGCATATTCTGATGACCAGGACCCGTATCATAGCCGCCGCTGCGGCCGCGGTTCTTTTGATGACCGGCACCTCGGCCGCTTACGCCGAAGGGCGCAGCCCCGAGTATTCGGCCGCGCGCGCATCCGGCAAGGTCGGCGAGCAGCGCGACGGCTATCTGGGCGTCATCGGCAGCCAGGGCGGGGACGTGACCGCGATGGTGCGTGACCTCAACAACAAGCGCCGCGCGGTCTACACCGCCGCCGCGACGGGCAAGAGCACGATCGAGGAATACGCCTTCACCACCGGCTGCAAGCTTATCCGCGACACTTCGCCCGGCGAGAAGTACCAGGGCCTCGACGGCTCGTGGAAGACGCGTGGGGCCGGCGCGCCGGAACTCGACCCGCGCTGCCCTTGAGGCGCGGCACCTTGCCCAACCCGCTGCGCGACTAAGGCCTGCGACCTAAACCACGCGGCCGTGTCCGCAGGCGGGAGGGGGCATTGGACTTCACCCACCACCCACTCAATCTCGAGCCGGAGTGACTGCATCGGGCGGGCGTGGCCCAAAGTATTAGGCGTCCCGCTCAAGCTGTCGGCAAGCGCAGTGACCAATCAAGAAAAAGCCGGGGGCAGAGGTGCCTTTCCGGCCTTTTTCTTGGCGTTTCGCAGCGTATCTGCGGCGCGATATTGCTGGTCGACGGTCGCGTTCTTCTTGGCCGGGTCGGCTGCAAGGCTGCCAGTCCTGTCCGTAACCGCGGCATATGGGATGGGCTACGGTTGACTCGGGAAAAGCCCCACCCTAAGGGGGCGGCGCTCTTGGCGGGCAGCCGTCGTGCGCGTGTAGTGTTCCTGATCGTCAGGAAGGGGAACGTGACATGACCGACGAGCCGCCCGTTCGAGACCCTGTTGGCGAGGATGCGCGCATCGATTCGCTCGACGAAAGGCTAAAGGCCCTTCGCGAGCGGGAAGAGGAACGTAATCGACCGAAGGCCGGTGCGGAAACCGATGCGAGCTATCGCCTTGGCAACCGCGTCCTTTCGGAACTGCTGGGGGGTGTCGCCGGCGGTCTGTTCCTGGGGTGGCTCATCGGCCATTTCAGTGGATATATGGCGGGGAGTCTGATGGTGATGCTGTTCGTCGGAATTGGTATCGCTTTCAGGAACATCATTCGAATTACGAGCCGGCGTCCCGACTGACCCGAGATGGGCAAGGGGGCGCTGCGGTTCAATAGGCGACAGGGGTAACGCGTGGCTGCCGAAGCGAAGCTCGATCCGATGCACCAGTTCCAGCTCGAGAAGCTGGCGGGCGCGGACTGGAACATTGCCGGTTATAACATCGCGTTCACCAACAGCGCGCTGTGGATGGCGATCGCCACGCTCGCGCTGATCGTGTTCGTCGCGGGCGGCATGAAGCGTCAGGTCGTTCCGGGCCGCTGGCAGATGGCGGTGGAGACCTTCACCGGCTTCATCGACGGCATGCTGGCCGCCAACGTCGGCAAGAACGGCAAGAAGTACGTCCCGTACATCTTCTCGCTGTTCATGTTCATCCTCTTCGCCAACTTCCTCGGCCTGATGCCGCTGGGCGTGCTGGGCGTCCACGCCTTCACCTTCACTAGCCACTTCTCGGCGACGGGCGTGCTGGCGGTGATGTCGTTCGGCATCGTGCTGATCGTCGGCTTCGCCAAGCACAAGCTGCACTTCTTCTCGCTGTTCGTGCCGCACGGCACTCCGGTGGCGATGATCCCGATCATCTTCGTGGTCGAGCTGATCTCGTTCCTGGTGCGCCCGTTCAGCCTCGGCCTGCGACTGTTCGTCGCGATGATGGCCGGCCACGTCCTGCTCGAAGTGCTTTCCAGCTTCGTCATCAGCGGTGGCAACGCTGGCCCGGTCATGTTCGTGATCGCAGGCGTCCCCAGCTTCGTGCTGATGGTCGGCATCTGCGCGCTGGAACTGCTGGTCGCGGGCATCCAGGCTTACGTTTTCGCTCTTCTCACGTGCGTCTATCTCAACGACGCAGAGAACCTTCACTGATCTTTATGTCCGCTTCGATGCGGGTTTTTTCCAAAGGGAGTTTTTGAAATGGACGCAGAAGCTGCAAAGATGCTCGGTGCTGGTTTCGCCGCTATCGGTGCTGGCCTGGCCTCGATCGGCGTTGGCAACGTCTTCGCTAAGTTCCTCGAAGGCGCGCTGCGCAACCCCGGTGCTGCCGACGCGCAGCAGGGCCGCCTGTTCATCGGCTTCGCCGGTGCAGAGCTTCTCGGCCTGCTTTCGTTCGTCATTGCCGCGCTGCTGATCTTCGCCTGATCCAGCGCCTGACCGGACAAGCCCCGGCTGCCCGAACCTTTGGTCGGGCGGCCGGACTTTCCGGCCATACGATTTTCACGGCTTCCTCGAGACAGGGCTGAACCCATGCCTCAGATCGCTCAGCTAGGCGAGTTCTACTCCAGCCAGATCTTCTGGCTGCTGATCTTCTTCGGGATCACCTTCTTCGTCGTCGGACGAGGCATGCTGCCCAAGGTGATGGACACCGTCGCCAGCCGCGACAACACGATCGCCGCCGACCTCAAGGCAGCCGAAGCCGCTCGCGCCCAGGCCGATGCGGAAGAGGCCTCCTGGCGCACCCGCGAGAATGCCAACCGCGCTCAGGCGCAGGGCTACATCGCCGACGCGCGCGCCAGCGCTGCCGCCGCCACCGCGCAGCGGCTCGCCGTCGCGCAGGCCGGTATCGACGCCACCATCGCCGGTGCGGAAACGCGCATCGCCGATGCACGCCGTGCTGCCGCGGACGACATCGAGGCGGTCGCCGCCGACGCCACCCGCGACATCGTCAGCCGCGTTGCCGGCCTGACCCTCGACGACGCCGCCGTGCGCGGCGCGGTGAAGGAGAACCTGGTCCATGGCTGAATCCGACGCTGCGGTCGAACACCGCCTCGATCATGAGGGCGCCGAAGTGAGCGGAGCCGAAGGTACCGCCGCGCACACCGCCGGCACCGAGCATCACGCCGAACCGCTGTTCCTCGGCTTCGCGCCGCCGGTCGCGGTGGTCAGCACCTCGATGATCGTGCTGCTCGTCATCCTGGTGTGGAAGGGCGTGCCCAAGCTCATCACCGGCGGGCTCGACTCCAAGATCGCCGAGATCAAGGCCCAGCTCGCCGAAGCCAAGTCCCTGCGCGCCGAAGCGGAAGCCTTGCGCAAGGAATATGCGGACAAGATCGCCGGCGCCGAAAAGGACGCCGTGGCTATGCTGGAGCATGCCCGTCACGAAGCCGAGGCGATCGTCGCCAAGGCCGAGAAGGACACCGCCGAGACCATCGCCCGCCGCGAGAAGATGGCGCAGGACAAGATCGCCGCAGCGGAATTCTCCGCCGTGACCGACTTGCGCAACCAGGCCGCTGCCGCTGCCGCGGCTGCCGCCAAGGTGCTGATCGCCGCCAACCACTCGGCACAGGCCGACAAGGCGCTGGTCGACCAGGCGATCGCCGGAATTTAATCCTCGTCCCTCGCGGGCAGGATCAAGAAGCCTCCGTCCTTGGACGGGGGCTTTTTTGTTACAGGCATCCCGCCGTCCCGGATCAAGTCCGGGACGGCGAAGAGGAATGGTTCGCGCGGAGACGCAGAGGCGCAAAGATGTCGCTCCTCGCCGCAGGCTATTTCCATAATTCGACGGCGCGCCATTCGCGGCGATGACAACAAAAGCGGCTTCGCCGCTAGCGCGGCACCTTTGCGCCTCTGCGTCTCCGCGCGAACCCGTCTTTCTTCCCCTTTCTGCTCCTCCGATCGTGCGCAGCGTGCGGTCGAGGAACAGGCAGCAACCCCCTATCGCAAACCGCAATCACGCCTTAGGCTGACTTCCCCATAAGAAGGAGAGGTGCCCATGTTCGTGCAATTCACTGGAGCCGATCGCACGGCGACTGCGGTCAACGCCGCCCAGGTCACGTTCGTCTCGCAAGTGTCCGTCGGCACCCGCATCCGCTTCGGCGAGGGCCGCTCGGTGACGGTGATCGAGCCGCTGCCCGAAGTGATGGAAAAGCTCAACCGAACGCTCTCGTTCCCCGAGACCTGAACCACGCGCCGGCAGGATCAGAATGAATCCTTGGCGCTCCTGAGCGCGGCGAAAGTGGCGACGGGGTTGCCGCTTTCGCCCCAGCGGGCTTGCAGCGCGGGGTCGTCGGCGCGCAGGAAGGGGTTGGTCGCCAGTTCGCGTTCCAGCTTGGTGGGGACGGTCGGCAGCGCTTTTTCGCGGCGCTGGGCGACCTCGTCGGCGTAGGCCTGCAGCGCGGCGTTGTCGGGGTCTGCGTGGATCGCGAAGCGGGCGTTCGAGGCGGTGTACTCGTGCGCGCAGTAGATCATGGTCGCGCCGGGCAGGGCCTTGAGGCGCAGGAGCGAGGTCCAGAACTGCTCGGGCGTACCTTCGAACATCCGGCCGCAACCCAGCGCGAACAGCGAATCGCCGACGAAGGCCAGGCCCGCGCCGGGCAGGTGGTAGGCGACGTGGCCCATGGTGTGGCCGCCGACGTCGATCACGAAAGCCTGACGGTCGCCGATGGTGACGACGTCGCCTTGGCCCACGGTACGGTCTACGCCCTCGATCTTCGCGGCATCGCCTTCCGGCGCGGTGATCTTGCAGCCCGTCGCTGCCTTGATCGCCGCGTTGCCGCCGGCGTGGTCACGGTGCCAGTGGGTGTTCCAGATCTGCGTGATCTGCCAGCCCTTGCGCGCGGCCTGGCGCAAGTATTCGTCGGCGTCGGGCGTATCGATGCAGACGGTCTCGTGGCTTTGCGAATCGTGCAGCAGATAACCGTAGTTGTCGGACAGGCACGGGAACTGGTGGACTTCGAGCATGGGTCTCTCCTTGCGCTGAGGAGATAGGCGTTCAGGTCCCTTCCGCAAAGGGCAGGTTGAGCTGCCAGCTCACCCCGTGCGCGTCGCTGAGCCAGGTGAACAGGGCGCTGAACTCGTAAGCGTCGAGCGGCATCATCACCTTGCCGCCTTCCACCAGCACTTTGGCCGCGTGGCGCAGCTGCATCTCGCTGTCGCAGTCGACGAAGATCGAGGTCGAGGGGGTGAAGGTGAACGTGTGCGGCACGTCGCTGTCGAGCACGTGCCACTGCGTGTCGCCGAGCGTGAACGAGGCCCTGGCGATGCGGCCTGCGAACTCGCCGGCATCGTGGTGGTCGAGGGGGGTGACCTCGAGGTGATCGGGGAACGCGCGCTTCCACAGCATCAGCGCGTCCTGCGCATCGCCCTGGAACATCAGGAAGGGAGTTGCGTGCATGGGGCTTGTCCTCGCGGGCTTTCAGCGAAGGACAAAGCCGGGGGTGAGGGGATGTTCCCCGCCCCTCAAAACGCAAAAGCCCGCCCGGATTTCTCCGGGCGGGCCTTCACTGTCTCACCATCGGGTGAGGCGTAGAGCCGATCTTACGAACGGTTCTTCAGCGCCTCGCCGAGGATGTCGCCGAGCGATGCGCCCGAATCGGACGAACCGTACTGCTCCACGGCTTCCTTCTCTTCGGCCAGCTGGCGGGCCTTGACCGAGAAGTTCGGCTTCTTCGAACGATCGAAGCCGGTGACCATGGCGTCGAGCTTCTGGCCGACCTGGAAGCGGTCGGGACGCTGCTCGTCGCGGTCGCGACCGAGGTCCGAACGCTTGATGAAGCCGGTCGCACCATCGTCGCCAGCCTGGACTTCCAGACCGCCGTCGCGCACTTCGAGCACGGTCACGGTGGTGACCTGGCCACGGCGCAGGCCGCCTTCGCCGCCCGATGCGGCAGCAGCGACGCCGCCAGCCGCCGGAGCGCCACGCTCGAGCTGCTTCATGCCGAGCGAGATGCGCTCCTTCTCGACGTCGACGTCGAGAACCACGGCCGAAACCTCTTCACCCTTGCGGTGCAGGGCCAGCGCGTCTTCACCCGAGATGCCCCAGGCGATGTCGGACATGTGGACCATGCCGTCGACGTCGCCATCGAGGCCGATGAACAGACCGAATTCGGTCGCGTTCTTGACTTCGCCTTCGACCTGCGAGCCGACCGGGTGCTTCTCTGCGAAGGCTTCCCAGGGGTTCTGCTGCGCCTGCTTCAGGCCCAGCGAGATGCGGCGCTTGTCCGAATCGACCTCGAGCACGACCACTTCGACTTCCTGCGAGGTCGAGACGATCTTGCCGGGGTGGACGTTCTTCTTGGTCCAGGACATTTCCGAAACGTGGACGAGGCCCTCGATCCCGGCTTCCAGCTCCACGAAGGCGCCGTATTCGGTGATGTTGGTGACCGTGCCCGACAGCTTGGCGCCGACGGGGTACTTGACGGTCGCGCCTTCCCACGGATCGCTCTCCAGCTGCTTCATGCCGAGGCTGATGCGCTGGGTTTCCGAGTTGATGCGGATGATCTGCACCTTGACGGTGTCACCGATGGCGATGACTTCGCTGGGGTGGTTGACGCGCTTGTAGCTCATGTCGGTGACATGGAGCAGGCCGTCGATGCCGCCGAGGTCGACGAACGCACCGTAGTCGGTGATGTTCTTGACGACGCCGTCGATGACCTGACCTTCGGTCAGCTTGTCGATCAGCTCGCTGCGCTGCTCGGCGCGGGTCTCTTCGAGAACGGCGCGGCGCGACACGACGATGTTGCCGCGGCGACGGTCCATCTTGAGGATCTGGAAGGGCTGCGGCACGTCCATCAGCGGGGTGACGTCGCGCACGGGGCGGATGTCGACCTGCGAGCCGGGCAGGAACGCAACGGCGCCGTCGAGGTCGACGGTGAAGCCGCCCTTGACGCGGCCGAAGATCACGCCTTCGACGCGCTTGCCTTCGCCGAACTCGCTCTCGAGCTTGTC
>Ga0247734_1000794_pt1 | contig 26128 bp, 29 predicted proteins | sample UWRJL103311B2_FD_180933 | JGI IMG/M metagenome (GOLD analysis project Ga0247734, IMG submission 180933) | Plant litter microbial communities from Arlington Agricultural Research Station in Wisconsin, United States - UWRJ-L103-311B-2 | ecosystem: Environmental > Terrestrial > Plant litter >...
TAACCCTAACCCTAACCCTAACCCTAACCCTAACCCTAACCCTAACCCTAACCCTAACCCTAACCCTAACCCTAACCCTAACCCTAACCCTGAGAATAGAAGTAGCTCTCCAAGTATGAAGGCGTTCTAAGAAGTATAAATTCGAGGATTTCAGATTAAGACGTAGTAGTTGAAGTTTAAAGTAATAGACAGACTTTGTCGTCTTGTAAAGACAAGTGTAGGAGGACTAAAAGAAGCAAGTTAAGATATGAAGAATATAGAGGTTGGCAACTAGTCCAACTCTATAGCGGTAGTAATAAGGTTTTAGTTGTAGTAACCCTGTCAAACCCTATAAAGTTGAGGAAGAGTTTATATGGAGACAATATAAGGTCTCGGCTAAGGAATAAGGTTTGAGCCGCCGCAATTCTTTTCAAGTAGTAGCTGGAGTAGCTGGAGCAACCAATTTTCAGCCATACGACGCAGGAGAGATTAGAAACTGAGAGAAATCACGGGGAGCGGGCGAGTAAGGTAGGGAGAAAGCCGAGAAAGATCTCAAAGCAGAATGAAACAAACATAACAAAATCCATACTAGGGCTCCTGGACCTTTATGAGAAACCTAATACTAAAGAACATTGTCAACTGTGAACATTGTTATTATATGCCCATACACTTCCTCGGAAAGCCCATAAAGAGGCGTTCATTTTAGCAATTGCGGCTGAGACGAAAACGAATACGTCATCCCCGTGGCTTCCGATACGAGGGTTGTCTCTTAGCTCTACGGAGTGATTGTATAGCTACTTTCTCTGTCCTTTATAGGACGATCTCCCTTCACGTCAGGCCATCTTCACATCAAGACTTACAGTGCCCAGCATGAAGACCTACTCCACGACTAATCATGCTGTCATTCTCGACGTATCGCCCAGCACCTCTCCCTACAGATTCAACAATCCTGATGTTACCAGCTGGGATTCGGTCCACTACTACACGGAAGCTTGCGTTCTGACTTCCTCTGTGAGATCAAATGACTTGTATCTTCACACGGCTTCCTTTACTACTGAGAAGTCGTCGCTGGCCATCGTTCCCGCTGGCAAACCAGGCACTGATCCCAAGGGCGTACTTGACGCGGCCGTCGCCAATGGCGCAGCCGGGCGATCATTATGGTTCTCGTCCTTCGACGTCGGAGTCGACAACGATATCCGAGTTGTCGCTTCGGGAGGTGATGCCGCAAACGGTACCTCTGGTGTTCCCACTGGCCAACCGGGCGGACCGGGTGGGAATGGCGGCAAGGGTGGCCACGTCAATCTGTTCTTCATCGACAAATTCCGCCTACTATACCGCCAGTCACCTGTACTCGAATTGTACACAGCTGTCGCTGATCGCCAGGCAGCCCTTCAATCGTGGGCGACGCTAGTCAACCTGTCCTTGCCGCCGGATTCGCCGCTTTTGGTCCAGCTAAACAACTTCATGGCCAGTTTTTCATTCTCCAGCGACGGTGTAAGTAATGATTTATATAAACAGTTCCTTGACAACTTCGACTCCGAGAGTTTCCAATTTGGGGCGCAGAGAGTCCACGTGGACGTGCAAGGGGGCCAATACGGTGTCGGCGGCAAAGGCATCAGACCTGGCAAAGGGGGAACTCCAGGAAGCTTTGGCACCGTAGTTAAAGAATTTATTTCCGATTCGAGCCTTAAGGCCTATAGCGCCTGTATATTCCATCCCGAGCAAGTTGCCATGGCGGTACGCGACATTGAAAACAACTACATGGTTAGTACAACGAAATCCCTCGGCGACGCCACGCTCGCCATTTCCGCTTTGAAGAAGAGGCTCTCGATTTTGGACAATCTAACTGCAAATGACAACCTGTGGAAAGCCTACGCCTCGAGTGAGGCTAACATTTTCGTTATCCCGTCGGGCACGTCGGAGCCAGCCAGCATCACCTCGTTAAAGCGGAGCCTCCAGCTGCTTCGGCAGTACGGCACCCAGCTCGCACAAGGCCTCGACTTTTACGACCACGAGCGGACGTGGGTACCGTCGGGCTCCTTTGAGTACTATCGAGACACTCTGGGCGATGTCCTCAACTCCTTTACCCTGTACGAGCACAATTATAAGAAGTATATAGCCTTGGCGGGCAAAAAGGCCAACAGGAAGGAGCAACTAGACCTGGCCTTGAAGGCCGCCACCCTAAGTAAGTCCCAGGCGGCAAAGAACATGGAAGACCTGCAGAAGGATCTTGACAGCACGGGTGACAAGATCGCCGCGCTGCAATCTTCATTGCCAGCGAAACGGAAGGAGCTGGACAAGGCCATCATCGAAGCGGCTGACAATATTCAAAATAGCTTCTCCGTGTCGCTGAGCGACTTCATCACGGCGGCCTCGCAGTTTGCGTTCGCGCCGGGGCTGCCGATGGGCGTCATCCAGGGTGCCAGCCTATTAAATGAGAGCGACACGCAAGTGTCGAACGACCAGGGGTTGAAGGTAACCAAGGACTATGTCGTTTCAAAGCTGGCCGTTATAAAAAAGGGACTCGACGGGCTCGACGAGGCCGTCGCGTCCGGCGATATGCCAGGCACTCTGCAGGTTGACGACCCGAAGGCGACCAAGCTCGTCGGTTTGGAGCAGGACATCATGGATCTCATCGGCCAGTACCGTACCATTCTCGGATCCGACACCTTGGCGTCCCTGCAGAGTATGTTCGACGACTACGTGCATACCGCCCTGTTCCGCAATACGCTGGTACTACATTGGAACTCGTGTATCACTGTCTGGCTAAAGAACAAACAAAAGGTCGATGAAGCCGATGCTACGTCGGCTGCGCTCGGCCGGGACTATGCCACACAGCTAGATTGTGAGGTGCCCGCAGCCTTCGCAGCAATTGAGAGGAGCTATTTCGACACCACCTACAAGGTGCTGCGGACGCTCTACGAAACACAAAAATCTCTGTCTTTCTGGTCGTTGGACGTCAGCGCGAGCAGTCTCGACGCCGTCCGCCAACTCAGCTTCCCGGCAAAAGGCCTGTCGTCAGCTCTGCACAAGGCCAAGGACGACATTCTCGGGCAGTACAAGGACGCAGTAGGGAGCTTCATGTCATACAGCCAGCCATTTGGCGACGCCTCGCTATACAGTGGCAACACAAACAAGAGTCTGACAAGGAATAGTCCCATCCGCGTCTACCTCACCGAATCGCAGGTCCAAAGCCTGTGTCTGCAGCCCGGCGCCATTGGTGGGGGGTTCACTCCCGATCCGAAGGATCCCGACTCGGGTCCGGATTACTCTATCATCGTCAACCTACCACCAGTGCTGCCAACGACGCAGCGCTCGCGTAGCAACTTCGCCGGGTACGCGGATGTGCGGTTAACCAAGGTACGCGTCCTATTTGAGGGCGCTGTGACAGACGACGGCGAGCTGGTGGTCGACCTAGAGCACCTGGGGCGTGAAGTAATCGTCGACCCGACGGGAATGGAAATCACCTTTACACACAACCCAGTAATATTCAAGTTTGATTCAAACTTAATAAGCGGTACTATTACGACTGACGGTGACATTGAGGGCCAGGTCAAAGGGCAATACGCGATGATGGGGCCATTCGCGCCGTGGCGTATTACAGTTACGCGGAATAGGCATAACTCGAAGGTTGACCTTTCTAAGGTAACAAAAGTATACTTTGAGTTCCATGGATGGAGCCGAAGCTTTTATATTTAATTAATATAATTATTCTTTATTTAACTATTAATAAATTATATATTCTAAGGTAGCAACTGTTACGAACGTGACAACGGCTCACGTGCCTTGGCCTGAGGCTCGCCTAACTCCAGGGGTTGGCACAGAGAACCAAGCATTCATGCCTAGCACTGTGAGATCTAGAGGCGCGTGCAAACTACTATATATATGATTTGAGATACTATTTATATAAGTTTAGTGGCTATTAGTAGTACTATTTATACAAGCTAAAATATTATTTATAGTACTATTTATTTTAAAGTAGTTTAAAAATTGACTCTGGCTGTAACGATCCTAATATCCTACCTAGTAGGGCTAAAGGGTTGTCGGGTTGGTATTGCGGGAGAAGTAGTTAACTAGAATTCGGGGTCTTCAAATAGAATTGAAGTCGTTACTAAGTAAACAATCTATATTGCTAACTATAAGGTTTTGAGCACGAAGCTCCTATTTAATAAAACTATTCTACTTATATATATAACCCTTCGTGCCAAGGCGAGGTCCTGGGATCCCGGGGTCCCTAAGATCCCAAGATCCTGGGGTCCATCACGTGACTGGCCAGGGGTCGGTTCTGAGAGAGCCTTAGAGCCGAGCCCCTTTAGTTCTGGGGGTCTAAACCTTAGTACTTAGATTATATAATAAATGCTAATACGGATAACCGGTAATGGCACTAAGAGATCCGGGGGTGCCTTTCTTGTAAAAGGTGCCTTTCATACCAAGGTGCCCATAACCAAGTAGGTGCCTGTATGAGAGAAGGTGCTTTCACGTGCGGGTCGTGACAGTAAGGTATTTCTTTTTATAAGCCCTCGCTAAGCTCCAAGTAAGAAAACCTTACCCCGCACCTCGCTTAATCTCAGAGCGTATATAAAATAGTAAAACCGAATATTCTGTTAGGACTAGTAGTTAGAGAGGTTTATCACTAGGCTAAGCGGGCCAAAAGGTACAATATTCGGTTTCGGGCACCGAAACCTCTCTTACTATATATACTAGGACGTATTCACCTGGCAGGGCACATGCTCCTCACATATAAGCAGAATAGTTTTATTAAATAAGAGCTTTGTGCTTAAATCCTTATAGTTAGTAATATAGTTTGTTTACTTAGTAACAACTTTAATTCTATTTGAAGACCTCCGAATTCTAGTTTAACTACTTTTATCACAATACTAACCCGACAACCCTTTAGCCCTACTAGGTAGGATATTAGGATCGTTATACTATTATTAAAAGAAGGATTGTTCTATGATATTTAAAGGTTATTAGGGAGTTATATAATATCCCAGATTATCTTTTTTAGTAACTTTATAACTACTAATATATTAGTATATCAGTTTTGATATTATATTCCTTTAGCTTATATTATTCTATTATAGCGAAAACTAATTATAATATATTTATCTATACTTATTATACCACCGCCTATACAAACATGTATTAAAACCGCGCATGTCTTTTCCCTACTAGACTTCTTAAGTCTCTCGCATAGGATACTATAGGATAGGATAAGATAGGATAGGCAAAGAGCAGTAGTAGCTCTCTCCAATTATACTCTATTACTACATTATCTAATTATATTTGTCTAAATCTATCCTCTACCTTTGGGTTTTGTTTGAAGATAACTCCTCCAAGACTTTCCTCTTACCAGGTAACCTAGCACCAGCCTTACTCGAGTCTACAGCTGTCGGAAGCTCAGAAGCAGAGGCACGGCTACCAAGATACAAAGCAAATCCAAGCCAAGAATGCCATTCACGGCTAATCTGACGATATTCTGCTCGAGCAGATGCGACATGCCCTGGCGCCTCTTCGATACCGCGCGCATAAATTGCACCGGCCACTGGAGTCGTGTGACACTACTGTTTATCTGCCCATGTTGGTGTCTGTCCAAGAATCATAGTCCTTCTTAAACTTGCGCTGCTCTAAATGCCGTCGCGTAATAGCGATTACTGAATGCCGCAATACTTGGATCTTTGCTGAGGTGTTTAGATGGATCTGGAACTCGCGGCTAATCACATCAGAGAGCCGACTACTTGGCCAAGGACTAATATAGTTGTCTTTGAACTTAGATCCCCACAGAAAAGGAGTTGAGATACTATAACCCTAACCCTAAATACTTCCCTTACAATATACCTAATCCTTATCTGCAATCATCAATCAAACTCACACAAAGTAAGACTTATCTAGTGAGCATACTCCCACATCTCCCTAAACCAGGCCTTACCATCATTACTAACACCATTAATATCACCTTCCTCGTCCCTTTCTTCACCCTCCCCACTCTGCCCCGCCTTCTTACCCAAAAGAACCCCCGGCTCTCCAACCTCAACAACCCTCCCCTTATCCAGGACGAGAATCAAATCAGCATCACGGATACTATCCAATCGATGTGCTACCGTAAGTATAGTATACCCCTTGAACTCTTCTCGTATTATTTCCTGGATAAGTTTATCTGTATCCCCGTCTACGTTACTGGTTGCCTCATCAAGGATTAAAATATGTGAGCGGCCTTTGAGAAGGAGGGCGCGTGCTAAGCTAAAGAGTTGGGATTCCCCTTGCGAAAGGGGCGTTGATTTTAGGGAAGAGGATAGGGGATCAGATCCCCTTTCTCCTTCTGCTGAGCGACTTTTCAAAACTTCCCAAAGCTGTACTTTTTCCAGTGTCTCGATCAGCGTGGTATCAGGGACGGTGCCCGAGGGATCGAGATTAGTTCTTGTGCTGTCGTCCAGAATAAATACGTCTTGTGGGATTACGATCATACTTTCTCGGAGACGGTCGCGGGAGAGAGTGGATACGTTGATACCGTCAATAAAGATGGTGCCGCATTGCAGGTTGACTAGGCGTAGGAGGGAGAGGATAAGCGTGGATTTTCCGCTACACATGAAAAAAAAGGGAGGAGAGTTAGTGTGTGTTATTTTGTGCGAAGAGGAACGGTATGAAGCGAGGTTGGGATCTGAAGACACATTGGACGTCACATACCTTCCGGTGCGACCGCAGATTCCAATTTTTTGGCCGGGGGAGATTTTAATAGAGATGTTCTTGAGTGCGGTCGTTTCAGAGCTGGATGAATTTATCAGCTATGTCTGAAGTGAAAAAGGAGAAAATTAGAGAGGGAAGAATACGCACTTGTATCGTACAACGACATCCTTGAACTCAATAGCGCCCTTATCAGGCCATCCAGCAAACGGTTCAAGATCCTCATCTCCTTCTTTATCTTCCGCCAGAAAACTTTCTTCAAGAGACTTGACACGAGCCACCGCACCAAGAGAAGTCTCAAGCTGTGTCCAGGACTCTAACAAACGACCAAGGGTACTCGAAATGGTTAGGATGACGCTCAACGCGAGACCGATCTGTGCACCGGTTGTTGAATCTTTGAAAGCAATGGCAAGACCGATGGTCAGGGTGGCTAGTGCGGTTACCAATAAGTCGAGGACGAGTGCGAGCCACTGTCCCATGGTATCCATGATGTAATTTGGTCGTTGGGATATATCAAGGCTGATAATATTTTGATGGATGGATCGGGATTGCCAACCGAATGCACGGATATGTGATATCCCTTCAAGCTAAACGGATTTTACGTCAGCTAGAAAGATAAAGATCAAGGGTTTATATAATTTGACTCACTGTCTCAAGAAAACTCGAAAGAACCTCAGCGCGATGCTCAATGTCAAGGAGTCGAATCTGACGAGACGTATGCAGATAGAACTTTTGTAGAAAGTATAACACTACAAAGAGAAATGGGAATATGACTGTTATGACGATCTGCGTGAGGGAAAGCAAGACCAACTGGGCTATCAGCTTAAGAAGCTCTGTCTATATGTAAGTTATGACGATAACTCAGTTGCTATGGTGGCGTCTTACGATAAGAGGAGTTCATCAATGCATAAGGCAATGCCCGATCCATATATTGCATGTCTTCAGAAAATCTAAACTGTGAGTAAGATACATAGTGTGGTGTGTAGCCGACTCACCGATTCAGGATCGCTCCGGTGTCTGTTGCATCAAAGTATGAGAGTGGTGCTCTGAGGGAGATCTGTTAATATTTTGATCAATTTAATCAGAATGAGTGACCAGCGTCCATACTGTATAACAATGTTCAGCAATCTGTAGTGAAGAATCTTTCCGGCTTTAGGTGCAATAAGAATCAAAATTGCCCTAAAACAGTATGAGAATTTGAGGCTAACATAGGTGGTTAGAGTAGTGAGACTTGCCATGTCACAGACCCTTTAGCAATATATGCCAGAAAGGATGATATAGCATACGCGCCTGTGAAATACCACGTATGCAGACCATCAGATTCCGACCATGCTTTCAGAATATACGGGGCTAGAATTAATGAAGTTCCGTAAGCTGTGTTACAAAACAACAGCATAGCAAAAAGTGTGAGACCAGCGCACTTGAAGTAATATGCTACCTCGATGTTAAACCAAATCACGAACTACTTCTCGTATTCTCAAACTTACAATAAACGGACATGTCGCCCATTTTTCTAGAAAGATCTGATTCATCATCTATCAATGTTGGCGCTGGTAGCGGCACGGTCGAAAGTCTCTCGTTCGCCTCAATGTGCACCGCAGGCGAGTCTGAAACTTTATTTTGAAGCTCGCGAACATAGCCCTTGGTACTTCGAAGCTCGTTCCACGTTCCTTGCTCCTCGATCTTAGAGTTTGCCAGGACTGTGATCTGGTCGGCTAGTTGTAAATGCCGAGCTGCTCAAGTATTAGTATCCCAGAAATATCTATCACCAGGTTTAGAGCGTACTAGCGTGAGTTATCAGAATCACTGTTGTGCCTTGTAGACGAAAGAGTCCGTCAGGAGTTAACAGCATTCTAACGATATGAGCTTCGGTTTTCGAATCGAGTGCGCTCAATACGTCGTCTAAAATGATAATTTCTGGCTTTGCGTATACGGCCCTTGCCAGTGCCTGCCTCATCCAGTTAGTATCGGTATCGCCAATATAGCGAATTCGCATCGCTATGTCGAACTTCTGATGTCAATATTGAAGATACCCAAAAGAGACAAGATCCTAAGCTTTATCATCCAACAAATGGAAAGAAATTATGTGGAGGAGCTCAGAATTTGTCTCCTTTAGGAGGTTTCGGCCCGAGATCAATTGAGCCACATACCAGTCTCTGTTTCTGCCCACCGGAGAGTGTAACACCACGGCTACCGATAATTGTCTTATCTTTGGCACTCAATTCTTCGATGTCCTTTTCCAAATCACAGGCGTGAACGACTGTTTTGTACCAGCCCTGATCAACCTCCGTCCCACAATCTCCTAGACCACAAATTATTGATTTTACTGTAGCGTTTATCAACCAAGGCTTTTGAGCACAATAACCAATACGCTTTGTTGAAACGGAAATTGAACCTCTGTCAGGGTTAAGGTCACCTAGGATTGCTCTGATTAAAGTTGTTTTGCCTGTTCCGATAGCTCCACAAATCACATTCAAGGAACCCTTTGTTAATTGCATGCTTATACCATCTAAACATGTATTAGCTGCGTCATCTGGCCGAAGCGCAATATCCTCAATATTGACAGCTAGGGATTTATGAAACGTAGATGTTTCAATCACATTATTGTCAGCGACACGCGGCTTTATTAGGATACGTCGGTCATCACCAGAAGGCTCTAGGAGATACGCCTGGATCCTGGTGGCACAACCATAAGTATTGGCGAAGTGCGGGAAAATAGAGATTAGCGTGTTAGCGGATGCGGTGACTAAAGTGATTATGGCTATTGAAGTGAATGCCGTTGTTGGGTTTAGCGAGGTTCTCCCATGAAGATGAGCTTTAATGGCGTAGAATATCAAAGTTGCAACAGGAACCAGAATTTCAGTCCCATGGCCTAATATTGTCAACAGATATTCTTGCCAATTAAGAAGTGGCTATAAAAAAGTTGGAATATTACCCATCAGTTGAAAATAAACAACAATCCACTGAACATCAATTCCTTTCTTCACATCAATCATTCTTGTATCCTGGACTCGTGCCAAAATTGTATTGGTCATTCCCATCTGGCTCAGAGAGTTACTATCCAAAGCAGCCATTACTTACAAACACATATGTTAAAAACGACGTACCATTTTGATATTCTTGATATAGTCGATCATAGAAGTAGTCAACGCGAGTCGTTTTTGTTTTGACTCTTGCCAACCCGAGATGGCGCTGGCAAAATATGGTGCAATCCATCTGGATGCTTGTGCAAACACTATAATTGTCAGTAATCATTGACATTGCTTCAAGCTACGAAAAGTAACCCACAGAATACAATCACAAGGGGAGTCAAGCACCACCATCTAAGCTGATTCCATAGCATGGCAATGCCGACGAGAAGTTCCGCCATCTGTGCCCAGCTTTCTTGAAAAAGCCAAGAGAGATTCTCAGCATTATCAGTATCACTGCTTACCAGTGTAACAGCAGCAACATCGTCACGTACACCATCGCGCATAGTTAGACAGCGAGTGTGAATAAGGCCTATAAGTGCGCCGCGTGTCTGTACCCTCATTTTGTTCTGACCCTGGTTATAGCCGCAAGAAGATAACTAGTGCCGAATCAGCATTACGAGATGAGTGGTGATTTGGCTCAGAGCTTACCCCGGAGCCTATATAGATGACTAGTGTAGCAAGAATAAGATAATATCCAGTAGTGTCTTGTTCTTTGGTCTCCATGGCGGGCTCAGTCAAATATTTCACTGCTTTATTGATTAAGATCGGCTGTGAAAATCGAAAAATGATCAACGTAATACGCGGCACAGCGTTAATAAGCAGACTGCCTTTTAAAAGTTGAAATAGTGCCCAGAGCAAGATCTTTGCACCTTCTGTATTTCCCTTCTGTGCTGGCTTGGCTAGAGTAAAGTTAGTAATATTTTCTGTTAATGAAGTGTTAAATGTCCAACACTCACCAGTTTTACCCCACACGTTTTCCATTCGGGCACGAAGATCTCTTGACTTCAACCCATCATTAAGGCCCGGTAAATCGGCATTCGAAAGTAGTTTAGAATGACCCAATATTATCAAGCGGTTCATCCAACACAGAAATGCGTCGTTAATGGCGCCAGCAGTTTGCTCAACGGGCAACTCCTTATATGGCGGCCTCAGATAAGATTGCTTGCTGATTGATTCTAGAACGAGAAGCAAAACCTTGAGACCCAACGCAGCAATCTCTACGGGTAGCGTTGTAGAGGTCTTACGGTTGATCAAGACATCTGGTAGTAAGACGCCTTCACAAACGACAGATGCCAGCACGTAGATGATAAGTAAATCTGACGGCTTGACTGATCGACCGTGCTCTAAGAAAGAGAGATAACAGATGGCAAGTGCAGCTACGAGATGAATAGCATATGCGACAAATATAATACCAGCTGGATGCAGAGCCAGTGTGGTGTGTAAAACCAGCGCAGCTAACTCAGTTGCTGCAATCGTTCCAGTGAGCAACTGAAATGAAGATATCAGTCACGTCCCTCCACGGTAATCTACTACTCATGACAGGACGACATACGACTTTAATGACTCCAACAGAATTCGGCATGACCTTGAGAGTTGCTCGGTGAAGCCTCAAGACCCTTACTGGAAACAGCAACAGGAATACTACAGACGGCATGAGGAGCAGTGCGACTTGAGCCACGGTGTAATTAGCTCGGAGATTTTCATTTCTGGCAAGGGGATTGAGCAAGGTCATGTTGCTCGAGACGGCAACTCCGGGGACGTCATAGTGAACTCGACATTGCTGATTATCCATCAAGTTAAGTTGCCTTGCCACTTATATGGATTGAATTGTGCGTAAGATAGTGAGCGAGGAAAAAATCAAACAAAGACAAGCTGAATTCAGTTTATCGAGAAGTCGAATGTATATACATTCGTTGGTGAAGCGATGATCAAAAGATGAGATGGGAGGACAGCTAGATAATCACGTGATTTTGACAGCCCCCTTGTGCTAAGGAAGGATCAACGGACCGGTGGGCAGTGCTCGGGGCAGTTTTTTCGCCCCACCCTATATATTTTCTATCTTATTTCCAGGCAGAAAACGACAGGTGAGGCTCACATCCAGTTGACAACCGGTTGCATGTTTATAGCGTATAAGCATAAATTATTATTATTATTATTATTAGCAATGTTTATGCGAGGAGTCATTTGAGATGAATTCGATGCCAGATGAACGCACTGTGACTGAAAAATTGTTAAGAACAATTAATGAGTGGTGTGCCATCAAGATCATTATGAGCTTAAGCCATATACTGCGCTCTCCACACATTTTACATATTACTCTTGAAATGACACTTATTTGAGTCCAGTAGTCATAAAATGACTCCATATTTCAATTCTAGTCATCTTACAGTTATGGACTATGGGTGATAGTTGCTGTAGCCCTTTTGCCTGTTTATATCATAAAGCACATCAGTCTGGCCGCACATTCGCTTATCATAATAGCCCTGGATTGTGTGGATCCGTTGCCCATGGGCATTGATGGGTCGCTCAATCGTCCCATCTGCAAGACAGAGAAGGGTCTAGTGCACATAATTTTGTTAACATTAAGCTATTCATCTCGTCAATGGACTCCTTACCTTGCGGAGATAATCAAGGCAGTGTGGCCAACGATCATTGTCCTTCCAGTCCATTCCTATCTCTCTCCCTTCACTAGCGTCTTGTATTGCTTCTCGAATGGATGCGAGACAACCTAGCTGGTGAAGCATCGCGATCTGACCCAGGGTTTCCTTCTCATTCTGATTTCCATGTGCACTCCAAGTTAGACCCAAATCGGTGCCGGATACATTATTCCAGAGCACATCTTTGGCATGGTCGCGTGTCATATAGTTAGTGTCACCCACTCCATAAATTCCTTCAATCTTTCCGTCTGTTGTTATGATTGTGCAATCTTGATTCTGTGTGATGATGAGACTTAAACAAATTAATGAAACCACCAGTAAGAGAAATATGAGAACGCGTTCTAGTGTCGAGATGTTTGCAAATTGACGAAGACGTGCGAATCGCGATTGTTTAAAGCTTAGAGCTATAGCGTGGCTCTCATCATCACTTTCAGAAACAAGGAGAGCCACTGCAGCTACAGTCTCGAGTGAGTCTCGCTCCCGTTTCTTGTCGACCATGTTGGACTAGCTTGACTAGAGTTATATGATCAAAAGACTGAGTTGTTACGAAGCTATATTTCGTTCGATGAAAAGAGAGACCAGCACAGGACCCTGGGACCGAGGAACAAGAAGAGGGCATCGTAAAATGACGATGGGAAGGATCTCGATCTCGGAGGCTTCTAGGATACTAAGATAATCTTGTCTCGCCGTTCTATTCGGTCCTCTCCTGTTTCGTTGCCAATTTCCGAGATTTGCCAGCCCGATGCATATGGGAGATGCAGTGGTACATCAAATATGCTTCGGAGTATCATGGCGTGGAACGCTATGATAGGCTGTTCTTAGAGAAGCGTGGGAGCGCCTACCACGCAGCGTCTAAGCCTAATGAGGCAGTATCACTATGCGGTTAAGGGTAAGCGCTAAATACGGTAAATATTGAATATCCCCACCTCGTGTTATGGATTTGAGAAGCTTAGGGAGTGGAATGATACACTCCCTGAAATGTCGCCAACAGCCTTACTCATGCGATCACTTTCGAATCATTCTCCCTCTTTCTCCACAACCGCGGCCAAAGACTCTCATTTCACTACGAAATGGCATCTAAGAAGATTGAATACGAAGCATTAGCAAGGTCTTCCGATGAAATATTGAGAAGCACCTTGGTCGACGATGAGGCTAGAAAATGGAGAAGAAAATTCTGGACCCTTTATTTTGCTTCTCTTCTGATGAGTAACGTGCTTTGGTTGGGCTTTTACATATATCCAAGAGAAACTCAAGGTATATTTAGTCTTCATTTTCATGCGAAGTTATGAACTATGAACTAATGGCTCCTAGATGTGAGCGGATACCCTCTTCGCGTGCCATATTATTTCAATACATCATACGGCAGTGAGAATGTGACGATAGCAAATCAGCTATGGATAGATCTCTTCCCTCGTAGGTCCCGACACTATTACTACTTGTCAAGATAACTTCAATCGACTGACGAAGAATGCATGTTTAGCGGGTGGTGGATCAGTCGCGATAGACAAGGAATGGGCGATTGAACACAATATTCCACTCTCTAAAGAAATCTATCCAGAAGACGGTCGACTCATTTATCCGGTTGCAGCTTACCATCAGCTGCATTGTCTGGTAAGTGCGGTTGCATTTATGATTCATTTTCGCATATTATCACTAATAATCGTACAAAAGGCTGTGATACGTACTACTCTTTATCAGTTCAAGCATGAACGCAATCAAATTACTAGCTGGTTTCACATATTACATTGTATAGATACCATACGCCAAGCTATACAATGCTCGGCCGATAGAACAATCTCCATTGATGGAGTTATCCATCACTGTCGGGATTGGCAAGCAATGAAACAATGGACGGAGGAGCATGCTCTTCCAGGAGCTCCAAAAGTCGTCGTTGGTGGTATGTTGGCTTAGAAGAATATTGATACCATGAGTCTTATATTTAAACGTATCACTTAGATTGTTGCCATAGATATAATGAATTGATGAAAAACTATAGAGGCTGAGGATTGTTATGTCTGCGTCCTATCAATGTGGTGTTAGTTTGTCACCTTATGGTCCTTGGAGGGTGTTGCCAGGTTCTTTTAAATGCTACCTGATATCCTAATCAGTGGTTTCAAGAAATCTGTCGACGGGCGAACTTTCAAAAACCTTAAAGAGCTTCGTTCTTCAGTAGCTCTAGTAAAGATGGCAGCTCAGATATTCAATGCATAAAACAAATTGAACATGCCTACAAATCCAAACAATTATGATCAAAAAATCTATTTTACAAAAATAATCAAAAGTTTATAATAGGAACTGGCCTCGATATTGCCAGCAAGAGCTACTAGTGTTTTCTGTAGATATCTCTTTGCTCATTTTCTAAATATGCTAAAGATTAAGTCTTTTTGAGGCATTGTTCATAAATATATCATTGAATATGAACTACGATGCTCTAGCTATCGATCTCGGGCTGCGGAGGTATATTTGCAGCATCCAGTTTCCCCAAAAACGCATGCTCTTCGGTCCATTTTCTGAGCGCTTCCATATCTCGACACCTATGTAACACGCCAGAACCATCGAGTTCCGGCTCGGCTGAGCACATTATCAGTTGCCTGAGAGAATCCAAACACTGTGATATATCTGTCCAGCCGTTGACCTGTTTACGTTTGTTCTCGTATTGATAAAGACTTGTGCGAAGAACGGTCTATGCATAAGATAGTCAGTAACCAGAAGAACATTCAAAGCTTTTACTGGGACTACTCACAATGCAATAAAGTTGGTGAAAGGCTGTGATGGTGAATACAGCTCGACCATCGGAACTGTTCCTCTGAGCTGGAGGGAAATGGTTCTCAGCTGCCCATGTGTGATCTACTACAACAGCTCCATCTCCGGCTGGAGACTCGATTAGAATAAGGTAAGGACAAGGTAGGAACCGAATTACTTACGAGGGAAGATTCCAGCCCATAAAGGGTTTGTTATCGCCAGGTCATCGCCGCTGAATGCGGTGGTGAAATGGTAAGGAATTCGAAAAGGATATTCATCAACTATAAAGAAATGTTATTTATTACCGTCATTGGTAGGTAATTAGTAAAAGAAAGGAAAAGCAAGTTTTCCTTGCTCACCTTGAGTTCTTTCTTCATGAAAGTACAGACTCATCCAAACTGCATCGGAAATAATCAACATGATGATGCAACATCTCAAAGAATACGTGCTAAAGAACCCCCTGACAAAATCAGCAGCAGGCTCGTCCGAAATATGGCCCGAATCATGAGAGAGTCTCTTAGAAGACCTATCAGTACTCTCGTATGTTGCATACATCACTTCAACAACAAGATTAATCACTCGTAACAGGAACTCCTCAACGATTTTGAAGTCTCCTTGGCATGTGGTTGAGTCTCAACAGTAAGCCTCCGGGTATTACACAGAAAGTTCCCCTCCAAAACCGAGCCAGACCGGTCGTGAATTAAGCCGAGGGAAAATGATGTGTCGACTGGACAAACGGTTTCGAGCTAGCTTGAGGATTTCCCTGCATATTAAACATGATTTTATGAAGGCGATTTGAGCAACAGCTCTCTCTCTTTCCTCTGAGCTACTGTAGCAAGGATATAATAAAGATATGTGTCATGATTTGTTTACCGTGTACTAAGATGGTTGACTGACCCTAGATTTAACCTAAATTCACATTTAGAAAAGGCTTAGCTCGCTGCGACAGTGTTTATTCGCTTGGGTATTGTTGATAACATTCAGAATGAACCCCGGTATCTACAAGCTACATGTACCCTGTCCGGTGCAGTACTCCCTAAGGTCTCAATGCTCTCATATGGCCCCACCGATTCCTGTCTTTCCTTCTTCCCCAGTTTTGGACCAGGTTGACCAACTTTTAGGATAACAAAGAGTGCCGTGGCCGGTGAGACGGAAGAAACGGAAAGACCTGGCAGGTAAGCTTACTTTTCAGCAAGGATCTATCTGTTTTCTTCTCTAAGCATGGTTACAACGTTGTCAAGGTGTACAAATTGGTTGGAGGCGATTCGATTCCACTGCATACCGGATTATTCAGCCTGGGAGTTTGACACAATGCCGATTATTTATTATGAGATTAAATCCTGACTGATGCGTTGACGTAGGATTAGGCCATGCTCACCGTTCTTTCTATCCCTCATCTGAATAGACAATTAGGAGAGCTTAGGGGACTTTGTGATAGAATTTAGGCCCAAAGGAGTAATATCCACAGGTATAGAAATTGAAGTCAAGCAGGACACTTAACACTACCCCAGTCTTAGTATGAGATGTAACAGTAGATGAGTAAGATGATAGGAGTTTGGTCACGTTGCTTTAGAAAGAATAGCCCGGCGCGGCCTTTCACTATAGACGCGTTGCCAGTCAAGAGGGGAAATGTTGGTACTGTATTGTACACCTCGTCCACATCACAAACAACTCTTAGCTCAAAATTCTGAGCTCCAAGGTTTGATGACAAACTGCTCACGGATTTTGGAAAGAGAATATTCTACTTTTGGCGCTCGATTTTAGAATCCTTTCACGGTGACATGTCAATTTCAAGGTTCATGTCAAAAATATCGTGGTCGCCAATACCACAGGACGAGAAGGACTGCGAATCGCCGCAACCAGCCAAGACATGGCTTCCTCACCTGAGACTTCCTAGATTTCCATGGGAAGCATGCATTGCAATCGGTGCAACTTCAATCTTTTGGCTCATTATCATTCTCATCATATATGGCTCCCCAAATCTCTTCAACATCGTGCATGAGGTCAACGGCGTGCCCACTGTTCTGCACTGCGGCAATACAACAGAGCGAGCAAGAGAACTAGGATGCGTATACGACATTCTTCTCATTCACTGGATCCCACAACCATGCGTTGATCAGGCAGCCCTCGACAAGTACAAAGCGTTCGGTTCATGGCAAGCATACGGAGATGCCGAAGGACTCGAACCACTGAGCATCGAAGCCATGTCAGAACGAAGTATGTACTGGACATCTGTGAGAGATCATGCTAGACACTGCTCAGTCATGTGGGAGAAGCAGTATCGAGGATTCATGAGTGGAAATATGGATTCACTTGGTCTGAGCAAGTCACATACCGAGCATTGTGCAAAAACGTTGCTGGTGGTCTCTGGAATGGAACCCTCTAGCTTGGATACGAGATTAACGTCGGTGAGTGGTGGGTTTGCCAAATGTACGATTGGAAAGAAATATAGGTAGATAGACATTAGGAAGTGGAATTTCTTAATGGCCATATTTCTCAAAGACTGTTGGAGTATAGATTGGGTTAGAAATTGACCTGTAAATAAAGAAATTCAATATTGAGGCGTAGTACAAATGAACACGCAGTCGAATTTTCTAGTCCTTAACACATTATTCGAACGATATTCATAGCTGTTCCAAGGATTCATTGTTTAAAACATTTGATCTAGGAAAGAACTCTATCTCCAAGCATCACGTTTAAATCTGAACTTGAGGGTCATTTGATATGTTTCTTGGCTTAGCTTAGACAAGCACTTCCTTATCGAACGACCAAATATTTATTCCAGTCTTAATACCGGACTTGACTGGCAAGCCAGCGTGATAAACACCTAAGTGACCAGAGCCGTTAGGATGGAAATTCTCCCAGTACACAGCGGTCCCCGGAACCGGCTTAAATGTCACACCCTGATAGCCATCTCTATCTACCTCACCACACTCAATGGCATAGCACCATCTCGTATCATTTGGGTATGGCAGATATGGGAAGTTCGTTCCTCCTCCGATACAGTCACCTTCTAAATAGACCATGAAGGTCGAAACCCGGTTGCCAGATGCTAGCGCCTCGTCCCAGTCGTAGTGATAGTTAAGGAAGCCGCCTTCGTGGTATCGTAGTACTGTCAGAGGTTCGGAGTTACCACGCCGACCCTGGAAGTCTTTGGCTCGCTTCACAAGGCGACGAACCACCGGATCGCTACGATTGATGGCAGCAGACTCGGAGATGCGCATCTCTGGGTCAACTACACCTTTACCATCGCTACGATAGACTGTAGATGGCTCGAATCGGTTTTCACTGAAAGAGTATGTCGGTTAGTCTTGCATCACGCTATCAGTATCAGAGGAGGTATACCTCAGAGTAAGCAGGTGAGTAATTTCATCACTGCTTACAAAGTTCTGAATGATAATGACCAGTGGATTCCACGAGAAGATTTGGATCTCATATGAATTCTCTTTGAAATTCAGTGCAGGCGTGTAAACGTTGGATATGTGATTCAAAGCTCTGCGGGCTATGTAGGCACCCGACGAAGCCGAAAGATCAACACCAGGCAGGAGATTGCCGAAAAGAGCAACAATAGCTCCAGCCAATGCTATTGTAGCACAGAAAGCATTCCAGTACTTTGAGCCCGAAATTGAAAACATCTTGAAATTGGGAGATGAAAAGTGACCAGGATGTTTTCAAATGTGTTTGTTACTGACCGTTAGAATTTGAGAAGCCTTTCAATCGTTCCAACATAGCACATCGCTAGGCAATGTCGTTTTGATCTGACTAAGTGATCAGTGTCACCAGATGGGGTTGCTAGAGACTGACAAACCACCACAGCACTCACCGGGGGGTGATGGAGTAAGCCCAAGTGCCGTGCAATTGCCGTTCAATCCGTGCCTATCTCCACGCAAGTGTCATCATCTCGTATCATTTACATTAGAACATTTACGGAGTATGGGTGATAATGTGCTGTACATGCCCTGGTCGGTCGTCACTGCCTTAGTTAGCATTACAACAGGGATATATCCCCTCAGTTATGAGCGGGGAGGCTATGCCAGACGAAATAAAAGCTGTGCAACCAGGACCAATGTACAACTAATATGCAACTGCTGTACGGAGGATGCGGTCAAAGGTCATGATACGCGCTAGCAGGGGCAGCCATTTGCCAAGATGGAAATGGTCTGGCTCCAGTAGCGGACCAACGACCGGCCATGGCTGTACCGGCCAAGCCGGACCGATGGAGGGGCAGTGGTGCAAGGGTGGCGTACGGGCCGTCCGCGGGCAGTTCGCTGACGATGCACCACAGCATGCCAAGCCGAATCCTTTACCGAGTACTCGGTAAAGCCAGTGCACAGTGTACAGTACTGCATATTGATTCTTGAATTTGGATGGAAAGCTGCCTGGTTCCCTAACTCGCTACCCCTTAATTCCATAACATAACAGGATGCCAGGCCGAATCCTTCCAAGGCTGCCTATGAATATTTGCCGGAGCAAGCTTCCAAGGGTTTACTCCCCTGGACCCAACAGTCTGGATATCCCATGCTCCCCTTGCGAGTACGCGGCACATAGCACTTAGCACTTGGACCGAGTTTCCACCTGTTAAGCGCCGTGTGTTCCTGCTAGCGCGAACTATGTATGGCTTTTGACCGCATCAGTTCGCCCGTCAGTTGGAGGCCGTCGCGCTGGCTTGGAATTCCATGTCATGTCGCGTACTTCACAGGGTAGGCTATTTTATGCTGCATGACGTTACATTGCGAGAGGATGAAAATTGACCCAGCCCCAGTTCTTAGCTCTGAATTTCATACCGAATCATAAGTCTACATTTTCCATGCCGGACTCTACTAAGCGCTACTGAGAAATTTATGACCCCGCGTGCAATCACTATACAACCACTGTGTTGCCATTTTGTCGCAGGGGTACACCAAGGAGCTCCCGTCGACCTGTAAACTCGACGAAGTCCGAGATTCGAGCCGTTGACTCTTGCAGCGCCTTTGCTAGGTTTTCTCGTACTGCACACCAAACTTTTTCTTGCGATCTATCTTTTTGAGTAAGTTGAGAATGTATTTGGGGCTTTCCGCCCGAACCTTGTTCAATGACAATATCACTAACACAATTTAGTCTTGACCATCAGATTGAAATGTCATCCAAAGGAACTGTTTACCAACCGCTGGAGAGGTCATCCGATGATTCGCAGGATGAAGTTTTCCTTCAACATTATACTCCAAATTCAGCAAGACAGAGTCGCTGGGAAAGAGTTGCCTTGATGCTGTGTGTCACGGTACTCATCATAAGTAATGCATTTTGGATGAACCTTCGCAGCCACCAAAGCTTTGCTCAAGGTAGATTCCCAACTTCACGAACAGCGTTAGCGGCTCCAATGACTGATTTCATCGTCTAGCCATACCAAGGTTCCCCAAACGCGTCCCTTATCAATTTAGTACGCCATATATTGATGGAAATCTATCGTCGACGAATCGTCTCTGGCTAGACCTCTTTCCGCGTAAGAACGACGATTCTTTCCTTCCCATTCGTATCATTAATTCTTTGAGCTATGATCATCTGACAGAATAGGTTCGTTCAGCGGGTAGAGGCGCTGTCATGGTGGACCATGAATGGGCACGCAAAAACAATCTTCCAGCATCACAAGGAGACTCCCTAGATGGAAAAGCTATTTATGTTGTCGCAGCTTACCATCACCTTCACTGTCTTGTAAGTTACATTTCATTGATACTCAAAATAATCTGAATAAAGTTGTTTCAAGAGATCGCGGCTACTAACAAAGTGCAAGAACGTCATTCGTACCAGCTTGTTCCAATTCAACAAAGGACACGAGCAAAAAGATAACTGGTCTCATGTCGTTCATTGCATAGACGCTATACGGCAACAAGTTCAATGTTTAGCTGATCCGACATTAGGAGGTGTTGGCGTTGAACATGAATGTCGAGATTTTGATGCGCTCAGAGCATGGACTATAGAGCATGCTTATACGGAGTATCTGAATCCAGAATCAAATACTTGATAACTCTCAGATTTCACAAATTCACAGTCTTTGTCCTCAATGCGTCGGATGACCACAGGGTATGCCTTATACTTTAAAAGGAATATGTAGTTAGGTTTTGAGATAGTGCAGAAACAATTTGATGACTTCAAAACGCTCATCGATACTATCACAACGTGACTCAAGATAACCATTTATAATCTACATCAATTGAGATTTTTCGGGAAAAAAATCAGGTTTGAGCATAGGGACCATCGCTTAATTTTAATTCGAAGGGACTACGTATGCACGATTCGCAGTCCATTTTTTCAATCCATCCCAATCACGACATTTATGATATACCCCATCTGTATCAGGGACTGAATCAGCCGAACACATAGCCAACTGCCTTAGAGCATCTAAGCAATGTCTGATATGATGCCAGTCCTGGTCCCCGTATCCGTTTTTATACCTAATCAGACTATTACGCAGCACTGTCTGTTTGCATTTCATTAACATCCACCAGTATCCATTTTAGAAGAGATTTACCACTTACAACACAATGAAGTTGATGAAAAGCTGCAACAGTATAAATAGGTCGACCATCTGAGGAATTTTGTTTGGCTGTGGGAAGGTGATTTTCGATTGCCCATTTTCTATCCACTACTACTGATCCATAGCCAGCTAAAATGAATTATTGACTGTGTGAGCTACATCCAGTACTCTTCTTCACAGGGGCACTGAAATATTGCAACTTACGTGGGTATAGATTTTCCCACAAGTCACTTGTTACCTCGAGGTTCTCGTCATCACTATAGTGTGTTGAACGAAAATAAGGAACAGATACAGTAGGGCCATTGTGTCCAGGGTATCTATTATCCACTAGAGTAGATTTGAGACATAAGTAATCAATCATAGACCTTTTTTGAAAGTTGAAAGAGCGAGAGTAGGATAATTTACCTCGCGACTGCCTCTGCTGATTGTAAAGATCAATCCAAACACCGTTGGTAATGACAAGAAAGATGATAAAGATGATGGAGAGCGGGTTCTTCCAACGACTCGTACCAGAACTAGCTGCATGATATTGAACCGAGTCAGGCTCGGATGGTGATTGGTGCAAAGATTCGTACTTGATTTCTTTTGAGCTCATGTTGAGGCAAAACTCAAAAGTAAGTTGTTTGCTGATGCTGAGGTTTTGTTGAAATGGCGTGACTATACTATTGGGAGATTCTAAACTTCCTCAGAATCAAATTGAACAAAGATGGGATGGAGAAAAGCCTATCGCTTCCATTATCCTCATATGGAAACTATGTAAGCAAGCTTCTCTGCAGACGCCTCTCTAAATAAAAATGGGGACTTATGTGTAGTATACAGGGATCATCACGCGAGACCGGAGTGAGAAAGTAGTCTGTGTTGAATATATGTATGGTGGCTAACGCGAAATAGCCCTAAGTCCTAATTAAAAATATAAAATATTCGAACAGGCCCCTCACTAATATTTTCGTAGTTATCAACGAGGAGAAATTTGGATCTTGCCAGCACCATCCACTTCGAAGGTTACTCCTATCATGAAGCTGTGGACTGTACCATGGACGGTCTTCTATGTCTCATCTGTCCTTTCAGCACCGAATATTGATTCACTGGGTCACACAGCGGCTCAAGCTTTTCCAAGCAGACATGGATCACTTGCAAAGCGTTTGGACACTTCGCTAGTCTCTAACACCGGCTCAAGTCGTGTCACAGAAGTCAGTCGCAACTGGGCTGGGGTTGTTCTACATCCACCCGAAAATGAAGCTTTTGATGCAATGACAGGACAGTTCACTCTTCCACTTGTATCAACACTCGATACGCCCGGCCGGGTGAATGGTTCTTACGTCGTCTCTTTATGGATCGGAATCGGAGGCTCCCCTAAAGGCGTCATCTTTCAGTCCGGCATCGACGCTCGAATCACCAGACTGGGAGACCAAGTATCTGTAGAATACGTTCCTTGGTTGGAATGGTTCCCATTAGAAACGGAGTACATCTCAGACGAATTGTTTTCAGCGAGTGCTGGAGATGTTATCGAGGTTGTCATTACAACATCCGGTACTTCTCAAGGCTTTCTCACGTTGCTCAATCTCTCAACGAGAAAGACGTACTATGTCGATCTCAACGAGCCAGTTACCTCTCCCAACGGCCCCCTGCTGATCACAGGAAACAGCGTCGAGTGGATTGTGGAGAACTTGGAATCAAGGCTGGCTGTTTTCGAGACGCTTACCTTTACGAAATGTGTTGCGAGCACTGCGCAAGACACTTTAACTCTGGATTCAGCACATAATATGGCTATGGTTCCTCATCGCGATGGGAGAGTGGTCGCTCAGGCGAATTTTGTCAATCAGACTAGTTTTCAGGTTACTTACGATGGGTCTCGAGCATGAACTTTGCGAATGTTTGAAGGTATACTGGCTCTGAAAAAGTGAACCGCAGTCAAAGTCACACCAAAAAGACTTATTTGTATTTTGGGATGATCTAAAGGGATAAATTATATCCAAATAATAATTTATATCCAGATAACATATATAACAAAATGAAAAGCCGTAACCAAATAATAGGGAGTATGATTCTCATGTGTAAAACAGAGATAAAAATTTATAAATCCATGTAAGCCAACGTCTTCGTTTTGCAACACTAATGGAAACGTAATGTTGCATATCAATCCGAAAGATGCATATACGAGCTTATTCTTCTTTTTATCTGGATCAAACATCTTTGTTTTATTCGAAGAAGAAACTATGAATAACCCTAAGTATATTTATTAAGCCTTAAGGCAACTTTGCGAAACGTGCATATACGAGCTTACTCGCCTTATTGTCTTCAGCAAGCATCTGCTTTCATTCAAAGGAGAGACTCTATTGATTAATGATCTATCCCCTCCTCCGGTGCCAAGTGTCCCGCGCTAGCAGGGGATCATTTTGAATGGTAAAAAACCTGGGAGGCTGCTCCAGCAAGTCTCTGTAACACTGCCTTTCTTGAACAGGCTTTAATTAATATAGGATTCAGCTCGGCATTTTCTTACGCTGTTATAATTTAAGTGGTAGCGAATAAAAGCATCAAGCCAGCTTTCCATCCAACTGAAGGATTCAACATTACATCAGTTAGATTAGGCGGCAGCGAATAAAAGCATCAAGCCAGCTTTCATCGGATTCAACATTGTATCGGTTAGATTACGCGGCAGCGAACCATCCATCAAGCCAACTTTAACACATACGGGTGGCATAGAGGGTACAACCTGCCCGGGAAAATGGGCCACCCAAAATAGGAAAAACTCTAATAAACCTTTATAAAAGCGTGCAAAAACAGTAAGAAGCCTGAATTTAAGGTATGGACGCTTACAAAAAAGGCGTATATTGACAGTAATTGACCTCAAACTGTACCGTGCCAGCCTGGAATTCAGTCCCAATGAAGGGTGGCCCATTTTCCCGGCCAGGGACTGTAGAGGTGAAGTATTGTAATAGAACTAGCGAGGGTCCCCTGAGAAAATCAAAGTTCTTACTTATTCAAATATTAAATCTCGCATGGGTTCTTATACTTAATTCAGTTAAGCGGGGTGAATATTCTACTTAGTGGCCCCAGCTATTGCTATTACAATACCAGAATACTTCATTGCTGAATGTCTGTCGGCGTATAAGGAAAGAACATTCGGGTATGTATATAGGCTGCTTCTACTCGGTATCCAGGGGTAAGAATACATTCAGTCCTCAACTCCACTATATCCCTGCCTTTCTTCTCTGTGCCTCCGCACGGGTGGCATATGGCGTGCTTTCCCATCTTAGCGCGGTACATTTGGCACCGGACCAGGGGATAAGCCTACTATAAGGCAACGTTGTTGCGCGGTTATGAACGATTGCCGAATTCGTTTCGATTGGTCGGTTCTTCCATCCTGTACTACTATAAGCCAATGCAACGTCGTTTAGATGTAAGTAGATACTTATTAGTTTCCATAGCGGCCATTTAAACATTAATAGTTTAGAGTGAGCGAAAAATGATCAATTGAAAAAGGTTAGGTATCGACTTTCAAGCTACTCTAATTTAGTTCTTGCCGGGTATTTAGTGAATAATTAACTATTGGTTTCTTATTTACCTACTTTCACTTCAACTATAACCATGCTGGACATAAAATTATATATGATACTTCTGATAACGGGAGATATGATATCAGGACTTAATATTCAGTGTACAATTAATATTCTAATTGCCGCCGACCATGGGTTGATCGAAGAAATACCTGCTCCACATGTTGAGACCAACTTTGGTTCCAGACTCGACAGGAAGCCCAGCATGTAGAACTCTTACGTCCCCGGAACCGTCGGGTAATAGATTGTTCCAAAAGATAGCATTGCCACGCTGTGGCTTAACCAATAATCCGGTGTCACCTTCTGCCAGTGCGAACTTGCTTCCGTCTGCTGACTCGGACACACCTGGTAAATTAGGAAAATATGTCTCACCGCGGGTACAGTTGTCGTCTAGATAAGCAAAGATGGTTCCTAGGCGATTGCTTGGCTTGTAGGATTCCCTGTCTGGTCCATACGAGCTGTCATTCATTGGCGTATCGAACCAGTCCATGTGGGGCTTGAACTGGTCGCCACCAACGTCATATTTGACAACTTGCAGCGCTTCGACCTCCATGTGCTGAACGTTGCCCAGAAAGGCCATCATTCTCTTCGTCAGACAAGCACAGACAGGGTCCTTTCTAGGGAGGACAGCCGTTTGTGATTGCCGGACAGTGTTTTCTATGGTGTCGCCAAAGTTCCCGGATCCTGAAAACACCCTGGACTCGCGGAATTTGTCTTTTCTAAAATGTGTAATGTTAGTTAATCATTGAAAGCAGTATAAAAATTTGTCATTCTGAACTTGCCCCAAATTCAAGAGATGTTCTATTTCTTCATCATGAATGAAGTTGTTGATGTAAATCACAAGTGGGTCGATGGACAACAGCTCGGTTGTGTAGCTGTGCGAGCAGGTATACGCATGCATGTCGACATGTGCCGCCGGAATGGCAGTTTTGGAAGGTAGCCAATCAAGGATGGAGCTGTGCTTGGAAATGTATTGCCAACATTGCAAAGCACTGAAAATTATCATGCTGATTGGCATCAGCAAAATCG
>Ga0247734_1000796_pt1 | contig 26053 bp, 16 predicted proteins | sample UWRJL103311B2_FD_180933 | JGI IMG/M metagenome (GOLD analysis project Ga0247734, IMG submission 180933) | Plant litter microbial communities from Arlington Agricultural Research Station in Wisconsin, United States - UWRJ-L103-311B-2 | ecosystem: Environmental > Terrestrial > Plant litter >...
AAGTAAACTGACAAACAATCATTTACAGATAAAACTGGAATCGCCGAAATATGCTTTTTTAGCAGGCACAAAAATTACTATTTATTCAGATTCATTAACTCAAACACAAAATTTTATACCCGTTCGCGGCTTTCAGTCTGCGCAATGGGATCAGGTTCATTTTGGCCTGGGAAATAATACGAAAATAGATTCCCTACAAGTGGAATGGGCAGATGGAAATAAACAAACGCTCAAAAATATTACAGGAAATAAGTCCGTTACTTTAAAATATACAGAAGCCAAAAAGCTTATAGATTCTCCTGTTCTGAAACCTGAAACAATTTGGGAATTAGCAGATATACTGGATTTTAAGCACATTGAAGATGCTAGGAATGATTTTCGCATACAGACTTTATTGCCAAATATGCTCACTTATCAGGGACCTCATCTCGCACAAAAAGATTTAAATGGAGATGGTGTTGATGACTTTTATATTGGTGGCGGACGCGGTCAGGGCGGTTCTCTGTTTTTGAGTAAAAATGGAAAATTTCAAAAAACAACTCAGGAAGCATTTGTCAAAGATTCGCCGTTTGAAGATGCAGATATGGAGTTTTTTGATGCTGATAATGATGGGGATTTTGATCTGATCGTCACCAGCGAAGGTTATGAATTGAATCCGGATGACCCTTTTTTATTGCCGCGTTTATACATCAACGACAGCGGAATTTTTAAAAGAGCCGATTTTCCGTCAGTTGGGTCAAATTCTTCAACAGTTTCGGTAGGTGACATTGATAAAGATGGTGATCTGGATATTTTTCTGGGAATGCGGGTTACACCTGCCAGGTTTCCGGAAAGTGCAGGAGGAATTGTTCTGATGAATGATGGAAAAGGAAAATTTACAGACCGGACCAAAGTGCGGGCCCCTCAATTGCAGCAGGCAGGTATGATTACGGATGCAATCTGGCAGGATTTAAATAAAGATGGTTATCCTGAATTGATTGTTACAACCGACTGGATGCCCATTCAGGTTTTTAATAACCAAAATGGAAAGCTAACTAATGCCAGTGCCGCCTGGGAAACATCCGGTTTAAATGGCTGCTGGAATGTGATCAAATCTGCTGATCTGGATGGAGACGGAGATATGGATTTTGTAGTTGGGAATATGGGTTCAAACTGGCAATGGAGCGTTACTTCGCCGGAAGGACTTTCCATTTACGCTTCTGATTTTGATGGTTTAGGGCGAATTGTGCCGGTAATTAGCGTTACGAGTGGAGGTAAAGAGTTTCCGTATGCAAGCAGGGACGAGTTATTAGATCAGATTCCATCGCTCAAAAAGAAGTATACTAATTATGTAACTTACTCAAAAGCAACATTGGAGGAAATGCTGCCGGCGGAAAAATTAAAGAATGCACAAAAACTGACAGCAAAAGAATTCAGAAGCGGTATTCTGGAAAATAAGAAAGGTAAGTTGATATTTCATGCATTACCGGTTCAGGCACAGTTTGCACCGATTTATGCTATTTCGCTTTGTGATGTAAATGGAGATGGTAAATCAGACCTTATTTTGGGTGGAAATTTGAAGCAAACCCGTGTCAGGATTGGTAAAAATGATGCGAATTTGATTCAGTTATTTATGAATAAAGGGAAATTGGATTTTGAATATATTCCTCAATCTATCAGCGGATTTTATGGAAATGGCGAAGTACGCGATTTAGCCGTTGTACATGATTTGCAGGGAACATTCTTGTTTGGTACGTTTAACAATGCATCACTTTCAGCATATCATTTAATGAAGAAAGGTCCATTTAAAGTAACTCTTAACAAGGATTTGTAACCACTCTTAATATTGTTAAAATACTATTAAAATTTATTATATAATTTAGGTGGAATGGTATCATTCCACTTTTTTTATAAAACCAATCCCAATTGTACTGATTAAAGATTTTAGATATATCGTTGGGGTTTTGTTAAACCTCTAAAAATAAATATTTAAAGCCAGGGTATTAAATTATTTAATTGAAAATTATTTAAGATATTTGTTATAACAGATGTTTAGCCACATAATCATCTGCATATATCAAATTTAACTTATTTTTAATTACCTCATTTATGAAAAAAAAGCTACTAAAAACTTTTTTTAAGAGTTTTATTCCAATTGGAATATTTCTGCTTTTTGCTTCGCTTTCGGTTTATGCCCAAGACCGCACAGTAACAGGAATAATAACTGATGAAAAGGATCAGGGCTTACCAGGAACATCTGTTACTATCAAGAATTCTACAAGGGGAACAAATGCAGATGCAGATGGGAAATTTACTATTTCCGGAGTGAAAGATTCGGATATCCTTGTCATTAGTTCCATCGGATATGTGAAGCAGGAAGTCACAGTAGGTAACCGTACTACGATTGATCTGAAAATGGCTCCGGATGCTGCAAGTCTCGAGGAAGTTGTAGTAACAGCTCTTGGTATCCAAAGAGACAAGAAATCCCTGACCTATGCAACGCAGCAGATTTCGAGTAAGGAATTGACCAGAGCCGCCAATACGAACTTTGTTGATGCCCTTAACGGTAAGGCTGCGGGTATAGATATTAAAGTAAGCAGCTCGGGTGCCGGTGGTTCTACCAGGGCGGTACTTAGAGGAAACAAATCGTTACAAGGATCCAGTGAGGCACTTTATGTGATCGATGGTATTCCTATGGCAAATAACAAGGGTGGACAGCCAGGTTCTTATGGCGGCACGGATGGTGGAGACGGTCTATCTGCCATTAATCCCAATGACATCGAAAGTATCAGCATATTGAGAGGAGCAAATGCCTCCATTCTTTATGGTAGCCAGGGTGCTAACGGAGTAATATTAATTACAACCAAAAAAGGTAAAGAGGGCAAAGTATCAGTGGACTTCAATTCCAGTACGGTTTTGGAACAAGTATCTGGCCTTCCTGATTTCCAGTTCCGTTATGGAACAGTAGGTGGTGACTATAGCTGGACTCCTGTTGGAACCGCTGTTGTTAAATCAGACAGCTACCAAAAAGATTATATTAAGGATTTCTTCCAGACCGGCGTAACTGCTACCAATGGAGTTTCAATTACTGGTGGGAATGCTAAAACAAGCGTTTATTTTTCCTACGCTAATATTTCTTCGAAAGGGGTAATGCCAACAAATACCTACCGCAAAAACAACTTTTCGTTCAGACAAAGTACCAAATTATTGAATGACAAGATTACGCTAAGCTCCGGTGTGATCCTATCCTCTGAAGTATCTAAGAATCGCCCCGGTGCCGGTTATTATAACAATCCGCTTACGGGTCTGTATTTGTTCGCAAGAGATCGTGACTTTTCCAAATACAAATCAGAATACGCGGTGTTTAATCCTGAGAGGAATATGGATAAAATGAATTGGTATTCGACGGAAGAAAAGCAAAATAATCCGTACTGGGAAATTAATAAAAATCCGAAACTGCAGACATACAAACGATTGATTGCCAATGTGAAGCTCTCTTATGATATCGTAGAGAATCTTAAATTTGATGTGCGGGCTAATATTGATTATAATAATGTTTTGGATGATAAACGTTACGCAGCCGCTGGTAACTCTGTAAGTGTCAGCCCGAACGGGAAATGGGAGTATTCAAAATATACAGATCAGTCGATTTACGCGGATGGTATCCTTTCTTATAATAAGAGCTTTGGCGAAATATTCAGTTTAAATGCACTTGCTGGTATTAGTTATCAGAAAAACAAATACTACGATGGAATAGCTGTTAACAATGGTACCACCTCATTACAGTATCCCAACGTATTCACATTTGCAAACATGCCTTTCAATGTGATTTTCAGTAGTGATGGACGTTACAGCAACACCATCAAACAGGGTGCATTTGCCAATTTGTCGCTTGGATTCAAAGACTTCCTGTTTTTGGATGTGGCGGGACGTAATGACTGGGCTTCTACTCTGGCTCTTTCCGGAAACCAGTCATACTTTTACCCTTCTATCGGAGGATCGGCAATCATCAGTCAGATGTTTAATTTACCTAATGCCATTTCGCTCCTGAAGGTAAGGGCTTCGTTTTCACAAACGGCCAATGAAGTACCTTATAACGTGGTACAACCATTGGCTACAATTGGTGGTGCCGGTACTCCGGACGGTATAGGTGGTATCAATAAACCAACACAGGTACCCTTTACCAATTTGAAACCTGAAAAAATCGTGGCTAATGAGTATGGACTTGAAGCTAAGTTTTTTAAGGGCCGGTTTGGCTTAGACTTTACTTTGTATAATGGCGTTAGCACCAATCAGTTTCTTTCATTGCCGGCACCTTCAGGGTCAGGATATACGGTACAATATATCAATGCCGGAAAAATTACAAACAAGGGATTTGAACTATCCTTGAACGCAGAGCCTTTACGCGGAGATCATTTTAGCTGGAATACTGCACTAAACGCTTCACAGAATACTAACAAGATTGTAGAACTGATCCCATCTAATCCTGGCTATCAGGTAGGTAGCGATACTGAAGGTTTTGCATCCCTTATCAAAGCAGGCGGCTCCTTCAATGACGTGTACATATTTCACTTTGCGCGGAACCCTGCCGGACAGATTATTTTATCTGCCGCTGGTGTACCAACCAGAGAAGCTACACAGACAAAAGTGGGCAATGTGAATCCTAAACTTCTGCTTGGATGGACCAACAATTTCAATTATCGTAACTTCTTTGCGAGCGTACTGGTTAACGGGAAATTCGGCGGCGTTGCCTTCTCAAAAACGGAAGCATTCCTGGATTCTTACGGTGTAAGTGAAAGAACTGCGGCTGCAAGAGATGGCGGAAAAATGGCTATCAATGCGGTAGGAGCGGATGGAGTAGCTGTTACTTCGATTGAACCATACACATACTATTCTGCCGTTGGTGATAGAAATAAGATCATGGAACCCTATGTGTTTTCGAGAACGAACGTCAGGTTAGGACAGTTTGTGTTAGGTTATACCTTTAAATCGAAGGCTGCAAATCCTGTATTTAAAGATGCTTCCGTATCATTCGTAGGCAGGAATTTATTCTTCTTCTACAAAAAGGCTCCTTTCGATCCTGAACAGGCAATGAGTACCAACAACGCTCTGCAGTCAACTGACGTGTTTGGTTTGCCATCTACAAGATCTTATGGGTTAAACCTGAAGTTTACATTCTAAAATTCTAAAATTATTAAGATGAAAAAAATAATTATCGCACTGATATCCTTGATTGCGTTCGCAGCGTGTACTGACAATTTTATAGAAACGAACACGAACCCCAATCAAATTTCTAAAGAGCAGCTCCTGGAAGATAACAACCTTGTAGGATCTCCTTTTTCCATCATGATCTACAATCTTAACGGTGGTCAGGTTGAAGAAGATTTATGTGCTGACAACTGGATGGGGTACATGGGTACACCCACAGATTTTGTTGGTAATGTAAATAATACGACTTACAGCATAACCTGGAACTCGTTTTGGGGCAGGGAATATGGTAGCGTAATGGCTCCTGCAAAACAAGTAATCCAGGATGCCGCAGAATATAAATTGCCTATGTTCATAACCTGGGCCAAGTTGGTACGTATTTTGGCTATGTCTAAATTAACGGCAGTACACGGGCCAATTATCTATTCCCAGTACGGATCAACTGCTAATTCGATTCTATACGACAAAGAGTCCGATTTATATCCGCTATTTTTTAAGCAGCTGGACTCTATTCAGACCGATTTTAACGCGAACAAAACGTACACGGGATACAAAAAATTTGACCCTTCAAAGTACGCTGGCAGTATTCCACAATGGCAGAAATTGGCAAATTCCCTTCGTCTCAGACTGGCTATGCGCCTTTCAAAAGTGGATCCGGCTCAGGCAAAAATCCAGGGAGAAAAAGCTTTGAGCGATCCTGCCGGATTAATAACCGTAAACACCGACAATTTTACCAATTCCTTGAATGGAGTCATCATGCCGGTTGGTCAGATTTCTTATGAATGGGACGATACCAGGATGGGTGCTCCAATGGAATCTTTTTTGATTGGCTTAAATGACGGCAGGATTTCTAAATATTATGCACCTATTACCAATGCAGCTTTATATGCGGATCATCCTAACATGCCTTATAAAGGAATACGAAATGGTGGATATGTTAAAGCAAAAGCCGATCACGTACCTTTTTCCAAAGTAAGCGAAGATTTCAAGACTGTAACGAGCAGGAGGAATTTTACGGCAGCGGAAGTGGCTTTTCTTAAAGCTGAGGCCGGACTTAGAGGCTGGGCTGGAGCTGGTGATCCAAAAGCGAACTATGAAGCAGGCATAAAATTGTCTTTTGCAGATTGGGGTGCAGGTGGTGTAGATGCCTATATCGCTGACAAAACCAGTAAGCCAATTAACTACGTGGATCCAATTGACGCCCGTAATAATTTTACCGCCCTTTCTACCATTACCGTAGCGTGGAACGAAGCAGATCCGCTTGAATTAAAACTGGAAAAGGTCATTACACAGAAATACCTTAACAGCTTTACCAATACGCTTGAATCCTGGGTAGATTTCAGAAGGACGGGATACCCAAAAATTCCATCTGCGGCCAAAAATGATAGTAATGCCAACTGGGGAATTATTCCTGCTGGTCAATCTATCAAAAGAATGCCTTTTGTAAATGCTGAAAGAACCAGCAATACTGCTGCTGTTGCAGATGCGGTAACAAAAATGGGAACAGGAGCAAAGGATGATATTGCAACGCGCCTATGGTGGGATACAGGAAAAGCTGCTAACTTTTAATTTCAAACTGACAGATATTTTTGAGAATCGGGATGGCAACAGTCATCCCGGTTTTTTTATTTAGAGACGTGTAAACGGATGAATGAGTGAGTAAAACCGGTTATCTGGTTCCGGAATGTAAGTATTTTAAGCTCAATTTTTCTGGTAATGTAAATAGCAATTGTCGTATATTGACGGTTATTTTTTAAATTGCCTTCCAAATGAAATCTGCTGCTTGTCTGTGTTTGAAGAATAAAAATACATCACAGATAACTTTCTGTTTGTTAATAATATAAATGAGAAAAATCTTTTCCATTGTTTCCTTTTTTGTTTGCTTCGTATGTTTCAAATCTTATTCTCAGGATTTGATTGTTACTAATGTCGGAGATTCTATTGCTTGTAAAATTATAGAGCAGACTAAACATTATATTCATTTTTCATACTCTAACAATAATTACAGTGTTGTAAAGAAATTGCGTTCATCTCATGTAAGAAATTTTGTTTTAGGGTATTATGCAAAGCCAAATTCTTTAACCAAGAAGCAGACTGACGCTTCAAAATCGACATATCAAAATAAATCAACTGATAAAATTGCCGATACCAGTATTACAATTACCGCTGATGACGGGATTAAACCAAAACTTTCCAAATGGCAGTTTGGGGTCTATGGCGGATATGCTTATCGTTTGTTTAAACCCAGAATAAAATCAACTTCCTACGAGTTAAAATATATTGATGAGCTCAAATCAGGCTATTCTTATGGAGCTGAACTGTATTATTTCCATTGGAAAAAGGTAGGTTTCGGCTTAAAATATGATGTTTATAAAAGTAAAGCAGAAAGGGATATCAGGACAAAAGATAATATAACTATTCAATTTTTAGGGCCATCGGTTGTACACAGAAAGGTTTTTCCAAATCAAAAAACTTCAATTTTATCCGCTTTTTGGTTGGGTTATCAGCCATATCGAAACGTTGCCAGGTACATTGGTCAGGATTATGTTCTGAAAGGCCGCACAATGGGTTGGGGCGTAAGTGTAGCCATCGATCACAAAATCACTGAGAAACTGGCTCTGAATTTTGGCGCTTCCTGTTTTATGGGCAGTATTTACAAGTACAAAAAAGAAATAAAAGGAAGAACCGAAATGGTTGATTTATCCAAAGACAACTTCGAAGATCTTTCCCGCGCAGAATTTACAATTGGCCTCAAATTTTTGAAGTAGGTATTTTTAACTTACTCTTTTGAAACGGTTTAAAATATTTTAGTGCTCTGCACCTTGGAATTCGTTAATTCCATATTGATTTCTACAAATATTAAGGTACTCTGCACCAAAGTCTGCACTAAATTCCATAATCACGTACAAGATAACATCTTCTCTACATTCCTCGTTTATAATAAACATTTTATAATTAAGTAAGGGAATATTAGGATTAAATAGTCTTCACACTAGTCTTTGTTTTTCCAATTCAAGAAAACTAAATTTAGTAAAGGTAGATTGATCATATAGCCGTCTTCATTTTAAAACTAAACCTTAATTTTATTCCATATCATTTCTAAACCATCCTTGATGAGCACAATCCATTTTCGGGAAAAACGTTCTTTTCCCTTTTTTATCATAACTGTGGCACTTTTGTTTATTACAGTAGTCAGTTATGGACAGACAAAAGTATCGTCGAAGTCAAAAAAACCGCTGGTCGTATTCGTCACCGGCGACCATGAGTATAGCGGTGAAGAGACACTTCCTCTTATTGCAGCTGAACTGGAAAAAAGTTATGGAATCCGTACTGTTGTATTGAAAGCCTATCCGGATCATAATTCAGAAAAAAATATTCCTGGTCTGGAAGCATTACGCGAAGCGGATCTGGCTGTTTTCTATTTACGCTGGCGTCAGCTGCCAAAAGACCAACTGGCTTTTATTGATGAATATCTTAAAAAAGGGAAACCGGTCATGGGTTTCAGGACTTCAACGCACGCTTTTAATTTCCCAAAAGGAGATGAAAGCGAAAAATGGAATGCATTTGGCGAATTTGCCTTAAATGCTCCTCCAGGCTGGGGTGGCGCTGCGAAGCATACACATTATGGGCATATGAGCACCACCGATGTAACTGTAATTCCCGAACAGGCAAAAAATCCGATCCTGAACGGCGTTGCACCTTCCTTCCATGCGAGTTCATGGCTTTACAGAGTGTTGCCTGATTATCCGACAAAAGGATCCACCTGGTTATTAATGGGCAAATCTGTTAATCCTGATAAAGCAGCTGTTGATAATCCGGTTGCCTGGACCGGCACAAACTCTTTTGGCGGAAAAGTATTTATGACAACATTGGGCCATCCTGAGGATTTTAGGTTAGAGCCTTTTCAGCGTTTGGTAATTAATGCTATTCATTGGGAATTAGGCATGAAAGTACCAAAAGAATGGAAAGGAAAACTGGACATTGAAGTGCCATACAGAGTGGCTAAATGAGATTTTTTTGCCAGATATAAATTTTAAGCTTTAAGATACATTTATAGAACTTTGCAACAATTAGCAAAAAATCAAAATGACGAAACCCTGGAAAATAAACACGAATATTTTGCTCATCTTATTTGGATTGACAATCATTGCGTTCAGCGCATTTCAATTCATTCAATCTGACTCAATAAAAGTTAAAAAGGGATCCCATATTATGTTGATCGGTAACAATCTGGGATCAAGAATGATGAACTACGACAATTTTGAAACCGAAATGCAGGTTCGGTATCCGGATAGCTCGTTATACATACGCAATATGTGCGATGGCGGAGATACACCTGGATTCAGACCTCATGCAAGCAGAAACCTGCCCTGGGCATTTCCAGGAGCAGAAAAATTCCAGACAGAATACGCAAAAAACTCTAACAGTGAAGGTCATTTCGACACACCTGACCAGTGGCTGACCCGTCTTAAAACGGACGTGATTGTTGCTTTTTTCGGATACAATGAATCTTTCCAGGGAAAAGAAGGATTGGCTAATTATAAAGCGGAGCTGGATGCTTTCATTAAATATTCTTTAAGCCAAAAATATAACGGAAATACTGCACCGCAATTGGCTATTGTATCGCCGATTGCTTTTGAAGATTTGTCTGCTTTGATGGATTTGCCAAACGGAAAAAAGGAAAATGAAAATCTTTCTTTATACACTAAAGCTATGAAGGAAGTGGCAGAACAAAATAATGTACTTTTCGTAGATGCCTTTATACCTTCGCAAAAATGGTATGCAGACACAAAAGAACCTTTAACAATCGATGGTTCTCAATTGAATGAAGAAGGGTACAAAAAACTGGGAATTTTGCTGGCAGATCAGGTTTTTGGTAAAGCTCCTCTCAAAGCAGAAAAGAACAGAAAATTGGTGCACGATGCAGTGATGGAAAAAAACTGGATGTGGCACAATGACTTCAAAATCCCTAATGGAGTACACGTTTACGGTCGTCGTTACAACCCATTTGGTCAGGACAATTATCCTGCCGAAATACAAAAGATCCGTGAGCTAACAGATATTCGTGATACAGCGATTTGGCTGGCTGCGTCCAAAGGAGAAAAATTGGATTTGGCTGTGGCAGATAAAAATACTACGCCATTACCTGCTGTAAAAACCAACTTTAATCCGGAAAAAAACGGTAGTCTGGAATATTTGTATGGAGCTGATGCGCTTAAAAAATTGAAAGTCCCGGAAGGTTATAAAATAGAATTGTTTGCGTCCGAAGAGGAATTCCCGGATTTGGCCAAACCTATGCAAATGTCATTTGATAATAAAGGACGTTTGTGGGTTGCAACCATGCCAAGTTATCCGCATTACAAACCGGGAGATTCGAAACCGAATGATAAAATTATTATTCTGGAAGATACAAACGGAGATGGAAAAGCTGATAAACAAACCGTTTTCGCTGACAAATTACACCTTCCTTTGGGCTTCGAAATTGCAAAAGAAGGCGTTTATGTTTCGCAGGGAACAAATCTGAAACTTTTTACCGATACAAATGGTGATGATAAAGCGGACAAAGTCGAAATTCTTTTAAGCGGATTTGATGATCATGACACGCATCATAACAGCCATGCATTTACAACGGATCCATCGGGAGCAATTTATTCTGGCGAAGGCGTATTTTTACATACAAATGTAGAAACTTCTTATGGCCCGGTTCGTGCTACAAATGGTGGATTTTACCGCTATACGCCGCAGTTACATAAACTGGAGCGTACTGCGCAGCTTTCTATCCCTAACCCATGGGGAATTGCATTTGACGATTGGGGTCAGCCATTTTTTGCTGAAACTTCCAGTCCTGATGTACGCTGGATGTTGCCAGGTTCGGTTTTGCCAAGATATGGAGAAGCTACACATAAATCTTTTCAGCTCATAGAAAAAGACCATCTGGTGCGTCCTACTTCCGGTCTTGAATTCGTTTCCAGTCGTCATTTTCCGGATAATATTCAGGGCGATTTTCTGATAAACAATACCATCGGATTTTTAGGTATGAAAGAACATACTTTAAAAGATGACGGAACAGGTTATGCAAGTAAACATCGTGTTGATTTAGTGGTAAGTGAGGATAGGAATTTCCGTCCAGTGGATATGGAATTTGCACCGGATGGCTCTTTGTATCTCATCGACTGGCACAATATCCTGATCGGGCACATGCAGCATAATGCAAGAGATCCTTTGAGAGATCATTCGCACGGAAGGGTTTACCGCATCACTTATCCATCCAGACCATTGGTAACACCTGCAAAAATTGATGGTGCAAGTATTGAAGTGCTTTTAGACAATCTAAAACTGCCTGAATACCGTACCCGTTACAGAACGCGCCGTGAATTGAGGGGAAGAAATGTAAATGAGGTACTTTCTAAATTAACAGCATGGGCGGCAGCGCTGGATAAAAATGATCCGGGTTATGAGCATAATTTGTTAGAAGGTTTATGGGTAAGCTGGGGATTGAACAAAGTAGATCAAAAATTATTGAAGCAGGTACTTAAAGCAAAAGATTACCATGCAAGAGCTGCGGCCGTTGAAGTTGTACGTTATACCGGACATCAGGTGCCTGACCAGGCTGCGTTGCTAATGCAGGCTGCAAAGGATGAAAATAGCAGGGTTCGCCTGGTTGCCATTGTTGCTGCGTCTTGGATTGGAAAGGAAAAAGGTCTGCCTATTTTAGCAGAAGCGGCTAAAAAACCTTTAGACGAATGGATGATCCATGCACATGAAACAGCTGTTGCACATTTGAATGGAGTTCCTGTTAAAAAAGAAAAGGAAGTTGCAGCAAAATCGAGCCTAAAAGGAGATGAGCTTAAACTCTTTAATATGGGGAAAGAAATTTATGCGAAAGAAGGTTATTGTACCACTTGCCATCAGCCGGATGGTAAAGGTCTGGCCGCATCAGGATTTCCTCCGCTTACGGGTACTAATTGGGTAACTGGCAGTGAAGACCGCTTAATAAAAGTAGCATTGAAGGGACTGCTTGGTCCTATCGAAGTAGTAGGTAAAAATTATCCTGGTCAGGTTCCAATGACTCCTTTTGGTGGTTTGCTTAAAGATGAGGAAATAGCAGCCGTACTGACTTATGTAAGAAATTCATTTGGAAATAAAGGATCGGCTATACTTCCCGAAAAGGTAAAGTCAGTAAGAGTCTCTACTGAAAATAAAGTAGATTTTTATTCACCGGATCAGTTACTGAAAGAACATCCGATGGAAAAATAGCAGGCAACATATTGATATTTGATTGAATAAAGCAAAAGAGAGCAGGAAATTTTCCTGCTCTCTTTTGCTTTATTCCTTTTTTACAAATGATTTAGATCATAAATACAAATCATTTGTAAATTTGGCATTCAGACAGCTCAAAATCTCATTCAGATTAGAGCTTATGTTTAGATAGATCAACGAAAAACTTTATGATGCTTAAGTACGGAAAATCAATTCCTGTCTACATTTTTATTTTCCTTCCCATTATTATTTATCTGATTTATACCGTTTCCAACTCAGTAAACTTCTTTTTTGCAGATGATTTTCACTTGCTGAAAACCGTTTTGTGGATTCAGGATGTAGATGGAATTTTTGAGAAATTAGGTATTTTGATGAAACAGCATAATGAGCACCGCATACTTTTACCAAGATTACTTACCCTTCTCGATTATAAAATAGAAGGTGCAATTAACTGGCGCACTTTAATTCTGACCGGCAATCTTATCTGGATCGCAAATCTTTGGTTTTTTTGGAAGGGATTTAAAAGTTTTAAACAGCCGGTCTGGATGTTTATCGGAGTGCCTTTTATTTTTCTCCAACCTCAATATACCGATAATGTTACCTGGGCCATTAGTATTTTACAGCAATCGGTCATTGTTTTCTGGTTTTCATTGCTTGCTTATTTATGTTCTAAAAACCGTTATTCATGGGCACTTCTGGTAGCGGTAATTGCCACTTTTACCCACGGAAATGGAATTTTTAGTTTTGTAATTGGCATTATACTGGCCAGTATGGATCGTAGGTGGCGTACCGTTTTAACATGGGCAGGAGTATTGGTGATTGTGGCTATTATTTATTTCTGGGGTTTTGAAAAAGGCCAAAGCGCAGATTTTGGCAAAAGCTTGTCTGATCCGGTAAGATTAATGATGGCCTTCTTTGGCTTTTTTGGGTCTGTTACTACAATTAGAATTCAGAATGTAAATTTTGCAGTACTTCTTGGTGCAGTTTTAATTACGATTTTAGGTATATATCTAATTCCCAAATTAAAATCATCCGTTTTTAAGCCATATAACAAGCTGTCTGCGTTTGATAAAATGTTATTAGGAAATGTGCTTTTTCTGGGGATTACGGGTGCTTTGGTTTGCGTGTCAAGGAGCTGGGGCGGTGTTGGAAATGTACTTGCCCCCCGTTATCAGCATTATGCTCCCTACGTAATTTGCTGGGTATATATTGTCATTCTTTCTTATCTGAATTTACCAGCGAAAAAAATCGCTGCCGGTTTATTCATCCTCTTTGCAGTTATGTTTAATGCATTAAGTTATTTTAATTATAATCACGAGATTCAGCTCCGTAGAAACTGGTTGATTGCGGACGAGAGCAACTGGATTAATCATGGTAAAATGCTAAATTATGCAGCATCTTTTAACAGCAATATTAAAGACACTTATCAGCGAATTGTTAAAGAAGGAATTTGTTCATCAGAAAATAATTTCCCCGATATCAGCATAGCAGACTCTTCGGTTCATTTACCTCTCAGGTTGACTTTTTTTTATACCGTTGGAAATGACGTAGATGCCAGCGGAATTTATCCACGCCAATACCAGCATATTGTAAATAAAGAGTTAAAGGGCCCGACCTACTTATATCTCAAGCCGGAAAAAGGACTTGGATATTGGCTTCCAACGCGTATTGCACATGCAGGAATTATGGATTTTATAAGGTCCGGTGAGCCCTCACATCAAGGTTTTGAAGCAGAATTTATGACTGAAAACTTTCCACCGGCTACATATAAAATAGGATTACTGAATAATAATAAATTCAGCTGGACTTCTCAAACCATTGATATCAAGTAAGATTTCCGCCGTAAATATTGCATGACAAAAAGAGTATAGGTTATTTGGAGAACCAAGGCGTTAAGGAGAGCAGACGCCGCGCGGGATCACAGAGAGAAAAGTTATTCTCTGTGGTTCTCCTTCTTTCTCTGTGTAACCTACTTTCTTTTACTTTAATTTATGATAATTCCATTAAACACCATCAAAACAGGTATTTGTTTTTTTACCATATCCAATGTGAAAATTGGCTAGGAAAAGGCATAAAAAAAGCGTATATTTGCATGTTATAGAACACCTAAAATAGCTTATTTTATTGTCGGGTAAAACAAATTATATGTCAAACGAAACAGTGCTTGAAGTAAATTCATATTCAGCCGAAAATATCCAGGTTCTTGAAGGTTTAGAGGCGGTACGTAAGCGTCCAGCTATGTACATTGGTGATACAGGATTCAAGGGAGTTCACCATTTGATTTGGGAGGTTGTAGATAACTCCATAGATGAAGCGATGGCTGGTTATTGCGACACCATCAATGTTACAATTGAAAAAAATAACTCCATTACCGTGCAGGATAATGGCCGTGGTATTCCAACCGGAATGATGGCCAAGGAAAAAAAGTCTGCACTGGAAGTCGTATTGACCGTTTTACATGCGGGAGGTAAATTTAATAAAGACACTTATAAAGTTTCAGGTGGTTTGCATGGAGTAGGGGTTTCCTGCGTAAATGCACTGTCTATACACTTGCGTGCGGAAGTTCACAGAGAAGGAAAAATCTTTGAACAGGAATTTAGTGAAGGGAAACCTTTGTATCCGGTACGGATTATTGGTGATTCGGAAAGAACCGGAACGATGATCCACTTTTTACCTGATGATACCATATTTACCGTTACGGAGTATAAGTATGAAACCGTAGCTACACGTTTGAGAGAGCTTTCTTTCTTAAATAAAGGAATAAAATTAACCTTAGTTGACAAACGTGAGGAAGAAGAAGACGGAACATTCCGTGGAGAAGAGTTTTTGTCAACCGTTGGTCTTAATGAATTTGTATTATATCTGGAAGGTACACGTCAGGCATTAATTCCTGAGCCTATTTACATGGAAAACAGCAAAGGTATCGTGCCGGTTGAGGTTTCCATGATGTATAATACTTCTTACAGTGAGAATGTATTTTCTTATGTAAATAATATCAATACGATTGAAGGAGGTACACACGTATCAGGTTTCAGGGCTGCTTTAACACGTACACTAAAAGGTTACGCTGATAAGTTAGGTATCCTCACGAAAGAAAAAATTGAAATTAGCGGTGATGATTTCCGTGAGGGGCTTACAGCTGTTATTTCCATTAAAGTTCAGGAGCCTCAGTTTGAGGGACAAACAAAGACAAAACTTGGAAATCCGGAGGTGACTTCTGCTGTAAGCCAGGTTGTTGCTGAAATGCTGGAAAATTATTTGCAGGAGCATCCGAAGGAAGCGAGGGTAATAATTGATAAAGTGATCCTGGCGGCCAAAGCGCGTATTGCTGCGAAGAAAGCACGTGAAATGGTGCAGCGTAAAAACATTTTGACAGGAACTGGTTTGCCAGGTAAACTGTCCGACTGTTCTGAAACTGATCCTGCTATTTGCGAATTGTATCTGGTCGAAGGGGATTCGGCAGGTGGAACTGCAAAACAAGGCCGTAACCGCGCATTTCAGGCTATTTTGCCATTAAGAGGTAAAATTCTGAATGTGGAAAAAGCACAGGAATACCGGATATACGAAAATGAGGAAATTAAGAATATGTTTACTGCTTTGGGTGTTCAGATCGGAAGAGATGGTGACGAAAGAGCTTTAAATATTGATAAATTGAGGTATCACAAGATTGTGATCATGACGGATGCGGATATCGATGGTAGTCACATCAGGACTTTGATTTTGACATTCTTCTTCCGTTATATGAAGATTCTGATCGATCACGGTTATATATACATTGCTCAGCCGCCACTTTATCTTGTTAAAAAAGGAAAAGAGGAAAGATATTGCTGGACAGAAGTACAACGCGAAGAGGCTGTAAGGGCAATTGGCGGAGGTCGTGAGGATCTGGTAAATATTCAGCGGTATAAAGGTTTGGGTGAAATGAATGCTGAACAATTATGGAGTACAACGATGAACCCGGAAGGCAGAAGTCTGAAACAGGTTTCTATCGAATCAGCCGCAGAAGCAGATCATTTATTCTCAATGCTGATGGGTGATGAGGTTGCTCCAAGACGCGAGTTTATCGAAAAGAATGCTAAATATGCACGTGTAGACGTGTAAGGATTAGTTTCCGGTTTTGATTTTTAACGGATGGCTGATCAAACAGTCATCCGTTTCTTTTGCCCGAAATGTTAACACAAATTTTATATTCACAAAACATAAGATTAGTTACATTCGTTAAATTATAGTGTCACCACTATACTGGAAATTTTATTACATTTATAGACCATGCCGGACTCACACGATTCCATATATAACACAGAAAAAAAGGGTAAAATGACAAATATATTTTCCTTTTTCAGGACTCCTAAGGAACATACGCAGAGGGAAGAGCCAAAGCCTGTAAGTTCCATGGAAAAAGCGAATACACTGGTTCAGCAAAGTGATTTTATAAGTCGTGATCTGAGCTGGCTTAAGTTTAATGATCGTGTGTTAGATCAGGCTACGGATGAAAGTCGTAATCTTTTTGACCGGTTAAAATTTCTTGCTATTACGTCTTCCAACCTGGATGAATTTTTCACGATCAGGATTGGCAGTTTATATAATTATCTTGACTTTGGTAAAGAACGTCTGGATTATTCCGGGCTGCGTGAGATTCCGTTCAGGAAACTTTTAATGAAGGAATTACATGATTTTGTACGCCGCCAGAACGATTGTTATAAAAATCAGCTGGTTCCTTTGTTTTCCAAACATGGATTCCGGATTATAAAACTGGAAGACACCAGTGAAAAGGAAAGGGAAACTATTGGTGAGTATTTTGAGCGCACGGTTTACCCAATGCTTACACCAATGCTTTTCGATTACACGCATGCATTTCCTGTTTTGCTTGCCAAAGTTTTAATTTTAGGTGTTATTACACAAACAAAAGGCACTACTTCCGAAGAGGATCGTAAGCTTTCGTTTGTTCAGCTTCCGCTTAATCTTCCCCGCTTTTATGTAATTGAAAGAGAAGAAGAGTTATTGTTTTTACCTATTGAAGTCATCGTTCGTGAGCATATTCACAAGCTGTACCGCAATGTGCATATTGTATCAACCAATCTTTTCAGGATTATCCGTAACGGAGATTTCTCTCTGGAAGAAAGCGATGATATTGAATCTGATTTTATTGATGAAATAAAACAAAAGATAAAAAGCAGGCGTCTGGGCAGAGTTGTTCAGGTTTCTATTGAACCTGATACAAATCCGGATCTATTAAACCTGATTAAAAAGCGCTGGGAAATAGATGACCATAATGTTTTTCCAATAGATGGTATTATCGATTATACCGCATTTTGGTCTATCATTAGACATGCGGAATTTAAAGACCAGATTCCTCCTGTACATGCGCCTATGCCTCCGCTTGGACTGGAACGCGATCGTATTCCGGATATTTTTGAGGTAATGAAGGAACGGGATATTCTTTTGCATCATCCTTACAATAATTTTGAACCAGTTTTACAATTACTGGAACAAGCTGCGGAAGATCCAAAAGTGCTTTCTATTAAACTTACCATTTACAGGCTTGCCAAAAATTCAAGAGTAACCGAAGCTTTGCTGCATGCTGCTGAAAACGGCAAACACGTTGCAGTTCTCTTTGAAGTAAAAGCGAGATTTGACGAAGAAAATAATATTAAAGAAGCGCAACGTCTTCAAAAGGCAGGTTGTTTTGTAATTTATGGTATTGGTTTGTTGAAAACACATACAAAACTGCTTCTGATTGTCCGTAATGAGGGTAGTCATGTATTACGTTATGCGCATTTATCCAGTGGGAATTACAACGAAGATACTTCGCGACTGTATACAGACACGGGGCTGCTTACTACCAATGAAAAATATACTCATGATATTTCTGAGTTTTTCAACGTAATTACCGGGCATTCAATGCCAACAGAATATCAATATCTGATTACGGCACCACGTTATATGCGTGCCAGACTCATTGATCTGATTCAGCAGGAAGCTAAAAACGCAGTAGCAGGATTACCGTGTGGTATTTGTATAAAAATAAATTCTCTGGAAGACCAGGATACAATTCTTGAACTGTATAAAGCTTCCCAGGCTGGTGTTCCGATCAAGTTAATTGTCCGTGGTATGTGCTGTCTGCGTCCGGGAAGACAAGGATTAAGTGATAATATTACAGTGCGCTCTTTAGTCGGCGATTTTCTGGAGCATTCCAGAATATTTTATTTCCATCAAAACGGAGATCCATTAGTATATGGAGGAAGTGCAGATGCCATGGTCAGGAGTTTTGACAAACGAATAGAATCATTATTTCAACTGGTTGATATCAGAGTAAGACAGCAGGCAATCCATATTTTGTATTACAGTTTGGAAGACAATGTGAACGCTTACGAGATGCATGAGGACGGTTCTTATACAAAATGTGAAGTGAAAGAAGGGGTTGAATTGCTTAATATTCACAAAGCATTTTACGATGTAAAACTGGAAGATGTCATGAAAGCTAGACTTTTTGTGCCTGAAGAAAAAGTGGAAATTCCGGATAATGATCTAAATACTGCTGAGGATACCGTAATCGAAGTAATTCATGTGACGGAAGATTAAAAGATACTGTCCTGAAAGCAGAAATTAACCCCAGGCTTCAGCCTGGGGTTAATTTCTGCTTTCAGGTAAATTATTCTTTATAAAAAACCCGCTTTACCCGTTCCCCGATTCCCGTTAAAATTTCATAAGGAATGGTACCCATGCTTTTGGCAAGATCTGTTATCGGCATTTCTTTTCCAAAAACGATCACTTCATCACCTTCTTCAACTGCTGTTCCGGTTACGTCAATCATTGTCATGTCCATGCAGATATTTCCAATAGTTGGACATAATTCACCTTTAACAAAAAACTTTCCAATTCCATTTCCCAATCTCCGGTCGTATCCATCTGCATAACCTATGGCCAGCGTCGCAATAGCCGAATCATGGGTAATTTGTCCTTTCCGGCTGTAACCTACCGTTTCTCCCGCTGCTAAATATTTGACTTGGGAAACAATTGTTTTTAATGTGCCAACTGTCTGTAATGCATGCTGTTCGCGATTAGTTGCCTCTACGCCATACAAACCGATTCCCAGCCTCACCATATCCATTTTGTATTCTGGAAAACGTACAATTCCTGCCGAATTCAAAATATGTTTGGTGGTTGAATATCCTATTGTTTTCTCAATAAGCGCTGCACCTACAATGAATCTTTCATATTGTTGTTTTGAAAAATCATTATGAACTCCTTCGTCGGCTCCTACCAGATGTGAAAATATAGTAGAAACTCTTACTCCCGGATTATTTTTTAATTGCAGAATTAACCAGTCGTAATCATTTTCTACAAACCCCAACCGATGCATTCCGGTATCCAGTTTCAGGTGAACCGGAGGCATTTCCGACGGTTCGTTACGTTGGGCAGCATAAGCAATCCAGTCAGTCAGGATTTGCCGGCTATATAATTCCGGTTCAAGTTTGTATTGCCACAGCAGATCAAAAGTTGGCAATGTTGCATTCATGACCATAATTGGAATGGTAATGCCTGATTGCCGCAATGCCACACCTTCATCTGTATAAGCCACGCCGAGGTAATCAACACGATGATATTGAAGCAAATTTGCTACTTCGGAGCTCCCGCTTCCATAGGCGAATGCTTTCACCATAGCCATGATTTTAGTGCTCTGACCTACTTTTGTTCTGTAAAAATTAAGGTTGTTGGTTAACGCATCCAGATTGATTTCCAATACAGTACCATGTGCTTTTTGCTGTAAACGGTGTACTATTTTTTCAAATGAAAAAGGCCGTGCACCCTTTACTAAAATCAAACTGTCGTGAAGTGTTGCAAATGGAAATTCAGCTAAAAAAGTATCTGTGTCTTTGTAAAATTCCTGATTTGAAAGATTGAAACAATCGGCCTGATTTGTAATTTCTGAACCAATCCCAATCAAATGGTCAATGTTTTTTTCTCTTAATAACTTAGCAATTAACGTATACAATTCTGTTGGTGCCTGACCGGTTTGCAATACATCCGAAAGAATAACGGTTTTTTGTTTCCTCTGTTCCTGCTGACCCAAAAAATTTAAAGCCATGGATAAGCCCTGAACATCATTGTTGTAGGCGTCGTCAATAATATAGCAATGATTTATTCCCTCTTTTAACTCAAGCCGCATTGAAACCGGACGTAATGATTTGATCCTTTGCTGAATAACAGAGCCGGATAAACCAAAATCCAATAAGAAAACGATACAGTGCGTCAGGTTTTCCAGGGAAGCTTCATCTCTGAAATAAGTTTCAAAACGGTGATTTCCAAGTTCGCCGCTCAGATTAATCATGGTTGAATTTCTTTTGAAAGTATAAGCTACCTGAATAGGAGCCTGAGAAACGGCGCTTCCCCAGACAATAGTTTTTAAAAATGGATTTACCGGCCTGAGAATAAGGCTGATCTCTTCATCAATACCATTATAATCTTTACGATAAATGAGCTTTTTAACCTTGGTAAACAAACGTAGTTTCTCAGTGATCTTTTGTTTGCGGCTTCGAAAACCATCATCATGCGCCGATCCTATATTTGTAAAAATGCCAATAGTTGGCTGAATAACCTGTTGCAGATATTCCATTTCATGGGCTTGCGAAATACCTGCTTCAAAAATACCGAGTGTATGTTCCTTTTTTATATTCCAGACTGATAATGGAACGCCAATCTGCGAATTATAACTTTTTGGACTGGCAACTACGCGTTCATCAGGAGCAATTAATTGGGACAGCCATTCTTTCACGATCGTTTTTCCATTGCTTCCCACAATTCCTACTACGGGAATATGAAATTCACTGCGATGAACCGTAACCGTTTTTTGCAATGCTTTGATGCTAGACGGCACAACCCATATTTTAGCTGCATTCCAGTTCGCAGCTTCTTTGCGTAAGGATTCTGTAAAAGATCCGATTTCAATCACAAATTCACGAACTCCTTTTTGATACAATTCAGACAAAAAAAGATGTCCGTCGTGACGTTCACCTTTAATTGCGAAAAAAATACTTTGATCAGGAAAAGAAAGCTGGCGACTGTCTGTCAGCAAATAAACTGCCCGGGTATCGATCGGGCCGGTGGTATTTTCAATAATGCTCATTCCAATAATTTAATCAGGCCACAAAGGTATAAATCCAACGGGTTTATGATGAAAATTATTGGAGAATTTAAAAAAGCATGAATGAGATAATAAAGGACGATGATTTTGATGCCGATCTGTACTATCTCATTATATTACTTGTTAATAAAAATAATTTAGAATGGCATTGGGTAACGCGCCAATTATTTCAATACCAATTGCATTTACCGGAAGAAGTAAATAAGCCCATTTTGGAAATTTGATATTTGAATCGTTTTCTGTTACACGAAGTATTGCCGGAATAACTTTACTCTTTTTCTGATAAATAATTAGAACAGTCAGAATTACATAGTATGAAAGTCTGAAAGTAAAGGCAACCGACATTCCACCCATAAAAGTCAAATCCCACATTAAAATATTCAGCCAGATTGGAATCGATACGAATGCTCCAATGATCATGGTTCTGTTTACAGTGAGCAATAGCGCGCAAATAATTTGAAAAATACCAATAAAAGCTTTGAAAGGTTGATGATCAGCCAGGTACCATGAAAGTCTGAACAGATCGATGTCTTTCAAAGCTGTGTTCATAGTTTTGTCATCAACACCAAACTGGCCATTAGTAAGTTTTGCCCAACCGTAACGATATAAAGTCCAGGCTAATAATACGCGTGCTGAAATGAGAAAATAATCCCAATATTGAAATTTTGAGAACTTCTCCATTTCTAAAAACGCTTGGAATAACGGATTAATGGAAAATATTTCATGGCTAATAAATTCATTTACTGATTTGAAGTTTTTTCGAACAAACTTCCTGGTAAACTAATACGAGCTGTACTATCGACCTCCAAATGAAACGATTTGAATACATTCTTATCAACAGTCAGGCTACTTGTATCTTTTACCACAATTTTTGTGTTTCCCAAAAGATTTTTAGACTCAAAATTTATATTTCCACCTGATTTTAAATCAATATAAAGGTCATCGAAATGATTGTCCGAAAACAAAATACCATGGCCTGTTTGCTCGATGGATATTGTCCCGTCTTGCCAGCCTTTAATTTTACTGGTTAGCCCAATGGATTTGACTCCGGACAATTGAGGTGCAATAATAAAAACCTGTGGTGCTCCCCAATAAATTTTATCATTGTAAGGAGACTTTTTTTCGGGCATTTCATAATTTAGATTCAATGTATCACCATTTATAGTCCAGTTAATTTTGGGTTTGATAGAGTAATTACGAAAGTCGGCCATCCTAATTTCAAACTCCTTCCCAGGTTCAATCTGTGTATATCCAAAAAAGTTACCTGTCATTTTTACGTATTTAAACGGCTTAACGGATTGTTTTTCATAGCCGAAATAAGGGTCTTTTTTGTCTAGTTTTTCAAACTTTGCTTTAAGCGAAAAGCCAGATCCTATCACTGCGAATAATGAAAGCGCAAAAAGGATAATGAGAAGTTTATTACTATTTTTCATTGGTTAAAAGTTAAAGAGTGGTAGGATACGATTCTGCTATAAATGATTCATATCTCGTTTGAAGTTCTTCCATACTCACATTAAGCAGGTAAAGCGTTTTGAAAAATTCAGGAAGCTCCATTTCTAAAAAGCGGTCTTTTCTATAAGTGAGAATCAGTTCATTTGCACTTTCAGCAGATGAATAACCAATTCCACGCTTATTGGAGATGATTTCTTTACTTTGTAAAAATTCATAAGTCCGCATAACTGTGTTCGGATTTACTTCCAGCAGTCCGGCCAGATCTCTTACTGACGGGATGCGTTCCCCCGGTGGCCATTTTCCAAGGAGAATTTGTTCGCAGATATAATCAGCGATTTGAAGGTATATGGACTGTTTATCTTTAAATTCCATGGATGTTGATGATTAAATTTCTTTTTCTTTCAGCCGGACATAAGCAATGAACCAGACGCTTAAAAGAAATAATATAGGGACTATGTTTACCAGCGGTTGAACGGATTCAGGAAAATCAATATAGAAATTTGTATGTGATTTTTCGTACCAGACTTTCCAGGCACTGAAAGGAAAAGCGACAACACTTGTTGGATTGGAAGTGAAATTTTTTGCTAAATACCAGTTTATAACACCAATTAAGATTGCCGATATAAAAAGCACTGCGGCAGTTTTTATGTAAGAAAGCTTAGGGAAGTAAATGGAACCGAGAAATACAGATCCTTGAATAATGATATGCATAGACATAAAATACTGAAGAAGCTCCTTTGGAAGATAAATGTATTTTCCCTGGCCCGGGTTCAGTCTTTCATTGGCAAAATCAATTGTCCAGATATGTAATTTTAAAAACAGTAATGTAAAGGGAATAATGAATAGTAAATTGATCAATAGCGCGCTCAAATATTTTTCTAACCTGGATGCCGGAACCATTATGGCGGCTATGCCTGTGTCGGGAGAGGAATACTGGCTGAAAACGGAAGTTGTGTATAAGCTTCCTCCAACCATGACAATCATAAACAAATTGAGGGCGTGTAAAAGAAACAAGACTTCACTATGATCTTTCTGCCATGTAATTGGTAGCATAAATAACAGCGTCAAACCAGTAAATAAGCCAGCCATAAGTAAATAATTCTTGCCTTTTTCTGCTAAATCCAGTTTGACAAGAAGCTGGAAACGATGTAAATTAAATGTTTGATTCATATTAAATATCTAATAAGAAAGTAAAGAAATAATGATGGGAAGTGTATCGCTGATTAATATTTTTACAAATACGATCAGTAGTAACCAAAGCAGTTTCATATCTCTTAATTAAAAATCCGTTTGATACGTGCTGGATTTTCTATCACTGCATTGAACAATTGTTCCAGATCCACACGGCTTTCTTCCTGCTCCAAATTCTCCGTTACTGCTTTATATCCACGCAAAGAAGGTTCAGAATAAAGGACGTTCGAGTCATTAAGAATGGTTGAAAGTGTTCCAAAATAAAGGCGCTCCGAAACAACATCCAGACTATGCTGAATTAGTATTTCACTGTCTTCCAGTATAATAATGCTGTCAATAAGATTGTCCAGATCTCTAACCTGATGCGTGGAAATCAGTATCAGCCTGTCAGGTTCAAGTGCTGACGAAACAATTTTCCTAAACTGGCTTTTGGAAGGAATATCCAGGCCATTCGTTGGTTCATCCATTAACAATACTTTCGTATTTGTCGCCAAAGCAAACGCTGTAAGTACTTTTTTCTTTTGGCCGTAAGACATACCAGTCAGTTTATTATGTTCCGGAATATCAAACTCTTTTATATAATGACGAAACTGCTGTTCATCAAATTTTGGATAGAAAGGAGCAAGCGTATTCAGATATTGATTGATCGTTACTGAAGGCAGATAAATTTCTTCCGGAATAAAAAACAAATCTTGTAAAAAGGAAGGCTGTCGATTTCTCGGTTCATATCCATTCACATCAATTTTACCTTTCAAGGGGAAAAGTAAACCTGCCATATTACGCAGCAAACTGGATTTCCCAGCACCGTTTTTTCCTAATAATCCATAAATGTGGCCGGGTTCAAGCCGCATCGACAAATTATCAAACAGCATTTTATGTTTACTATATCCAAAGGAAACATGGTCTAGGTGAATCATAAAAGAATGGTTTAGTGTTCTAGTTAAATAGTACACTACAAAAGTATATGGTTTTTTTAGATTTGCAATAGTTTGGAAAGGGAAATTTAATGAAGAGTTAATAGTAAAGAATTCGAATAGAACTTCGGGTCATCATCTTGCATCCCTGACGGGATTTTGAAATGATACCATGATTAAATTGTTACCGTACGGCGGACCTTCAATCTGACATGTTATAAGATTGAAATTTGTTGAATACAAATAGCCATTAGGCATGAAACAAAATTACCGGTTGAGAAGCTTCTGGTAATCTTCTTTTGTATCAATATCAATACCGCCCAGAGAAAACGGTACACTTGTCACATCATTTTTAAATTGTTTTAGAAGTTTTTTTGCTCCTTCAGCCCCATTTAATGACATAAGAGAATCAAAATATTTTTTTTGAAATAAAACCGGAGTTCCAATTGTATTTTCATAAGAACAGGCGACGATATTCTTCTCTGTTATTTCTGCTTTTTCAATGAGTTGAAGAAATAATTGAGATGTAACAAACGGCTGGTCGCTAACAGCAATAATGAGGCTTTGAATTGTTGGATTTAGCTGGAGTAATTCAGAAATACCAACACGTACAGAAGATCCCATTCCTTCCTGCCATTCATTGTTTTGAACAAAATGAACGGCCAGATTATTCAGCTCTTCAATGATCAAATTTTGATTGGACCCCGTAACAATCATAACTGGAGAGCTAATTGCCTTAATAGCAGCTTCGGTTACATGCCTGATCAAACTTTTATTTTGGTACTGTAATAATTGTTTTGGTTCGCCTAATCTGGATGAATTACCAGCTGCTAATATGATGATTCCACAAACATTTTTATACATAATTTATCAGGATTGAACTGTACTTACCGCACATAAAAAG
>Ga0247734_1000797_pt1 | contig 25962 bp, 21 predicted proteins | sample UWRJL103311B2_FD_180933 | JGI IMG/M metagenome (GOLD analysis project Ga0247734, IMG submission 180933) | Plant litter microbial communities from Arlington Agricultural Research Station in Wisconsin, United States - UWRJ-L103-311B-2 | ecosystem: Environmental > Terrestrial > Plant litter >...
GTAACTTCAAGACTGTAATTTATAGCTTCTTTATAAATCTGATGAGCCACAACACGAACGTACTGAAGTATTTCCTGCATGGTTGTTTCTGTTTCAAAACAAAACACATGCATTGGATGAATTAACTTGGTTTGCATAAAAATGGAAGTTGAATGAATATCAACAAATTAAAACCACAGCAATGACAACCCTATGTCAGCAGGTTTTTGATAAAATAAGAGAATGCCACGGATACACGAATCCACACGAATAATGTAATCAGGATTGAAATAGATTCGTGTCCATTCGTGTATCCGTGGCATTCTTAATTAATGCTTCATTCTTCTGACGGTTTGCTGCATCCAGGGGTAACTGATGTAAAGAACTTTTGTGGCACCAATCCCAATTCCGGCACCCATGAGCACATCTGCCAGCCAGTGTTTATTGTTCAAAATACGCATAGCGCCAACAGCTGTGGCAGTAGAATACCCACCAATACTGTACAAAACACTCCTCTCTCCATATTCTTCATGAAGCAAAGTAGCATTGGTAAAAGCCGTGGTTGTGTGGCCGGATGGGAAAGAATGATTGTCTTCACCGTTTGGACGAGGATAGGATATAACTCGTTTTAAACTTTGTGTTACGCCTTGAGCAATTAAGTTTGATAACAATGCTAGTATAACCTGATCTCCCAGTTTATGTTTCCCTTTTACTCCTGATGAAGCCAAACCCAAACTTACTACACCAGGCAGATAAGGTAAATAATCATCGACACTAGTATGGAAATAAGGGTAATTTCTCATTGTATTTTCCTGCAAATGACGGCTTATTTTCCCCTGTGTTATGAGTCCGCCAAGAGCCAATGAAACCGGCACAATTACATCCACAGGCTTTACAACCCACAATGTAGAGTCTTTTTGCTGAGCAAAAGTTTCCGTTACAAGTATAGGCTGAACAAATAATAATACTGAAAATACAATCAGTTTACAGCTTGCATGAATGGATAATCCAGGACGTATTTCAAAAATACGTCCTGGATTTCGTGCTTGTTTCAATAAATAAATTACAATCATAATATTGCTTCTCTAACACGTACCAGTCTTTCCAAAAGTCCTTCCAGCTGGTCGAGCGGAAGCATATTAGCACCGTCGGATTTTGCTTCGGAAGGATTAAAGTGTGTTTCAATGAATAATCCGTCGGCACCAACTGCAATGGCTGCTTTGGCAATAGTTTCAATTAATTTGGGTTTGCCACCTGTTACACCCGAAGTTTGGTTGGGCTGCTGCAGCGAATGTGTACAATCCATAATTATGGGCACACCAAAAGCAGCCATTTCAGGAAGATTACGGTAATCGACAACCAAATCTCCATAACCAAAGCTATTGCCGCGATCTGTAAGTAAAACCTGGCATTCAGGATTTATTTCATTAATTTTTTCAACCGCAAATTTCATAGATGCTCCCGAAAGGAACTGGCCTTTTTTCACATTGACCGCTTTTCCGGTTCGAGCTGCTGCTGCCAGTAATTCAGTTTGGCGGCATAAGAAAGCAGGTATTTGCAGAACGTCAACATATTCAGCGGCAAAAGCTGCTTCATGAGATTCATGAATGTCAGTGACAACAGGAATTCCAAAAGTTTCACTAATTTCTTTCAGGATTTTTAGTGCTTTTTCATCACCTATTCCGGTAAAAGAATCGACCTTCGTTCTGTTGGCTTTCCGGTAAGATCCTTTAAAAATATAAGGGATTCTTAAACGATCCGTGATGGTGACAATATGTTCGGCGATACGAAGCGCCATATCCCTTCCTTCAATGGCACATGGTCCTGCCATGAGGAAAAACAGAGGTGAATCTGTGTTTTTTAATTTTGATATAGAAATCATTTTGTAAGAATCAAGCGTTGCAAAAGTTTTGCGAATGTACAGTTATCCATAATGTTCTCTAGGTAATTATAAGATTTATTGAAACTTGTACGGATAATGAACTCGTTTTATAACTATTTATTTATGCCCGATCAGGCACAATAAATTTAATGGGGTTAAAAAAATTTTGACAAAGTGAACTGAAATATCTTTCTTTGTTCCGATTTTAACCAAAAAGTGTTTATAAAATGTCAGCAATTGCAGAAAGAGTTAAGCAAATTATCGTCGAGAAACTCGGCGTAGAAGAGTCGGAGGTTACGCCAGAAGCAAACTTCCAGAACGACTTGGGAGCAGACTCTCTAGATACCGTTGAATTGATTATGGAATTTGAGAAAGAATTCAATCTTTCTATTCCAGACGATCAAGCAGAAAACATTGGTACTGTTGGTCAGGCCGTTGCATATTTAGAAGAAAACGTGAAGTAATTCAGGTTTCCTTTAAAGTATCATCTTCTTTCTGTTCCCCCTATTTTATGAGTTTTAAGCGAGTTGTAATCACAGGAATGGGCGCTATAACGCCTGTTGGAAATGATGTTCCTACCTTTTGGAAGAATTTGGTTGCGGGTGTAAGCGGTGCTGCGCCTATTACCAGGTTTGATGCTGAAAGGTTTCGTACCCGTTTTGCCTGTGAGGTAAAGGGGTTGGATATCAATGATTACATTCCTCGGCAGGAAGCACGTAAGATGGATCCATTCACCCAATATGCCGTAATTGCAACCGACGAAGCAATGAAGGACGCCGGCTTTGACACAGATAAGCTTGATCTTGACAAAGCCGGTGTAATATGGGGGTCTGGAATAGGCGGATTAAAAACTTTTGAAGACGAAGTTTTGAATTTTGCTGCAGGAGGAATGAATCCCCGCTTTAATCCTTTCTTTATTCCAAAAATGATTGCAGACAGCGCGTCCGGGGTAATTTCTATCCGGCACGGATTTCGCGGTCCTACTTTCATAACAGTTTCAGCTTGTGCTTCTGCTACTAATGCTCTGATAGATGCATTTCTTTATATTCGTTTGGGTATGATGAATGTTTGTATTTCAGGCGGTTCCGAAGCTGCTGTTACCAATGCGGGAGTTGGTGGATTTAATGCATTAAAAGCTTTATCAGAAAGAAATGATTCACCTGAAACGGCTTCACGCCCTTATGACAAAGACCGCGACGGATTTGTTTTGGGAGAAGGCGGCGCAGCATTAATTCTGGAAGAATATGAGCACGCAAAAGCAAGGGGAGCAAAAATTTATGCCGAAATGATTGGCGGAGGTATGTCTTCTGATGCTTATCACATTACGGCTCCGCATCCGGAAGGAAGAGGTGCTTTCATGGTTATGAAAAATACCCTTGAAAATGCAGGTCTTCAGCCTGAGGATATCGATTATATTAACACGCATGGTACTTCAACGCCTATTGGAGATCCCCAGGAAATAAAAGCGATTGAAAGATTTTTTGGAGAGCATGCTTATGATTTAAGTATTAGCTCTACAAAATCAATGACGGGTCATTTGCTTGGTGGCGCCGGCGCTATTGAGGCTGTGGCCTCTATCATGGCAATTAAAGATCAGGTTATTCCTCCAACGATTAATCATTTTACGGATGATCCTGGTATCAACCCCCGGTTGAATCTTACATTCAATCAGGCACAAAAACGCAAGGTCAATATTGCCTTAAGTAATACTTTCGGTTTTGGCGGTCACAATGCTTCCGTCATTTTCAAAAAGTATGAAGGCTGATTAAATATTTAACCTTGGCAAAGCGAATTCTTATACCGATACTCTCTCTTTTCAGATCTGGAAGTGCTGAGGATAAAAAATTTAAGGAATCGATAGCCCATGTAATCGGCGACCGTCCTTCCAATCTTGGTGTTTACCAACTGGCATTCAGACATACATCTGCATCCCGGGAGACGGCCATTAAAGGATTTAGAGAGTCAAACGAAAGGCTGGAATATTTGGGCGATGCTGTACTTGGTATGGTGGTTGCTGAATTTCTCTTCACAAAATATCCTTATAAAGACGAGGGTTTTCTAACAGAAATACGTTCACGAATTGTAAACCGTGAATCTCTGAATCAAATTTCCCGCAAGCTGGGATTGGATAACCTTATTGAATACGATGGCAATCGTCGTGGTATGTCGCCTCGTTCTTCCATGTATGGTGATGCACTTGAAGCATTTGTTGGAGCTATTTATCTCGACAAAGGTTTCCGTTTCACGCGTACTTTTATCATCAGTAAACTTATTACGCATTACGATCTGGATAGTATTATTCAGAACAATGCGAACTTCAAAAGCCTTATCATCGAATGGGCACAAAAGGAAGGGAAAGAAATCCGTTTTGAAATTCTTGAAGAACGTGGAACCCGTCATCACAGAGAATTCATTTCCCAGATTTTAGTAAACGACGAGCCTTTTGCTACCGGAAATGGCTTTACTAAGAAAAAAGCCGAACAATCTGCTTCGGAACAGGCGTGTTTGATTTTGGAGTTGAAATAATTATTGTCTGATCAGTTGACGAATTTCATTTAGTTTTTCTTCGTATGATGCTCCTAATGGCAAACTGATTCCGGCCACAACCAACTCCTGTCTTGAAATTTTTTCTATTTTATTTATGGCAATAATATAGGAACGATGAATTCTTATAAATTGATTTTCTGGTAATACAAGCGAAACATCAATCAGCGACTGCCTGCTTAATAACTTTTTGGTTTTAAGGATAAAGGAAGCATAATTACCTTCCGCTTCTATATACAGAATTTCGTTCAAAAATATCTTTTCCTCATTATATCCGGTTTTAACAAATATAAAGTCTGGTAGCTCTCCATTACGAAGATTGTATAAGTCCAGCGCCTTATTGCATGATTTGGTAAAACGCACCAGGGAAAAAGGTTTTAAAAGATAATCCAATGCATTAAGCTCAAAACCCTGAACGGCATATTCTGAATATGCTGTTGTAAAAATAATCATCGGTACATTTTGAAGACAATTTATAAAGTCGATTCCGGAAATGTCAGGCATTTTTATATCCAGAAATATCAGATCAATTTTATTCTTTTGGAGATAAGGAATTGCTTCAAAAGCATTTGTAAAACAATTCTTCAATTCTAAAAAAGGAACCTTTACAGCATGCGCTTTCACTACTTCCAAAGCTTTGGGTTCGTCATCAATAGCAATTGCTTTCAGCTTCATATTTAAAATGTTAAGATTATTGAAGCAAAATAATCCTGGGCAGATTTCTGAATATGAAGCTGATAACGATCAGGATAGATTAATTTCAGCCTTTTCTCTACATTTTCTAATCCAATTCCGGCGTTGTCTTTTTCAGGATCACTTCCTGTTTGTTTATGAATAGAATTATGCACTTTGAAATACACATTGCCTGAATCCAAAGTTAAGGTAATATATATCCAGGAGGGATTTTGTAAACTAATTCCATGCTTAAAAGCGTTTTCTATAAATGGATTCAGAAGCATTGGCGCAATGTAAATTTCCTTATCCGGTTCCTGAATATTAACCCTGATCTCTATGTTTTGTGTTTCGTCCAATCTCATTCTTTGGATATCAATATAGTTGCGCAAATAAGCTACTTCGCTGCTTAATGGAATGCAGTCGTGATTATTTTCATGTAACATGAACCGCATCATATCTCCTAATTTTTGGATCCCATCAGCTGTTTTATCACTATTTTCCGTAAGTGCAGTAGCATATAAACTGTTTAAAGCATTAAATAAAAAATGAGGATTTATTTGTGAGCGCAGGTTTGTAAGTTCCGCTGACTTGTTTGAAATTGTGGTTTCAAATTTTTTTCTCTCTTTCTGATTGACATAAGAAAGTAATATTGGTATCAGTACGAGGGAAATGAAAGTAAGTGCATAGGCCACGCCGGGTTTCACAGATTGCCCGAAATTAGAAAATAATCCCCAAGCCAGAATTGAACAAGTAAGACAAAGCACAAGGTAAATTATCAGATTTTTGAGATAAGATTCTGAGGTTGAATGTAACTGAGGAATTACTTTATTGGAAAAATAATTCCTCAGTTCATATATCATAATTCCTCCCAGCACCAAACTCAGAAACTGATGAATACCCGGCGATGATAACATGTTGGAAAGCAGGGAATTGAAAACGATCAGAATATCAACAGACAGAATGGAAAAAAGGATTAAATAATTTAATATTTCAAGATGACTGCCCGGTTTGAGTCGGATGTAAAAGTTATAATACAATTGGGAAATTAATTCATAAATACAAAAAAGAGTAAACGTTGATAAAATGGTTGTTAAAAAAAAGGAGGACCCGGAAGTCGAGTAAACTACAAATCCGATTAGATTACCCTGGTCATCATGCTTAAAATCAAACGTTTTTGATGTAAATTCTATAAAAATGAAGACACTTATAGAAATTAAAAGGACTACCGAAGTCAGATCAATAATTCCCTGCCTGTTCCATCCTTCTAATTTTATTTTTGGATATGCCATATAGTGAAAAGCAGCCCATCCTAAAAAAGTAAGAGCCGCTGATATAATAATCGGAATGTTATAATCGATGATGTTATTGTAACCGTACAGATCATTAAATATTACTGAGAGCCGGACGCCGGCAAGTTGGGCAGTTCCAACATAGTTATCATATTTATTTGCATTATTCATCATGCTCACCACTACATAAGCGATAGTTGAACAAAAAATTAACACCCATTCGTATCGTCTGACAATCTGTGGTTCTTTCATGATTAATTATTTTTCACCAAAGCTATTATATAGATATTAGTCATATTAAAAAATGATTTGAATGATCAGAAAGATGGGATGAATGCAGTCGATAATGACATATATTATAAAATTCATATAATAATTCGGACAATATGTCATCATATTTTCTATTTTAAGTAATAATATGACATTTTGTCTTATATTTTCATTCTTTTCTACTCAGGAATAAAAGTTGTTATATACCATGCATAACCGTCATTGATGGTAAAACATAAAAATCTAAAAACAAAAAATATATAACAATGAGCACTTTAGTAAAAACACAATTCGCGCCTAAACACTTCAACGGATTTTTCGGAAAGGATTTATTAAATGAATTATATGCACCGGCATTTTCCGGAAGTGTACCTGCAGTAAATGTGATTGAAAATGCAGAAGGTTTTAAAATCGAAGTTGCAGCACCAGGTTTGCAAAAATCTGATTTCAAATTAAACCTTGAAAAAAACCAATTAACTATTTCTGCTCAGAAAGAGCAAAAGGAAGAAGAAAACAGCGCTAAATATACGCGTCAGGAATTTAAATACTCATCTTTCCAACGCACTTTCACATTGCCTAATACAGTAGACGGTGAAAAAATCGGGGCAAATTATGCTGACGGGATTTTAAGCGTTACTCTGCCAATACGTGAAGAAGCTAAGGAAAAACCAGCGCGCGAAATTGAAATTGCGTAAATTTTAAATTCTCCAGGGGCGTTATTCTCACGATGACGCCCTTTTTTTATGAACCAGTATTTCAATAAATTGTTTAATAGTAAAAAAGGTATTTTAGTAAATTATGATATTCTATATCTTTGTTAAAATATGTTAAATGAGCAGGATACGGGAATAGTTTATTATTTACTTTACGTTATTCATTCATAAATAAAACCCCAACATAGTCTATGAAAACAAATTGGAAAGGTTTAGTGTTGGTTGGGCTGATTTCCAGTGCATCAACTCTTGCCGGCTTTAAGCTATTAAGTACAGACAATGGTACAGATGTTATTTTTAAAGAAGCTCCTACTCAGTCAATAGCACGTTTTACATCAGCTGGTGCTCCGGCTGGTGCGCCTGGTGATTTTGTTTACGCAGCAGAAGCTACTACTCCTACGGTTGTGCATATTAAGTCTACAATGACAACGCAATCCCGCGGCGGAGGTGGAGGTAGACAGAATGATATGCAAGAAATGCTGCGTGACTTTTTTGGTGGCGGCATGGGAGAAGACTTTGGAGGGGGTGGTAGATCGCAGCCGGCAGAAGCTTCTGGTTCAGGTGTAATTATTTCGTCTGACGGATATATTGTGACTAACAATCACGTAGTAGAAGGCGCGCAGGAGCTTTTAGTAACTTTGCATAATAAAAGAAAAATAAAAGCAAAAGTAATTGGTACTGATCCGTCTACAGATATTGCAGTTATTAAAATTGATTCGAAAGATCTTCCTGCAATTGCTTTTGGAAGTTCTGATGCTGTTAAAGTTGGAGAATGGGTAGTTGCAGTGGGTAATCCATTCAATCTGGAATCTACTGTTACTGCTGGTATTATCAGTGCAAAAGGCCGCGGATTAGGAATTATCGGACAGTCGAGCCGTCGTAATGGGGTAACACCTACTGCTGTTACTGCCGGCGATTCACCATTAGAATCTTTTATTCAAACAGATGCAGTTGTTAATCCTGGAAATAGTGGTGGTGCATTGGTAAACCTTAAAGGGGAGCTAATTGGAATTAACACTGCTATTGCAAGTCCTACGGGTAGTTTTGCAGGTTATGCATTTGCTGTTCCTTCGAGTATTGTTAAAAAGGTATCGAGTGATCTTATCAAATTTGGTAATGTTCAACGTGGATATCTTGGTATCCAATTGGAAGATCTTGATAGTCGTAAAGCAGAAGAGTATGGTGTAAAAGTAAATGACGGTGTCTACGTAAAAGAATTTACAGAAAATAGTGCAGCCAAGTCGGGTGGTGTAAATAAAGGAGATGTAATTGTAAAAGTGGATGGAATGAATATCCATTCAATTCCTGAATTGCAGCAAGCGATTGGGTTGCATAAACCTGGCGATAAAGTGAATGTAACTGTAAACCGTGACGGAACTGAAAAAGATCTGAATATTACGCTTCGTAACCGTACCGGTGGTGCAGATCCTATCAAACGTGATGAAATTGCAGTTGTAAAAAGTTCGTTAGGTGCTCAGTTTGGTAACCTTTCTGATCAGGAAAAACAACGTCTTGTACGTTATAAAGTGGAGGGCGGAGTAAAAGTACTTTCTATTGATGGAGGAAAACTTGCCCGTTCAGGAGTAGAAGAAGGATTTGTTATTACTAAAGTGAATGGCAAAGCAGTTCGTACTGTGAAAGAATTTGAATCTGCGATTGCAGGAAAAGAAGATTCAATGGTGCAGTTTGAAGGATTGTATCCTGATGCTCCGTATGATGTTTTCTCATTCGGATTCCGGTTGTAATTTTTGAAGGAATATAAAAAAGCGGCCCGTTCAGAATTTCTGAACGGGCCGCTTTTTTTATATTTAATTTGAAAAGATTTGATTGATTAAAGCATGTATTTCAATCTGATCACTTCTTTTTCACTCAAGAACCGCCATTTTCCGCGGGGAAGATCTTTTTTATCAAGCCCTGCAAATACAGTACGATCCAGCTTCTGAACTTCGTAGCCTAAGTGTTCGAACATACGACGAACAATTCTGTTACGACCACTGTGAATTTCCAGACCTACAACCATTGCATCTGCCGTTACAATTCCAACTTCGTCAGGACGGATAAATCCATCTTCCAGTTCCAGTCCGTGCTGAAGTTTTTCGAAATCATCATTCGTAATGGCTCTGTCTAATTCTGCCTGATATATTTTCTTAACACCTCCTGACGGATGTGTTAGTTTTTCTGCAAGTTCTCCGTCATTAGTCATGAGCAACAAACCCGTAGTATTTCTATCCAAACGACCAACCGGATAAATTCGCTCAAAACAAGCACCTTTTATCAGATCCAAAACCGTTTTGCGTTCTTCCGGATCGTCTGTTGTTGTAATATAATCTTTTGGCTTATTAATCAGCACGTAAACCAGTTTTTCAGGATTTAATGCTTTTTTACCAAATTTGACAACATCACTTGGTACTACTTTATGACCCATTTCTGTAACAACTTTTCCATTAACAGAAATTTGTCCTCCTGCAATCAGATCATCAGCTTCCCTGCGCGAACATATACCAGCATTGGCAATGTAACGGTTCAGCCTCATTTCCTGATTCTCAGTTTTCTTCTTTTTTATACCTGCCTTTTTTTCATAAGTGCCTAACTTATAATGTGGTGCAGTTTCAAATTTACCTACACGACGGTTAGCACCTTCATCAACAGTTTGTACATCCTGGAAGGTATTGTCATCTACCTGTTCCGATTCATCTTTTTTTTTAAAAGCAGGCTTTGCGCCTTGGCTGCGATCACCAAACGGGCGGTCACTTTTTGGCTTGGCATCACGGGAATCTCCGTCACGTCCAAATGTACGCGGTTTAGCGAAACCGGATGATCTGTCACTTACCGGTCTGTCTGAACGGGGTCTGTCAGAAGATTCGCTTCTGCCGGATCTTTCTCTTGGATTAAATTCACCTCTTGGTTTGAAATCACGTTCTTCTCTTGGACTGTCAGAAGGCTTTGAATTACCATAAGTTGGTCTGTCACTGCTTTGTCTTTCGAAGCGTGGCTTTTCATCCCTGATTTTTTCTCTTGGATTAAATTCGCCTCTTGGCTTAAAGCTGCGTCCTTCTCCGTCTCTTTCCGGCCTTGGTCTGTCAAAACCAGAACTATTGGATTCTCTTGGTTTAAATCCGCGGGAATCTCCGTCACGATCTGATGAACGTGGTTTGTTATAATCAGGTTTATCAAAACGAGGTTTGTCCTGACCGGACCGATCCTGGCCGGGCCGATCCTGGCCGGGCCGATCTGAACTTTCTCTTGGTTTGAATTCGCGGGAATCTTTGTCGCGGTCAGAAAATCTTGGTTTGCCAATACCTGGTTTGTCAAAACGCGGTCTGTCAAAACGCGGTTTGTCGTAACTTGGTTTATCTGAACCGGATTTATCAAAAGGTCTGTCGCCAGGTTTGTACTCGCGTGCCGATTTGCTGTCCTTATCAAACGAACGCGGTTTGTATGAACCTTGCTTGTCTGAAGAACCAGAACCTGTGCTGGCAGCTCTTAAGCTTGATTTTTTGATACTTGGTTTGCTAAAACGACTTTCAGCCTCAGGGCGTGTTTTAGCAGATGGGCGGCGGAAAGACTTCTGTCCGTCACCGGAAGGACGCGAAGAGCTCGAGTCCTTGGAGTTATTGATTCTTTTTCTCATTAGGAATGCAGTATCACTACTGGATTTTTATTTCCTCTTTACAAATTTAGAGCGTAATTGATTAGTGAGTCCATGACCGTTGTCATTGTAACTGCTACTATTGGTAGCCACTAAAACGCATTGACGAACGTATCTGATGATCAGAGTACTAAGTATATATGTTTTAAAATGCAAAGATACATTAATTTCTTTTAGTAAATATTTCTGATTGCTTTTATGTCAAAACCATGATCGGATCGTTTATAAATTCTGTTAAAGAAAGTCTGTTTTAAAACACATGATTTAGGCCATACACCTTCAACTTTTGAAATAATATATGTCAGCGGAAATAGAAGCGTCACCACTTTGGAAACCGGGAAGGAATTTGATGGAGCAGTCCAATCTTAAAAAATATATGGATTGGCTGTTTGTAAAAAAAGGACTTTATTTCCGATCTTATAAAGATTTATGGGAATGGTCGGTGACAGATCTGGAAGATTTCTGGGAAAGTCTCTGGAATTATTTTAATATCAAATCCCATGATCTTTATCTGGAAGTTATTCGAAAACCAAAGATTGGAATCATTGGTACTAAATGGTTTAGCCGGTCCAAACTGAATTACGCCGAACATATTTTCAGGAATAAAACCAAAGACCGTCCTGCCTTGCTATTTAAGTCTGAAGAAAACAACCTGACAGAAATTTCATGGGAAGAACTGGAAGACCAGGTGGCCGCAGTTTCTGCTTGGTTGAGGCAACGGGATGTAAAACCGGGAGATCGCGTGGTAGCTGTACTTCCCAACATTCCACAGGCCATTGTTGCTTTTCTGGCAACTAATGCAGTGGGAGCGGTTTGGTCTTCCTGCTCACCGGATTTTGGTAAATCAGCAGTTGTGGATCGTTTTTTACAAATAGAACCAAAAGTGCTTTTTGCTTCTGATGGTTATGTTTACAATGGGAAAACGCATGACAGTACCGCTTTCATTCAGGAATTATCTTCTGCACTTCCATCTCTGAAAGACATTGTTTTAATAGATAATATTAATTCAAAGTTTAAGCCTGAAAAATTCACTTCCTGGGATGATATTCAGCATTTGCCAAACCATGGACTGGATTTTGAACCGGTTCCTTTTGATCATCCCATCTGGATTTTATATTCTTCCGGAACAACTGCAAAACCAAAAGCGATAACACACAGCGTTGGCGGATGCCTGATCGAGCACATGAAAGCGTTAATCCTGCATCAGAATGTAAAACCCGGCGACCGGTATTTCTGGCATGCTACAACCGGATGGATGATGTGGAATTATGCATTGGGCTCTATGCTTTGCGGCGCTACTCTGGTGATTTACGACGGAGCTCCGGCTTTTCCTTCCTCCCAAACATTGTGGTCTTTGGCTGAAAAAGCAAAAATAACGCATTTCGGCAGTGGTGCTGCTTATTTCATTGCGTCCATGAAAGCCGGGGTAAGCATTACAACAGAACGGCTTAATCATTTGGAAACAATAGGTTCTACGGGTTCGCCATTGACAAAAGAGGCATTCGAGTGGATTTATAAGCATGTTAAAAAAGATGTCTGGCTCATATCTTTGAGCGGTGGCACTGATGTTTGTAGTGCATTTGTTGGTGGGTGTCCTATTTTACCTGTTTATGCAGGAGAAATTCAATGTAGAATGTTAGGTGCAAAAGTGGAGGCTTTTGATGAAAAAGGAAATGCTGTTCTGAATGAATTAGGTGAAATGGTGATTACGCAGCCTATGCCGTCCATGCCCATTTATTTTTGGGGAGATGCGGATAATGAAAAATACAACAGCAGTTATTTTGAAATGTACCCGGATGTATGGCGCCATGGAGACTGGATTAAAATAACATCCCGGCAATCAGTTATTATTTCAGGCCGATCGGATGCAACACTGAACCGGGATGGTGTACGTATTGGTACTGCCGAAATATATAGTGCCGTAGAAAGTATCCGTGATATAAAAGACAGCCTGGCGGTTTATCTTGAAAAAGAGGATGGTGGTGGCACCATTTCACTATTTGTAGTATTGGCCAAAGATAAAATCCTGACAGACGAATTAAAGAGCCAGATAAAAGACATACTTCGAACACAATATAGTCCACGGCATGTACCTGATACCATTGAACAGGTAAATGATATTCCTTACACAATCAGTGGGAAAAAGATGGAAGCCCCGGTTAAAAAGATATTGATGGGCCAGGATCCTGCCAAAATTATTAATCCGGATACGATGAAGAATCCGGAGTCTTTGAGAGCTTTTGTCTGAGAATTAATTAAACCGTTTTCCAATAGAAAGAGACAAATGAGTAATAATATCACTATTGGTATCTGCCTGAAATCCAGTTGATATTCCCAGAAACAGCGATTTTGCTATTGCATGATTATAAAATAGCTCAGGCGCAATTCCAATTGAATAAGTTCTCTGTGGAGTGCTGTTAAAAATATAAGTTGCAGGATAGGGTAGTTCGGTGACTGTTTGATTATTTACGATGTATAAACGGTCATAATAGGAAGAAGATTGATATCTGAAAATGCCTGATACCCGCAAGCCTAGTTCACTTCTTTTTGCTCTGATAAAACTATATCCAACACCACCTGATGCCTGAAAGCCCCCTGTTACATACCTGTAAGAGTGATCCAGAACCGTTCCATCTGCTTGGGTTGATGTAATCGGATATACGCCGTCGTGTAATGAACCGCCTAATCCAACCGACCAGGATAATTTTTTACGAAAATATTTTCCAACTGATATATTTTCCGAGACGCCTAACATATCACCGGTTCCATGTTTGCTTAGCCCGGCTGTCAGGCCAGCGTAATATTTGTAATTGCTTTGATCTGTTTGGGCATATAAAAAATGCGAAAGGAAGAAAAATGTAATCAGGAAAAATATTTTCATAAGGAATAATTAAAAACTCGCCGACCTATTGTGAGAGCTGATTGAAGGAAATGGTTTCCAATTTAAGTTTGGTGGTTAATCTAGGTATTATTCTTTTGATTAGTGGTATAACCAGCAAAATTATTGGAGTTACTTTGACAGAACGGTATTACTGAAAACTATACATTCGGATTGCTAGCAATTCACAAATTGAATTTTTAAGGTTAACTCATTTTGTGGCTCAATCAGCCTAATATTGATAAGTCGATATTAAGTGGGCCTCCATTTTTTCTTCCTTCTCCTTTTTCACTTTAAAAAAGTGCTCAATATTAACGGAAGGAAGCATGATATTTAACTCTATGGTATCTCCTTTCGTTAATTTCAATCGGGTAATATCAAAATAGGGAACCGGGTGGCGAAGATCACGGAAGTATTCATGCTTCGAAGGGCGGGGTACAACCTCACATTTCTTCCCGTTCATCAAAAAACTAATCTCTTTCGGTACATTTGAAGAAGCAATTAGTTTAATCGGCATCATGTATCCTTCCGGTGCAAATTCGTCGTTTTTATAAATGTATTCTATTCCGGCTTCAATAATTTTGGCACTGTCGATGTTGGTAGTAGAAGCTCTATGGTCGGAGGAGCAGGACGCTAACCATAAACCGAAAATAATAATGAAGGTGCACGATATGCTTTCCGGCTGTTTCATATTGTTAAGGAAATGTGAGGTTTGAATGACCGTCAAATACTCATCCACGAAATTTATTCTTATTAAATCGTTGAGAAGAATGAAATATTGGTACTAATACTTCTTATCGTTTTCTCGCACAATTGTTGAGTGCTTATAAGTACCTAAACCTCAACTTGAATAGCTAATCTCCGGAAATTTCGTCGTGTAGATGTCTATGAAGTAGTTTTGCGCGAGAATTCTAAAAATTAAACCATCATTCCAATTATTATTTTTAGTTGCCCGAAATCCGTTTTCATTAAGTAAACCAATGAATTTGCTGTTTTTCATAACTGACACAACAGAAAAGCTATATACAGATGTGTCCTCAAAAAAAGGAACGTTACTTTCATCAGACATTGTGAAAAAATCAAAATCAGTGAACGTAAAAGTTATAGAATTTTCGCTTTTATAATGATTTATCTTAGTGCTTAATAATGGATTTCTCTGGTTAGAGTTAAAACTAAAATTTGTTATAGCGAAATGAAAATATGAGTAATCATCAAAATTATTTTTAATGAAACGTTCAAGCTTTATAAGCTCCTGATTTTTATTAATGTCCATCATAATATTTGGAAAGCTATCTGGCAGCTTTAGTTTTTAGTAAAAAAATGATAAAAAGCTTACTGTCAATATATAAATCACATTCTCAACATAGGTTATCTGTGTGGCAAAATTAATTTTGCTGACCGCCGGCAAGAGTTTGTCCTTGCCGGCGGTCAGCACATCATATAGATCTAATACCCAAATAACTGGCGATATAATGTATTTTCACCAGGTTCATAATATTTTCGGCCATTATTCTCATGCATTTATTTAAAACAATTAAATTAATATTATTGAAAATAAGAAGTCATAAGGATTGATCACAATTAATTCAAATTGTTGATTGTTTATCTATCTAAAATTTACTAGTTGTTAAATCTGAATTCTCCAATTTTTCTTCCATTTCTAAAATAATCTATTGTTAGATTATAGTTAGGATTGTGAGCGATTGGACGAGCATTATATTTGATGTTTCCTACTTCTAATACTTGTATTGGCCCTAGAGGTGATGTAGCTACTGTTTGCCAGGTGCCTCCCAATTTTTGTTGAATTAGATTTTTATATTGACTAAATGTATGGCTAGTTATTTCGAAATTAGGAATACTAACTCCTGTTGTTACATTTCTGTAAGTTATGTTGTTAGGCTTTACATTAGCAGAACTCATTACTAATACATTTGCCACGTAAATATAATAATTAGGATCTGTAAGAGCTTCACCCCACATTGAAATCAAACCATTTACATAATCTTCGCTCATTAGTGCAATCATAGATTGCGAGGGTGGGCCATCAAAATATACTAGATTAGCTGCTGACGTATAATAATCAATATTATCTCTAAAGGCATCTAATTGATTAGCCTTTATCATATATTCTACACCATTCGTCGCATTGCGCCATGCATAGTAACTTATTAAATTTCCGCTCGCATCATAATTTTTGGCTAATGTGTAGTCACCAACGGTTATATTATCCCCTGCAACATGGCTATAAACTGCCTTAATGGCTTTTGAACCTTTGTAGTTCTCTACAAGAAACAATGATACCCCCTGACCAGTAATTGGATCATTTAAGTTTTCAATAATACTTTCAAGCTCCTGCTGTGTGTAAGAAATTGGTGTAAAACCGAGATCCCCAGGCGTTAAACCGCCACCGGGTTGTGTAATGGGAATGCAGGGAGGTAATTGATGAGATCCAACCGAAGTTCCGGGTGATATACTTGGATTACATGTTGGAGTATAATTATTGCCACCTCCGCCAGTACCAGTACCGCCACTTCCCGATGAACCACTACCATTAGGATTATTTCCTCCCCATGGATCCCACCCAGATGTTGAACCACCCCCATCAGTAATAATTGTTTCGCAATTAAGAGTTTCTTGGCAATCTGTTGATACACGCCCATTTGGTGCGCCGCCACAACCAGACCAATAGCACTCTGTATCGAACATTATTTGTGTTTTTGCGTTACCACCAGATGTGGTCGTAACATTGGATTCACTTATTTTTCCATCTTTTGTGAAATCATATATTCGCAGGCGGTTACCATTCCAATCTTTAATAAGTATTTTTCCTAAATACTTATTTCTATTCCCTTCTAGCCAAGCAGAATCTGGCATTAAAGTAACCCACTCAGTATGAATAGTGGATATACTATCCCTATACATAAAAAGATAGTTTAATAAATTAAAGTGAATTCTACTATTTGGATTATTACCAAATTTCCAATAAACATCATTCTTAATATTTAAAGGAATTCTAACAGCTTCCTTACCATTTGTCAAAATGCTGTTATAGGCATTCTGCCATAAAGCTTCTTTATTTTTTAGAATTTCATCCATTGTTGTACTTTGGCCGTTTTGTTTGGCTATAACATTTGGAGAGTTTACATTTTCTTTAAAATAAATTTTAGCTTCTTCAATCGTAAGATTAGTTGCTTCCGTTTTTTCCAATCCGGGAACAATCAAATCTCTTTGACATCCAATTATTAATAATATAAATAAAGGTAAAATAAGAGCTAACCTATAAGCTCTATCTAAGTGCTTTTCCATAATTTTACAACGGTTTAATTGTGAAACGGTTAAACTATTGCAAAGCTGCCTGCTACCAATGGGGACCAACCGAGGGTAAAAAGGCGGCTTTGCTTGTTGTAAACGTAGATGAAAAACAATGACCTCACAATAGCCTCACACTTTTCTCAACATAGGTTGATTCGTGTAGCTACATTTAATTTTTGGATAGGTAAAAGCGATTCTTTTCGGGCAAATTCTTTTCGCACCCGTGAAAGATGAGTAGGAGTTATACCCAGATAACTGGCTATGTGCTGCATCTGAACACGATTAGCAATATGCCGGTGTGTTTGTATAAATTGTTCGTAGCGTTGATATGCAGTCAGCATGTGCAAACCGTACATGCGTTTTTCGGACGTCAAAAGATAATTTTGGAGTAGATTTAAGGCTAACTGGTTGAGTTCGGGGAAGGTCTTTAACAGCTGATGATAATCCGGTTTACTAATTTGATAAAGTATTATCGGCGTGCAGGTTTCAATGTATTCCGTAGAAGGATTATTATTCAAAAAGCTTTCAGTAGAAAAAACCGGATTTTCCTCTGCGGCAAACCAGTTGGTCCATTCATTTTCCAGCGCTTTGTAATAGGAACGGACTATTCCTTTTTTGATAAAATATAAATATTGCTGATGCTCTCCTGGTGACAGTATAGGCACACATTCCTGAACTTTAATGACGGTAATCTTTTGGAAAATTGCTTTGTAAGCTGCATGGCTTACCAGGGAAAATATATTACTTTCAAAGAGTTTTAACATAGTGCGGCATGAAGTGTTAAAGTCAAATACTATTCTTTAAGTTTTCATATCGCTTTGTAAATATATTTCTTTTTAAATACCAAACTATTACTACGAATTTTTTTTGTTTCAACCATAAAAAAATAAATTTATAAATACGCCACTGAAAAGACATTTTAAATAATTGTGATAAAAAAGTAAGTAACTGCACTTTGCGGAATTATTCATTCTTATGTATATTTAGAACCTTGCACAACGATATTCATCCATCCTGCGTTTGTTTTATATTCAGTAATAAAAATAAAATTTTTGCTTATACAGGTTTAAAAGAGATATGTAAATGAAACAGGAAAAACCTCAGGCTCCGATTCAAAATTCACGCTCAGTAATACGTCTTCCAATTATTGTTGCCATTACGCTCGCAGCCGGAATGCTGATTGGGAGCACGTTTTTCAGTGGGGGAAATAAGCTTGCAGATGTTGCCAAAGGATCGGCTAAATTCCGGGAAGTATTGATGTATGTGGAAAATAACTATGTAGATTCTGTCAATACGGATGAGCTGGTCGATTTTTCTATTTCTAAAATGCTGGAAAAGCTGGATCCGCATACGGCCTATTTTAATAGCGAAGAGGCGACAGCGGCAAGATCTCAACTGGAATCAGGTTTTGATGGGATTGGTGTAGAATTTAACATTTATAATGATACCGTTTATGTAGTAACTCCTTTAAGCGGAGGTCCTTCTGAAACGGCCGGTATACAGAGTGGCGACCGGATTGTAATGGTCAATAAAGAAAAACTTTCGGGTCCGGGAGTAACTAATGCACAGGTTTATAAGTTGTTACGTGGCAAAAGAGGAACGAAAGTTGATCTTTCCATTGAACGCGTGGGATTACAAAAACCAATGAATTTTGAAGTTGTCAGAGACCGCATACCAACTTATTCGGTTGATGCAGCCTATATGGTGGATCAGGAAATAGGATATATTAAAGTAAGCCGTTTTTCTGAAACAACATTTGACGAATTTAAATCAGCACTGAAAACGCTTAAAGCAGACGGACTGAAAAAATTGATCCTGGATCTTCGCGGAAATCCCGGCGGATATATGGAGCGCGCAACGAGCATGGCAGATGAGTTTATTTCTGGAGACAAATTATTGGTTTATACGGAAGGAAAGGACAGTCGTTTCGATAGAAAAACGCGTTCGCATGTGGAAGGTGGATTTGAAAAAGGACCGCTCATTGTATTAGTTGATGAAGGAAGTGCGTCAGCGTCAGAAATTCTGGCGGGAGCATTACAGGATCACGACAGAGCGCTGGTTGTGGGCAGAAGATCTTATGGAAAAGGATTAGTACAAATGCCAATCAAACTTTCTGATAATTCGGAATTACGTTTAACAATTTCAAGATATTATACGCCAAGCGGACGAAGCATTCAAAAACCTTACGAACTAGGAAAAGGAGATGATTACAGTCAGGATCTTTCCCACCGTTACGAAAGCGGGGAGCTTTTTAATGCCGACAGTATCAAGTTTGATAAAAGTAAAGTGTATAAAACGGATGGCGGACGAACTGTTTACGGTGGTGGCGGAATTACACCTGATTTTTTTGTGCCGCGTGATACGACTTTGAACAGCAAATATTTATTTGAGTTGTATGCCAAAAATATCATTCGTGAATATGCATTACGTTACGCAAATGAAAATCTGAAAAAGCTTGAAAAACAGCCATTTAGTGAGTTTGTTAAATCATTCCAAATTTCAGATGCTATGTTGGCTGAAATGGTAAAAGATGCGTCAAGATCAGGGATCAAGCCTAATGAAAAAGAACTGAACCTTTCAAAACCACTTATTACAGCACAAACCAAAGCAGTTATTGGTCGTTATGTTTGGGGAAGAAAACAAAAAACCGGACTTAATAATGAAGTTTTCCAGGTTTTAAATCCGACAGACAATGTATATGAAAAAGCCGTTCAGCTTTTTGGGCAGGCTGCTCAACTGGAAGCAGGTAATTTCAGCAGCCTGAATACGATTAAAGGGAAAAAGTAGAGGGGAAGAAGGGGAAAGGGTTTGGGAGGAGAGAGGAAAGGGATTTACTTTGTGGCACAGCTACAACAAGCGGCTTAATTAGGAGCCAAATGTTTTAGCCGTGCCACAATTTTTAACAATTGATCATTTAAAATTACAATTAAAATGTCCCGTATTGCATTGATTACCGGAGCAACATCCGGAATTGGTAAAGCCACAGCCGAAGCATTTGCCGGAGCTGATATTAATCTTATTCTTTGTGGCCGTCGCCAGGAACGTTTGGATGAAGTTGCTAAAGCATTATCTGAAAAAGTAAAAGTTACAACACTTCTTTTTGATGTACGGGATAAAGGTGGTGTACTTGCCATGATCGGATCCCTTCCGGATGAATGGAAAAACATCGATATTCTAGTAAATAATGCGGGCAACGCACATGGCATGGGTTCATTAGATGAAGGTGATACAGACGACTGGGATGCCATGATTGATGGAAATGTAAAAGGGCTTTTATATGTGTCTAAAGCAGTTATTCCGCTTATGCTGGAACAGGGAAAAGGCCATATCGTAAATATCAGTTCTATTGCCGGCAAGCAAACTTATGCGAATGGAGCAGTTTATTGTGCTTCCAAAGCCGCAGTTGAAGTGCTCAGCGAAGGTATGCGGCTGGAATTAACACAGCATGGAATTAAAGTTACCAATGTGGCTCCCGGAGCAGTAGAAACAGAATTCTCATTGGTACGTTTCAAAGGTGATGAAACCCGTGCAGAAAAAGTATATGAAGGTTTTGAACCATTGCAGGCAGGTGATATTGCTGATGCAATTCTTTATGCAGTGAACGCGCCTGGCCGTGTAACTATTGCAGATATCACAATTTTGGCCGGAGCGCAGTCCGCAGCTACGGTAATTCACAGGAAATAATTTTTAAACATCATTAACTTAAATATTTCTATTAACTTTGAAACATCAGATGATATGATGATTTAGATGATAATTAAAAGACAAAGTCTTGCTGACGAAGTAGCCAGCCAACTATTAAAAAAGATAGCTGATGGAGAATTTATAACTGGTGACAAGTTACCAACTGAACCGGAGCTAATGGCATTATTTGGTGTAGGTAGGTCTACGGTTCGTGAAGCAGTTCGTAATTTATCCAATACCGGTCTGGTACGCGTTCAGCAGGGTTTAGGGACATTTGTAGTGAAACAGCAAATTATTACTGAATCTTTGTCTGATAGATTTTTAAGAGCAAAAGGTTTGGAATTAGATGAAGTAAGACAGCTTATTGAAGTCAAAATTGCAGAAAAAGCAGCGTTGAACCGAACCGAAGCTGATATTACAGCGATGAAAAAACATCTGAAAAACCGGAGTCAAATGGCATTGGCAAATATTCCGGATAAATGTATTCAAGCTGATATTGAATTTCATGTGAGCATAGCAATAGCTTCACAAAGTGAGATACTGCTTGATCTTTATAAAACAGTTGCCGGGCATCTTCAAAATTATTTTCTGGAATTATATATTGATACAGAAAGCTTTATTGCTACTCAACATCTTCACGAATCTCTTTTAAAAAGTATAATAAATCAGGAGCCGCAAAAAGCCTGGGAATGGGCTGCTAAAATTACCGGTCAGCCAACTAACACAAGTTTTTAAAAACAGGCATTCAATTTTTATGAAAACGATCCAGGATCAACCAGCAGATTCTTATACTGCACCAGCAATTACGGCTCAGCAAACTGTATTTCCGATTTTATTAGCATTAAGCTTTTCCCACTTGCTAAATGATACGATGCAATCATTAATTCCGTCAATTTATCCGATGGTTAAAGATTCATTTCAGCTAAGCTTTTCACAAATCGGTTTAATCACATTTACTTTTCAGGTAAGTGCGTCAATTTTGCAGCCGTTGGTTGGTTTATATACGGATAAAAAGCCACAACCCTATGCCTTGGCAATAGGAATGTGTTTTACTTTGCTTGGATTGGTTGCGTTATCTATGGCTCCCAGTTTCCATTTTGTTTTATTATCTGTTGGATTAATAGGTGTAGGTTCAGCCATTTTCCATCCGGAAGCTTCACGAATTGCTCACATGGCATCAGGAGGACGGCATGGTATGGCGCAGTCTCTTTTTCAGGTTGGGGGAAATGCCGGAAGTTCATTAGGGCCATTATTAGCCGCTTTGATTTTACTGCCTTACGGGCGCTTTCAAATCATCTGGTTTTCACTGGTTGCGTTGCTGGCAATTGTTATATTGTCAAAAGTTGGAAATTGGTATAAAAATAACATGTTCCGCATTCGCAAAAAGTCGGATATAGTTAATTCAGATCATCCTGGCCTGAAATTATCAAAAAATAAGGTCATCCTTTCAATTGGTATTTTATTATTGCTGATTTTCTCGAAATACATTTATATGGCCAGCATTTCAAGTTACTTTACTTTTTATCTGATTCAGAAATTTGGCGTATCCATTCAAAGTTCACAAATTTATTTATTTGCATTTTTGTTTGCCGTGGCAGCCGGGACTTTTATTGGCGGACCGGTTGGCGACCGCATCGGGCGTAAATATGTAATCTGGATTTCTATTCTGGGAGTAGCGCCGTTTGCATTGGCTCTTCCTTACGTTAATTTGTTCTGGACCTGTACATTAAGTATCATTATCGGACTTGTTTTGTCTTCTGCATTTTCAGCAATTCTGGTTTACGCACAGGAGCTCATTCCTGGTAAAGTCGGAATGATTGCGGGATTGTTTTTTGGATTTGCATTTGGTATTGCAGGAATTGGATCAGCTCTTTTGGGAAATTTGGCAGATAAAACCAGTATTGAATATGTTTTTCTGGTATGCTCGTTTTTGCCATTAATTGGGCTTTTAACAGGATTTTTACCAAATCTTGAAAGGAATAAGAGGTAAGCTATTATGAGTTATATTAAGTCAGTTATTCTCCTCAATCCTCAAAATCAAATTAGCATCAGGACAAACTGATAAATAATATTCCCGGTCCTGAAGGCTGCAAACGCCCGGGAAATCGCCTTTGTAAACGCTCATGTCAGCAATAATTTGGAAATGTAAGTGAGGTGGCCAGTCGCCATTAGTTGGATAATCGCCGATCGAAGCTATTTTTTCGCCTGATAAAATTCTTTTTCCTTCATACAGTCCGTCAAGTGAGTCGAGTGATAAATGACCGTACAAAGTGTAAAATGGTGTTTCTTCTAATTCGTGCTTAAGAATAATCGTTGGACCATAATCACCATACTGATCATTGAAAGCAAAGCTTTGGATTTCCCCGTCTAGGGGTGAATAAACCGGTTCTCCGGCGTCAGTCCAGATATCTGTTCCCAAATGAATACAGCGTGGATTTTCTTCTTTTGTAAAATGCTGCCGATGCCTGTAAATAATCCGGTTTTCATCATAACCGCCAATACCAATAAAAGCATTATTTGAAAGCATTTCTTCAAAAACGTAACTTGAAAATGTTTTTGTTTCTGATAAATCACGTTGTAAAAGATCCTTATTTGCTTCCGAGAAGTCCAGTTTTTTATATGGTTTTGGACTTAAAATAATTTTCGAAAATGCTTTATAACGATTTAGAATATTGGTTAATGAATTCATTTTAAGATAATTGAAAAATGCTGACATGATTAATGTAAAAATAAGCGTTCCTATTAATCATGGCAGCATTGATTATTATTTCGGATCTAATGCAAATTTGATTCTTTGTAAAATATCCTGTAAATGGTATTTGCTTATTTTATCAGTTGTTCTTGGAATCGCAGCCTGGATGATGGTTTTTAAGCTTTCCAGATGTGCACGGGAAATAGAAGTCAAATCTGTTTTTTCCAATTCAACTACTCTGGTAGAAAACCCATAAGTTACTCCAACAGGAACAGACTGTACATTGGCTTTGCCTGGTTTCAATAATGCAATTAATTTTTCTGCATATACTTTTTGCAAATTTCTACGGTACATATCAATGCTTTGTCCCATCTTCACTTCTGACCAGATTCCGTTTTCCAATTCACTGAAAAGATCATCCAGTGTAAAATATTTGGAAGATATTCCGGTTTCCATTAATCTAACCGCTCTGTCGCCGGCAAACAAGGAAGTAAGTGCGTATTCCTGCAAAGATTTTATTGCTTCTACGCCGGATTCCGGTTTAATTTTATTCAGGATATTTTGGTCAAGAAGCCAGGTTGGCGTTTTGAATAATTGATTGTTTAAAAATACTACGGCTTCTTTTTGTGTTGCTTTTGGAACCGTGATAAATGTTTCACCTTCTGTATCATAAGTAATTGGTGTATCATAAATTCCTCCTACATTTTTGATAACGTGACCCAAATACCGGCGATATTGCGACACTACATTATTATAAAGTTCTTCCAGTTCCTTGTAGCTTTCACCATCTTCTTTGGACCATTCGGTAAGGTTTGGTAAAATCCGTTTCAGATTTTTAATGCCATATTCAGATGCTTTCATGGCATTATCACCCAAATCTTCCGTCTGGTAACGTGGGTCATACGGGCTTATTTCTGTTCCAAAATGCAGACGGGGGTTTTTATAAGCTTCCTTGGTCATCAAATTCAAAACCATTTTATCAGCCTTCGCATCTTTTGAATCCTGAAAATTACTGTAACCCCATTGAATGGCCCATTTGTCGTAATCACCAATTCTTGGAAAAAGATTTGTAATGCCGTCTTCCGGTTGTGCTACGTAATTGAACCGCGCATAATCCATAATAGAAGAAGTATGCCCGTTTTTGTCAACCCATTCTTTGTTACGCAGTTTTTCAACCGGAGTAGCCGAACTCGCTCCCATATTATGTCTCAAACCCAATGTATGACCAATTTCATGGGAAGAAACAAACCGTACCAATTGACCCATTAATTCGTCATCAAATTTTTTCTTGCGAGCATTCGGGTCCACGGCCGCTCCTTGAATAATGTACCAGTTGTGCAGTAAACGCATTACATTATGATACCAGCCGATATGACTTTCCAGAATTTCACCACTGCGGGGATCATGAACGTTTGGGCCGTATGCATTTTGAATATCTGCTGCGAAGTAACGGATCACGGAATAACGGGCATCTTCCAGACTCATCGTTGTATCTTTTTCCGGCCAGTATTCGCCGCGAATTGCATTTTTCCAGCCTGCTTTTTCAAATGCAACCTGCCAGTCGTCTACACCTGCTTTCAAATATTTCCGCCATTTGTCAGGAGTTGCCGGATCGATGTAATAAATGATCGGTTTTTTTGGCTCGATTAGTTCACCCTCTTTCTGACGTTTGGCATCTTCTGCATTTTTAGGCTCTAAACGCCATCTGACCGCAAAAACTTCATCGTCTGACCGCTGGGATTCTTCTCCGAAAATGGCATATTGATTTGCAAAAAAGCCTACACGACTATCAAAAAGCCGTTTTCTCATTGGTTTTTTTGGTAGTAATATCAACGAAGTATTCATTTCCATTGTCACAACTCCGGCGTCCAATCCTGATGGCAGATACCGGCCGATAGAGGGAATAGGTGATATGGTTAAAATCTGAGGAGTTACGGTAAAAGTTTTTACGGTACGGATTTCTGTATTGATCGGATAAGCACTCATTTTTTCTATAAAAGATGCTTCCTTTTTGAAAGTAGTTAGTTTCAAAAGCTGTTTGGAAACACTGCTTAAAGAAAATACCTGATTATCAGCATTAAAAAATTCAGTAACATCTATTACCGAAGAATTTCCTGCTTTATCTTTTCTAATTGCCTTTATATCAAATACACCAATGATCGGATCAGAATTAGAGTTTTTTACGGCTTGAAAAATAGGTTTGGTACTATCCGGACTCGCAACAACTACTGTTACAGAACGAAGTAAAAGGTTATCGTCCATACCCTTTTCCCAGCGGATCATTTGCCGGTTCACTTCTTCACCACCAAAAATTCCGCCGCCGGCAGCGGTTTTAGAATAACGGGTAACCGCCATGATGTCGTTATCCAGCAGAGAATCAGGTATTTCGAAATAC
>Ga0247734_1000798_pt1 | contig 25954 bp, 22 predicted proteins | sample UWRJL103311B2_FD_180933 | JGI IMG/M metagenome (GOLD analysis project Ga0247734, IMG submission 180933) | Plant litter microbial communities from Arlington Agricultural Research Station in Wisconsin, United States - UWRJ-L103-311B-2 | ecosystem: Environmental > Terrestrial > Plant litter >...
AAATATATGTTCTTAGTGAATATGCCTTTTTCTACTATTCACTATTTTCTCGCCGACACTCTCCTTAACTCACTTACTTCCCTCGTTGAAAAGAAAGACAAAGGGGGGGAAATGATACAAGGGGAAACTAGCATTTGCTGTCCTTTCATTTTTCGCTCCTTGGAGGGGTTTGAGGTGGGTCAAGACGGTTATGGTTCATGCAGGCGTTGATGGTTTGATAAATTGTCTCACTTGCTCCTCTAAGGGAACGTCGTTTTCTTCTTGGTCGAAGGTCTTTAATTCCTGTGTTTTTGTTGTTGTTAGAGAGGTTAGATTAATCAACTTCAACTTTCAAATTTCTCTTCTCTCGCTTCTTCATAGGAGAGGATATGAAGAAAACTAGGAAGGGAGAGAGAGAGAAGGGGAAAGACATACCTCTTTTTCGTACTTCAGAATCGTAGGCACGCCGGAGATGGAGAACGGCGGTGCACGCCAGGGATTGTCGGGGTTTTCCCATCTGTTTGTTGTAATGTTTGTTAGATATATCCCTCAATTCCCCCTTTACTCTTCCAGTAATGCGCTACTAGATACAAAAGGACGGCGACACAAATGAAGACAAGGCACACGAACGTAGCACGATCTCCCACATAGATCACCGTCGCTTGCGGCGCCTCCGGTGCCTCGTCGCCGAAGATTTTGGTAATAACCGGCTCGATGTTGACGCAGTGCGGGCACCACATCTTGCCATCGTCGCCCGGCGACGAGTAGAAGACCATGATGCTCGGTTTGGCATCAGGGGGGGCTAGCTTGGCCATGGCGCGGAGGATGGAGTGTAGGCCCGCTGCGGTGGGGTTGGTTTGGGGGATGTAGAGTGGCATTTTGATGGTGGTGAAAGAGGGAAATGGGGTGGTATGTGTGGAATGGGAATAAATGGCGAGAGATGGTGATTATATCTATGGGTGCTGCTGTTGGGGGTGGTTGGATTTTATGAATCTCACGTATCTGGCCCGCATGCATCGATGTAACGATGCTTGCTGGATGGTGATTGGAGATTTTGGATAATGTGGTGCCTAGAGTGGGGCGGGTGGTAAGCGAGCCCCTTTTAACCATTAGTCGCGGTGTGTCTTGGGGGTTAAATGATAGATTTTAAAAAATCGTTGATTGAACAAGGGATTATGGGTCAAATGGTTCAGTCAGGAAGACTAGACCCATAGGAGAGGATTTCCTTGGCTGGGTTTGTAGCTGACGAGGTGATAGGAATTAGCTAGTGGAGTGGAACTAAATAGGCAAGTCGCTGAGCACACCTCTTATTGAGTTTAGAATGTAATTCATTATTAAATTCCTCGTAGAAGGGTAAACACAGGACTATGCGAGACTGTGCGTTTTCACTGCTTCTTGATGTGGTAAGATTTCTTACAGAGTTAGAAGTATGGTATCCATGAAGAGGAAACCTTTGGAATAGAGGTACTTTTTCATTTGTGCTTGCAGATTGTGTAACATGATGTATTCAGTGTACCAGGTATCACTTGGACAGATATTATTAACCTTATAATTTCACATAATAACTTTCCCTTCCCATGTTCCTTAGAAGTCTGGATTCGAGATCTGCCAACACTTCGAAACCCATATTCCCCTGCTCAAAGTACAGTTGAAATTCTGTTCTGAACTAAATTATGAGCTTTTTCTCTGCCAGAGGTTTGCCATTAGCTGCTTCCGATTTGTGGAATTATATATCATAGGAACGGGCATCGGCATCGGCGCTTTATCCAGCAAATGCTAAGAAAGCAGTAGAGCATCATATTCTTCGCACTCGCATCCAGCCTGCTCCGAATGCCGATTAATTACTCTACGAGGAGCAAAAACACGATATCACTCGTAAGAAGCGAAGTTGTTAAAATTTAAAGACAGCTTTACCATTAGATTGACAGCACGATGTACCTCTCTGGACAATTTAACATGTGCATGATCTCGTTTTATAATGAATATCTATGAATATTGAAATAGGGCTTGACTATCACACCAGCAAATAAAACCTGGACGCTGAAGTCTGTTCCAGTCGCACAATTAAGCACTTGATCTGCTGTTGCTCGTAAAACGGGCTCGCTTAGCTGTGCACCTGATGGAATATATTTTTACATCCACGTCATCTTAAGCGAATGGAAACTTTTATATTTATGCACATATACTAAGGCCGCTTGAAGATGTACCTATTCCAGGTAGATGATGGCTAAAAATGCTTCTATGGATGGAGAAAAAGCGTGATTTATTAGTTCTAGAATCTCATTCTTTTCATGCCTTGGCGATTGAGCTTGGTGGTTAGGAAGTAATCTAGCATATTTGTTTTAGCGGAATCTATCTGAGATGGTTGCACTAGTGAGTAATAATTTGCCTGGTGGATGTGATCAGAGCAAACTTTGGGGTTAAAACTGGCACGAGGTGATAGAAGAAGGTGTGAGTTTTGTCACGAGTTCCCATTAATCTACAGAGATTGTTTGGATGAACACACTACTTATATAGCGAGAGCATAGCAAATATTCAGTTTACAGTACTGGAAACCCTAAGACTAGAATATGTGAAAGACAAGATGTCCAAGAAGAAGATCCCATGAATAGTGTCCCAATTAGCATCACGTTCACGCACACTACCAGAAGAATCAGTTATGTGCTTCAAACATGAGCATGCAAAACTTGTCATTCGTACAGTAAATGTTCCTTTCATTAAAATAAATCATGAAGTTGTGTCTGTCCATTTACACTTCCCATGCAACCGCCAGATAGATGCAGCTATTCCGTTTGCTCCCCGTCGTGCTTTCCCTTCCCGTCACTTCCACCCTTTCCCCCTCTCCCACACACACACACACACACAAACTTACCTATTCACTCCCCGCCTAGCCTCGTATCCGAAGACTGAATAAAAACCACAAGCTGTAAGTTCCGAACACAAAAAGTGACAAACACAGCACCAATGCAGTAGTGGTTAACTGGTCTCCCCCCCATACACACATGAGGGAACAGGAGGATACGGGAGTTCGGTGAGTTTCCATTCTAACTAATCTCCATGTGGGCAAAGTACTAATGATGATTGTGTAGAACCTCCCTTGGTGCATGACTTTTTTTTTTGGGGATTTTCTTTTGCTCGGCTCGCTTTTTATCTCTTTATTGTTAGAGGGAGAGTGAGTGATAGAGTACACTTTTTTTGGTGGTTTTGAGAGGGTGGAGATGAAGTGAATGTGAAGGAACAAACGGAAACTGGCTGGTTTAGGAAGGAAGGAAGTATGGCATTCAGCAATGGATTTCCTTTTACTTGTATATATAACAAACGCAAACAAACACTTGAACGTGCTTGGGAATAGAGATACATATATACGCACCTTTGAAAGCAAACACCACCGATATAAGAAAGAGAAAGTTGTTTTAACGAGAGTGTAATATTATCATTAAAGGTATCCTGTACCATCTGCTCCTCAAACCATGTGAATGATGCAAGGATTCAGTAATTCCACAAGTATAGCGTACACATTCCTTCGTCCACAAACGCCTTTCCACCCCATGTCCCGATCCAATGTTATTTTTTAAATTATTGTTCTTCATCCTCTGCTTATTAATTCTCCTGCCCTTCCACTACTGGCTCCCCAGGTGATTATAGCTCTATGCTATATCGTACAATTTACAGCTCCAGCTTCGCCGCATCCTCCTTAAACTGCGCGGCCTTTCTCGTCCGCTCATACCGGCCCTTTGTTTCCCCAGTCCACATCGTCCCCAGCCACCCATCCCAAAATGTGAAGAATGGCTGCGAGAAATTCGTCTTGATGCCCCAGCTTTGGTGATGGATATCATGGTATGTGGCATTGTTGCTGGTTATATGTTGCAAGGGGTCCCAGGGGAAAGCGTAGCCACAGTGGTCGTCAACCGTTTTGATGCTAGACCCAACGAAGAAGAGGAGTCCTTGGCGAGCGGTGAGGTTGGCACATTTGTAGGCGACGGAGGCGCCGAGGGTGTCGAGGAGAAAGCCTTCAAAGGGGTGGTTGTATAGAGCGCCATAGGCGTAGGGGACGTAGAGACGGTGGTGGCGGGAGTGGAAGGTTGCTAGGAAACTTATTAGTTGAATCATTAAGCTTGAAGAGGGGAACCCACTGTAGAGCCATTTGTTCATATGCATCGCCCGGTGCAGGAAGTATTGCCATGTATCCAGAACAACCACAGCTAAGAAAAGCTGCATCACGGGCACGATATACCAATATATGGCCTTCGCAACAACCATCTCCCAAGTCGCAAATGCAGGCACGGAACCTGTAGCTTCAAGACCCGTTAATCCAGGATACTTCCCACCAGCCAGTACAGCAGCAATGATCGGGTGGCTGCCCGAAACATTTTGCGAGATTGCTGCCGCGTTCAATCCTACCAGACCGAGAAGCTGCGGCAGAGCTCTCTGTGCAATCCGTAACCTCTGTGCCCACCGCGCAACATCATATTCCTCCTTTCCATACATCTGTTCCGGCTCTGTCAACCCAAGCACAGCTCCCATTCCCACCTGGATGACCTGCTGAATGATGACGTCGCGCGCAACCTCATATCTCGAGACATGATTCCTCTGTGTGATCTCCGCCGGCGTGTGTAACCTGTACTGCGGCCAGATATCGTGCGTGTCGATAAAGTGAAAGATCAGCGAAACAATCCAGTAGGTGGCAATGGGTAGGATGAGCGAGAGTATGAAGTCGGATATGTAGGGGATAAGCGGCTTGACTGGGGTGAGGGTATAGGAGGGCAACGGTGGTAGGTCGTGTATGGTCGACATGTTGATGGTAGAATTGGCCATTGTGGAAGATGTATGCGAGCAGTTACCGTGGTGCACACGAAAGGAGTGTATATAGGTAAGAGAGAGCGTGTGTTTTGGAGTGAGGTGATGAGATGAGGATCAAATATGATTAGAGGTTGGAGGTCGAAGATCGCGCCACACTGTTCATCACCCGTTATCAAACAAATTTGCATCCGTTAATGCCGGTGCACTTCTGAGTCGTAGATCTTCATAAAATGCACAAGCATAAAAGATCGAGGAAAAGACGAGTATGAAGCAAGAGAGAAAAGTTGAAGCTTCACACGATTTATATATCTCAGGAGGTCGCTTCAATTAGATATTACACGCAAGTAATAGACAAGAGACCACAAGCTCGTAAGAGTTTATTGTTAAGCGCATTTCGAACGAGCCGACCATTGAAACCGGGAGCCCGGCTACTTAGTCAGTCAGTCAGTCAAGAAACTACGCGAGGCCCGAGTCGTGCTAGTCGTGAGATGCATTTTCGGGTGTGGCTGGTGTGTGATGGTGGCAAAATTGTTCACCTTATTCCTCAGGCTGCGATTTTCATTTCTCCCTTGAAGCTATTCTCAATTGGGACTTAGCTCGTCCATTTGAAAATACCCCTCCACCGAAACCCCAATTATTTCTTCAACCCACTATCTCGATTTCCTCATAACTACATCTCCCCACCACATCTCATCCCATCTACAACAATCTACCGCAAAAATGATTATCTATAAAGTAAGCATCTGCTGGCACCCTCTATGCGACCCCCCACAAAGCGATCTCTGTCTCTGCGGACTGCGGGGTGAACAGCGCTTACAGTTATCGTAGGACATTATCACTGGTGACGAGATCATCTCCGACTCTTACGACCTTAAGGAAGTCGATGGAGCCGTCTACGAAGTCGACTGTGCCATGATCACCCTTGGAGCCGTCCAAGTCAGTACGTAGTTCCCACATCCCCCGATCACGAATCAAGAACGAGGCTGACAGCAGCCTAGACACCGGAGCAAATGCTTCTGCTGAGGAGGCCGAGGAGGGTGTCGAGGATGGAGCCATCCAGGTCAACAACGTCGTTAACTCTTTCCGTCTGAACTCTACCCAATTCGACAAGAAGTCATATCTCAGCCATCTCAAATGTACGTTGCATCTTTACAATTGGCTTCGTGGGGACCTAGTTTGTAGTTGGAAATGCTAATAAAAAATCAGCCTACATGAAGAAGGTGAAGGAGGCCATGAAGGCTAAGGGAGCTGATGATGCCAAGGTCACCGAGTTCGAGAAGGGTGCGCAGACTTACGCCAAGAAGATCATTGCGAACTTCAAGGATTACGATTTCTACATTGGCGAGTCGATGGATCCCGATGGAATGTACGTTCTCTCCAACATCCAACTCACTCCACATACCAAATGCCGTTGTTACCCTCGGCATGGATTAACCTTTACTGACTATCACAGGGTAATCCTCATGAACTACCGCGAGGATGGCACAACCCCCTTTGTCACAGTCTGGAAACACGGTCTCACTGAGATGAAGGTCTAGATTTTGGGTCATATGCGTGCATTTTCATTTTGTGGATAAAGTCTGAGAAAACTTGCTGAAACGCTGCGATTAGCGAAGCCGTTTCTGATACCAATCCCTAAATATAAAAGTCCCTCCATTTCCCCATTTGCTTGGTTGTGATATGCGTCTTCCTTGTGCTTTCATATAGTTCTGGGATATTTCTATGATATTTTTTAGTCGATCTGCTAGAGAAGAGTTTGACATAATTCTGGGTGCCACATACTGAGACTGTATTAATGAAAGGGCTGAGATTTATGCAATAGAATGGCACTTGTCACCACCCTATTTGCAGCTCTTATTGCTACCCCTCAAAGGATCAGTGTAAGTAAGGCTGTCCATGCACTCCAAGCACGCTCTCATTTGGACGACAAGTTCATAAGCATAGCCTTCTACCGTTGCCTCGAGCTTGGAGTACTCTTTAATGCCTCGGAGTCCTTTGAATGACAGAGCAGCTTGGACAATAAGCATTCGGAGTGGACTGCCGGGAAGAGTTCCCTTGAAGACTGACTCGATATCAGCCTGACTAATAGGAGCAGCCGTGGTCGCGTAAGGGTCAGTTGTGAGTGCTGATCGGAGTCCATCATGAACGCCATCGCTTGCGCCCTTGAGTTCATACTTTTCGGCATACTCTATAAATTCAACTGCGGCTTTTAGATCAGCAACCTGAATGGCATCCTTGGCGATCTTTCCTATCATCATGTACTCCAAGATGAACTCAAAGTAATTGACGGGATCCGTCTCCAGCCACAACTTGTGCTCTTTTCTGTCTTTTGAATTATTACCATCAAGACGACGCTCGAAATAGTGCGAGCTCTCGCAAAGCAGCTTCTTGGGCACGTAGTAGCACTTCTTCTCCGGGCCAACGTAGATTTGGACTTCACTGCCTCGCATCTGTCTGTGTCAAACTATTAGCCCTGCTAGAAAATATCTACGTAATCACTCACAGGAGACGCTCATAGGCAGTGAGATTTTGGTTGAATTTTGATGGCATTCTGGTGGGCTATGAAGGCTAGAAGAAGCAGATCAGTGGGAGGTTTAGCAGAACATGTAAAAGGTAGAACAGACCCTAAGGAGGAAGCTGCGATACTTTGTCGAATTTTAAAGATTGAGGCTTGGGACTTGAGAGTGAGGTTTGGTTTGAGGATTCTGAATCTCTCGAGGTTGGTTGATTGATGTAGAATAGGAGAGGAATATCTCAGAGGATTACAGGATATAAGTTGGAAAGGAAAAGAATTCAAATGAATAGGGAGGGTGGAATATATGATTCTTCTACTGGGTTTTCCTTTGTCGAAGACGAAAGGGTGTATGGAGTGAATTAGAAAAAGTGGGCTGGCTAGCTTGAACGTTTATGTCATTGCAGGTAAGCATCACCTCAAAAGAAGGGTTCAAAAAGGAGGTGAAGGATGTAAGCAGAATATCAGATACATAAGATAATTGGAACACGAGGCACATAAATCATACAGGATACAAGATTAGAAGACCTCCCAATTCGTCATTTTTGATACTTTCTTTAGATATAATTATGTTAGTCTGGTCCTCACTCGTCAAACTGGTCTCCCAGTGGTACAAAAGTCATAACAATGTGTGAGCTTGGACTTGAAGTGAAAATGCTAGATGTGCTTACAAAAAACAATAACATGTAAAACTGAAACGAAATAGAGATGCTGCAACCTTTCGCAGTAGGAGAATCGCGTTTATGGTGCTTGAAATTCCACTCAGAGTGCCAAACAATATATTAGAATTTTAAAAGCTCCTTTCTTCATCTTAGGATTTGGAAAATTCCTAGCCGTTACCATTGGATATCAGTTGTGGCACTTAATTCTTGCTTCCAGCCATAGCCGGACTACTATTATGACTAAGTGCTGTGAAGTACTCTTACGGTTGTGCGGGTGACAGTGGTTTTGAGAAGTTTAGAACCGTTGTGAAAAGTGAAAACAAAGAATTCCAACGGCTCAGAGAAGCTGATTTATTGGCGCGATCAGTCACGGAACTCATGTAAGGAACTCAATACTATAGAGTATTCAGTCGAAATGGAAACGAAGCTGGAAGTGGAGTTTCAATCTCTGAATATTGAGGAGTTTTTCCTGCAACTGGTATACGGCCGTGTCAATGTCTATGTTTCTGTGTAGTTACGGGAGATTTTGGACATTTTTTGAAATGCGCCAAGTTGGATGATAAACAGTCTCACATCATACCAGCAGTTGAAAAAACCCCAAAAGAAAAGGTGAGCAGAATATTAATGATTATTACATACGGGCGATGAACGAATGGCATACTCCATGATGCAACCATTATTACTTCATCTGGAAAGTGGACATTTGGATTGGAAATTGTGTTTGAATTTATCTATTTCTTCAACGAACATTTATCTTAAGAGCATATTTATTTCTTCCAAACCTGGCCAATGAATGCAACCAAATCGTCTGTCAAGGACTTTGTCTGTTCAATAGCAGCGAAATGCCCTCCCTATCAGTAGGCCGTTAGTTACGTCTCTCAAGCTTCACTCGCAAGTACTCACCTGTGAGTGATGACGATAGAAGACAAGATCTCCGGTCTTCTCAACCCAGCTCTCGGGTATGGGTGCAATTTCTTTCGGGAACCACGAAAAGCCTAGGGGCTTGTTTATATGCCAGACCGGATTCTCGTGTGCTCCGATGTTACCAGGCGTGAACAGCTAGAGACAAATTAGGGGATTACATTGAGCTTATGAATAAAGAGAACTTGCCTGGCGATAGGGATAGATTGAACTCGGAAACGTCTCGGTGAGCCAGTAGAGTGTAACAGATTCAAGTATAGTATCCATTCGTGGTGTAACATCAGTCCAATCTAAGAATTTCTCTCCAATCCTGCAATAATGAGAAAGGCCACTTATAGGGGACAAGTAACGTACCAGATAAGGAGGGCGAGGGGGTTGGTTGCAAGGACCAGTCCAATAGTACTCGGCTTCGTGGCATGTTCCAGTGCGTATGCACTACCAATTCGGTGAAACTCTCCAGCCCTCACGAGCCCTTCCTTCTCATCGCTGGTAATGCTACTGGGATCTACCCCTTCTGGCTCAGGCATGATGCAAAAGTTGACTAAATTAGGTCAGTAAAGCATTCCTATGAGAAAATGTTAAGGAATAAGAACCACATACTATGAACCGCTATTTAAAGACGAAGTTAGTAGTATTACAACTTAGAATATAAGAGGTGTTGACTCACCTTTACACTGAGAATATTCTGCGGCAATGACTCTAGCCACCTTACTTCCAATGTCACCTCCTTGAGCCACATAGCCACCCCCAAACCCAAGCCCTATCATCAACTTGTTCATCACACGAGCAATATCCTCAATGCGAAAGTCCCTCGTCAGAGGAGGCCTCGAGGAGAAAGCATAACCTGGGAGTGATGGGACTATGAAATGATATGGAAGATCACTTTCACCATATTTTCCCCTCATCAATGAAAGCATAGGAAGGAACTCTATGAAACTTCCTAAAACCTTGTCTTAGCTAGCCTGCGGACCAAAGGTGTCTGGACTTCACACTTACCTGGCCAGCCATGGAGTAAGAGAACAGGAATGGCATCGGGTTTGGTTGAGAAGAGTCCAATGAAGTGAATATCAAAATCAGTGTCATAAATATCATGGATTTGAGCTTTGAAGTTTGGGAAAGAATTCATATGCTTTTCGCTTGATCTCCTATATCAAAAATGTCATGTTAGCGAAACGATCTTCGAATGTTTTTTCAGCTTCAATAATCTTCATTGTTCACTGATACCTACCAGTCAAAAGTGGTTTGCCATTCTCTCTTCGCGGCTGTAATCCATTCACTTGTGATACCGTACTGGCCATCTGCCTGGGTGCTTTCAAATGTTGGCTGCGCAATCTTGGATGCCTCTAGAAGAGATCTCATCTCGGTGAGTTTGATTTCAGGAATATCAATCCTGAAGGTAGATAAAGACAAGCTGGCATTCTTGGGGACAGTAGAATAGGCCATGATTGTTGCCTAGGGCGAAAATATGCTTTTCTGGTAGGGTTGTTTATGCCAAAGACTGTGTTTGTATCTGCAGAGAACTTCGCTTCAATGAGTTGTCTTTAGGATAATGAACATGAAGTAACAGCAGATTCGAGATTCTATATAACATTTTTACCCATATACAACCAGAAGCGTTGACACATCACATCTCCAATACCTTCTGTTGTCATTCTTTTTTGTATAACTAGTCACGTAATCAACGGTCCGCGATCTTTGAGGCTAACCCGTCATCGTGCTTCAAACTCGTCCAGTTAATCAAATGTTCCTAATCACAATACGACCTGGTTTAATCATTATGCATAGGTGTGTCTAGACTTCACCGGGGTATACTCTTTGTCAGCATGTTTGCGGTAGTTAAATAGTAGTGAAACGAGTTGCCGCATCACTAAAGCTATAGGCAAGCCCCACTAAGCGCTATTGGCTTTAGCATCAAATCAGAACACAAGAACTACGATCATTTGACCTAAGATGGACAAGCAAGCAGATAAAAAATGCCAAAACTCACTGTATTATTTAACTTTCTATTTTAATTCAAAAGAAGCCAGTAGATATTTACCAGTCAGCAACTCAAACTCAAACTCTGATAAGGGGTATAAATTTACGAATTAAGGAATTTTTTTAAACAAGATTTTGCTACGTATAATATATCCTACGTATTTAGATATATTATATACCGTATTACCTAAAATATAATGCATGCATCTAACTGGTAGCGGCTCCATACAATCCAGGGATGTCATGCCCCTGACTAAGCTTTCAAGGTCAACCGGGCGCCCGGCTGTCAAAATCCATGGCTTACCTAAAAAGTTGGTTAACTTTCTCATGTCAGCGAGGGAATAGTGTCTTTTGAAGTTCTAAGACCTCTGAGAATATACTTTTTTAACTTAAATATTCTAGTCCAAAGATGGTACAGAGGCGTACCGGCTGCAGCTCATCCTTGTGGAGGCAGACATGAATGTTAGCACTGACATGAACACGATATCCAGCGCGGAAAATAATGAATCAGACACGGAGAACTCGTGATATTATAAAACCATGTCAATAGGGAATCAGAAATGCATCTCAGAATTACCTGAACTGGTATGTCGATGTCGTACTCATCATTACTGAAAAATAGGCAAAAACTGGCCTCCATAATTGTAAGCTCAGGCATAAATTTATACGTCACTTAAGCTGAAATTATTAACTGCTATCCCACTTGAATTTGAATATGTGCGCTAGTCTTTCTCTTTTTCTTTTGCAGGAGGTATCATGTAGTTGCTCCAGTACCGCATGGCTCCACTCCTTCTACAACGTCTAACATAGTAGAAGTAGCAGCCCCGGCATTACACTAATAATCAATGGCAATTGCAGTAAGGGTTCTCTCTTGAAGTGCGCTATCAGTGAATAAATGCTCAAGTTGGCACTAAATCTAATCTTCTAATCGGCACTCAGGAAGTTTTGGAAATAAACAAGTGCATTTTTGAAGTTGGACTAAGATAGCACAGTATTCCGATGGATATAAAGCAGAAATCCACATTGACTGCAAAAAGTTTGTATTCGGGAAACTTTATACTTACTGCTACGAACACATATGTCCCAGTACTTGCAGATAGTAGGGATGATCACCTCTGGCGAAGAATACGCTGTGCTAACTTACATACGTACAGCTCTTGTTATTAGAGCCGTAGATTCTTGGTAATTCCTTGTTGAATCTGGGATACGTGACACAGGTATTTTACAGATAGGCAGGGTCAAGAGGCAATTAAAATCTAAACTCGTACCTAAGACAAAGGACCAGGAGATCTAGTGGAATAGAGTTTGGGCTGACAGCCGATAAGCTAATACCATAGGGTAAATTTAAACCCATATAGAAATGTGTTCCGAGCCGTTGAGAATATCCATTTAGGCCATCGAGGGGATACTCTTTTGGAAAGAAGATGAATCCCACTTGTCCCGATGGACGCATGTTAAACACTCGGACTGATGATTTTCACTTAGATAGTAATTCGCTAGACTTTAGCTACAGCAGTTTCTGCAAATAGAGAACGTCACATATTATAGATGTGGTAATGAAGCCAACGCAGGGATCGTGCAACGGACATTGTATCTGATTACGTGATAGACTTCTTATACTATGCGTGACACCCTTATGCGTCAACTTAATTAAATTGATGACTGACCCTTTAACATTATAGGAAATCATATTCTTTTTGTCATAAGATTCGAGCCAGCCGAGAGTTTACCCATCAAAAGCCTAGTGTTTTTTGTAGGCAGGTCTTAATGCAACATTTACATGCTGACGGTGGTGAAATATCTGATTATTTGCATGTGACGTCAACATTAACATCGTACTTTCGCTTTGGAATGTCGAGATTCGCCTCCATTACTTAGGTCTTCAGTCAAGCACTTCGGTATATTGCGATTCCCCCCCGGAATTTCAATTCAAACTCCGTTAAAGCTTGATAATGGATCATCTCCCACCACGTTTCTCCAGCATCCCCTTCTATTCACTACTATATCCCGGATACAGTCTTCAAATCCAACCTCTACCTCGCTTTACGGCCCATATCGCATCCAAAAAGGCTAAGCCATCATTTACGCCGGCTGTCTACATCTGTCGCGAAGATACAAACTCCGGCCTCTCCTTCGGTGGCAACAAAATCCGTAAACTAGAGTATTTGATCCCGGATATCATCCCACCGAACACCAATAACAATACGGCCCCAGTTACAACGCTGGTGACTACTGGAGGTATCCAATCGAATCATCAGCGTGCCGTGGCAGCAGTGGCGGCGCATCTTGGGCTGAAATGCGTGTTAGTGCCCCAGAATCTAGTTGCACGGAAGGATCAATTCGACGAAGCTGTTTATCAGACGGGTGGAAACGTGCAGTTAACAAAGCTTCTTGGAGCAGAGGTTTTGCCAGTTAGGGAAAGGCTTGAGGAAAAAGAGTTCGATGATTTATTGAAGGAGCTGCGGTCCACAGGGGAAGTCCCTTATTGGATCCCAAGCGGCAGCAGCACGCATGCAAAGGGAGGGCTTGGATTTGCAAGATGGGCATTTGAGCTGGAGGCCTGGGAAATCAAAAATAAGATTCGTTTCGGCACGGTTGTGGTAGCATGCGCTGGTGGCAGTACCCTAGCGGGCATGATTGCCGGGTTCAAATACATTGAAAAACAAAGTTTCGTAGACGGAGTCGCTGTTGCAAGAAGAGGAAGGAAAGTTGTAGGAGTTGACGCGTGGGCTTCAGAGGATGAGAATCAAGGTAAAAAGAAGGTCCTGGAAATTGCGAGACGTACTGGTCTGTTGATCGGACTAGAAGAGGGAGATATAGTAGAGAAAGATGTAATAATCGAGAGGAGGTGGAATGCGGGGTCCTACGGGAGGTGCGATGAGAAGACTAGGGAGGCTATGAGGGTTTTGGCGACAACGGAGGGGATACTTACAGATCCTGTGTATACAGGCAAGGCTTCTGCAGGACTAATTGGGATTTTGGGTGAAGAGGAATTTGTGGAAGGCGATAATGTGCTATTTGTACACACGGGTGGGCAAGCGGCATTATGTGCATATCCTGGAGTTTGTTGAGTTTTGCCAGATTTACTTCCAGTTTACTATACGATACTGAAGGTGAGATGTCATCGAGTGGGTTGGATGGTCTAACAAGCGTATGCTACATTTACGAGGTCTTAGAACGACCCATCCTTACCTATTTATTACCTATCTATCTCCCAATAGTTATTGAAATCTATAGTGCTCCGCTACATAGGAGGAAAGACAGATCAGAGCTCATGAAATATTTTACTGTGAAAACTGTATTCTACTGTACTGCCACTGCCACATGATCGTATAGCATAGGCCAATCCCCTCATAAAAAGAGCCTAAGAAGACTACGTTGAGACATTTCAGCGTGAAAATAAGCAATTACATCAACAAGACTCCAATCACAGAGCCAAGCAAAATTGACGTTTCACCTCAAGGTTCTCGAGCTGAAGGAAGCCAATAACTGAGATACAATGTCGGGCTTTCCTTCATCCATCCGATGACCATTAACAACAACACTTCCCTTTCCGATGTCTCGTCCCGCCAAGCGCCTTGCAACCTCATTAGCCTCGAACAAGCTAACAAGTCTTCGCTTTCTCTTCAATTGGCTTTCGACGCTGGCATCCCTCAAATCCTTGTCCATCTTAGTACATTGATCGTAGATTTCTTTTGCCGGGTTTGCACAGTTACTAGGCTTAGTTGGGATGAAGGTCTTTGGTGATCGCTTTACAATAGATTCAAGATCATCGTTGTTGGGAGTGTAGCGATAATTGCAGGATAGCGGCGGTGGTTTATCGGTGCAGGAGGCCACGAAAGCATCATGTGACACCTCGAGGGGGGTGCGACCGGTTGCGTTTTCGCGATATAACAACGATGGATTGAGAGAGAGAAGTATATTTGTAGCAGTTGTCCATTGTTTCCTTACCGCCTAGTTGATTGTCAGATTTATATACCTCACCAAGTATAGAAGGACGAAAGTACGAAACACACTTACCACATGAAGGGGCAAATCTCCTTCGCCGTTGATCATCTCTAACTCTTCTCCAGTCGAATACTCAGAAAGAATTTTGATGACGTGGGGCCATCTGTCGCAGTTGTTATCGTTTCTCATCCAAGTGGCAAGTGGCGTTGCAGCTCCTGGCACGACCGAAGAACGCTCACAAAGCATTATCTTTAGAGCTTTCTTGTCAAACATGTCGAACAATTTCCGAAGATTGTCTGGATTATCGTTATTTTGTAGACCTAGTTGAGACAGGAGACTATGCATTAGATTCCTTCCAAGCTTATCACGGCTGTGTTGATTGGCTCCGATGGATATTAGATACGAAATCACATCTGGGTCCAGAATGGAACACGCAACTTGGAGCGGTGTCCAACCTTCAGCCGACTTTTTCTCGAGAAGATGAGGTGATACGGATAGTAGATGTTTGATCAAGTTGAGACGATTTAGACTGTCACCAGTTTCTTTTGAAATATGAAGGATAGCACAATGAAGAGCAAGGCCACCTAAAAAACGTTAACAGCTGACCCGAAACATGTCGATCAAGAAGTCCACTCACTGTTGGAATCAAGCCAAGAAGCTACTGTTTTATTGAAACCTTCATCCGTCGAGACCAACGTCTTGATACGTTTGTCATTTTTGTTTCGTTCGGCAAACTCCTCGTATCTCCGCATAGGAGCATCGCTCATGAACCACTCAACCGAGTCAATGCTGCCGGCCTCAATTGCCTGTAGGAGTGGAGGAGTCTTAATCTCATTGACTTCGACCATTCCCCCTGGTGCAGCAGCCCATTCGGCGTGCTTTTTCCCCCCGACAGTGAGTCCTTGGTAAAATTTAGGTTTAAATTTAAGTTCAACTCCACTTGTCTTTATCAACTCATTTATTGGAATTCCAGCCCCTGTAGATTGAATCATCTCAGCAAGCATCTGTGTACGACCTAGCCGAAGAGCCTGTGTGAATGCAGCTCCCTTGACTGTATAACACTTTTGGGCGTCTTCATCATCAGCAAGACAAGCTTGTTGTTTAGCACAAAGGTGGAGCATAAAATTGAATAGATCCATGTCATTGGCGTTGATGGAGTGGACTAGAATACTGCATCGGGCTAACGAAAGGAGAGTCAGTGAATTGCATACAGGGTTAAAGGCTGTGAGCCTTCGAATAAAGGCACAGAATGGATTAGTAACAAAATGAACTCACCTTGGTATTTCTCCTTGGTCTCAATGATTCTTTCGGTATAGCATTCCCATTCAATCATTTGAAGCGGCAAGATATCGCTCTTGACTGTACTGGCAACTTCTCCAAGGTTATCGACAGTATATTTATCACTGACCAGGTTAGAAGTTATTGGCAAGTCGTGTTCTTCATCGCTGTCGTAGTCGGAATCATATTCATCATCGCTCTCGTAACATCTAATGTTATCATAAGATCTAATGTTAAACTTGCGACGTCCAGTATCCTCCTTCCGGTACTGCGCCATACAAATTTCAACAATTTTGAGAGCAATATCTCTGTGGCCACGAAGAACGGCTAGGGAGAAAGGACTGAAGCCATTGCCATCCTGAACTGCTATTCGGAGAGGAGGGTTAAACTGTCCAGTTTCAAGCTCATATGGTGCAAGAGTCAAAGATTTTATTATTTCAATATCTCCATCCCAGGCTGCTTGAAAGAGCTTCAAGTAGGCAGTCCGTTGGTTTTCCGTTAAATCAGAGACGGCAAAGGTGAATCTCGTCTCGTGGGGTTGCGGTTTAGCTGATTCGTAAATATAGCCTCGGTGTGTGTGATTGCGATCAGGTACTGGAATCTCGGGATGAAGTTCACTAAATGTTTTAGCACCAGCAGAGACGAGACAAGTTTCGGCCTGTTTCAGCTCTTGGAGGATTCTGGAAATTGCATCCTTCTTCTCAGAGATTCCTTCCTGCTCCTGACTTTCCTCGAGGGCTTTTTTATACAGTTTCCAATCCCTTTCATTGATCTCTTTGGCGTATTGGTAATCTTTGAAAGCACTCCAATACTGGTAGGTGCTTTCTTTGAGTCCTAAATGGTATTATAATTAGTCTAAAGCTTAAGGTACATAATAGATGTTTTAAAGAGACTGATGTACCTGAAGTGTAAATATTTTCATCCTGTAGAGTGAAGGGCTTGGTTGGGAGAACATGGTCCATTTCAGGCTTATAATCTGTGAGAGCGGCTATCTTCTTCCGAATGATATCTAGTAGGGATTCGGCAACACGGTATGTACTTGAACCATATTTAAGCACTGACCAAGCATTCGACTCCTGTTGATTTCAGTAATTAGCCATTTGCCCCACAAGTCAACTACCTTGCATAATTATACAGACATACCAGAGTGTTTGGATCTGCTCCATGGCCAAGGAGATCTTCTACTATGGTTCCCGATTCCTTTATTGCTGCCCCAACAACAGGCTGCACCACACTTCTTCTAAATTGGTCCATATTTTGCTCAACACTAGACCGCCTAGCATATGAGTTCTTGCTAATGTAATGTTTAATCCAGTTTTCAAACAAGACTGCGGCTTGTGCTCCATGTTGAAGTAGCTTTTTGACCATCTCTGTTTGACCTTTGCTTATAGTAGTGGTGATTGGAGAATCAAAACTGTATCCCGAAGAACCAATATTGTTGATGATGCTCAGTGCAGCAGGACGATCGTGGCTAAGGACTAGGTCGAAAAGATCACTGTTGTCACTAGCAACGATGTAGTGGAAACATGTGAAGTAGTTCATGTCGGCTTGAGCAGATGTTGCACCTTGAGATATTTAGTCAATAAAAGAGTTGAACGTGTCTGAAATATACGTACCCAGCTTAAGAAGAAGTTTGATGACGGATTTTGCCTCCTCGGAGGGGAGACTTAAGGCAAGAACCATCGTCATAATAGCTGCTTTGGCAACTGACGTTCCGGGATTGACCAACTTGACTGGTAGAAGCACATCTGCCCCATATTCTGAGACCAGTAGTTCAATAATATCCAAGTGCGCGTTCAAGATGGCAAGGTGCAGTGGTGAGAGACCATGATCCCAAGCGATTACATTGATGTCGTAAACGTCAGGATCATCTAAAGAGTCTTCTGGAACACCATCCTATCATTTTGTCAGCAATATCCAACTTGAGCTCGAGGTAATTTACGTTCGACTTCGCTTCATTGTCTATCTTGACAAACGAACCCATTGTCATAGAGTCAGATTCATCTGTGTATGCATTTCCTAGCTCAACCGAGCTTTGGACTATTAGTTACCACCACTGATCTGCGGGTAGTATGATATTCACCTAGTCTCCGAGTCTAAATCTGCGTCCTCTTCGACTGCGGCTCCATTTGAAATGGAACCACCCTCATTATCCCCCGACACGCGAGTCGTTTTTTGAGCTGAACGCTTGGCTGTCTCTTTAATCTCTTCTTCCTCCTCATTGGATATACTCTTATCCATGAGGGCTTTGACCTAGATCTTCGGATTAGTATCAATCTAGATAATTGGTGTTGCGTAAAAGTACCATGGCGGTGTCACCTCGAGCGGCAGCAATATGTAGCGCCGTTCTGCCATCCACAAGCCTCGCAATGAGTCGTGCTCCATGGTCAATCAGACATTTGACAATTTTGACATCGGAAGCCATTGCAGCAAGATGAAGAGGGGTTCGGCCAGTGTAATCTCGACGATTGATGTCCACTCCTTCTTGAGCGCACCAGTCTTCCACGTGCTCAAGATCTTTGTCTATAATTGCCTGGCAAAGACGGGCAGTGTCACCGACATACGCCATCGTGGTCCATTCGTCATCCGTAATCGGATTGAAGCTGCCGATCTCCTGGCGGCCTGGATCGTCTTTCAAGAATCTTAACGGCCCAGATACGTTATTTTTTGCCTCGTCTTCTGCAATTTTAAGCTCCTCATCCGTCTTGGGCTCCGGGCAATATCCACAGCAATCTTGGAGGATCTCCTCGGCTGTTCCGAAGAAGCATGGATGACGATGAAGATGCACATGACGATCTTTATCTTGATTCCACTCAGCGTTCAATAGCAGATCTTTAGCATAAAGCAGACGGTTGATTTTTGCAGCGTTGTATTTTACACCATATGGAACGGTCATGGTGTGATAAGATGCAATTTCTTCATCTTCAACCCATTCAGCAACCTCGTCTTCTTCTTGATCTTTGATATTGCCCATCATCCTTCCCGGGTGTCGATAAGCACGATGGATTGCTGGTCTTCCTCTCTCGGAACGGCGTTGATCCATGTATGAATCTCTGTCAGCTGATTTAGGAAGCTTTTCAAGGATCAAAAGTCGTGCCAGACCTTGAGTACGACCGAATGAGCGCTCAAAAATAGTAGGATCAATGCGGGAGCGGTCTAGCAGCGGCCAGTGAGCTTCAAATCCTCGATGACTGTATTTAGAGAGTCGATTTTCGTAGGATGGTGAACGGCGAGTTAAATCAATTGTGTTGCACTGAGTAACGAATGCAGCCACAGCCCGAGGAGCTGCATAAACTTGGGTACCGGTATAAGCTACACAGGCGCAGTCGACATCAAAGCCTGTTATAATTTGTGAGATAGAATCGTAGAGACGCAAAACAATCTGAACATGACGAGTCGGATATTGGCTAGCTATGGTAATGGCATTTTTAGTTCTGATAGTAGTTGTCTCGTGGAGGATGCTGTCCCTAATGCTTCTTTCGATTTGTTTGATCTTCTCGAGAGCCTTTTCCTCACTTAAGCCATAAATGAAGAGGTCGACATCACTTGCAGGGGCTAGAAATTGATGGTAATACTCTCGGAGGCTTCTCTTACTGCCCCGCCATTTTTCGGGGACAGGAAGAAGGGCAGTGGTGACGGCACTACCTGCTGCAACAACATTACTCCAGTCAAGATCAGCCAGAGCAGACTCGGAGAACAAGTTGAAATTTTGTTGAAATTCCTGGAAGGACGAAACGACTGCTGGAGCTATGATATTTGTCAGCATCAATATCTAGCAATAAGATTATAAGTTGGGAGGAGCAGGAACAACACTGAGTCCAGGACAAAGAAGACCAAAACATACCACCATCAGCCAATCTATCTTCTTCCTTCAGCGGCATGATAAACTTTTCTTTTTCAGCTTCAGTCTCTTGATTCAATTTTCTTGCTCGGACTTTTAAGTCCTAGAGTACTGTTAGCAAGCCCCGAATATATCTCAAAAATTCAATGCTTGGAATTTACTTGCCCCCTCAATTCCTTCAAAGATTGGTACGAGATTCACACCTCCATCCTGGACAGCGTCGTGGTTGGGCTGCTGAGCATAAATCTTTCTCAATTCGCCTTCAAAGGCCTTGTAAGGCTTTAACAACTCCTCGACTGTTGTCTCCTGGTTCTTTTTGAGATGTGTGATAAAGCCCTTTATACCCTCCACTGGCAATTGAGGGAGTTTCCTCGTTTCTTCCTGCATTGCCTGTTGGCCCATTTTCTCAAATCTGATTCTAAGTTCGTTCACTTGAGAAGAATCTTGGTGATAGAATCAGCTAGTAGCCCTTAATTAGCAAGAATGGGAATTGATATGAAAGAGAATGAGAAAGAAAGATGAAAGAAAGGCAGCGGAGGTTGATATAATGTTTCCGGCTCTAGCAGCTCGAGGTACACCCGTGGATGAGTTTGTCAATCACGACTAAGTTAAGTCTTTGGAAACCTAAATAATGTGGAGAAACTGTACCGCGTGTTCCCGTGATTCGCGAGGGGATTAGGCAGTACCACGTGATACTCTCCATCCCGTCTTTGTGCCTAGCGCCAAGATATTTAGCCTAACCCCTATTCTTGTTAGCCAATGCGAATAACCGAGCTCCTCTCAGAGCTGGGACTTGGAGATGAGGTTGTGGGCGAAATAGGGAAAATGAAACGAGGGACGGGCCAGTAACTCAGAAACCGCTTATCTTTCTCTATCTAGCTAAGAGCTAAAGTATGAAATCAGGAAACGAGTCGACAAGGATAGTTGTAAAGTTACTCTCGTGGATTCAATAAACCTCATCACCTTAAAATTTAGTAAATTCAGTAAGCTAGCCATACTCCAAAAGGCAATGTAACCTATGTATGGCATAGGGGAGACCTGAATAGTTAGTGTTGCTGGTTCACCTGCCAAGGGCTGAATAGATAGACCCTGTGCAAAAAGCTAACAACAACAATGCTATATTGATTGATGATGCATTGTGCAAAAGGGTGTTCGTTAATTATGGTTTTCCATAATTCGCAGTAGTTGCGGCTTCTGTGGATCGAACACAGTGCCTCCAGATTAACTGTCTGAAGTTGGCTTCAGTCTGGCGCTCTCCCAAGTGAGCTAAAGCCGCTGGGAAGATTTTGTTGCACAGAATTTTCAAAGGAATAGATGAATCCATTTGCAAGTGGGGTGTGAGCAATAAAAAGAAACAAGAACAGTGGGGGTGACAAGTTGAGATAATTATGGATACTTATTATTACTTATTATATTACCTTAAAGCTTACTTCCAAATGCCAAGGCCATGGCCTCGCTTATGTCACATGATCCGGCTAGGTGGGGTTAGTACTGAGTTGTTACAAACCCTCGACCGACCACTCACTCTTCATAAAACCCAACCATACAGACCAGACCGTCCTCGAAAATAACAATTGTGATGCATAGCTAGCTTAAGCTCTCTTTCTCCGACTTCTTCTCCAAGCTGCTTTCGAGTAACCGAGTAGTCGAGCTCTGGTCATTTTTGAAGGCTGAAAAATGTTCTTTTGGGGATCAAACGTTACTTCACCTTACGGCGCAGCTACGTAGCTCCAGGAGCTAGCTGAGTTTTGGAGCTGGCTGGACCGGGACGTCACCAACATTGATCGCGTTATCACAAACTCCATTCCAGTCCGAAACTTGGTCCTTAATAATGACATATTTGATGATTGTGATCGTGGTCATAGCGCATACGACCTCATCTACGTCCATACTCCATAGATACTTTTAACGTCCCAGGGAGGTGGCACAGCTACGAGGGGCGCAGGGCACGACAGGTACTAGATGGGTATCGGTCCCCTGCAAGATGAAACGGTTGGACTCAACCCAAAGCTGGGGCTGTGCGACAAATGTAGCCGCATCACCCTTTGCACTAATTGGGCACATCAGAGAATTCTACAGCGAGTCACTGGATTGGTCTACGGTACCAAGATCGCTGGGTTGTGGGAATTTAGAGTTATCTCGGGACCACCCAGTCATCCTCGTCCCGCAAACAGTGCAGGAAGGATTTGTTCCACATTGGCGATCAGGGTTTGAGATGAACTGAAAACGAACCGCCCAAATACTCCACGCTCATTCAAATGGGAGGAGATTCCCTGGCACGGAATAATACTAGTGATCGATGTAACAGTTGGAACTGTCTCACTACTAAGATGGACCAGCAGCCATTCTCCCATCTAAGCAAGCCCAAGTATGTAAGCATACAACATGTAGAAACCCCAACTGTTTCGCTGCATTATGTCAAATGGTAATATACTGCTGTTCGCCGCCGAAAGCCGTCCCAACCACATGGATTGCCTCTGTGAAGATCATGGGGCAAAGAACGGACTTGCCTCATTTCGATGACTCAGATTATCCGAAGAAAGATATAATAGGACTTTATATATCGTCGGTGCTGGACAACGACAATGGCGGCGCCAATTCTTTTACCAGCAGGTCGCAGCAACTGAAAGCCCTTTTCCATTCTAACAGTAAGAAATGCATGGACGGGATTTATAAAGTACTGACTTTCGTAGAGGAGCCTCTTCCCGATCATTCTGATATTTCTTTCGCAAAGACCAATTGGCGGTCTTTTGGTAACCTGCTTCTGTCAATCTATGCCACGGCATTCTCTGCAGTATTCCTTGCAGTTGCGATTTGGCAACCACGTTACGGCAAATGGATCAGTCCCACCGCACGCTTAACCCCTTCAACAGCTGATCTGCTAGTCAACATATTTGCAAAAAGTATCGAAGTAGCATCTGCTGGAGTTTATATCAACTTTCTTGGCCAACTCTTAACCAAAAGATCGCTTCGCTCGCGAGGAATAAGCCTCGCCGATATCGCGGTGCGGGAGTGGCTCATACAACCAGGTTTTATTGTCTGGGAATGGCGAAACATAAAATATGCAGGCACTACAATATTGGGCTCAACTTCTCTGCTTGCCGCGATTGCAATATATTCCTTTACTGTGGCTGCTAATTCACTGGTAACCCCACATATGGTGATGGGCGAGTGGGAATCGGCACAATTTTCTGGACAGTTTCGACAAAATTTTGGTAATGTCATTGTTTTAAAGAAAGACTGCTGGCACCTTTAGATACTCGGCTGGATGGTCAGAACATAGGCGAATCATGTATAAACGTTCTTGCTTCCGGTTTGGCAAACCAGGACTTCAATAACTTCATGAAAGAGTGGAATAGAGAAGTCTTTGGTGGCAATAATGCATCGTCTCGTCTCGCACGCCGGCCATCAGCGACGAGTTCTATTTTTACCGATACAAGAACTGAAGGCACATGGGTTCAGCGATCAAGAAGCAACATTACTGCCAACTTTGCTCGGTATGGTAGAGTTGTAAATAATATCACTCTCGCAATGCCGCATCCAGTGGTCTACTATTCCGCCGAAGTCGAGTTCCCGGCACCAGTGAAAGGAACTGGATTTGGAGAACATAGTGTCAAAGCGTCGGTCGTGTCTCCAATGAGTAACACACTATGCGTCAATATGAACCGGTCTGAAATAGCGCCTCTGGTTTACGTTGAATGGCCCAACGCCCGCTTCAATACCACTGATACTGGTCGTAGAATCGCTGCTAAAGACTGGTTTAATGATGCTCCCGCCAACATATCACTGCTGTCCAACGTGACCGGGAGCAATGTCCAATCAATTTTCAAATGGGGACCTATTTACAACAGAAACCCCCCATTATTCCCACAAGTAAAAATCAACTACCTATATATGACTCCATCCACTGACACGGTATAGTGGCCAATTGATTTTAATTCCATCGCCAATATTTCAGTGCCTAAATCCGATTCAATCTATCTGTTGATCAAGTCTCCCAACACCACAGACTACACCGTCTGTCAGATGTATGGAGTTCTTACGCAAGATTGCTCAACTAAGCACACCCAAAAGGTTGGTGCCAGAACATTAAGTGTCGATTGCAATGACAATGAATTGAGCTTCCAGAGGACTATTGCCCCAGGAAACTTTCGCCCCAGCCCATCTAGAGACTTTCGAGATGTTCTCGGCGCATGGGCAACTGCGGTAGGCCTCAACGGAGGTATGCTCAGCAGTAACAGCTCTCTCGTCCACGTCCTTTCTCAACTAGTCGTCACCAATTCCCCAAATACCAATACTATGCCATCACTCAACAAAACGTTGCCGTCGCTTTCTGAAGCTCTCGCTGTCCTTTCGAATTCCATGCTTATCAAAGCTTCCATCAACGCAACCTTCGACAACCGTACCATAAAGGGTGCACCCATCCCCTTAGCTGTTTCACCCTACAAAGTCATGGTGAAAAACCAACAGTACAGATCCGGGCCACCGGCCCCGTACCATAAGGCCTTGTACCCAATTTTGTTCATCATGTTTTTCGCCAACTGGTACTGCCTCACTTATTTCCTCCGTGAGATGCGACTAGTAGTAGACTTTCTAGAACCACAGAATCTGTTCTCCGTTGCGATTGATAGCCCGAGCGAGAGCAAGAGGAGAGCTGGCGAAGGGCCCATAGGTAATCACGGAGATGCGACCTGGGTTCTAAGGCGAGATCACGACCAAAAGCTTTTCTTTAAACAGGGAAATAGAAGGGGCATGAGCGGCAATGGAAAAAGAGATGGCCGTGTATTTATAGGGTTTGAAAAACATACTGAATTAGATAGTATTTAGCGTACTTCACTTCTGGAGGTGGTAATAATTAATATCTTGATTGTTCTGTTGTACTTTTTCGGTTGCTGAATCCCCACGACGCCCCAACTTTCTCCTCAGCTTTTCATTGGTGTTTTCTTTTATTAACAACAGTGAATCATTGTGATCTCAAGAAAGAATGATCTGTGAGTGACTGTCAAGAAGCCAGCGCTATTAGGCTGAGTCGTTAGGGATTATTTGAAATTCGTAGTAGAAACCAGCTACAGTTTCATATTGCGTTGTTTCCCTGCATATTGGAAAACGGTTGCAAGCCGTGCTGGTGTTACAAACTTATCCTGATTTGAGTCACAGGTACAACCTTTTGGGGGAAATATTGTTCCTATACAAATCAGATGCCAAGGACGCCAACATAGAATGCCCTCCACGCGTACTCAAGGATCAGCAGGGCTAAGTCGTTCATCAAACAAAACATGAAGAAAGATGAGCGGAGGTTTGAGCAGACAGTGTAGAAGAACACATACCACACCCCAAAAAAAAAAGAAGAAAAAAAGAACGGAATGGGGTCTACAAAATCTATTGTCAGAGGGGAGCCTTGACTAAATATATGTATGTACAAGTAACAAGAAACGAAGCAAGGTTTCAGCAGTGAGACAAGGTAATATCTGCGCTCTTCCTGTCGAGCGATATTTCGCCTTCTCTGGCACCAATATCCTCATGCTCCACCCAAACATCCTTCGTCTGCACAATCCCTCCCATGCTAATGTCTCCCCCGGCATCAACCAAATCCTCCTCGCTGCCATCCCAGCTATCCAAGTCCCTCCCGGTCCCAACGACCGTCGTGGTATTGTTACTAGGTACGCCGAAACCCTCATTATGTCGTACGTAGGCGAGCGGAATGGAGGCTTTGCGCCTGCTTGAACCACCCGTAATGTATCTTTTCGAGTAGGGGGTTTGGTTAGAGCGGGTTGCGGAACCGATGGTGCCCAGCAGATGGGGTAGGAAGTAGGTGATGCAGCCCTTGAATGCGGGGACGCAGGATGCCACGATTGCGATGTTGAGTTCGATGGTGGACCAGATTCCGGGCGAGATGATGTTCCCTATGGGTGTTAGTTTTTTACTGCTTTTGCATGCTAGTTGCACGCGGGGAGTTATACATGTGTAGTCGGGGGATTTTAGAAGCAGATGCAGAGTGCTGATGCCTGAACATTTACATTAGTATTGTGGGAGTAG
>Ga0247734_1000799_pt1 | contig 25951 bp, 23 predicted proteins | sample UWRJL103311B2_FD_180933 | JGI IMG/M metagenome (GOLD analysis project Ga0247734, IMG submission 180933) | Plant litter microbial communities from Arlington Agricultural Research Station in Wisconsin, United States - UWRJ-L103-311B-2 | ecosystem: Environmental > Terrestrial > Plant litter >...
AATGAACGGAATGATTCTGGCAGGATAAATGGCGCCAATGCGGAGGGCTCAAAACTCGCCCTCGATACGAATCCGCAGCCACCACCAGCACTAGCACAATCTAAATCTAAATCGCCCATCACCTCGCCCGTTACCTCTCCGCCCTACTGGGTGCAATCGCATCAAAGATCAATATCCAATACATCAATCGAATCAATTCCAGCGGGAGGCATAACGTTGCTTGACAATACGGACTCGCCGGCGGATAACAAGAACAAGTTTTGCTGGGCGAAGAGCGTATACATCGAAGACCATGTTATGGTAAATGAACACAGGACGGGCATCGGCGCGTTTGTTGTCTGGAATGTCACCGTAGAGACTTTACGAGTATGCTTGGAGATCAGCAGAAACCGAAACGCTCGCTAACTCTTCATAGGGATCATCCTTTCGTGTTCGCAAACGCTACTCGGAGTTCGTGGATCTCAGAGAAAGACTACTTCAAACCTTCCCCAGTTACGAGTCTGCCATGCCAAAACTACCACCAAAGAGCTTGGTGTCCAAATTTAGACCAAAGTTTCTAGAGAATCGTCGAATTGGCTTGCAATACTTCCTAAAGTAGGCAATCCCCCTTCCTGCAAGCAATGCTCAATGTGCTGATAGCCAATAGTTGTATCTTGCTCAACCCAGAGTTCTCCTCATCTCCTGTGCTCAAGGAGTTTCTTTTCGAATAGGTCTGTTCCATATAATTTGTAATTATGGGCAAGGAGTTTGGATTCTGCTGTACACCATTATTTGGCTAGGGTTCTGTGTATATATTTACAGCAAAGGGCTGATTTCAAGTTTAAACATCGGAGTTTTATACCCAGAATTGAGCGCAAATGCTCAAATATCGAGCCCAACTTCCTGTATTTGCTGACTTGCGCCGTGATAATTCGAAATCATATCTGCTTTCTTTAACACCCCACCTTTAGTCTAATCTAAATCCCAAACCTAACCTCGAGCAGAGAAGGGTCTTTCTGCCGAAATTGGTCAACATTTCACCTACTCAGTGATAGATTGTAGTGGAGAAGATGTTAGGACAAACTCCAAGATGGTTACGCATTTTTGCATAGGTATAGAGTACTACGATGAGCACCGAGTGTCTAAGAAAGTACCGTGCATTACGCTACTCAGCTTTAAGTGAGGCTTTATAGTATACTCATCGAACTAATAGTTGCAATCCCCCAATATAAATACCGGTCACATGACTACCGATGACCCGCTTTACCTAGATGATTGAGCGTTCTTAATGGCTGTGAGTGGGATTTTGACCTATGAGGTCCATTGTAGCTCTCATGTTACTTTCTCTACTCCTACCAGAAAAGCAACACACGACAAGCTGTAAGATATTACACATCTCCTAGTCCTTTGCTTCGTGTTAGTGTCTCATAACATATCTCTAAGGAGCTCTCCTAACGACTGAGCCAAAGTCTAGAACAATATCTTACCTATCAGCTTTCTTTATAATCACCCCGCAGAACTTGATCTAGAGCTCATGTTTAGCACTAGTTTATACTAACCACCGTCTCATTTATTCCAGAATACCATTACTTCAAACCAAATCCTCGGCGACAGTCTTTGCATACTTCTGGACTTCACCGTAACGGAAATATTTTAGTCGTGCTTCTGAAATCCTGCTATCCCGTCGACGTTGTTATATCACCAATTACAACAAATTGCTAATAAAACTCTTTCTCTGACATCTACAAAACGCAGCACTCAAACATGGCTCTTGCACCCAAGTTCTCTGGCGCGAGGTTTGCTACTACCTCTATTCAAACTCCTGTACATACTCTCGAACTCTACCTCGATTATGTCTGCCCATTCAGCGCCAAGATGTTCAACACCGTTTACACTTCTGTATTCCCACTGCTCCGCGAGAAGTATGCGGGTAAGGTTGACATTATTTTCCGTCAACAAATCCAGCCATGGCATCCTTCCTCCACGCTCGTTCATGAGGCCGGTGTGGCTGTTCTACAACTGAAACCAGAGGCTTTCTGGGACTTCAGCAAGGTACTTCACCCTACCCCTTCTCTCCTTCTTAAGAATTTCAATATGAAATTCAACTTCACCAAGCCTGTTAAGCAGCAAGAAGCAAGAAGCTAACAAGACAGGTCCTCTTCGAGGATGCAAAATCTTATTACGACGTAAACATAGTCAACGAGACACGCAACCAGACCTATAAACGTCTCGCTAAGCTCGGTAGTAGTATAGGCATTTCTGAAGACAAACTTCTGGGAAAGCTCTGGATTTCAGATCAGCCATCAGAGGATGGCAGCCTTAATACCGGAAACTCGGTTACGAATGATCTGAAAGTGCTGGTGAAGTTCAATCGAAAGCAGGGAATTCATGTTACACCGACAGTGGTAAGTTGTCTACTCAATCTCGTTTCATATGGTTCATAATCGGGCTTGGATGGAAGTTGGTTATTAACCTGGCTTGTTGTACTTGATATCAAATCTGAAGCATGTAACTAATCTTCTATATAGGTTTTCAATGGCATCGAGGAAGGTGGCATCAGTTCGAGTTTCTCGGGCGAGCAGTGGAAGGAATGGTTGGAGAAGAATATTGTTTGAACAAGGGACGGAAGCAAGCTCGTAAATTGGAGATTATAATTCTATGCTTTAACATGTGATGGCACAATTTTATGTCACCCCCTATCAATACCTGGTCATATCTTGATGGCCCTGTTCATAGGATCAATGTTTGTTACCCCTATTACCAAGCTGGCCAACTAGTTTAACCTTTCTTTCTGTTCTAAATCTCTTGCTACCAGGTATACTATATACAACTAAGACAGCTCTCGCTTACCTCCTTTCAACAAGCAATTAGTATCCTATAGCGATTATTGTATATTTTGACACAACCATAGATACAGGTCTACAAAGCCAAACAAAACCCTGATAATTAATATCACCTAACTTCGTTAGTAGTTCTTCATAGACATGATATATTGAGGAAAAGCATGGTCACGTGTGACACTCACGTGCCGCTGACATACCCGGATTTAGTAACTGGCTAATACTGGAAATAGTTGTCCTCTTCACCATTTATAAGAAACGGGATTCATATTCACGACACATTCGATTGCCATTTGTCACCCATCTCAAACCCCGGAGGATCGAGTCTTCTTCGTTTGCGCCCATATGCCTTTCATTATCCGCAAGCATCGGTGATGCCATTGTCATGGCCGGTATGGCTGGAGACCTCTCGCAGTAGTCGGCCCCCGACATGCACGACGACGAGATGGGTGCTCTTAGTTTTCACAATATGGCTGGCGCTGGCAACCGCCATGACGCCCGCGCGTATCGCAGAGCTGCGCGCGGAGACCGTCGCAATGTTCTACCATGGTTTTGATAACTACATGGATGTTGCGTTTCCAGAGGATGAGGTGAGTTCGTCCCATATGTCGGCGCTCGGGGAACAGCCCGCGCTAATGGGGGGAAATTTATAGCTGCGTCCAGTGTCTTGTGTGCCTCTCACGCGAGACTCGCAGAATCCGCACCATGTCGAGCTCAATGATGTCCTGGGAAACTACTCTCTCACTTTGATCGATAGTCTCTCAACCCTGGCGATTTTGGCCTCTGCCCCTCCGGATCCCGCGAAAACCGGCGCCAAAGCGCTGCGGAACTTCCAGAATGGTGTTAAGTCATTGGTGGCACAATATGGGGATGGTACGAGTGGTCCAGCTGGGAAAGGATTGCGTGCGAGAGGCTTTGACGTGGACAGCAAGGTCCAGGTCTTTGAGACGGTTATAAGAGGTGTTGGCGGACTAGTGAGCGCACACTTATTTGCATCCGGAGAACTCCCTATCAGCGGATATAAACCTCAGAGTGCGAAGAAGAAATCAAAGAGCTTGAAGAAGGGCTATATCCCAGCAATTAAATGGCCAAACCGCTTCCAATATGATGGACAGCTACTCCGGCTTGCCCTGGATCTTGCCCAACGCTTGCTTCCTGCTTTTTATACTGCAACTGGTATGCCATATCCAAGAGTCAACCTCCGGCATGGTATCCCATTTTACCTGAATTCACCACTACATCATGACTCTGATCCAGTAGCCTATGTTGAGGAGGACTCCCCAGAGATCACTGAAACGTGCAGCGCGGGAGCTGGAAGCTTGGTATTGGAATTCACAGTTTTAAGTCGACTTACGGGAGATCCAAGATTCGAACAACTTGCTAAAAGAGCCTTTTGGGCGGTTTGGGAGAGAAGGAGTAATATAGGTCTGATCGGAGCTGGTGTGGACGCTGAGAATGGCCAGTGGATTGGACCATATGCTGGGATCGGTGCGGGCACTGATAGCTTTTTCGAGTATGCGTTGAAAACCTCGATTTTGCTTTCTGGCCACGAAACACCAAACTGGACAATTCCGTATGACCATCAAGATCCCTCTTGGCTAGATCCAAATACCATTTATCCCCCTCTGAGTATCGAAGAAAATTCATCGGAGGCTTTTCTGGATGCCTGGCATGAAGCACACGCCGCGATTAGGAGACATCTATATAGTAGCACCCATCACCCTCACTATGTCAATGTTCATCTGTCTACTGGGTCACCACAAGCCTATTGGATCGATAGTTTAGGAGCTTACTACCCTGGGCTACTTACATTAGCTGGTGAGGTAGAAGAAGCCATCGAGACAAATCTACTTTACACTGCCTTATGGACACGCTACTCCGCTCTCCCAGAGCGTTGGTCCGTACGAGACGGTCAAGTGGAAGGTGGCCTAGGGTGGTGGCCAGGACGGCCAGAGTTCATCGAATCTAACTATCACCTTTATCGAGCCACGGGGGACCCTTGGTATCTACATGTAGGTGAGATGGTTCTGGAAGATATCAAGCGCAGGTGCTGGACCAAGTGTGGATGGTCCGGCCTGCAGGATGTTCGAACGGGCGAGAAAAGTGACCGTATGGAGAGTTTCTTCCTTGGGGAGACTGCAAAATATCTATATCTTCTCTTTGATCCTGACCATCCATTGAACAAGCTTGATGCTGCTTATGTTTTCACCACGGAAGGGCACCCACTACTTATTCCTAAGGAGAAAGTGACTAAGGCTCAGCGAAAAAGTGCACCGAAGAATGATCTCTGGGTGTCCGCCGATCGGCCTGTCAGAGATACGTGTCCTGCTGCACCGTTAGCTATTCCCTTTACCGTCTCTGCTACAGCAGCACGACCTGATATTTATCATGCATCGAGCTTGATTGGCTTACACATGATACCGAACTCTCATGCCAAAATACCTCCTGTTGTAAATGACCCGACGCAAGCAAATATTCCCCAAGGCTCCCTGAACCACACTTACTACCCTTGGACATTGCCTGGATCGTATATGCCCAGCAATGGAACATGCGACAAGCTTCCTATCAAGACCACGTTTAGCATCGAATTTCCATCGACCGTCTCTTTACCTAACCTTTCTGGATCGCCTAACTTTGCTTTCACTCCTCAAGGCCTAGTCCGTCTCAATGAAGGAATTCTAGTGAAAAGTCTGTCAGGCTTAAAGCTTGGTATGGTATATGAATCACCTTCACCGTTTCGAGCACTAGATGGTCCCCTAGCAGAGTCCTGGCGAGTTTGGAACATTGCCACTATTCCACTTGGAAGGGATGAGCAGGTTTTTATACCGCGAGATGTGATAGGAGACATGACTGATCCTTCCTTCTCTCGAGTGCGCGATTCCATAATGCTGGACCTTGTCTTACAGATAGAGAATAGGTCTCCAATCAACAAAACGGCACCAGTTGAGGCCAGCTCGGCAGCATCAGAGGATGCACTTGCACAAACAAAGCTAGCTTTTGAAGACTCCATTAGAAGCGCAGCTTCCGGCCTTGCTGCTGAGTACAAGACCATGCTTTCGTCTCTGTTGAATCAAGTCACCTCTGCTCTTCGAGATCCTGTCGCCACTCTCCTCCCCGAACCTGTGGTTGCGCAAACATATACTTACGCTACCTTACCTGCTATTGCTTCAACGGGTAAGGGTGCCGCCCCTATTGTTGATGTTGCAGAATCTCCAAATCCACACTATACTTCCATTGATAGCTTGAGCTGGACTAGGATTTACTTTGCAAAAGAATCATGCAACACAAAACTTCCAGACGAAGCTGTGCGTAAACATGAGATCATTATTATGAAGCGTGGTGGGTGCACATTCAGTGACAAGCTTAGCAATATCCCTAGCTTTACGCCGTCGTACTGGGGGCTGAAACTCGTCATTATTGTTTCCGATGACCTAGATGATCATAATGATGGGGAACCGAGCTTCGCAGCCGCAGGAAGGGGTGGACAAAATCTGATCAGACCTCTCCTGGATAAAGCTCAGGTTACACCCAGTGGACTGCTCAGACATCACCAGATATCCATGGTTATGGTTGGTGGTGGAGATGCGACCATGGAGCTTTTAAAGAGTGTATCAAGCATTGGGCTTAGGAGAAGATATCATATCCAGAGCCAAGGCCTGGTAGTTGGGAATATCGTTGTTGTATAGAGCATTTGCATAAGCCGGTGGACACTTGTTACATTGGATCTGGAGTTCAGGATCTGGGAAATAGATACCATGTCATCAATATATATGCGCACTCATTTAAAGCAGCACTGAACATCTCTTGTAAGAATTGAAAAAGTTACCAATTTTCGTTTTTAAAATAAATAAATCGCTACGTATAAGACCAATATGTGCTATGGCGCCACCGATGATTTAAACCGTAAATGACAGCCCATCCTGCTTGCCAAATTTAGAATGACTACATAAATGCACTATGTTTCTTGGTAAATGCCGCTACACAGAATTCATTGGGACGTTGCTATACATTTGAGATAAGCAGATCCGGCTTAACAAACCAGTTCGTGAGCTGGAAACTCAAACAACGGGTGCCGTTTCCTTTTTTACCACCCATTCCACCCTAAACCACATCCAAAGCCACTTAGACAGGAGATCTTCCCAATCTACATCAATACCCACCTCCTTCCAAAACACTTCGTAGGCCACAAAAACCCTCCAGAGGCCCTTCAGATATTCTCTGAGCTCGTCGCCTTCGCCTTCGCTCATCACATCTCTCACGGTCTCTGGCTTCTCGGAAAGATCATCCCATTGCGGGAACAGGAATGCACGATGCATCAGCTGCTCGGAGTTGTAGTAGTTGGAGCTCGCTACAAACTTCACAGCTTCCCGGGTTGTTAGCAAAGATGCGAGGCCAAACACCATCTCCACGGACGCAAGAGTAAAGAGCCGGACTTACTGCTAACCCGAAGCTGCGTATGCATGTATCGCGGCCGCAACGTTTCCGTATCCCTCGGAACCACGTACTCAGCAAGCCCATTGAAACCCCCCTCCGTCGGCTGCGGCCCCACAACCATCTCACAGATCTTAGATCCGCTCTCGCGCATCGAGAAGAACAGGTTGAACATCAGGTAGGCATCGAGCGCTTTCTCTGCAACCGTCTCGATGCCATAGTTGTGAGCACCCCCACCGCAATGCCTCCAGCTCCTTAAAATAGGCTCCTCGATTTTGTGTGCTAGCAGCAGCAGGCTTTCCATGGCGTGCTTCTGGCCAGCTCCCCCTTCTACTCGCTCTGAGATAGGGTGGCTGGCAGCTGCGGCCTCCATTAGCAACATCTTGATGGTGTCAATACAGCTAAAGCCATCGTAGCTACTAGGTGCGTCTATCCAGCCCGAGATATCTTGCCTGGCTTCGATGTTGTAGGCATCCCAGCGGTCATATTTATTTTCATATTTCGCTTTAAATGCATCTGGGTAGACCTTTCTCCTCTCCACGTGGGCATCCCTACCCCCGGACTTCTTTCCGCTTTTCCGTTGCTCTTCGCCGTTTTTATTGCCCCTATTTTCAGATACAATTTCTGGGACTCCATCCTCGGAATCCATATCGGATTTCTTCCATGATTTCGCACGTTGCTTGAAGCTCTCCGAGGGTGCATATTTGGCCCTCTCGCTAACGCCAAACTCGCGGATTCGCTTCGCGAACACGCTGACAAAGTGCTGCAGGTCTTTCAGCTGGTGGGCGTTTTCAACCAAATAGAGCTCCGGCAGATTGCTGATGTGCGGCCGCGTGGTATAGGCAAAGTTTGAAGCAAAGGTCCTCCACGGGATGGCGTGTGCTTGGTGAGCCATGATGTATTATAACTTGAGCTTCGTGGTTTCGGTATTACCTTTTTGAACAATTCGAGCTCATAACATCAGTTTGTTTTTCTTCTTTCTTTCTTTTATTTTATTTTATTGAAATGAATAAATGAGTATATAAAGAGTGGCTTCCACAAACCTATTTATTGATTTCTGATTCCGATTTCTGATTCTGTTAATATTTTGCATTATGCTCAGCCTCAACATGACTCAAAGATTCAACGCTTGGCATTGTTTCAGCTGCAAGAGCTACGCTTTCGTTCCCAGCTAGGAGGATAAGAATGCATCAAAAGAAGAGGAGTATGAAGGCTTAAAGAGATGCAGATAATTTAATAGAGCATTGCTTTTGTGAAGATATCTCGGTGATGGTGAACTTGTGTAGACGACCTAGTTTGCTTGCCGATGCCATATAAAAATGATAGATGATGAAACAACAGGTTAAATTCAAGAAGTTGTAACAATACGTGTTAGTAAAATAAGAGCCCATGGGCCATTGGGTAATGCGTTGTATTGACAACTTTAGGATCATCTAAGTGCCGATCAGGCATTACGCTTATTTCGCAAAGTGCCCCATATGCCATCTCCAGCAGATGCCAAACGCCTATTATACAGTTCGTGGTAGTATGATCATAGTTCCTCATCAACCTCCATGCCCTCTCCATTGGCATGCCCGCTCCTCCCGTTCTTCTCCTTTGGCGCTGACGCTTCCTTATCAATCATTTGCCGAGACACCGAAACAATGTTGTCCTCAATGAGCTGTTGTCCAACATCTTCCAAGTGCTTCTTTGGGTCGACCTTTCCGACATACCGAGTCTTTAGTTGGTCCTTGGTTAATTCCGCTTCTTCCTTCACCCGTACCTCATAACCCTCCGCGAGTCCAACAAGCTTCTGTAACCTCTCCTTATTTCGGCCACCCTCTACCCTGAAATCATCCATTTGCAGTCCTTCTGTCCAAACGTGCTTGTGTAGGTTCATCAACATATTTTCCTCCAACGCAGTCTTGCGATAATTGATGGCAATGCTGTAGTAATGTCTGTTGAGGCCGTGAATCAGAGCTTGAATAGAAGGCTTGTTGAGATGTCCCAAGTTAGATGTACTTTGACGTGGTTCTTGGCCGAGCATGAGAGATTGTGGGTTGATAATACGGAAAGCATCAATGACGACCTTGCCTTTCACAGACTGTATGGGATCTACCACAACAGCGACAGCTCGCGGAGTAAGTTGCTCGAAGGATTGCTGAGTGTTGATATCTACAGATGACAGCCAGCAGCCAAAACCAGGATGCGAATGATACCAGCCGACTACAGTCTCGGGCCTGCGTAGTTCTTGTCAGTATAATTATTTTGACCTGCCTTGTGAATTCTTACCGTCCTGTTTGTCGCAACATATCCATCATTTTTGTTTGGAAAACAGGGTCTACAGCCTCAACACTGACACCGGTACCGCTTTGGGGCATGGCAAACACATCTACAACCCGCACTGTGAAATCATCCACGAATTCTCCCAACATCAACCCCATCACTTCCATAGGTACACCAGCCCTTCCATGTCTCAACATCTTCAGCAGAGCCAGTGACGATATGTAAACGGTCTCGGAATTATCAATCAGGTTTGTGTTATCCTAGGGAGAACACTCGGTCAGCTCCAGCACGTCTTCGCATGTCAGAAATAACTTACAGAGCCGGGGGCGCTATTATTAAGGCCACCCATTCCTCCTGCCGTCGCCAACATGCGATTTAATCTATCCATCGTGGTAGAGTTGATGAGTTCCCTGGTTCGAGATTATAGAGATACGTTTTCACAGGTAGTTAATGTGATGTGTTGTATTGCCAGGGCTGTCGTAATTTCTCCTGATGTTCTAATGTTTATGAAGCTCAAGCTCAAGCCACCCAAGGCAGCTTGAACGACGCGGCGGCCACTAGTAAAGTCACGTGTGCAGCCTTGTATTGCAAGGCTGGAGCTCTACGTCATGTAGGGACGAAGGAGGTTGTATTCTTAAGGTGCTTTGCATAGAGGATCTCTCCGTTAATCTAGTCCTATCTTATCAGGTTCTGTCACCTTTAAAGCTATACAAATCCTTGATTCTGTGTCTCGGTGGTTGAGTTTAGATGAACAAACAAAAGAGCTTACCAAAAACTACAGCCTTGTGCTTGGGCCGCTTCAAAGGCTGAATAGCTATTGTAACAACTCACTCCTATTTCACATTTTGTCTGCCTTCAAGTCCTGTACCACTCCCACTTTTGGTTCAATGTAGTTCTACCTTCTATGACCACAGGTTTTAATTAAATATCACTAGAATCTGTAGTATACTAAGTTATCTGCTGATATTGACAGGGGTGTATAGATGGTCTATAAGGCTGAAGTAAACTCCCCGTCCCAGAGCTGTGTTGGCTGAGCCTTTGGATGTGGTACAGAACACTTTCAGTAGCTCTGATCTCTTTGAAGGAAGTAGTAATGTAATAGTAATCAAAAGTCATTCTATATGTTTTTCTTCATTGTTTTTAGTACCTCCTTGTAGCTGCCAAGGCTGTGAAGCTATTTCGGATGATCCAATCACAGCCAAGCACTATTCTGGCTTCCTTCCTTCGCCTTGCACCGAAGCTCTAAAATCGAATCAAATTCCTAACTTCACCCACCACACCCAAACCCAAACCACTCTCTTCTTTTACACGGTTAAGCGCAGCTGTTATGCTGTAACATTTCTAAAACCTTATTGTCATATTCTTTCTAGCTCAATAAACCATTAAGATGGCGTCTGGCGTGAACTCGTATGCGCCGATCGATGTGGCAGTGGCTGGGAAGCCCAGCAGCAAGAAGAGAGTTGCATACTTTTATGATTCCGATGTTGGAAACTATGCCTATGTCGCTGGGCATCCTATGAAACCCCATAGAATCCGGCTAGCACATAGTCTCATAATGAACTATGGCATATATAAGAAGATGGAAATATATGTAGGTGATCTTTTGTCTTTTTCTCCCGAGCTTTGCAAATAGGAACAACTTGTTCATAGATCCCACGAATAACTTAGCTGACTCTCCATCACAGCGGGCGAAACCAGCAACTCGACATGAAATGACCCAGTTCCACACAGACGAGTACATTGACTTCCTACAAAAGGTTACCCCAGACAACATGGATTCGTTCTTGAAAGAGCAGGGAAAGTTCAATGTTGGTGACGACTGTCCGGTTTTCGACGGATTGTTTGAGTTCTGCGGCATTAGTGCAGGTGGAAGCATGGAAGGTGCGGCACGTTTGAATCGTTCCAAATGTGAAATTGCGGTCAACTGGGCGGGAGGTTTGCATCATGCGAAGAAGAGCGAAGCTAGTGGCTTCTGCTACGTAAATGGTAAGTTGTATACTGACGTATCTATAGCTGGTCGATGCTGACAAATATAGATATTGTTCTTGGTATTATTGAGTTGTTGCGATTCAACTCTCGAGTTCTTTACATTGATATAGATGTTCACCATGGAGATGGAGTTGAGGAAGCATTCTATACTACGGATAGAGTGATGACTGTCTCATTTCACAAGTATGGGGAGTATTTCCCAGGTACTGGAGAACTTCGAGACATTGGAATTGGCCAAGGCAAAAACTATGCGGTCAACTTTCCTCTCCGGGACGGCATCGACGACGAGTCCTACAAGTCTGTTTTCGAGCCTGTCATTCAGGGTGTGATGGATTACTATCAGCCACAGGCTATTGTCTTGCAATGTGGTGGCGATAGTCTTTCAGGTGATCGTCTTGGTTGTTTTAATTTAAGTATGAAAGGTCATGCGAATTGTGTGCAGTTCGTGAAAAGTTTCGGCAAACCTACACTTGTTCTTGGTGGTGGAGGGTACACGATGCGAAATGTTGCTCGAACCTGGGCATATGAGACTGGAACTCTAGTCGGGCAAGAGATGTCATCTTCACTGCCTTACAACGAGTACTACGAGGTAATTGTGGAATCTTGCCCATATTCTGCCTTGAGCCACTACTGACCTACAATAGTATTATGGGCCAGATTTTGATCTTGACGTTCGTGCTTCAAATATGGAGAATGCCAATTCAAGGGAGTATCTTGAGAAAATCAAGATTCAAGTCCTTGAGAACCTGAGGCAAACCGCACACGCGCCCTCAGTTCAGTCCACCGTTATTCCGGGAGCTACCATATTTGGAGGTACCGAGGAGGATGACGATATTGAGGCTGATCTTGATGAAGATGAGAACCCAGACGTCCGTATGACCGAGCACAGATGGGATAAAAAAGTGACTAGAGATGACGAGCTGGATGAAAGTGAAGACGAAGCCGAGGCCCAAGCAAACGGTATTGGTGGAACACGAGCGAATGGTGCTCCAAAGAGACGGAACATTATGGATTATCAAAATCCAGATGCAGTCGCTGACGATGATATGGATACCGAGATGGATACTACTACTGGGACCGCCGCCACTACAGCTCAACCTCAAGAGCTCGCTGCGATCATTGCCGTGGCTAACGCTGAGGTGAACGCTGAGATCATGGAAGAAAAGTCACGAAGTCTGAAGGCAGAAGACCCAGGTGAAGCAGGACCGTCTAATGCCCCATCTCGGTCACATTCAAAGGCACCTGTAGATAAGGATGGAGATGTGCAGATGGATGAGCCAGACGCAGAACCCGCAGCACTCCCCCAAAACCCACCAGCAGAGGAGCCAGCAGCCATTGTCCAAGCCCCAATATCACCGGCCGCTTCAATTCACACTTCATTGCCAGTCGAACCTGCCACCATCGAAGCAGCTGCAACCTCTGCTCCTCTTACAGAATCTGAAGTCAAAAAGGAGGGTGATGTCGCCAGAACACCATTGCCTTAATTCATGCTCAGAACTATCTCGGTGGTTGCAATCTCAGGATGCAGTAAATTTTGAGCTCCGTGCTCCGCATCTAGTAAACAGATGCTAATTTAAACTCTTTCATAGGATGCGGAAGACGCACTGGGGAATATACGAGCCTTTCGAATTGTCCAATTTCATGTATGTGTACTATCAACGGCTGGGGGAACGGCGCATTCGGCGTAGCGAGGAAATTTACCAACATCATACCCTGCCTTCAATATGCATTACTTAGTGGCAGAGTGTGTATAGACCTGGATATACAGTAATCTAGCTTTTCTGATAAAATATTACGGTCAAAGTTATTGCTTTCTTGACGTACCTTATGAGCGAGTATTTGATGAGCTGGAATATTTGAATGTTTCGGTGTCGTGACTAAACAATCTTGGGTCGTGTTCTCATATCATTTTATTGTTACACTAAATTACGCAAACATTTTTATACTGAACGACTTAACATAGCTGCTTTTCCATGATTTGAGTATATACTTCACGCAAAGTTCTCGGGATTTTTCCCTACCTCAATACTATATGTAGTAGAAGTTGTATGCCCCCGGCTAATAGTGGGGAGTCGACCCCAACCCTAATCGGTCAAGCGAGCATTGCCAAGGCACACAATTTTGCCGATTAGGTAGATGCCACCACGATATCGTAGAAAATTGACACGACTCTTTCAACACCTAAGAAACCTCTCGACATCAATCTAATACCGTCGCAATGGCAAAAATCTCGTAAGTACAAACTGCGAGCTTCTACGATTGGATATATGCAAATGGGAGCTTGGGAACGGTTGAGAAGCATCTGAGGAGGAAGCAAAAATCATTTGGCGTCTGTCGGCGACGTTCTTGGGGCCATGGGCTGTTATGGGATGCTCTCTCTAAATAGAGGAATTATTGCTCTGAGATTTCAAGCTGACGATTGTGCGATACAGACGTGGTGCCCCTGGTGGAAAGCTCAAGATGACGCTCGGTTTACCTGTGTACGTTCTGCTCAAAACCACCGACGCAAAATTCGGTGCCCCTCCTTCGAATGACGAACACATTTACAATGCGCTGGAATGAAGAGGGAATGCTAACGAATCCGTAGCGGAGCCGTCATGAATTGCTGCGACAACTCTGGAGCCCGTAACTTGTACATCATTTCCGTCAAGGGTATTGGTGCGCGTCTCAACAGAATGCCAGCTGGAGGTGTTGGTGATATGGTTATGGCTACAGTCAAGAAGGGAAAGCCCGAGCTACGAAAGAAAGTCATGCCCGCGGTTATCGTCAGACAGTCAAAGCCATGGAGACGAACTGATGGTGTCTTCTTGTACTTCGAGGACAACGCCGGTGTTGTAAGTAGCCACTTTTCATACACCCGAGGAAGGGATTTTTGGGGCTGGCTAGAAGGGGACAGATCAGTGTTCGGAAGGAAGGAGACTTCGCTTTCAAGGGTGGAATCATGCAGAAAGCCGCAGGAGAAAAACTAGGAAATACCTTACTAATTCTTGTATTGCAGATTGTCAACCCCAAGGGAGAGATGAAGGGATCTGCTATCACTGGACCCGTCGGAAAGGAGGCAGCTGAACTCTGGCCAGTAAGTTTTATTCCCTCTTGGATCTAATCCACCTGTTCCCATCTCATTGCTTTACCCGCACGGCCAGCAGCTAAATCTATGGCCAGCGTATCGCATCGAACTCCGGTGTCGTCATGTAAGCGCGTCTGCAACGGTTGTTTCTTTCGGGGTTATGGATTGGAATGGTTGGCTTTGCATTGCGCCTCAAGGGACACGACTATTTAGCGGTCGATAAAATGAAATGAAGGTTCTCCATCCAAACTCTATTGGGCAGTGATATTTTGGTGAAAATTTGAGTGTTCTAAGCCCGTGCATAGAGCCTGCGAGGTATTGTATCACGGAGGATGTTGATATGACTCCATGATAAAGAGAATTGGCAAGTGCTTAGCTCTTGGTCGGAATATCGGGATTACTGCAGCGAGCTACCGGTCTGAGCTGTGTATGTTTACGCCATTTGTGTTTATGCCATCCTCGTTCTGCAACTCGGGCAGGAAAGAAGAATATACTTTTGTCATAACATGCCTTAGGGGATTTGTCTCATGATGACATTATTGATATGTTCAGTGGCAATCATTGCAAAGTGCAAGCTTAATGTACACGGATTCTTGGATCTTAACCCTTCCAAGTGAAGAGATTCAGCTATGCTAAGGTGAAGATGAAGTTGAAAATGCAGGTCTGGCAATGTTGATAACTTTCGTGATTCAAATACTTGCACATAGAACATATGAAACTGAAGCAGCAGATTGATTTGCTATAAATATGCCGAGGTGTGATCTATCTAGTATCATGGATCTGTATCTTGTTTGCTTCAGGTCAGTTGATCAGCAACATTCGTTCTAAAGTATTAACCAGCTCCACGATTTCCTTCTCATTCCACCAGTGAGCCAACCCTTCATAAGTTGATAACCCTACATTGACACCCGTTCCCAGCAATACATCTCGCATCTCTTGTCCCCACTGCAGCCTAACTTTCTCATCGATTTCGCCATGCCCCAGCCAGACTGGTGCATCCAAGAACGCCTCATCCTCACAGGGAAATGACTCAAGCAACAATAGCTCCCGAACATACGCTCGAACAGCCTTCCTTTTTGCAAGCTCACCATAATGGGCCGCGGCGACCACTTCCCCAATTTGCCGCCGGAACGGTAGCCAACCACTCATTCCTACGAAGCCTGCAATCCCTCCATGCCCGTTCCAGATACCTAGACGTTCTAACTCACCAGAGAGGAGCAACATGACAGTCATCGCAGACCCTTGGCTGAATCCACCTACCACAACGCTCCCTCGACCATCTAGCAGCTCACGCTCGTCATGCACGAGATGCGCTAGTGAGATAGCGCTTTGGTGAAGACCCGGAATGGAATCATTCTCGCCGATGGTACGGTCGGTGAAGTTATGAATGTCAAACCACGCATTGGTCTCACTGAAGAATGATTAACAGCTTGTTTCTTGCTTTGTAATAGAAGAGCCTCAGAAGCAAGCGTACTTTCCGTTGAATACTGTAGTATTTCGCCGATGGCCCGTAGGGAACACCCAACGGGTATTAGGGAAGAGTGGTACAAGGGTGGTAAGTTCATTTGTTGTTATCGAAGAAGAATTATTGAGCGGTGAAGGGAATGGAAAGGAGAGCAATGGGTCTGAAAAGGTAACTCCTGTCTGGGATGTGCCATGTAGGAGAATGATTGTGGAGCTAAGACTATTAGTCCAGCCTCAAGACATATTAACTACTTTTCTGAGTGAAATAATATGTGCGCCTTGCAAAGGCAAAAGGGGGGTTTAACATGAGTAAGATGTAAAACGCACGTATGAGTTCCAGTGGGCTGGACTATATGGCGTTCCAGATCTATATCTGAGGGCATAGCCATGGTAGCGAAGCACAAGAGAAACGTGGGAGTTGTGCACTTCATACTTTTTTTCTCAACTTTTTTCAGAGACAGCGGAATAAAGCCACGAGTGATGGCCTCCGAGATCGGCTGCTGACTTTATCGCCAATAAATATACTGGGTAGAGAAGTCCCGTGTCAGGATGGAGTCTAAATGCTCGCTTGAAGATGCGGTTGCTGGTAGTTGAGGTTAATAGCTAATACTGATGAGTTACGAGAGTTGAGTTGAGTTTGCAGTTCTTACTCTTGTGGGGGTTCTTTTTGGCAGTTGTACGGTATTTGGTTGCACTGCAGTAGTTCATTGGTATTTCATGAGAGAATATGCGGTGTGGTACATGGTCTGATAGTCCAGAGAGCTTGTTATTCGGATATTATCCGCTGCATGCAGGTGCTGTCGTTTGTGTAATATAAATCGCTATACCTCACACCTCTCTTCCTCCACGAGGTTGGTTTTCCTATTATGGTGCCTACTGCATTAGTGTCCAATTCATAAGGAAATATGTCTCACGGCCTTAATTTGTATAAGACAACCAATTCAAATTGCGAGAGCTGACGGTTCGTAAAATTCCCAAGTTCGAAATTATGGGATAATTTAATCGCATTGCAGCTCTGGTCTGTTTTGTTTGATTAGCTGTGTTGAATTCTCTTCAGGCACAGAACCATTATCGACATGATATCAGAGAAGAAGGTATTTTCATTTTCTGGACGACTTATCCACATTATACCTTGCTTGCCCAGAATTGTAATCAGACTTTTGCACTTGGGTCGATGCCCAGGGGCTTCGTACGTGAAATATGAGCTAAGCCAGCTCTTTAAGCATTACCTGGAGATGAGCTAAGTATGCGCTACTCTATACGGTATGAGACGGACCTGCACATAACCTAGTAACCTTGTCTGATACTTAGGCAACTCATAATGACTGCTTAGTTTGATGCAACCAGTCCAAACATCATTTCAACGACGCAAGGTAAGGGCGGTGCAGTCAGACCATGCTTAGTTTCACTTTAATAGTCAATCCGAGGTAGTATTCCCGTATGAGTGTTAGGGTTTTGACCATGTTCTAGGATTCATTTGGGTTCGAGTAAGACTCCTTAACCTATGGAACGACGAGTATATGCTGGACGGTTTTCTCAAACGGATTTTATCAGAAACTCTAAGCTGGAAAGAGAGCAAACGACGGCGGTTGATGGCGAGATGCCAGAATGGAGCCTAGCTCTTCCTTGTCTCACTTCGTAGCAACACGCCTTCAGAGACACCTATTATAGTCAAACTGTCTTGGATGCAAAGCCAGGGGAAGTGATGGATCGGCGATTGCGGTACCCCCTTCTTAGCAAGCAACCGTGCTTGTCCTGTCAACAATAAGAAAAATCTCCTGCCGCACAGTCGTACAGGTAGATGTCGTAACGTATGGCAATAACAGGCCGCAATCGCCAGCATTTTGCTACTTTGAGCTGCTTAAGGATTGGGAATTGACCAAAATCTCGGGATCCTCGGGCCGTGCTCAACTCATTACCTCTTAGTTTTGGCCGATGCCGAGCAGCTAATAGGACTAATGAAGCTCTAGGGACCTGCTGAAATATCAAGCGATGGCCTGGTTGTTGTGTAATCATCAATTTTCAGTTCGGTGTTCTTTTGTTCTCGTCGTCAGTTGCATATGAATGAACAAGAATTTGGTTGCCAGTAATCACCAACCCTCAAATGAGACAAGCCTTCTTACGCGGCAACCTTTTTGACTTGATATTGGTAGTTCGCGGTCAGCAGTCAGATAGTAGGGATGTCTTCCAAATAGTTCGCTATGAGAGTTTGTTCAATGTTCAGCCAGGTTGTTAGCCAGGTATACCACAAATCCGAAGATAAATAGCTCCACACCATGCATTCATTACTTTACTTTAAGTAGTACCATAAGCACTACGTACATGACCGCCGATTTTGGTGTCTCTTACTGTAGGAACAACAGCGCCACCAACTAAGCGTCTGAAAGAAAGGGAATTGACAGCAATTTCCCGCACTGGCCATCCAGTCAGTCGGCTTGTGGCAATCATGGGTTTTCCCCGCTTCTATAAGTACTTGACTGTATTGCGGCAAGCCAGGACACAATACAAGGTGTTGGCCGAAAGCGATTGATTCAAGTTAGCAAAATCTCCATGCAGTACAGTACAGTACAATACAATACAATACAATACAGGAGTAACAGGAATGAGGTCAAAGCATCGACCAGAGACGCCCGATACCACGATTTACGATTTACGATTTACGATGTATCCCAGTACCCCCCCTGAATAGATCATTACTTTATTCCCCACTGTGGCTTTTTGCAGTGAACGCTCACTTTTCACGGTTCAAGGTTCATTCTGGTGTAGATGTGGTAGATCCTCCGGAGTAACCCTCCGGTTTGTCAGCCTCAGACTGTCAGATTCCGATTCCTATGAGGTGACACATTCATAGCGTAATGTAGTTCTAAGAGAATCAAGTCTAGCTGTGGGCATGGGCAGCTCTGAATATTGCGCATGGGATGTGATGGGTTGAGATGCGGCTGAGATATGGGATGAATGGGAGAGCTTCCAAGCCTCTGGGGGAAAGGGAACCAGAATGAATGCTCCTTGCTCTTCCCACACACTCACACCACTTACTTATTTACTCGCCCTCGCCCTCCACACACACACACATGTTCTTGATGCACCAGGAGATCGGTACATGCACTTCCCCAATGCGTATACTGGGAAACATAAAACAGAGTCGCGTGGCTGTGGCTGTGACTGCTGCAGTACAATACAGGCACCATAGTAAGTACGACATGCATAAGTACTGTATTGAAGTAGTTTCATGGGAATAATGGTACTGTAAGGCTACGCCCTTGGCAAGGGTCGCCGAGAAGATGTCTGCTCCGTACGGAGGTACTCTGTCTGGCATGGCATGCATATGGTCTATGGGTATGGTCAACCTTGTCTGTTATATGTTATGGCTTGGTGTGGTACAAACAGTACTGTCCGTATGGCATGGGCAAAGATATGGCATGCACCAGCACGGTAGATATAGCTCGTGCGTAGGGCCCCAATATTCGGCAGCCCGTGAAATTGGAAGCAGATCGCATTCTTGAAAAGGTTACGTTGTGGGTTGGCTCGTTAGAATGAGAAGAGGCGTCCACACCGACAGACGGATCGCAGGATAACCACCTGCCACCAGCAGTACTTCAGTACCTCCGTCCTCAGTAGCCATTCAAATATACCTCCCCGGTCCGCCCTTAGAGAGTTGGCATGAAACAGTGGCTGCATCCCATGCCTAACCAGCGGCGCTGCTCATGGCTCCAAGCGAGTTGCTCAGAATGGATGGACAACCGGTTGTTGGGTGCCGAATATACAGCAACTTGATATGCTTCAAGCCCTGTGCGACTCGACTTGTTAGTTCAGCTCGGTAGAAAGGACCCCATCTTCTTCCAATCTTCTCCATATATTGACGCTCGGCAAATGAGACTTCATTCAGCACACGACGATCTGCGCTACGCTGCATTATCAGCTTTGTTCCCAAAGTCCTAGGCAAGCCAGGCACGGTACTTGCAGTATGTAGCTTCGCATAGAGGCATGACATGTTATGTTAACCGCACCCCGGCCGATATTACATTTTGAATCGTAAAAGTTACCTCATTTAATCCATACGCGCGATGTACGCGTGAATACCGGAAAACCCCCGGTTTAGACATTCACAGTCAATCCCCATGACCGGAAGATTTTGCCAAGCTCCAGTCGGCCTCTTTTGCAACTGGCATTTTCTGGTCGAGGGCCTAGAAAAAGCAAAACCTGAATATCCAATTATTTCTCAGGTTTTGCGTTGTCGAGGACGGGGAAACGGATGAAGCCACCCGAGCTTAGGACCTGCATCTGGTTCCAGAAAATTCCTCGTTCTTGCCATCTTCCTCCCTTACCTGGTCGGTGGAAGAAGTCTTGGTTCTTAAGATGCAACCTACACACAAGGTACTAGTCTGCTAGTTTACCACGCTACTTCGAGATGGCCGATCACTTCTATCAGCGTTGCCGCATTTCTACATCCTGTAGTTTCTCATGCTCTCGTGCAGTCCTGCAGTCAGCAATCAGCAGTCTGCAATCTTACAACTTTTAAACCTAAGTCGCACGGTACCTTGCCTGAGAACCCGGTGCCGTGGATTTGGGATATTTGCTATTGCTACTTCGTGGCTGGCGGTTAATCTGGCCAGCTTTCCCAGACGAAAGTCCCCCTGTTCCTCCTGTACCATAGTTACCCTAAAAATCTGCACAAGCCTCGCAGACAGTCCCTTTTTCAAGGCGATCGATCAAGTGAGGAAGCATCCCTGTTTTGAGTTGGGGTAAGATTTCACCCAAAAACAACACCACTGTCTCACTTGTCAGTCGCTTTATCTCTATATGTTTACGCCCTTAAGTTCCTAGTGCGGGGAGAGCCACACTTTCCTTAGTGGTCCAGCTAAACATGGATATGGATATGGATATGCATATATTTATATTTATATGCATCAGTACATCCATATATATTGATGCTTCCTCGATTCGATAGATTGCATGTCTTTCTCATTCCTTTCGAACTTCTAGTCTTTCATCTAACAATCGAAAATGGTCATGGAGATTGAAACATACGAGTTGACGATTGATGATATTCTTGCACTACACCGCTCCTGGATCACGGATTTGTTCGTTATTGAAGGCAAGACAGAAGTGGAAATTGTTGAGCTTCTCTATGACCGTCACTTTGTGGTTAGGTACGTACTATTTCTCTCGATATACTAATCGTAGTCACTAATCAACGAAGAATAGCGTGGCTCAAATTCACCAATGTCTTCTTGAATGGAATTTAATTCGACATCCAAGACCATCTGAAAGGAATAGCTCATTATATCGAGAAAGCGGACTGTTTCCGTACTCTCCTCTTCTTCCAAACTCCTCTCATATCACCTCTTCACAACTCATGACAGGTCCCCAAAATGTTGAGCACTATATCAGCCGCCCCCTTCCACCGATACCATCCTGCACCTATTCTAAGTGGAGGCCATGCGCAAAAGGTGTCAAATACCCAAGAGGAAAGCTATCTGATAAAGAGCGACTGCAACATACCTCCTCGATTGGATATGAGCACATCGACTCGGATATCAACTTCGTCTCTGGCGGTACCGGCCTTTTCGAGAACTATGTTCTGGATGGTCATCAACGTCCACAGATGGGGTCAGACTGCATACCCCGAATGATGTCTAGCAGAGCGAGCGATACCGAAAACTCAACAGGCTGCACATATCCACCGACACGAAAGACAAAGAAGGATAGGAATCATGAGAGAGTTGTTAGGAAATAGTGGTATAAGTGCTAAAGCGCCGTTGTTGATTTATCAGTGCTGCTCATTGATTTTTCTACTACTTGTGTTAATCAGCGTATTCTTCCTTTTGGAACTACAGTTTTCCAAGTTCTCTTCATAATGTTCCCGGAATAGAAGGTTGAAGTATAGGGATCTCCAATATCTGGGAGGAGCGCCGGATATGGCACATGTATTGTATAGGATAAGCGGAGAACATGAACTATTTGTCCAGAAATCTAGAGATTTTAGACTCTAATATCAAAATTTACCTGTTATTGTGTTTCGGTGCCGGAATGTGAACTCTATAATGCACATAAGCGACCGGAAAGCTATGCAGCATCCATCTCATCGCATCCCATCTGATCCAACTTGGCTCTCTCTATGCCATGCATCAACGGGATCAACTCGTAGTCTTGACTCTCACGTAGTAGCGCCCCAGTTGTGATCGCCCACCTCCACCATACCTACATCACAGGAGGCAAATGCCATTTCCCTTAATTAATAACAATATCATTTAGCAAAGTAACAACCGTCTAATTCAAACACATTCTGCATCGCAGACCTGAGAAGGACATTTCAATTATGCAGTGCCAACAAATTCTCCCATGCTTTCCCTGTGCTAAAAATCATTGAAACGATGACAAATATACTTCGCCTTATAATATTTTGGATTCTTCGGCTAAGATCTTCTCGGAGCTGCCGTTTATAATCTTTCACCCACGTTTGTGGATCGACGTTCGACCCTCTTGTTCCATTGACACGCGTGAGTGCCCTTGTTTAGTAAGGAGGTTTTTCTCAAGATGCCACGAACGGCTCCCCGTGGGGGGAGTTTCTCAAAACCATGAGCTAGTCAAGTTAGCCTTATAGTTTTTACGCTAAAAGGATAGTCTAGTCTTCCTTGCTGATCTCTGCCGCTCACACTATTTTTTTCCTTTTGGGAGTGGGATTATTCACAGCCAAGTCGCTAGTGGCCTCTGATTTGAAATGGGGACTCTATTGCATACCTAGTCCACACAACTAATGCAAAGCTATCTCATTTACATCGCTTAGGAAGCTCATGAGGCTCTGTTGTCGTTTTATGATTCTCTATGATTCACAGTTCCCGCTTTTACCATCTTGGATGTACTTGCGCCGTAGGGCAAAGGTAACAATCTGTAAGCACGGGATGAGACCGGTTGGAGAACCATTCTAGCGCCAAGGTTGGAGGCAAAGCAAAATGGAAGAAGAATTGGGACTAGTTCGTTCGTACCAAAGCTCTTATATTTACCAGCTAACCACAGTTTAATACTTAGCTATATAACTAATCTGTACCTACCTTTCAACCTATCACCCTAAGCTCGCTTAAAAGCCCCTTTTGTTACATATCACATGTCTCGCTTAAGACCAGTGGGATTGATTCACAAAGCACGGAGCAGTGAAAGAACCTGCTTCTTTATAGGTTTGAACCCGGTGGTATTTGGGAACCTGGATGTTTTCTATATATTTACTTAATCGCCTACAGTGTTAGTAGTATGGCAGGGGATTTACTTATATTTGAATAGGACTTGCAAGAAAGCCAACATATAGTCACCACAGCCCTTTTGATAGTGATTTATGACCAGGAGCAATGTAGCTGATGATATATTGGATAGTTTTACACGATAATATTGAAGTTTGATTGATAGGTTCCTCGAAGACAATGGCTTTGGAATTATTGCGCTACTAGCACTAATTTTCAGAGGGTGTTCACGGTAATTGGGACTATATTTACCGTTATGTATCTACTTTGTTCAGGAGAGGCAGACTGTGGAGTTCATAACACTCGATTATTGATATGTTGTAATCTTGTCACAATTCAACATTTGAAAATATTGTGTTACGTTGTTTCCAAGGCTTGCAAAACTCGGTTGAAAGCCGTGGTTGACTCCTAAGAACAAATAAGCTCGGTCCCAGCCTCAGCCTGCTTCGATATGTCTCAGGTGTCTGGATGGTAATGATTTTATAAGAAGCATAATCATTGACGTTGTGAGCTTGTCATGTCAAATCATCAAAAATAACGAGAAACGAAATGAAATTTTGCCAAAAGAAGATACCCAAATGAAAGAATTAATACTAATAAGGAGTTGTGAATAGCCGTCGTTACCTCATACAGCAGATAGCAAAAAGAAAAATTGCAATGACAACATTTAAACCTTTTCGGTAACTTAAACTCCAAATTACAAATTAGAAGTGGGTATTATTACTCAAACTACCACTTCACATGCGTATATACTTACACTTCATCATCCATTTCTTTTGCTTTAAGCTGCACCCAAAGTTTTCAAAGCATCCCTCAGCTCTCTAACGGCCGTCTCTGCATCCTCAAAATTTAAAGCTGAGATTGCCCACCGAGCATGCTTTTGCGCTTTGGCAATCGCTACATCATCGGTATTCAGTTGCGAACTTTTCGTGGGTGGTTGAACCATCGAAGAAACAGCTTGCGGAGCTATGACTCGCTGAGGAGAGCTTTTCTGGTAGCTTTGCTGGGGGGGTGGTTGGAAGTAGGACTGGTGTGGTGCCTGGTGTGGAGCAGATCCAGTATTTGGCGGTGGCATGGCCTGTCGGTAGAAATCCTGTGGAGGAGCAGTCGGCGGCGCAGCTGTAGATATGAGATTAGTAGATGCACATAATTAGCAAAACAAGGAGTTCAGTCTGGTAATTACTTACTTGGCAGACCGCTTGAAGAAGCTTGGTCATCGAAAGTAGGAGTCAGAAATGAGTCGAGGTCTTTAGGTGACTTAGTATCTGGAGCAAAGGATGGTTGTTCAGGCAGGCCAAGATCAATAAAGTCATCTAGAGGAGCGGTAGGGTGAGATGATTCTTGAGTTTCAGATGTAAATGTCGGTACCTCTGGAAAATAACCGCCTCCAACAGAGCCGTCGCGTTCATTTGGTGGTGAAGGTTCTAATGGTGAAACGTTATCGTCTTGAACTGCTGTGTATGGAAATCCGTCTCGGGGGTAAGGCTCAAAGGCTGGTGGTGCAGGAGATCCACGAGCAGATACCTGTGCTGAAGGATGCAAAGACTGGTCTACAGAAGATTGTCGTGCCATGTGTCGGTCTACTAGATCTTGTTCATCGGGTACTTCCACAACTGAGGCTTGCCTCGCCTTTGGTGCATTTTCAAGTCCTTGCACTTCAGGATCGCTGGGATCTAGAGCTGGGAGGTTTTCTTCTGGTGTTACCTCAGTCTTGGGGTTAGACTCATTTGGATCCTTTCCTTCTTTTAACGCCTTCATAATCCGCACAGCATTCCATTTCGCATACTTGATCTTGTTTTGTGTCTCGGCATCCGGCGTTGTCCATATATTAACAAGCTCCAGAAAGGTTACAGCAGCTTGGAAGGTATCAGCAGTCTGTTTGGTGACTTTGTTGGCCTGCACCGCTCTATCGGCTCTTTGAAAGGTCTCGAGGGCAAATTCCTCCACATATGCCTGTCCTGCTGTATCATCTACAATCGCATCGTTCGTCGCGTTTTCGGATTTAACCTGCTCTAGCTTATCCATAAGCTTCATGGTATATGCCATTGTTTCATTGTCGCCGTTATGGAGCCCTTTGGCGAGGATTTGATTTACAATCCAGTACTCGCACCAATATGCGACAACTGGCTTTGCAAGCTCCAGCTGCCCTGCTCTGACAATAAACCTCGTCAGATCAGCCGTCTTCAGCCTAGTAAACGACGAATTAGTGAACTAGAAGCTTCATTTCCGGGAGCAATAGCTAGTGCTGAAGCATAGAGTAGTTGAAAGCAGCTTGATATTATTGGAGCTCAGCCTGCATTTATATACGTACTTTGCAGGAATGTTTGCTGCCATTGTGGCATATGTCCGTGCTGTATATAGAGCTCCGTATTGCTGTAAGAGGGTACAGGTATTGCTGTATAGCTAGGTTGGCTATGATCCCATTGCGAGGCGTCAGAGTGGTTGCTGTTCTTTGAGGCAACGGTCAGGTTCCGTGAATGGATGGATGCCGAAGCACCCCCGCTATCTGCCCCCCTCCTACAAACAAGCAGAGCTCCATACCCCTGTCGCTTCGGCCCATTCTAGTTCCATTTAGCCTTAGGCCAGCCTTACCCCAGGTTTGGAGTTCAAATATCAGCAAAGTGGCCTTTAGTTTACGAGAAGGACAGTTCACACACTTAGCCCTACATTGTCTTTAGCAT
>Ga0247734_1000800_pt1 | contig 25946 bp, 20 predicted proteins | sample UWRJL103311B2_FD_180933 | JGI IMG/M metagenome (GOLD analysis project Ga0247734, IMG submission 180933) | Plant litter microbial communities from Arlington Agricultural Research Station in Wisconsin, United States - UWRJ-L103-311B-2 | ecosystem: Environmental > Terrestrial > Plant litter >...
TTGATACGCCGCCGAGAGGGTTATTCTTTTGCTGAATAATTACACTTGAACGTATGTAAGAAGGTAGTGAGGAGTTGGAAGAGTGAGGGGGAATTGGCTTTGAACTAGAACCATGGCATGGCTTGAGTTTTGCCAAGCATTACGTTGGGAAGGCATGTACCGCTGTCAGAGGTTTGAAGGTTCGCGACGCCTACAGTACCAAATTTATATCACCGCGACTTCATACTTCAGAGGAGACCATTTGAAAGTATATACCTCTATCGATCGTGTGAGGGATTGTAAGGCGCTTCAATTCGATCGAGCCTCTTGCAAATTCGAATATTTCTGTAGTCAATGATCTCAGCTGACATTCTCTTGGAACAGCCTAGTCTACTTGAACTATGTACAGTACAATATTATTGACAACTCGAAGTATAACCACTTGCTCTGGCTAACTTGCTGCTTGCTAGCCTTGGTTCTAGTAGCTACGAGCTAATATCCCAGAAACACCCTGCCAAATTTCTTCAGACCATCGAAAGTCGTCAACCAGATTTTACACTCACAGTCCAACTCAACGAAATCTGCCCCTACGATTTACTGGACCCAGATAAAGACATATATTGTCCTGTGTGTAAGCTTTGGTACTGCCAGTCCATTGCCCTAAAACACTATCGAATTGTCGGATATGATACGATCAATCTCACAAATTCAGGCCGCCCAAGTTCGATAAATGGCCATGTAGCAGCTAAGTTATCAACCTGTACCTGATCATATTTTCAATTTCATCATAACCAGAAAGCACTAGCTCCAGGTAGTGTATGAGGCAAGTTCCCTCAATGTCCCGTGTCAATATATATATACATATATTGCTATTCAATTTCATCCTTACTCAGCATTTCAAGTAGAACCAATCTCCTCACCAGTCAACATCTACATATGTTTCATACAGCGCATCTTAAAATATAGTTGAGTAGCGTGTTTTGTACATCTGGGTATGAGATAAGATAGCACAATAGTTATATATCACCGATATGCCCAACCCTCAAGAACTGAGAACTCTACATAAGCGCTTCTACTTCTGCTAAACGATTCTTGCGGAACCAATATCTAACCAACACACTTTTTCGAAATACCTGAATCGAATTACTCGTTGGCCTTGAACAACCCTAGCCAACTCCGAATCTCGTTAGCACCCAGACCTTTCCTCCATTCTGCCGACTTTGCGAACCCGCTGTATCTTTTCAATGGTACATTAAGTCAGTTTCAGTCATTCAAACTCTCAGAAACACAAACGATTCACTCTAGGCTCTGTATTTTGAGATATTGCCGAAAGTTGTTAGAGTGAATGGAGGCTCTTGAACCGGGGTCGACGCTAAAGCTAGTATCGAGAGTATGTTTATTAAGCATATCTAAAGAACAGGATTTATCCGAGTGCCTTTAATAAGACATGCTGGTATTTGTCTTCAAATAAACTCTGATGTTTTCGACACAGCAGAAGGATAGTGAGTGCTTGGTCATTTTGTAGTGTTCGATCCTTAAACACGATAGTGGTGAGAAGTCGATCCCTGAGATCTAATATCTCGTTTAACTACATTTATAATGCCGTTAAAGTTAATTAAATCGTATCAGATACCCTCCTTGACCAAAAGTGTGAGGAGTCAGACGTCCAAGGACTTCTATCGTACCTTCCGTACCTTCCACTATAGCTCAGTAGTATTTAGACAGGACTTCTCTGAAGGAAGAATATCAGGCACTTTCTACCATTCCAAGTTGTAAATACGTGATGCTTGATAAAAAGTACGCGATTTCGATTGCTAGAGCTTTTGATTAATTCTTCAACTTCAACGTCCTGCATGACCCAATAGTCTTAGCGCTTGATTTCCACCAGAGATCATTGATTATAAAGCAAATTTTATACTCAGATGCACTTTTGAGTAGCTTTAAGAAGGTCATGCCAAACACCTCCCTAACAGAGCTAGATATATACAAGTGTTCATCGCAGCTTTTTCCATTATCACGTCAGCCGGGTAATTCTTGATATCTTGATTTCATGCTGGCTATAAGTGACACAGGAATATAGGTATGTTTCCATTGTAATATGTCTCGAGCTGCTCTCGCTAGTCAGAGACAGTGTTAATCTCTGAGAGCTTGAAATGTCAGACTCTGAAGTGGAAAAGACTGATTCATCAAATATCCTAGCTCAGCTTCGCATCCGCGCAATGAGAAGGGAAGTTCAATGGGTTGGAAACCGGGCAAGAGCATGAAGAGTATTTAAAATTGCTTCACTAGATAAGTTGGATTGTGAAGACAATTGCAAATGAAACTTCAAAGCACGTATATAACCCTAATTGATTTAATAAGTATTATCTGATTTCATGACTATTGACTAGCAAATAAGATACTTGACTTGCACGTCTGCTGATGAGACCATTTGAGATGTACTGTCAGCGTGAAATTCATTTCCGTGCTTACTTCTGCTTATTTAATACAAGAAACCATCGTCCTACACAGACTTTAAGATCGACAAAGCTCTAGGTAGTCCTAATGCAATCAGAGGCAGGGCAATTATGCGAAAAGTCATAGCCTTCGGCCGAGTAGTCAGACAATTTCTTGGGCATTAATTTCTTATCATTTGATATACATCAGAAAACATGAATCTGATTATCCGACTCGTCGTCGTTATGCCTGTGCCACACTTGGCTAACAGAAATGGGGCTGCGGTGTTCATTTTTACTTGTATCAAGCCTGTCTAAACTTACGCACGTAAGATTTCATCCGCAGCGTAACGAGCGCCATCCACGCCAGACTTTGTATTCTAAGATAGGTAATTGGGAAAGCATCACGCATGTTATAAATACATAAGCTCCGCTAACTACTGCTTTTTAGAATCAGATCACTTCACCACTTTGCACAACAGAGAAAACCGACTTTTTGAACATTTCTTTTAGAATAAGGCATTTATTATCCAGCATAATGAGCACTACTTCAAACAAAACACTTGCTATCTTTGGAATTGGAGGCTGCTGTAAGACAGTCCTCTACCAAGCTCTGGCAGCTGGCTATACCGTTAATGTATTTGCCCGAACCCCGTCTAAGCTCTCCGACATTTCAGCACAATACCCCAAGTCTTTAAACGTTATAAAAGGGGAAATCTCCTCCATTCCGGCTATCAAACAAGCTCTCGTCTCAGATGGGCGTGTTGTCGATATGGTTCTATCTGGGATCGGTATGGCAATGAAAATGAAAGGTCTAGGATTTACATCTGAGCAACCTACTATCTGCGAGGACACCGCACGAAACATCCTGACTGCTCTGGATGAGCTGGACAAGGACAATTCGGTGGAAATGATGCCAAGAGGGCCAAGATTGGTTCTAATAAGTACCACCGGAATCTCGAATAAAGGTCGAGACATCCCCATCGCGGTGATGCCCCTATATCACTGGATGCTAAAAATACCCCATAAAGACAAGCTGCAGATGGAAAAGCTTGTTATTGAAAGTCAGAGGAAATGGGTGATTATCAGACCTAGTTGGCTACTTGATGGGAAACCGAAGGGTGTAGATTTTGTCCGGGTTGGGTTTGAATGCCCAGCTAAAGAGCAGATCAATAAGGAGGCGGTTGGGTACGCAATTGATAGGGAAGATGTGGGATCTTGGATTTTCAAGGAGTGCTTCGAAGCAAGCGGAGAGCATTGGGATGGGAAGATAGTTACGCTGACTTACTGAGAGTTTGATTCTACAAAGTGTTTCTTGTATGGTCGTTGCAAGCAGAGTGGGAGTTTTTGAACTTGTTTGACTTGTAGAGTATGAGATGCTTTGCTGTATTTTGGTCTTTTATTTAGAATGCTTTCAAGTCACATTGTGCATATGAGACTCCAAAAAAGGCAAGCAACTGTAATATTGATATTACCATTAATATTGGCGAAGTTGACATGAATAGGGGTAGATGGATTAGCGCCTTTTTAGCGAGAATCCACAATCCTGGGGCTGGCTCGAGGCTGGGTTGGTGTAATATAAGCGTTTCCCAGAGCCCCGCTCGAGTGTACGACATGAACAAAATCTACCATCAGAGACGTAATGCATGTCCTCAAGCCAGTTTGCGAGATGATGTACAGATACTGTATTTGATACTCTACTCCTTTGCCTCCCTCCATCATCCCTATGGCATCTCCTGCAAGCTATATTGTCCCACCCAGGACTTCAGATGAAACGCCGAGCGCCGATTCGAGCTCCACATCAAACCGGCGACTCACTCCCCAGTACGATTCTGACGACTCGGATTTCGGTGCAGGTGAGCCAGGTGAGAGCTTTAAGCTTCAGCAGCGCGAAACACATTTGGAGGATGCAATATATAGTGAGGATGAGGAAAATAGACGAGATGATGATGATTATGGGGCCTGGCATGAACGCAGAGCCAGTATATCAACAACGCGTTCATACCAGCTGTACACGCCTGACGAAGAGCGGGCAGTGATTAAGAAATTCGATAGGAAGCTGGTGTTTTTCGTGGCACTATTGTACATGTTGAGCTTCTTGGATAGGTCCAGTACGTCCTCGCTCCGAATATTAGCACCAAGCTAACCAATACAGACATCGGGAATGCCAAAATTGCAGGCCTTGACCTCGATCTCGACCTTGATACCGAGAAATACGAATGGGTGCTACTGGCATTTTACTTTGCCTATATCGGGTTCGAGTGGATGAGTGTGCTCTGGAAGGTAATTCCGGCACATATATACGTCACTGCAATCGTACTCTCTTGGGGAATAGTTGCCTCCCTTCAGTCTGTTGCCACATCTTTTGCTGGCCTTCTGGTACTTCGAATTCTCCTAGGTATTGGTGAAGCAGGATTTACGGGAATTCCATTCTACCTCTCGTTCTTCTTCAAGCGTGAAGAATTGGCGCTTCGAACCGGATACTTTATATCAGCAGCCCCTCTGGCTACAGCATTCGCCAGTAGTCTTGCGTGGGCAATCATCAAAGTAGCTAGATATTGTCCCATAGCATCTTGGCGTTTACTTTTCCTGCTGGAAGGCTTCCCCTCTGTTCTTGTAGCGGTTGTAGCATGGCGTATTATACCAGACTCGCCATCCACTGCGACTTACCTCACCCGCCGCGAAAAGAAAGTTGCACGCCTTCGACTGAGGAAAGAGAGCCATACAACTCCGCCGTCCAAGGGGCTGAACTTTCGGGAGATGATAGAAACTATTATCGATCCTAAGAGCTGGCTTACGGCTTTCATGTTGTTTTGTGCTAATATGGCATTTTCCTCCTTGCCTGCCTTCCTGCCCAACATAATTCACGAAATGAAACACAGCGTTGTAGTGTCGCAAGCTCTGGCTGCTCCTCCGTATTTGCTATCATTCTTCGCCGTAATTTTGACTGCTTACCTCTCGGACCGCTGGCAAAACCGCTCTTACTTTGTGATCTTCCATGGCCTTCTTTCCGCACTTGGATATGGCTTTATAGCTCTGGCCGGGGTGCGGGGATGGAGTACATGGTTTCGATACGCTGGCATCTACCCAGCCGCCATTGGATTCTTCTGCGTTGTAACGATTGTTATTACATGGACAATCAACAATCAAGATTCCGAGAGCAAGCAAGGGACAGGATTTGCTATGTTGCAACTTATTGGTCAATGTGGTCCATTGTTGGGAGTCACATTGTACCCTGAAAGCGATGCACCACTTTATACGAGTGGTATGTGTGCATGTGCTGCGAGCATGACAATTGTTGCTGTTTTGGCTGCAATTTTAAGAATATATTTGGGAAGATTGAACCGGGCAGTGGATGGAGATGGATATGGAAAGATAGGGAAAGGTCATAGCCATGTAAAGAATGAACCGTCATTCAAGTTTATGCTATAATATATGATACAATGAAGAATATTCTAATTGTTTTGATATGTTTGTTGTTATACACATTATTTTCAGTAAGCCCCGTGGATCTTTTTATTGCAGTTGTGGGGATGATGCATCATATTTTGCAACATATTCGGTATTTAGTCTTATATTGGAAGTGTGATGCAATATTTCTCTGGCCTTTTGAAATCCGTTACTAATGGTAGCATCTCCTCAATAAAGAGCTTTTCTTCCACCTCCACCTGTTTCAAAGCCTCAATCGTTTGATTTACAATTTGAAAAGCGTTATCACCTTCCCTAATGACTCTTTGTCGATCTAGCATATATTAGAATGTTATTGGCGAGCAAGTAGGAATACGTGCGAATAAGGTGAGTACCTTCGTTGCACAGTACCGTTGGGACTCTATCCAATCAGTATAAGCCAGAGGTTGATTTATGAAGTCAGGATTTTTGTCTGCTTTCATGAGCTGTACCTCCTTTATAAACGCATAACGATTCATATTCTTATCTGAAGCCTCCGTCCTGTGTGTAGCGTCCCTATGCAGCCTGTTTATCTTCTGGCGTCTCAGCGATAAAGTATGTTGAAGCAAAATAACGCCAACTAAGTGCTTTATATAAATCATCCTTCAAGTATATAGGGTGAGTTTTGCCAGATACAATACAATACACACTTATAGTGTCCGCGTAAAGCTTCCAGAAAAAGAGTCAGTTGTAGGACCAGAATTTCTAACAGAGTCTTAATTGCCCTTTCAGCCATCCCAAGTTCCCAGTACCAATCTGCTACTTAGCAGATCGTAGATAAAGGGTACTAAGATCATCTCTTACGTCAGGTTCAGTTCGGCATGGCTTCATGTTCAGGAGCTCTATTGTGGTCAACATAGCTCTCTCAACAATATCCAAGACTTGGTCAAACAGCCCGAGGATCTATAGGGCTTCTGCTTGATCACATGTCGAGGCCATAAATCTCCAGAACTTGTAGTCTTATTCGAACTTGGTTGTAGTGGTCCACGAGCCTAAGTAGCTAAGTGTAATTTCCAAAATAATCTCAGAACGACAACTTTTGTCTTTGGGCCTATCACCAAGCTGATCCGGACTATACTGGCCGCTACACGGTGCCAGCTCTTTGGGACCGCAAGCAGGAGACCATTGGGAACAACGAGTCTTCGGAGATTATCCGCATACTTTTCACGGCAATCGAGCATTTATCGACCCCTCTCTGAGTGAGACCGCGAAGCCACTTCTTCCTAAAGATGAGTTGGCGGATATCGGAGACATGAAAGAGTGGGTGTACAGCACGATTAATACTGCGGTTTATAAGTGCGGCTTCGCCTCTTCGCAGGAAGCTTGTACCGCCAACGTGTACCCCCTATTTCAATCGCTAGACCGTCTAGAGGCTCATCTTACCGAACATAAAACCTCGTTTTTGTTTGGCGAACATATCACGGAGGCGGATATCAGATTTTACCCCACAATTGCTCGCTTTGATGTAGGGTATTGCACGTTGTTCAAATGCAATTTGAAGTCTATTCGGCACGATTACCCGCGTTTGCATAAGTGGCTGAGGATTCTTTACTGGGAGAAGAGTCAAGACACTAATGGGGCTGCTTTCGGAAGTACTACGCACTTCACCCTTATTAAAGCAGGATACACCTACCCGGGATGGTCTCTGAAGCAGTCAATTGTACCGGCGGGCCATCTTGTAAACATCATGTCATTGGATTAAATTTGAACAGCGTCAACCTTAGTATGTTAGTTAGGCAGGTTCTTAACGGGATATGTGACAGTTTTCAGGCGGTCCATATTCAAACAGGCTAGAAATTCGACGGTATTCTTTGCATACATTCTTGATCCACAGTAAATACAGGATACCTAGGTAACTGGTGTACATTGATTCAGTTACATAAGTGAACTCACTTATTATAATCTAGACTTTTTGAAGGGTTGATATGAAGGATAAGCTAGTAAAAGGCTAGTTTATCGAAAAGAACCTTGTAACTAAGCAGATCTTCGGACTACGTTGGATATCGGATTAGAATTAAAAGCAATACTAGGATAGTTACAAGAAGCTGGAAGTGCTACTAGAAAGTGGCACTTGGCTAGAATAGAGGATATGAAAAAGAGGCTCATTGTTCACTTAGCATATGTTACAAAAGACAACTGAGTGTAGAGAGAACGAGAGTTCAAAGTTCAAGCAAGCTGTAGTTAAAATAAGCGAGTGTTAAATTTTATAGCAGTAACAGCAGTAACAGCAGTGACAATGAGGTAAACACGGCAAACGAAATCGATTCAGCCAGCTCTTCATTTGAAGAGGTACAAAAATAGTCCCAAACAGTTCATTTAAGGGAGCGTGAGTTCAATTCCAATGAACGGACAATGTAAAGAAATAAGACGCAAGGCCTGTTATTGTGCGATTCCACCCAAATCAACCTAACAATGAAATAAAAAGGAAAGCCTATTGTTAGTAGCACACTTCCATCCCAACTGTGTGATCCGTGTTTTGTCCGCATAAGAGTCTTATTAGACTCTTCCTAGAATCCCTTATTTATTGTCAGTAAAGCTCTTCGGAATTTTTTTAAATTTTCAAACGGAATACACACTCTCCAGAATAAAGTTCAAACTACATCGTCGATGATACTCTGCGTTAGTTCTCTCATGGCCCAGGTTCTTGAGGCATCATATCACTTATATCCCAAAGAGCATCGGTGTTATCTGTTAAAGTCGGATCCAACGTATAACCGCCACTGTACCTCTGGTCGGGGCCAAAAGTATATTGCAGTCGTCTGTTAGAATCTGGGTACATCGGGTGGCCGAATGTATTATCACTTGACGAGCTTGTAATACTATAAATCTCTGATTGACTTGGCGAGTAGAAGCCCGGATGGCTTTGGCCAGATAGTTGCATCGTAGTAGGCTGTTGTGGCATCATTGTCCCGGTTTCATGTGATGCATCGTCTGTTGGCATTGCTATTTGGGGGGGAATGAACGTTGCCGGATGTTGAATGTTTGAACTTGGTCCGGGAGGATACGATTCTGCCATAGAAGTGTCTTCAGCGAGCTGCGATTTGCCATCCATCTTTATTTGTAGCCTTCGTGCTATTCGAAGACTTGTCTCGAGAATATTAGCGTGCCAGCGGATGTATAAATCAATACTCTGAGGATCTTGAGGTGGATACCCATGCCTCCCGACTGCTACTTTTAGATACTTCTCGTATATCATGCGAATCTTTGTTATGGTAAGCTCTGCTGGCGGGTAAAAGTCGTAGACTGTACCCAATTAGAAAATTAAGAATATTAGGTAGTTGGAAACTTACAAGGATGATCAGGAATATTTCCCTGCAAGTTGAGTACTCCCCATGCAATATACCACTGTCCAAGCTCTACAGTAGGGTTTGCACTCCTAGCGCGGCCGTTCTGCCACCGTTCGGTATTCTTTGCGACCCATTTTTCAAGTTCAGGGTCCAGTGGAGCCCCTCTCCTTATCAAGTCTTGGAAAGTTTTTAGCTCATCTTTGAGCCTTCGCCACACGGTGTCGTCCAATTCTTTATAAAGGACTGATTTGCCTCCTTCAGGGTGCATAATCTCTTGGTGTGAAAGGCGCATCGCCTTCTTTTCGAACTTTTGATCGCATTCAGGGCAACAGATATCACAATCAACTGTGCTAGTGTGTGTTCTAAACAACTCTTCATTTTCAAAGACCTCTTGGCAAAGCTCACACTTGAAGGCATATGTTTTCTTCCTATGATGGCTGGACAAATGTTCTCTATAAGAATTTATTAGTAAGAAGCAATTGCATTTTAGGTTGACCAAGGTATGTAGAATTCGTGGTGTGCCCACTGTGTTAGTCGATTTCGAAAGGTAGCATGTTCACTGAAGGTTGCTCACACAATTAAATAATATGCTATCTCATTGTCCCCGTGAGTTTCGAAGAATGACCAGAAGCCTAGAGTCTTGGGCACTTATCGAATAGTAGGTTTGCAGACACAATAATCACCAATGCCTACGTCCCTTGGTGACATGATTGCGAAATGATTATGAATGACTGGATTGGAAAGGAATAATCAAAACTCACTTGAGGTGCTGAAAGGTAAGCCATCCACCTCCAGCGCAGACTCGAAAACGATTTCCTGTATGGTGATTGCAGCAAAAGGTCTCTGGTAGAGCAGCGTTGTGAAAACACCTCAGACCATGCGGCTCACCATCTGCTGGGGCGCCTAGTATGGACTTCCCCTTCTGTTGTTTTGTTGATTGACCAGGGCTGCCGTCTTCAGCAAAATCTTTGCCATATGAACTATCCGATAAGCCAAATGCTTTGCCACTATTAGATCCCGAAGACTTCTGTGCATTTTTAGCCCGTTCTGGATTATTTGTCGACGAAGTTGTTGAACCAGAATCCGAGGTCGGTGCCAATGTGAACACTCCAAGATGATAAATTGGCTTAGCCTCCTCGATGTTGCAAACATTAAACATCGTTAATAGATCACTATGATCCAAATCTTGTTTGACAGGAGCTCTGGGTGCGTATTCCAACTTTCCTTCCAACTCCTCGAAGAGCAATCTGGCAGCTTCGGGATCGTCTCTAAGCTCGTCATTGATCACCCTTTCAACAGGGTCTAAATAATTATCAGATTTTGCTGAATGACCTTCTGTTGCAGTATCTGATACCATGGAAGATGTTTGCGATTGGGAAGAGTTCTCGTGGTCTTTTGAAAGGTCATCATGGGCGATTGTGAAAGATGATCGATCGGGGTTGGACCCCTTACTATCCGAAGACGGCGACGGAGCTGATGGACCGGAGGCAATATCAGACTGAAAACTACCTGGTTTCTGACAAGCAATACCAGTGCCTATTAGACTTAACATCGAACTGGAAATTTTAGCATACTTCTCCTGTTCCGCATTGTATTTCGACGTTTCCGCTTCCCCTGCCACCCTCGAGTCCTTATTGTTTTTAGAGCGTGCTCGATATGCCAATGACAAATTCGTGGAGGAAGAAATTTCTTGAGAGGTATGGCGAGGCCAATCATCTTCTTGATTACGGGATATATTGGACGGAGAGCTGGGTTGTGAGTTCGAAAACGAGTCGGATCGCGAATCAGATCGCGAGTCGGATCGTGAGTCGTCCGCTACTTAGAGTCAACAACTGCCTGATGTCTCATTCAAAAAAGGACTTACTTGGAACACTAGAACCATCAGTCAATGACGGACAGCTTCCCCGATCTGCTTCTCCTCCCGCCCTGTGAGGTTTCCTTCTGATATCAATTAGCACTCCATGATAATGGAGGATTGAACTACCTACAGCCCAGGAAGATCTCTAATGTCAAGTGAAGCCTTGATTTTCTGGCCCAAAGGCGTGCCTACACATGGTCGATGGTCGTCCATTGAGGAAGTGGTTTCATGATCTGATTGAGTTCGTCTGAGCATTTTGCTTTTGAAGTTTTTTGGAAATTCTAGAGCTTTCCGCTTGAATCTCTTTCTCCCTGTCAATTCCTCCACGCTCCGGTGATAAGCAGGGAGTTCCTTGATTGAAGATATAAAAGAGGCCGGAAAAGGATACATTATATAGTTGAACAGTGCTGAACTGCGTTGTCGAGATATCTAGCGAGCCTTCTGATATCGTGGTCTAAAAGTAGGCTCACAACACGCGGCTCTGCCTCGTGGTGGTATTTTCCCGCGAATGCCAACGTAGCGTGTCAAAACAGTTCAGAGAATCAAGACTTTAACATATTGAGCGATTTAAAAGAAAGCACCATGCTGCCAATGGACATTGCTGTGATAATCGACAGGCTGATATATTTATATACGACGATTGAGACGATATTTAAAAACCCCCTGTAAGGTTTAAATCATCTGAAGTCATGTATTACCCCCACAGCCTCACACACACACACACACCACGAAGTTGACTGACACGGATTTGCGTGGTGTAGAGCCTCCCACGAAGTTGCGCCTGTGGATTAGGACTTCTCGGATTGGCACCTATCTCCTAGGCCTCATTCCGAAGCAGACTTGTCATCTCTCACACTGCAGTTTCGGAAGAAGGCTGAAGCATGGTTGCTCGCTTTCTAACACATTTTGTTTGAATTTATTCAAATATGCGTGATAGCAGAAGGCTATCTTCCAATGATCATATTACGGGGCATCAGGAGGCTGTGGTCGGCAAGCATACAGTTTGATTCTGGTTGGCACAAACCCAATCTGGTGGTGGTGGTGGTGGCTGACGAATATGCGTGGCACGAGAAAGAGTTGCACGCACACTCATGCTGGAGTGCAGCAACGTAAATATGCAGCAGATTACAGCTCTGCCGTGTTTTGAGCCAGTCAGACTGGATCTCGTTGTGAAATAAGGGGGTGTCTTGTGAGGCCAACACGGCAATGTGAAGTTATTTATGCCAAAAATGCACAGCTGCAGCATATGTCTTATTGAAAAACGCATTCCCAGAACTAGACAATCTCAGTCGCTTTGATTAAATGGGATAGGTTGAACAAAATTTTGTTTTGCATATGTAGTGACGAGCTCAAGAAGTGGAATTTTCTAGTAATCGCAAAAGGGGCTAGGCCTTAAAAGGTCACATCACAACTAGACGTAGAATCGTATATCAACCAGGTGCCACATGTGATGAACCTACACTTCTTTGCATATTTGCTAAACGTGTCAATAGCCTTGCGACAACAGATGGCCCACGAACTCGAGGGAAAGCATAACTTTTGCAGTTCCCTTTCACACCGGGTGGCTACGGCACTGGAGATACAGCAGAAAACGATCCGCAGCGATGAGCGAAAGCTTTACCCAACTAGAGTGTAATGGCATCTGCAAACAAGAACGTAGTGTAACCAATGCATCGCAACGCTTCTATTAAGAGCTGGAACAACCCCACAACCGAATTTTGCAGCGAGAAATGAAGTCTAAGGAGAGATGGATAAAACAAGTCTGGAAAACAGATATCATCAACTGCGCTAGATACTTCAAGCTGTCTTGAGCACTTCTATGGGGTATCCAACGAGAAATGGGACGTTGATTCTGAGGTACTCTCATCTACTCGTACTCCGCGATTGAAGCCCACTTGTACCAAACCGCAACACAAGAATGGCATGGCGATGGGCGAGTGGACTGGCTTCGGGTTCGAACAACAAGCTCCTAGTGGTATGTATATCCGCAGTATGGTCTTGACAATCATACTGGGGAGCAGCAGGAAGAGGATAGGCATCTTGGGTCGCAACACCGTTGACTTGTTCTAGGATTCGAGGCATTGCATGCCAGTCATTTTTTGGCAATTATTTACCGGCTGTAAAGATTAGACTCGGCGCTTAAATAGGGAAAATGAATTATTGAAGAAAGGAATGCACTTGCCTTGAGCGCTCACTTTTGGGTTGACGTCAAAATAGTCTGTTTGTTCTTGCTCGTCGAGCTCGTCTCGTCTCCAATATGCAAGGGGCCGTTATGACCCGCCGCACGGCCCCATCCTACCTACATACTACAGTTCTACAGTACTACTGCTGAGTAAGGCCAATAGTGTAATTGCCACCACAGCACGGTCTTAGAGACAGTTGTAGTACAGTAGCAAGAGTAGAGTAGAGAGAGATACATTGGGTGTGTTGTGTTATCTTGTCGCTTCGCATATGTCGGTCACGGTCTAGAAATCACGCACGTGTGGTAATTCCTCATCCCTGTGCAACAAAACTAAAACTAGTAGCTAACCTTAACGTCAAGTTTGAGTTTAAGTTTCAAGATCCAAGTTTCCCACCGATCTAGAGGTGATATTCTACTAGGGCGGCTCAATCCCACCAACAGTTCCACCAGCAGTTCCACCAACAGTTCTACGTGAAGCCAAATATACGTGAGCCTGTTTGCACGTTCACTGGCTCGGCCCACGCCACGTATTTTGCTTGCCAGTTTATTTTATATTATTTGGCTGGGGAAATGAAATACTCAAGGTTATTTCCTTTACAAAAATAATTTTAACCCACTTCTCCAAATAACCTTATTCGCAACGCAGCAAATAGCTTTGCAGTTTACAAACACAGTCCAATGGGAAACTTGCTTATCACCCTCTTTCTGGGTAACAACAACATCCCGCCCACTTTCTTTGATTCTTGGAATATGGAACCCCAGCGCAGATTCGTGGGGCTGTGTATTTCTATGAATGTTGTCTTTGTTCTTTTGACTGAAGTGGTGGGCCAAGTGTAGCCCACAGAACCAACTTGGATAGATCGTTAACTTCAGCAAACACCAGTGTCGTAATTCCTCGTCGCTCGTCTCTTCGAAATTCTTGAAACCAGGAATTTCTATTTCTATAAATCTTGGGAACTACCACGATGATGTTGTTCACAATTCTAGAAACACGCCATTCATTGCTTGAGAAATAATTTCTACTTCTTTATAGCCCTGCTGTGCAAGTACCACGCTCAAAACTATCTTCCCAAACATGGGTTCCAAGTTTGCAAACGCATCTAAGGATGATCGATTAGGTCTTGCACCACATACGGATGCTAAGAACCCGATCGTCATCGTCAAGCCAGTCAAAACCCCACCTCCTGTAAGCCTTAAGCCTTTCAATATCATGGTTATATGCTAGTAGCTAATTATTTTTAAGGATACTGCAACTCCAACACCGCACCGTTATGCCAAATGTAGTTTCCTCTAACTGCACATATTGTTAGTAGCTTCAAGGCATGTCCTGCTGTATATATATATGTTCCTGAAATTCTCGTGCTAATTGATAGGAAAGCTACCACTTGCCTGTGTTAATGTCTTCCGTAACGGAAAGACGTTATATTTTGTTGTCGTGGAGATGGGGGAAAATGAGGCGAAGCGTATAGTCCACGCTGATGCATCCTATTTCTGATTTTAGAGGTTGCTAGTGGATATTCTGGTTCTTGATACAAGCGATATAAGACTACCACCAGTACGATAACACAATAACACAATGATCTTTCTAATTATTGCTATTAAGCTTCGGTCATTTGTTTCGGCGTCATCCTCACTTCAGTTTTAATGATATACCAAGTGGACTTTTGAAGTTTCATTTGATGCACCTCCGCATTCCATTTTCCGTCATGTTACATAAAAACTCCCTTTATGATCCTCTTTGAGAGTTATGTAGCTTGCTTCCTAGCGCTTTGATGAAGTTCGCCCAAAACAGTACTCAGACTTACCCATACTGCGTGTTAATATACCCACACACTTAAACTCGAAGCCGTCCAATGCAGCCCTTGCTCTCTTTTCCCTTTCCTTTACCGAAAGCCTTGCGGGGCGTAGATAAGGGTGCCTCGCGTGTCTGAATGCAAGTTAAAATGCTGTAACTCGCTCTCTCAATTAAAATAGTGCTTTCAGTTGGACAGTTGACTGTCGGCTGATTAGTTGTGCAGGCATGCATATGGGTAGACTCATATTCGACATTATGCGATACATAAATCGCAATTGTCTCCCTCGTGTACTTAGGTTGAGGAATTGGAGCCTTATTCCTACAATCTCAATTATCTTTTGTGCGTTATCTATAAATGACCATTCTGGCAACAGATATTGATTTTGCTGAAAAGGGCTATAATGCCAATTCGCAACAATGTTCAACCGATGTTGGATTAGCTCTAAGCCTCGCAGGAAGAAAAAGTTATCAGAATGTGAATGGCCAAAACGACACACTTTCCACCCCAAGTCTTTATGGCAGCAACACAGGAATAGAACATAACTCGCCCGAATCATCTCATTGTCAGTTAGATCGTCAATGTTGTTGTGTATTATAAAATAATAATGTGCTGATATTCTCATGCAGCAGTTCAATACCAATCGTTTGGAACCGCTACAAACATATCTGACGGCGCAAAAAACGAGATAATGGCTAAAACTTCAATGAAAACAGAGTATTCAGTGGATGCAACGAGAAAAGAGAAAACGAATTTGTCTCAGGTCGAATATCCCAAAACAACGTCACGTGACTGTGAGTTACCTATTTGAAGAATTGCGGTATCCTAACCCGCCATTTCAAGCATTAAGGCGTATTGATCTCTCCTAGTCGTAACGTACCCGCTGGGGTTTCCTCGCCTGGCAGCGTTCCAAAACAGTTCCTCAGACCTGGCAATTTTCCGACGCTTTGGAGTGGCACACTGCAGGCTTCTCACGCACCTACAATGCGAGATCACGAATATCATCAAAGAACTAGAAGCCTTGGATATTTCGGATTCCAAGGAGAATAGCGGAATGTTATATCGACTGCGACGAAATGAATGGCACCAAGGTTGGGACACGGCGCAGAAAGACTTGTTAGAAAAGCTGCAAGGCAAACTCGTGGTATATGGTAAGTTAAAAAGGATGTCAAAATATCTTTGATGAGACTTAGGCTACGTTAAAATGGAATTCGACGACTAAAGTAAGAGTAGATGATCTTCTTCTTAAAGACAGAAACCTACGGTGTCTTGAATCACCCAAAACTCGACATTACAAGAGTCTATTTAATTGGATTTTGGGCCATAAGCCACTGGATGGTGGGCAGTACGACTTTCTTTTTGATCGTGGCGACTTTGTCTCCACTATTAAAAGCAATCATGACAGCCGGTTTGATGATATGATTGAATGGGTATTAGCTTGCAGGCCAGGCTCAAAGCTTTTCCAGGTACTGGCCCTCCGTCCTCCATATCTCGAAAGACTTTACTAATCCGATATCAAAAACAGAAGATTGTAGGAGAAAGTACAAAAGCTCGCCGCACTCTTGGTAGCGAGGTCTACACTTTCTCCCGAGTTAAAGTTGCCATCTTAGCTAAAGTGCTAGCATTAACTGTTGCTTTCATGATACTAATAATCCCTATTCTGTTGCTTTATTTGGCTGAGATGAGTGATGGGGCTAGAGCTGGCCTGATCTTAGTTTTTGTGCCCGCATTTGCGATTTTGATGTCTCTTTTTCTTAAGGCGCGGGTGGAAGCGGTATTTATAGGAACTTGTACGTGAGTAGCTCATCGATAACATTGGAGAAATTAATAACGTGTTTACTAATTTGGAAATCAGATACTGTGCAGTTCTTGTAACATTTCTAGGAAATGTTGGCGTGAGAGACGGTGTTTGTAATGGCTGCACAGTATAGGGACTCTAACTTGTTAATGGCTTTGCACATCACAATATTCTTCTTAATCCGAAGTAATTTCATGTGTCAGAAGCAGTCTTACTTGGAAATACTTTTGAATGTAGAGGATTCAGCAATTTCCACTATTGGAATCGTTTCTCAGATTCTTAACAATGGTCTCCTTAAAATTCCAAATTTTAACTACAGGTACCACCACCACCCTTTTCTAACAGACTAAATAGCATCTAGTAAAGCACTGTTGTAATCCATTGTAAATGTAGGTTCTTAACCTCGATTTTATTTCTAGTTATATACATTAAAGATAAACAACAAAATAAAGTCGTTGCATTATGTGTGCGATAAAACTTGTTTCTAAAATGCAAGATCCAAATGTCTCGGATAGTTACCGTTGGGATTACTGCCTCCAGACATGGTGCATCTCAGCACGGCAAAGCACAATAATCAAAGCCTGAAACTCAGTCAGTATCAAGAATGTATTTCAGTAATCACGGATATAGCTTACAATAGCTGTGTCAACCCTACCGGCAACTCGAGCTTTCCACAAGCTCCTATCCTTGCCAGTAAGATTGGAAACATCATTGGATTCCATCAACCGTATTTCGGCAATAGTGGTATTCTCTAGCGTGACAAGTGTGGTAATAGCGCTACGATCTTGGGGCCGAATATGAAGTGTAATTTCGTTTCCATTGTCTGCTTCGTTTCGGAGGACCATGTCCAGAGCTGAGCGCTCCTTTCCCATAAATGACACATGATTCAAAGTACACATCTCCCGGCCGTCCGGAGTCTGAACCATCCAGTTATTTTTGATATTTAGAACGCCGGGATGCAATAGGTCAAACAAAGGGACGCCAGATGTTTTGCTTTTGACAGTGCGGCGCCATGACCATGACCCAACTCCTCGACTCTCCGCAGTAAAGAGCTCCTGGCCGTCCTCGTCAAGGACAGTGACGTTTTTGAAAACGCGATCATGGCATTGCACAGAAAAGCCGACTTCTTCTTTTGAAACAGAGCAATCAGATATTGCGATAGGAGTCGAAGGCGCTTCCAGTGTCGCGTCCATGATCGGCGGTGAGAACTATAAAGATATTTCAACACAGGTCAGAACTAAGCCATCAAACAAACACACCTTGTGAGTAAGGATTTAATTTATCTAATGTAGGTTGACTGGTAGTACAGAGCTTTGGTGAAAAATACTTAAGCAAGGATGAGTCTAAAGTTCAAGGAAGCCACAGACTACCTCTCGTTAATTGTTATGACGTCATATATATATACGAGAGCTATGACATTCATTTGACTATATTACATTTGCTTATCCATAGTATACCTTAAGGATTTTGTGTGAACAACTTCGCTGAATGGTAGGCTCGTCTGTGGAAAGTTTTTAAAGGAATTTGTGTTGTCGATCTTACGTATTTGAGTTTCCTAATATGGTGACAAAATCTTGCCAAGAAAAGACTAGAGTAAATGTGAATCCCTTTTGTTTTTTTGCTCATGTAATTGGAGGTTTAGAGCGAGCCAAGAGCAGGCATTAGCCGAGCATGAGCAGGGGATGATGGCTGTTGGATATAAGTACATTCCTATTGCTCACAATGGCTGTCTTCTAATTGATAAGCTTGCTTCGACATATACATCCCCAGAGAAGAATGTCCGAAACTCATGTCAAAGTTAGCACGCCTTCCATTTGAATCCTCGGGACTGAGCTTGATACTTCGAAGCGAGCAACATAGTAAACTGTTGGTGACGAGAGGCAATTTAATGTACCCAGAAGTGTCCTTTACAGCAAGATTCCCTTCCTCCTTGTCATGACACTTTATTGTATTCTTAACATCGCAAATAACAATACAATAGCCAAGAACAGATAATCAAGTGCATTTTTCTATAGAAAATTATTGGTTATTTAGGAGACCCACCAAAATCATTGAAACCGATCACCTGATCTAGCTCCATACACAAATTTACTGTATTGTCAAACGTCGCTTTACTTCATGTGCCAAAACAAACAAATAAATAAATCCGTCGTGTAAAGAACCAGGAGAGCAAGCAAGCGATGCAAACTTTCCGTCGTCGACCAAATCTAAAGACCATAGATCTATCCCCACCTAAGTCTCCTGCGAGAAGATCCGTGGTTTTTATCAATGGAATGCTGCTTATTGAGATGCCACGAGTGGGGATACATACTTGCAATCGAGTTGGATCATTGTACAAGTATAATACATGTCTTGATATGGCGGCTCTTTGCTGATTCCTTTGTTAACGCCATTCTTCAATGTAGCACAAATTAAGTTCGGATAGATTTCGAAACAAAGGCATAGTACTTCTTACGGTCTAATCTCTAGCTCGACTCAAGTGAAGTGTACTCCAGACTATGAAGGTGGATACAGAAACTATGGTTGATTACGGCCAACTGTTACAGCTAAGGTGGCTGCTATTGTGTCGTTCTTACATAAAATAAAATAGTAAAACAGTGTGGAATTATGATTTGTCCTTTTACATTAGTTTAGTAATCTATTGTTAATCCAGTTAGATAGGCGAGGACTTAAAACAACCTTCTCTCCGAGCACAAATCATAATCTTAATCTTTAGCTGAGTGGATACACTGTTGTATATCGCTCGCTTTTGTATTATTTCATAAGCTTGTAGGGTTTCGAGAAGATACGATTTGGTAGCGTGTATCATTGAGGCTCTAGATTACCTAGGAAAGAACAGCTAGGAGTTTGAGTTTGAAAATGGCACAGTGAAAGCGTGAGACCCCACTAATCATGTCTTAAATTCCACTCCTTGTCTGTGCTATGCATCTTCGTGAGAACTCTTGACTCTTTCTTTGTTTTCCTAATCTCCGCTGAAGGAAACTAGAGAGTCCACCTAAGATCTTCTCAAGATAACATAGACTGGTGCTAGCAATCGGTAGCTGTGGACGTCTGGTCACCATATTGTCAAGCAATTGCTCCTCCAAAGAACTGATAAGGCAAGAATCACAGTCTTTCGCATTAACAATAACCGAGATTACATTAAAGGGGTCAAATGAATACACTAAAGCGACCTTGGTTCGCAGAGCGATATATATTAAGCGCATTAATAACTTGAGCTAAAAGATCTCTTCAATATAACCTCACGTCTGTAAATGGTCAAAATAGCCCCTGAAAGTAACAGGGAAGGGTAAATATAGATTGTAGAAAGAAATACTGAAGAGATTAAAGGATACGATTGAAATGAAGAAGTAATGAGTGTGGATTTGGAGCTATAATCAACAGAATATAGCATCGAGATGATAACGATGGATATATAGAAACCAAGGAAACCCAATAGCAAACGCCAAACGCCATCGCAAATAACACTCTCAAACAAACAAAACCTTAACTTATGTGTCTTCGTTTACCTTAATCCCTCCAGACCAACTTAATCTAATCTTTCGAGAGAGTCTTCAGTGAAATCAGCGCGCTTCCCCAACGGTTGATCTCCTTGCTTCCAGATCCGTGGGGGCTTGTAGGCCTTGCCTTTTTTAAGATTCGCCTCGTAGGTTTTCAAATCCCATGCGAAAATTTCTGTGACCTTGGTACCCCGGCTCGTGATGGCGAAAATCTCGAAGTATTTCAAGTGACCTTTTGGTATTTCCCCCTTGACAGCTGCTTCGGCCATTTCCGTGGTGGAAAAAAAGATATGCACCGGTTTCTTCCTATTTCTCGTCAACATCGCGAGATCATACGACGCAACTCCATTTGGCAGGCTCCATTTCTCCCCTTCGGGTTCAGCTTTGTAAGCTTCTATTAACCCCTGGAGTGTGACATCGGATCTTATAACATTGAGGTAATGTCGAATCGTTCTACCAGGGAAGGTCTTTTCAAATGCTATCCCAAACTTCTCCACGTTTTTCCAAGCATCCGCGCCCGTATATAAAGTCAATTCATCCGTTGGCTTCAAATTATGAAAGGCTGGGCTGGCTATACGATCCTTCATGTCTTTCCAGAATTTAGACTCTAAAGGCCCTTCGAGTCCGGGCGGTCGGGTCGGGTCTTGGTTTGAGGGATTCGGGGTAGTACTGAATTTAGAAGGTCCGATGCCACGAATCTCAAGGGGTCCAGATCTGACAGATAATCCGTCCTTGGGGTTAGGTATATCTCCAACGAAGTCGATATCAGTTGAAGACAGGACCGTAGGAACCACCCTAGAGCACGACAGAGAAGCGCCGGTGATGAGAAGCGCTCCTACCGTCGTGAAAAGGGATGTAAACTTCATTTTATATTTCGGTCTTTCTGGGTGTCATGCCTCAGGTAGTGTGATCTCAACGATAGTCTTAATCGAGTTTGAGTGAGAAAGAAGGAGATCGAGAGGTATAAAGAAATCAGCTTGTAGAGAGAAGTTTTTGATATCTTGGATAACTTCATATTATTTGCGCTTCTTATATCATAAAAACAAGGCTATCAGGATTTGTGTATGAATAGTAGAGGATTACATTATAGCCTCTAAAAGAGGTGTTTAAAAGGGATCGTGTTGGTAAACTCCTAAAGACCCATCAAGGAGCTACAGGATCAACAGCGGGGAGCAGGTGTCACATTATTGTTTTGCTCTTAATTTGGAGACTGGTGAATTTGAACGAGGATATCAGGGAATAATTTTATCAGTTGGCGCTCTCTTGCAGGAAGGTAGGCACAATAGGGTTATCAGGATTCTTTGATAAATGGCGAGGGATTTCGCTGTAACCTCTGAGGGGGGCGGTAGAATACGGATTGTGTTGGTAAACTCCTAGAGACCCATCGGGGAGCCACAGGATCAGTAGCAAGGAGCAGATGTTACATTGTTGTTTTTTGCTCTGGGGACTCATGGTTTTAAACCCGGGTATCAGGGAATAATATTATCAGTCGACGTTCTCTTGTTAGGCACAAGTTAGTCTTGCTTAATACATTCTGATCATCCTTTCTTGTACTTCGCCATCCTTTGGTGTCTTCCGTTCTTTCATTTTTTTTTTAAAGAAAACCAAAAAAGAAACCAAAGGAATGAAGGAACATGTATATTGTTTTGAGTACTTCGGGGAATTACATTGGCATTGTACTTACAACATCTAGCCCGAAACATCTTCATAGCCTCATCCTACAAGAGCCATCCCATTATACAATGAAAATCCCCAAGTTAGGCTAGTCCGGGCTCCAGAAATTTGTATATAACTAACCAAGTTGTGTAACACTGAGCAGCGAAGGCTTTATTAGAGAAGGCATTCCACACCTGCGCTTCACTTTACATATTTAGATTTAATCTTTCCTTGGTGCAGAACCCATATGAGAGGCTATTATCAGACACCAGGCTGAAGATAAACGCCATAGGGTCGCCTGTTTGGCCAGAATCACCGGTGTATGGGTAGTCCGCTCAGCTGCCAGCAGAAACACCAACACCAACACCAGCCCCATCCTTATTGATTTTCCAGCAAACATCCAAATCCTGCCTTCAAATTTCCATTTTCTGTATACCACAACAATACGAAGGCCTCCTCTTCCTTTACCGCCGCCAACGCCAACGCCAACGCTATCGCTATCGCTATCGCAAACTCTCAAACCATCAGTTCTTGTGTTAATCCAAGTACTTTAAACAAGATGCACCTTTTACAAACACTGAAATATAGGCAAACACGCAAGGTCGTGGCCACTCGTCCAAATAATAGCTTCGGCTGTTTTCTTGCACTTCCTTATGAACTTAGAAGACGAATTTGGATGGAGTATCTCCAGGAGTCAACACCGTTGGTCTACAGATTCTGTATCCGATACAATCTACGCTCACGGGTCAGGTATACACAAGGACGGGTTTACGATATATATCACTACGCTCCAGAGCCCGACGATACAGTTATTCTTGACACGCCAACATATGGCTATCATGGAGGCATAGAATGGCAGAATCTCGTCCGCTCTACTTTAGCCAGCCGCGCTACACTTGCAACATGTCAAGAGTCACGCCAAATCGCGCTGAAGTTCCTCCCTCACTCTCTCCCGTTCCGGGAGCTTCCGGTCGGCTGGACAAACGACGGATACAAGTTGGACGAACCTGCCGACGGCTCGAACTATCCCGAGTATATTCTCCGTTTCCATGGAGCTCGGGATATTATTGTGTTTCAAGATGCTACGTGGGCAGACCAAGAAGCTGTTGTCAAAATCTCAGAACTCCAAGGTCGCGTACCAGATGCGTTCTTGTGGATGGAGCACGTGGGTATATCGATGCGATCCTTCGCCTGCGGTCATCGCTTGGACCCTGGCGGGGAATATGGCAGCTATGGTGTGACGGAGAATGAATGTGCTTGTTCCATGAATGTCTGCCGAGACGCTTGCCAGTATGAACCCCTACCTCGCTTTCTCTCGTGCTTTCCTTCGCTGAAGGCTTTCTATATTGCCCGGGTATCCAGCGATTTTGACGATGGAGGCGATGAGTTGACTGGCACGTCCACATCCCTTGAGAGTGCCGACTGCCACTGTGAAACTATCAAGGATAGTGGGAAAGGCAGCGAGCCAGAGCATACGTGGTCGATCATTAAGTCATCTGATATCGACAGGTGGTGTGTGGTTTGGGACGAGAGAACGGGATGCATCCCGGTGCACTCTCGCGTTGGACTAGTTAGGCAGTACTGGCGTTCCAATTTCCCGTACTACAAGGAGATGGAGCACCTGGATATAAGATTTATAAGGCGACTGGATCCTGGTGGCATTCGTGAGATTGAAAAAGAGGATATTGTAATAGAAGATGGCGCTGCAGCAAGGGCACGAAAGGTGCTAAGACTTGTGCTGACCAGTCTCGCGAAAGTTAGAAGGCGTTTGTCTAATGTTCAGCATTGATGGGCCAGCCACAGCAACATTATGGAGAGTTGGCAGTTACCGAGTCCGAATTCCTCTATGGGCTCGGAGCTCATCTTAGAGCCCTCCCGCGGCGGGCGTTAAATTACGACTCGTGTTATCGAGAGTCACGAATATGAATCTTAGTATGGTGCAAAGTGTCTAACTCTTCACTTTAGAACAGAGGCCTAACTATATACTATATGATTATACGTTATTAGAAGGGTAGTCACTTCTGAGACTTGTTGATTTTTGAATGAATACCATGCTCGTAATCTCGCCCCCTGAACGTAGAGATGAATCTAAAGGCTCGAGATATCGTTAGTTAGGGTATGTAGGTTTATCTAAGGTTTTTATATATACCTTTCCTGTGTCGTTCCTAAGATTTCATCCATCCAGGGATTTACCGATCGCCTTTGACCCGAGAAGAATTAGACATTGACTACAGTTTGGCCAATTTCCTATCACTCACGTTCCGTCTGTATCTGCCAGTGGCATATTGAGTTGCTCAATCCATATTGTCAACCAGACGTCACCGAGACAGTATTTCGTTACTGGAAGTACCTTATGTGAGCAGGCCATAATATTTTCTCTGCTGCAAAATTAGGAAAAGCCTGTGCATCTGGAAAGAAACACCAAATAATCCATATTTCTTTGTTTGCTCTGCTATACTATATTTCATCATAGGCAAATACGATAATAGTAGCGAACGCCGAAATCAGATTTGCGGACTCTTCTTTAGGAAAGATGCTAGACAGAATCACTTTTAGATATTGGTCGGGGTTCTAAAATTTTGCTCAGACAGTTGCCAGTGATCTCGATCTGGATATTCTGTATGAAGTACCAGAGCGTGGGCATTCCAAGAATTGCTATTCTTTAGAAGAGGGATATATTTGAGAGCCAGTGCGTTCACCGGCAATGTTCAAATGCCTCCTGGGTTAATGACCAATTGCTAGAAGATAGACTCAAATTTGTCCAAGACGTGGTGACCAAGCAAAGCATGATATTACCTATGTTTCCGGGCTAATTGGACTAGCTTCTCTTCTACAGAAATACAAGTTTCGGCGTCTTACATATAATGAAGACACTCTGTGTGTAGTCACAGGAATTATGGGAGCTTATGCCACTCGTTCTAAGATGGGTTTCTGTCTGGGCTTCCTCTCACATTTTTCAATATCACATTACTTTGGCAACCATATGACTACGCCGTTCGCCGAGCTGCAAGCAAATTGTTTAATGGACGGGTTGTCTACCCAGTTGGAGCTGTGTGGTTGGTAATGCAAAGGTTATTTCTGGCAGCCTTTTGAGCTTGTAGAAATAGCGAAAGGTCACTAACTCAATCACCTCCGCAGCGATCCTTACTCTGATGGACGAATTGAATATTATTATCATGTCATGTGGATATGGGAAGGTAAAGTCGTTTAGCAAAAAGAGCAATATTGGCAGCTGCGGCAAGGTAGTATCCCGGTATAGTCATATTTTCTTTCATACATCTTCAAGTCTATTAATGGGCCAAAAGAACACCTTAAAGATGTAGTGAAGGGTCACTATTGATAGCACTCAGTTTTTGCTTGACTACATATGAGAAGTAGGCTATGTCAGGGTATTGATATGTACCGTTGATATATACCTCAAGCACATCAGTTATCCACAGCAGCCTCACAGATATCATTGACGAAGAAGAAAGCGGCCCGAATGCCACCTCTCATGGAATACCGAGCATACTAAAGCAGTCACAGAAGATCTGGTGCTTGATGCCAAGAAAATGGATGGTTCACTGATCCTTGCTATAAAAGGCAACAATCTTTTCAAAGAAGGCGAAACCGAGCAACCACGAAGATGCCAGGCAAGATCACAGCCGGGCGTAGCAAACTGCAGGGTTAAGATGGTAAAAACCTCTTTGACTTCATGTACCCTGGCAATGTTGCCTACGCCCACATCCTCGCAGAAAAAGCCCTGGTCCAAACATCAGTTGAAGCGCCACCACTCCCCGGTGACCAAAGAGTCAATGGCGAGGCTTTCGGAATCGGGAATAATGAGCCCCGGTCATTCTAGAACTTTGTAAGTGTAGTTGCAGCCGCGTCTGGGAATCCTATCAACTGAAGTGAGGTATTCGTGGTGTCTTTCGTCTTTCGTCTTTTACATCATTGCTGTTACTGCCTATGGGGCGTTTGCCTGCCAGTGAAGGAACCTTGGAATTCTACATCATCGGAGGATCGTTTAGC
>Ga0247734_1000801_pt1 | contig 25935 bp, 27 predicted proteins | sample UWRJL103311B2_FD_180933 | JGI IMG/M metagenome (GOLD analysis project Ga0247734, IMG submission 180933) | Plant litter microbial communities from Arlington Agricultural Research Station in Wisconsin, United States - UWRJ-L103-311B-2 | ecosystem: Environmental > Terrestrial > Plant litter >...
CCCCAAGGAGAGCAGATTTATAAAAGTCTGAGGAATCTTGTTCAAGGTTTGTAACCTTTCTGATCCATAGAACTCCAAACCAATTATCAAAAGATGAGATCTTCAAATAGATTATTAGCTTCTTCCCTCTCTTTACTTCTCCTCACACAATCCTACGCAGTGGCACTCACCCGTCGTGCAATAGACTTGACATGTTCTGATCTTCGAGTGAAATCCAACAATGGCGACCGCAAGATCGCCATCGTCATTGATTCTTCTGGTTCCATGCAGTCCTCCGATCCATCCAACCTTCGGCTTGAAGCTGGGCGGGCACTCAACAACTGGCTCATCAATTCGAACGAAGCCACAAATGGCAAAAAGTCTGATTTAGTAACTGTTATTGATTTTGATGATGAGGCAACTTTGGACTATGCACTAGGGGATCCTGGACCATCTGCTAATAGTTCTTTCGGTAGGATTGGATCGGATGGTGGGACCTACATTGCATCAGGTGTTGAAATGGCTATCAGTGAGCTTACGAGAGGAGGATCCGGGGAAACTGCTGGTCGAAGTGGTATTGTGGTTTTTACTGATGGCGAAGACTCTTCAACCACGGAGCTGGTTGACCAAATCAACAATGCCACAGCCAAAGGTATTCGAGTTTCATTCGGTTTCCTCGATTCCTACGCAGGTTACCAAGACAAGGATATTGTTTTCGCAATTGGAAAGTCTGGCGGTGTGTATTCAACTATCACCAGCGAAGATAGTTCGAACAATTTCATCAACTATGCCATTCTTAATGGCTTAACAACGAAAGACAATCCCCAAGGCAACAACTCAACCTTGCTTGCAGGACTTGCAACCGCGCATTTCACCGGAGGCTCCCAGACCCAGTCTATCACGTACAATGCCCGTGCTCATGAACACATCGACTTCATTGTTGAAACGGTAGATGCTGGCCCACTCAAGGCCGAGCTGCTCTATGGTGGCAAAGTCCAAAACACGACAAATATAACTGGTAGTTTCGATTCCGGAAATCTAGCGATAACGACCTCCAGTGCAGGTCAGATTGAGATTAAAGTGACAGCCAAAAACGCCCCAGATGATTCCATCTTTCTCATCAGCGCAACATCAGATATGCCATCTCAGAATTGTACAGTAGGGATTGGTCCTAGTGGCGGTGGTGGTCTCAAAACAGGTGCTAAAGTCGGCATCGGAATTGGAGTGCCAGCTGTTGTCGGACTTTTAGGTCTTGGATGTTGCTATTTATGGAAGCATTTCCATTCTGCACCTACTCCGGGTCATCATATTGGCCAGCCAAGTTGGAATCAACCGTCCGCTCCAACAATGGTCAATCAGCCTGGAGTATATCTTTCAGTCCCCCCTCCTCCGAAGCCGGGTGGAACAGATCCTCATCAGAGTATACACTCCGTTCCTAGTGTTTCGGATTTGTCTGATGCAAATGCGGTACCAGCTCATCCACCACAAGATAGTAAGAAGCATAGGATCCGGATTCAGAAGAGAAGTCTCGACAAAGAGTATCATCATCACCATCTTGACCCCTATCATCCGTGCAATGTCTCGACATGCCAACTGGTTAACCCTCAACACGTGTGTATCGAGTCTCGTTGCTTGTGTGCTGACCCGACTGCTCCGGTTCCGAACCACAGATGCGAAGAGATCTGGACCCCTTGCGCGTGTGTTGATCAAAATTGTCCTCTGAATGATCCAAACCATAAATGCCAGAATCCCAATTATCCTTGCAAGTGTTTAGACGAGAATTGCCCTTTGAGTGAGGAGCAAAAGAGAAAACGATATGCGGATACGGGACTCGGGGTTTTGGTGAAAGGTGCAAATGCTTTTGGAAACCACATGATGTAATTGTTCTCTCGATATCCTGGTGTTTGGCGGAGTATATAAGGTTATTTTTGGGTTCGGTGAATTTAGGTATAAGAAGTTGTGAAAATGAGTAATGCCTTGGTCTTAGAGACCTTTTCTTCAATTATGTATCTTTGAGATGCTGAGAATGTGGGCTGTGTCGTTTTTACGCTTTACAATAATCTCTTACAAATGTCTCGAACAATTCAGGATCGGGTTTCTTTTGGGCCAGCTGCTAGTGTTTAGCATAGTGAAAAAGTTGTAGTACATTACCCATGCCTCTCCTAGGGTTCATTTTTGGAATCAATCAGCAAGTTTTACTATCTCAACCGCTTCTTCGCTAAATTGATTTTATGACTCCACTAAGGCTATATAGCTTGCAATAGCCCTTCATGAGGGTTTTGTTAATTTCAGTTTCCTTAGGGTGTTTTACTCATGGTTTAATTGGACTAATATAGGCATTTAGAGTGAGTGGCATACAGTTTCCTGACACAGTACTGAAGACATGTTTGCGAAATAGAGAAGTAACAATATTAAGGGGTACAACATAAGGCCGAAAGATCCGCAAGACTTCTATCCTTGAGAAGTTATCAAGCTTATTTTTTATTATAACCTGCATAGTCTCACTAGAACAACAAATATCCTTGAAAATCAGGAAATAGGCGTATACAACACTAGCACTATGGTTATCTTAAAGTACTTAGTATCATGACCTGGCAAAATTTGGAGGATCTGTTTACTTCTATCCCTCAGACTTTTGTTCCCTGGTAACCTTGCAGTCACTTCACAAAACTTCATACCAAAGTCAGGAATAACTCTGGTACGACTAGGTTCTATCATGTAGCACGCGTAATATCTGATACCATGCTTTTTGATTTTACAGGAAGAAGCTATACTGCTTTGGGAACAGACTATCAACGGTGTGACTTCTTTTGGATTCTATGCACCACATGCTATCTTGTCTCTCATTGGCCACAGTTCTTTACAGATCGCGTTTATTAGTGTAGAATCACAAAGATTAACAACGCCTCGCTTTAAGACTCTCACATCCCTGTCATTCGGCGCGCTAGTTCCCCAGATCAAGCGTGTCTTTTCTTGATATCCCGAATATGACCTGTACTTCATCTTTGCTCAACACCATAACAAACGAAGTAGAAGACTGACTGATATCCGAAATCTGTTTGCTTATTGCATGTCCTACAATGATAATGCGTTAGTACCACTCTATTACAATCCTGGAGCTGGGAGTGTGCCCGAAACAAGTCAGCTCGTCAGCTAAACGCGTACTTTGTTGAAACTAACACTCTCCTTTCATTATTTAGATCTACGAAATATCATTGTGCTTGCTTTGGTTGGCATCCTCGGTAGCGGTGCAGTTAGTGTCTCTGCTATCATGGCTTTGACTACAACTGCAACTTCAACCGTTCCTGGAAACCATAGCAGAACTCTTACCAGTATGTTTTTGAATTTCTTCTCTCTAAGATTCAACATCCTCACCAGTTCTTCCAGGATAGTACTGATCTGATTATTAGTGACCATCTCTGAAGTTTCGAAAGCTACTACAGTTGTCACTACTCTTGCGCCATCCGTTGTTATTCAAGGTTTCGATCCAAACATCATGGCATGGGATGACTGTAAACCCGCAAGCCCAAACCCATCAGTATGCTCTCGCACTATCAATAACGCACCTGCCAATGCAACTGGAAATGGAACATCTGGTGCAGTTGCAGCTGTTAGATATGTAGGTTATCTTCAAGCCTCCGCTGCTATTCCACCTTGCTAAAAGTAAACTCTACAGCCAAACCTCGGCTTTGCTATTTTGTTTGCTGGTATCTTAGGTTTCTAAGGTCAGCGAGTCCAGCAACGTATGGTCCCGGATACCTTCAAAAGGGTGATACGATAGGTGTTAGGAAACCCATTTGGAACAACAGATGCAAGTGCCCAATGATAGTACGGTACTTAGTTAGCAAATGAAAAGGTGTGATACAGTGGACTGTTCCCCCCCAAAATGTGAATTTAAAAGACAAACTCTTTTTAACTCTCACCTACCTTAATATTTTCCAAGGCTATGTCAGGCAGTTAGCATCACTCGCCATGAACCCCTCAAAATCAATAACACAAACCATCCTCTCGACTAGAATTCAAGTAACTGCCTACGAACTTCAAAGTTTACCGCTCTCTCCATCGGCTGTGGAGGCCTGCATCAAACTTCGATAGCTGCTCTCACACGCGTCTGACTCTCCGTTGGAGCTGTCAATGTGGATATCCTCATCCAACTCACTAAATTTATGCCTATATGTCTAATAAATGGGCTGAAGTTTTGGGGCATCAGTTGGTTGTTGGAGGTTTGGATTTTGGAGATAGAGGTACATAAAGGGCCGGGGTAGTTAATATCTGTGCAAAAAATATGCGAAGCCATATTCACTAAAACTTATACCATAACAGGTCGCCAATTGAATATCTTTGAAGAGTAACTTGGGCGACATCTCTTCTATTGGAGTCAAGTATCAGATTATGTTGTGTTGAATTCGTGTGGCTGGTAGGAAACTATAAAACACGGATACCCCTATTCTTTGATGAATAGTTTAGGTAGTCCCAAATAATCTTAGGGAAGCATATAATCTTTTGGTAAATTTAGAATTCTAGGAAAAGGAAGGAAAAAGTGATAGTAGGAAGAATATGTCACGTGACTTCAATTACCGGCTGTGGATGGATAGGCACTCCATCACACAAGAAACAACTCATGGTTGCAGAAAAGGAATTTTCTCTGGCGGGACGTCCAGAAAACCATGCTGCGTTCTAGATTTAGATGTTGCTAGCAGATTTAGTGTCGTTTGGGGACTTTGAAATAGCCGAAAACAGATAGGGGTTGATGTTTTCAGTAGGCCACCAACAATCCGCACCTTGAACAAAGGACAACAACACGCAAGATGCAAAACAAGTTGTGTTCTTTGTTTCTTTACAAGACATATGGAGAACATTGAGTATTTTTCCTTTCTCTGAATATTTGACATTTTCAATATCTTCTGGTCCTGTTTGGCTAACAACTCGAAAATCCGAAAACTTTATTTTAATCCTATCATCATGTCCAGTACCACTCGCTCAGTTGGAAAGAGCCACATTCCACATGTACCTAAATCGTTATCCTTCCTCCGTGTCCTCCAGCTTTTATTAGGAATCACCTTACTCGGCCTCTCAGCTTACGGAATCAATGTGTACTCCACCGCCGGGTTTGACCTGACCCTCTTCACAGTAATTAAAACCAATTCTCTGATAGATATATTACAGACTAACAGCCATTAGTCTATCATAACCACTATCACTATTGTTTACATTCTTTTCACCGAGAAAAGGCTCGCAGTAGGATACAATTACTGGGCTATCTTGGCACTCGACCTCTTCCTCATCATCTTCTGGCTAGTTTCATTCGCAAAGAGTGCTTCAGAATCTGCAAATCTTGATGATTTGATTGACTTCTTTGATGTTCCTTCATACCGTTATAATAGGAAGTATCGAAATGTACTGATTGTCTGTGCTGTGTTCGGCGCGGTGCAATTGTAGGTTCTCTCCCGAGCTGGGCTCATAGAAGATATAGCGAGCTGACTTACAGCCCTAGCTTATTGTTTATTATTACGCTATTTGAGACTGCGCACTATGTGCACAATCATCGACGTGAGGGAGGCCATAGTCAGCCAATTGCAACCCCGGTTGCTGATTTGGAGATGGATCGCCAAATGGAGCCGCAAGCTCCAGCTGCTGCTTATAACAGGACACCTCCAGTTCCGCCCACCAGTGTCAATGCCGTATAAGAGACTAGTAGATCCTTGTGGCTAGAAATACTACTGTATGACGTGGTGAGAAAGATGGATCAATGGCTAAATTACAAGCCTGAGAGGAAGCTTCGAGAGGACAAACTTTTGAGTAGGAGAAATAGTAATTTTAATTCCTGGCTAACTCATCCCTAAATTCAATTGATTCGAAAACAATGAAACCATATCTTCCGCCAGGTATACCTTGCTAATCTAAGACCAAGGCATGTACCAACAGATGCATTGTCACCCTTCAAATTTCCATCTATAAGCTTTAGCCTCCGTAGGAAATTAGTTTGAGCGAATTACGGTTTAGTTAGCTCAGTGTGTGCACCTATCATTTACCAGAACACTTGATCGTATACTGTATTTAACACAACGGCAGCAGCGTGAAGCGAGTGTGTCCGATGATCACTAAAATTGCACAATTTGTAGAGTTTTGACGGGGCAGCAGAAGGCCATCTTTCAATTCTCGAACTTCCTTTTAACTACAAGATGGTTAGAGAATTATGGAATGACTAAAATAGCATGATTTGAATGATGGTTCCCCAAAGCAGCAACATAAAGATCGTATTTGGTGTTTTATAGTAAGAGTTGTTCTTCGAGAGACCAACTACGAATTCTATGCCTTTGCAGGTAAGAGAGAATCAAAAAGATACATTCGAAAGCTTCCATTGCAACCGAGACCTAGGTCTAACATCCGAAGGGAAACTATGTCGTCATGCATCTTGACCTTCAAAGGAACATCTCGTCGTAGGATCGCTCGGAAATACCTGCCTAACTTAGAGAGTAGTATTCATGCACTTGATGAATTCCTGCTTATGGGTCTCGTTCTCTTTGGAGAAAGGCATGCTAGAGATTATATATATTATGAAAAGACTCATTCGAGTCTCAAAAGAATTGAGAACAGGTTAGAAGGAAAACTATCCACAGAACTGATTAAGCTCCCACATCTGCTCCATAGAGGCTTTCCCTCTAACTAGACACACTTTTTCAGATGGAGAAAAAGCAATCAATATCCAATCTGTATTTAAAGGTCCTTAATTCTTGTATTATGGTCGGGGGTAAAGTCGGCATAGCAAAATGTGATCTCTGTGTTGGGTTTTATGTCTCAACAGGCTCTGATCTGCAGTTCATCTCCATCAAAGACACAGCAAGCATTATATCTCCAAGTGAATAGTTCCCTTTCTTAAAAGAAATAATTTTCAGTCGTCGGGGCTCGCGATATTTGGCTAGCTCGGTAATGAAGAAGTTTGAAGTCTTTTAGTATTTCAGAATCCTGCGTAGAACTCACCTTTTCTCCAACACTAGCAACTCCATTTAGCTTTGTTGGATACCAGACGTATTGTGGTTTGGAAACGGGATGATATCTTGCTTGTGACATGTTGCCACTACCCCGGTAGATGTCGCCGTCTATGATGATCATGTTGAACATGCCGGCAAGCTCCTGAAGCTCTCCAAGATCCGGTAGCTTGTTGGAAATCAACTGGTTCCTTTTCTTTAGCATACTTTATGAATTTCTCTTTAGAATAACACAGTTCTTTTATTTTTAAGTCTGCATGTGTTATGCACTAAGTATGAGAATTACATAGAACCAGCTTCCATGATGCTCCATATTAAGTGTCGGTTGACAACCGTGCTCCTCCGAAGACAACTCACAAACTAAGATGAAATACAGAAGGCATAAATAATCTCTCTAGGACTATGTGTCTTGCTATCGCTACTTTCTTTAAAATTCTTACCAGAGAGGAACAAAAACAGACTGCGCTTTTGCTAACGCTATGCCTATCAAAATCCCTGAATCTGCCGGTCTCTAACAGCCACATCAACAGATGTAACAGCCACACCCGGCAGTTCGGTTCTTGGAAGATGTCTCCATAATTTAATCTGCCAATAATAACAGCTGGTTGCGGTGATTTCAATTTTGTTGCTTATCGCATCCAACAACCGAAATGCCGTTTTTGGAAAAATCCTCTCTCTATTCTCTGCTCGACCCACTGTTCGTCCCAATGGAGATGGGAGATGAACTGAGCGACATCAAATCAACTCAGAGAGCATGCCTACAGCTGATTTGGATACGTTCATCAGAAAGAGAAACTATTTACTTGCGATTTTTTTTTATCGCGATACGCTGATTCCTCTGATTATGGATGGTGATTGATTGATATCGATGTTCTTTAGCTTTCTTGGCAGGGAGTACAAATCTAATTGTTATTAGCTTCGGATGTATGACAATTGTAATTGCGTCTGGAAAGAATATTGGACTGGCGAACATTGAGTACGACATGATTAATAGCAAAGCATCCAATCCAGAATGGCAACCCGACAGGGACTCTTTATCGACCGAGTTTAAGATATTCAGTTGATCACGTGAATGCTTGAGGCTTGTATACCTAGATATGTAATTGCTTCAAGAGAGTAGGTTCGCAACCCCTTGTGACTAGATCCCTGATTTTCCACTTTTATTTCCAGGCTACAGAGTATAGATATTGATGACACTTTTTTCTAATCCATTTTTACTTCTATTCAGCCTGATTTCCTCTCGGTAACATGACCCCGCCAAACACGATGATTTCTAGCATGGTGCCTGCCCCATTAACCATCCCACCTTCAACATCAGCCTGAATCTTCATCGCTTGACATTCTATTCTACCCTTTTAAGCTCACCCATCGCGAGATCTGTTCCTCACTACATCGAGCTGCAACCGTAAGAACCTTATATTGATTATCTTACAATTACCGGCAACCAGACGAGTCCAAACATAAATTTCACATCATGTCAGAAGAACCCGTCAAATTCCTCTCTTTAGGTGCAATTATCCAAGAGTTCAAAGTTAATGGCATCAACATTGTTCAAGGATTCGACACAGAGGAGCAGTACCAGAAGTACAATGGCCCATACTTTGGAGAAACCATTGGACGAGTAGCCAACCGCGTTGGGGGTGCCAAGGTGTGTTTCCACATCTCGATTGATGAAAAGCTACAAGATTCTAATGTCCCTTACAGATTGATAATCTGAATGGAAAATCCTATGAGTTGGTTGCCAATAATGGACCGAATGCCCTTCATGGCGGCCCCAAAGGCTGGGGAAAGCAAGTTTGGGATAAGTCAGGCTCTAGCGAGAACGTGACCTTTAAGATAACCAGCAAGGATGGAGATGAGGGCTATCCTGGAACCGTTGAGGCTTCCGTGAACTATACTACCAGTGTCAAGGAGGGCAAAGTGACTTTAGTCGCTAAATACGAGGCGAAACTCGTGGGAGATGAAGTAGAGGAAACGGTGCTCAACTTGACTAATCACTCGTAAGTATCTTCCATTGATTGAGATTCAAACCTAATTGAAGTAGGTACTTCAATCTTTCTGGAGCGCCAACAATTGAAGGCACAGACGTAACACTGCACACGAATATTTATCTTCCCGTTGATGACGGAGGCATCCCAAATGATCTCCCAAAACCGTATGAAACCGGTCACGGTCATACCGTATCGATAAAAGCTGGAGAGAAATTTACATTAGGTTCAACTGAACCAGATGTTGATGATTGCTTTGTTGTCCAGTATGTTTCGAAATGCACTCCTTCCGAGGCAAATGGCTTCGTATATCTAATTAAGGCTAACTCTATTCTTTCAGACCACCCAACGAGTCCCTTTCAATTCCCAAGCCAACCAGCACTGCATCTATTGACCCGGAAAACCCACCTCTTTCCCTCCACAAACTTATAGATGCCTATCACCCAACCACCAAGATTCATCTCCGTGTTTCCAGCACCGAACCTGCTTTCCAATTTTATACGGGTAAATATATCGATGTCCCGGAAGTTACCGAGAATGGCAAAACCTTACCTGCTCGCGGCGCCAGAAGTGGATTCTGTGTGGAGCCTAGTAGGTTTGTGAATGCTGTCAATGTGCCTGGATGGAGAGACCAGGTGGTTGTAAAAAAGGGAGATGTTTATCGGAGCATTATTGTCTACGAAGCGTGGGCGGATGAGAGTTGAAAATGAAGAGAAAAGCATATGCATACGGGAGTGGATTTTGTCAAGTGTGATCTTTAGGGTGGTTTCCTAGCAAATTTAGTATGAATTATGTGCAATTGCATTGCCGCATTTCACGCTAGGATTTCGTTGTTCTCCGCTTCTATAGGGTGTTTTTGTCTCTTGGCTCTGGAACTCAAACTCATAGATCTGCCAATTTTGTCTAAACTTGGTCGTGCAAACATTTTCTACGTCATTCTGTACTAAGAGTATCTGGGAGCTTACGTAATAGAATTATATGTAGGACATCTTCACGTTATATAAACTCTGATGCCTATGCTCTGAGCATTTCCACATTATATACCTTGATCACTGAGCCGAGCCCCCTCTCTCTTTCTTTTTGCGTATTGTCTAAATTCCAAAAAACTTGGATAACAGTTTGGTCGAGTGGCGAAGAAACTCTTACCTAAGGACGTTATTTCCTTTATCTTTAGTCCTATAAGTATTGAATCACCTGTAGTTACTCAACGGAGATAACAATAGTCCGTTTTTATTCTGGACAAAATACTACTGCGGGTATAACCCCAACAATCACCATAACCCAATAACTTAGAGCACATATCACCTCGTATTAACATTAGCAGAACATGGATGCGTAGAATAATAATCGAATATATCGTAGATGCGAGCGAGGTCGCTACAAACGTTGCTGACGAACCCGAATGTCATTCTTCTATGTAAAGATTGCTACAGCCATTTATTCAGAAGCATGAATACATATTAGGTCGGTTCCCTAATTTGCATCGGCTACTTATGATTTTGGTTTTAATATTTTCTAACTTTCCTTGACTCACATTCACGTGATCTTGGCTGGGCATGGAACGACGCTTCCCCAAACAATCCATTCCATATTCTGCTTCTTTCTTCTTTCTTCTTTCTTCTTTCTAACGAAGGTGGTGCAGACATTCATTTTAGAATGTGACGAAAATTAAGGTTCACAAATCAGGAGCCATGACCTCCACGAAAATATTTCAGAGTCTGCTCTGTATCATTCCTCGACATCCGCCCCGATTTCACGCAGAGATCATCATGAATCCAAACACCATGAACTTGCGACAATATAGCCAATCCTCCAGTCATTCAAAATTTACAGAACTCAAGAAACTCAGTCAATCGGAAGCAGGTAGAATCCACATTTTAGGGACTGGGAATATCGGACTTTTCTTTGCACATTCACTGGCCAAAGAGTTGAACCCACCACCCATTACGTTGCTCCTGCATCGGTCTAAACTCTTGGATGATTGGAATAAGAATGGACGAAAAATCCAGTTAGTAAGGGGAGATAGCATTGATATAGCATCAGGGTTCGATGTTGAACTTTTGAACGCGGATGATGCTGGGTCCCAGGTATGTTGAACTTTCATTCGCGAGTATCTAAAAAGCAAATATTAGAGGCCTTCAGACGTTGCTATGAAGAATTTTTGGATTGAGTGCGCCGAGAATCCAATTCTGGGCTGATGGAGCTTCTTTATGACTTTTTCAGTACTACTAGTTTCCTCAGTTGGAATCCTCCAGTAGAATTCAGACACCACCCCCGTCCCTTTTTTTCTTGACAGCCGTTTCAGAAAATTTCGAGATGTAAAACTTGCATTGCATCAAGTTCTCTGAGTTATTTATCAGCATCACAACAGGGCAGTAGGGAGTTTTGATCAAAACATATGAGGAGCAGTCTCCCCCCGTATCCAAGATTGAACAGGCCCAGGTACTTGTTCTAAGTGTAACACAGAGTCTTACATATTGAGAATATTACAGTATAAGAATTTACGTAGCTCTACTACGTGATCAGAACAGAAGAGAATGATTGTAATAGCATTGTTTTTGTCGCCACCTGCTTACCTATAATCACTGACAACTTGCTAAAACAGTCAATAATTGCGAACCTTATTATCGCCACTAAGGCCCCGAAAACCGTCGAGGCTGTATCCTCTGTGGCCCACCGGCTGAATTCAGAATCAACAGTTCTCTTCACGCAAAACGGCATGGGAGTTATCTCTAAGGTCAACACCAAGATCTTCCCTAAAGCATCCCAGCGACCTTGTTATTTAGCCGCTGTGAATACACACGGAGTAAAGTCCACACCCGGAAAACTCTTTCAGCCGATCCATGCTGGTATTGGGAACGTGACTATCGGTCCGGATCCTGATTCAAGTATGTCTGATGTGAAAAGCAAGGATTGGCGGGGCAGATATCTTCTTGACAAAATAGTGCAAGCAGAGAATCTAGTAGCCACAGAGGTAGATGCACAAGAGTTATTACGACTGCAGCTAGAAAAGTTGATTGTGAACTCGATTATTAACCCACTCACAACAGTATTGGGTTGTGAGAACGGCGCATTGTTTCGGACCGATGAACTGAAAGACTTGATTAAAATACTAGTCGAAGAAGCTGTGGAGGTGATAAACGAGCTACCAGGCGGCCAAGTCGAGGGACGACTGGAGCCAGAACGGATGATTGAGCTTGTTAGTCAGATTGGGATCTTGACTTCCTCGAATACAAGTTCCATGCTACAAGATTCGAGAGCAGGCAGGCCGACCGAAATTGACTTTATCAATGGATGGATTGTAGAGAAAGGAAAAGAAATGGACAAGGGAGTCAAGAATCATGAAATGCTCATGAAACTCGTGAAGGATGGAGGGCGAACATTATTTAATCGCCCTTAGTATGAAATTTACAAGAGCGCTGCACACGCTGGGATATTTGATTCAAACAGGTCATAATCATGTATAATATCAATCCAGATAGTTATCCAGATAAAGCAGTCGTGGTACTTGATACACTTTTTGAGTTTTGGAACTGGCGGGGAGGCTCGGGATGAGGTGAGAATTTGAGGATTGTGACAAATGAAACAGGAATAGGTGGGACTGATTGCGTGTCTCCGGAAATATCTTTAAAAATCTCCTCTGCCCGTACATGTGTGAACCATGCTAGAAATCCGGCTCTGTTTGTAAATATCAAGAATTATCTAGCAGTCTTCGAGTCACTAACCGACTCAACCTCCCGTTTTTATGAATGTTCTCCCCAAAATTTGATAGTATTATCAAATCTGCCTATAGATTCTGGCTCAATAAGAGGTGCTTGTCATACGATTTGCTCTGGGAGGTGGGACCAGTGGTAGAGTTTTGTTCAGCTTGTATTTTTGACAATCTTAATTGAAGCGCGATCCTTCCGTGCGCCTATCCTATATACATTCTCCCATTCTATTCCTTCCTCCTCGCTATTCAACCAGGGCTCTATGTAGAACGCTTGTTGGGTGTAACAGCAAATGTTGGTCGAACGAATCTATCAAGAATTAGTATTCCATCTCCTCACCACCAATTCCCCAAAGCAGCAGAGAGGGAAGCCTACCTATCCGAGTTATAAGGACTAGTCTCCTTGCCCAAGAGTTCTTTCTCTCTAGCTTGATCCGCCAAATGCCTTCTCACCAAATCACGATCTTCCTCTGCCGTTAACAACGGGATGAGATGGATGCGCGACCACATTTTCTCTCGTGCAAGCTCACTACTTCGCATTAGCCCCTTTGTTTTATACAGTCTTCGATCAGTGCGTTGGCGTATGCATACTTTTGTTCCCGGATTCCCTTTCCAAGCTTCCAGAAACCAAAGGTCATGATGCCCGCCATACCCAGCAACATAACTGAAGGGCGAAAGCCACGAACGGGAAGATTTCTCTGCAATTCGAGTAACTGTCAGCATATGATTGTCTTGTATTTCTGCACATGCTGGCCGCCAATCGGACTCAGTCGCGTCTTCCAGAGATGTCTCTTTTCCCCTCCTCTCATTCATCTCCTTTTCGTAATGTACCGAGCTCGGAGGTGGTAACAACGTACCTTGTATTGAACTGGGCCATAGCCCCCAACGGGCGGCAGATCTTGCGGCATGATTGATTGCGTGTGTATGTTTCAATTGCAGGAATTGCGTTTGCACATTCAAGTGTCGAAGTGACGTTGAGGGCGGTGAGATAAATGTGGGTAATTGTATTATTCTGCCGCCTTCGGATGCGTGGGCTGACTTGTCCAGAGCTCTTACTAGTAGTAAATAATAGTTACGTTAGATATAAGAGTAGTTGTTTGACACTGAAGAAACAAGCACGTAGTCTCAGTCAAAGCCTTTCAATTTTAGTATCACATCTCTCATATTTCACGCATTATTTGGGATGGTGGTGGAACGTGAGAAGAATGTATGTGCATTTAGAAATTTCCGCTACACGAGTAAAAGCCATTGCTACTCGACGACGCCCACGCCCTACTATGCCAATGCCAAAATGCTTGCTTTAAAATACTCATATGCGCCGGCCATCCCACTAACCGTACCAATACCCCAAACATCCCACAACGCCTACGCAATGCTTTCGAACAATATAAACCATCACGTCGCCTCCTAGGTTAACCATCTGCTGCAAGCTCAGCTTCAAGATCCGCCTCCAAATCCCCAAAGTCTTCGTCATCCGCATCGTCCTCATCGACATCATCAGCATCCGTCTTACCCGGTGTGGGTAAGCTGGTCTCTTCGCCTGGTGTCTCGATGGTCTTTAAACCCGTACTCCTATCATTAGAGATACGTTGTTTCTTGACCGATGCACTTGATGTATTAGGATCCTCGTCATCCTCTCCAGCATCATCATCTGTAATCTCGCCATGGTTGCGTTTAGTACCACGCGCACTCCTACTAGTACCAGTTGTAGAGGTGCTGACATCGCTATCATTCCCGTCATCGGTGTCATCACCACCCATAAATTCTGCAAGCTCATCTTCGATAGCAGCCCAGTTCATGTTTTCATCAATGGGCGATACGCTACCGTCCATGTCGCTGGGTTCTAGATTATCCCCGCTTAACTCCTCTTCTTGACTGGCAGGAACGCTTGAAAGACCTTTGTCTATATCATCTTCGTCAGCGCTGGAATCGTCTTCTTCAACGCTATCATCTGAGTCACTATCAGGTGTGTCAGTAACAAAAGAATGAGGTTAAAACAATCTGCGGAGCGGAATATATTTCACTTACCGAAGTGATGATGGTGCACTCTTCCGATCCGATTCATGGATTTCGACCTACTAGGTTAGAAGGCATCACAGTGTTGGGGAAATAATGACCTACCAGATATGGGGTCTCGTCCTGCTTCTCCCATTTGCTAATTGTATCCAGTAGCCATTGATGGGTGACTATCTTGACTGTATAGAATTAGTACAATTCGTTATGGCCCAAGAGCACGTTGTTATGGAAGGGACTTACTATTGGGATACCTTGCGGCATGTCGAACCTTGCTAGTGCGTGTCCGGCTTGTAGGAGTAATGACATGTGTAACCCTTCTCGAGACACTTCACTAAGTTAGCTAAGAAATCCTAACAAAACTAATTTGAGACTTACTCTCGTTGTAATACTGCGCCAAAACTCTGTGCTTGAATAGCAATCTCGGTCCTATAATTCCGGGCATTAGTACGTTGTATAATCCTGCAAATTTTCAAAGCAAATTCAACTCGGAAGGTACTCGTTGAAAGTACGTTATGTAGAAAGAAATAATTTGTAGTAAATGTTATTAAATACCTCATCACATCTGCAGACAGTGGCACTAAGCCAGACATTACCAGGACAGTGCCCTCCAAGACTTTAGACCTACAGCACCTGGTTAGCAATGATTCATAAAGCACCTCTTTAGTTTTTCGCTCTCCTAAAATACGTACTTGAGAGCTGGCATCACATGACCAATATCTGGAACAATCTGCAAATCCGCTGCTTCATCCTTGATTGCGATCTTCTTATTACGTCCAGGCTTGAGCTGAGCTACTCGTCCACCATGCGCATTGACCAACGCACCATCGTACTGGTCATAAAACGCCTTGTGGAGTCGAGAAAGGTGCTGCTCCAGGTATATCAACTCGACATCATCATCCTTTAATAAATTATGTCTGTGGTGTGGATGTGGTTTCTCAGGAGCCCCGTTTTGTGCCTCGTCTGCCGCCTCTACTTTTTCTTCGTCGCTAGCCTCTTTCTCTAGTAATTCTTGCATATGAGCCAGCGGTCGTTCCGTAATTTGCTTCTCCAGAAATTTCTCTTGTTCCGCTGATTGCTCCTCAAGTAATGCATGATCATCGCCTCCTCCCATCTTGACCAACTCCTCTAGTGCACTTATACGAGAGCTGCCGGTTACCTCGGTTGCTTCTGTACTAGCCTCCCTCCCATTTACCTCAACAGTTGCTGGGGCATCTTCCACGGGTTCTTCTGTCTTAGTTGAATCATCTGCAGCATTAACCGGAGCAGCTTTAATTGCTGGCGGATCGGCCTTCGGGATTTCCTCTCTCTTAGGCAAAAAACTTGAATTGATATCTCCAATACCAAGGAAGAAGTCGTACGGATGCACTTTGATGAGGTTTGGTCGATTTTTTGGCCACACATCCGCACGATCATCAATAATCACAACCATTTTTGTATCCATGGGAAAGAGTCTCGCCAAGCTTTTGGCTGTCATACTGCCGTTTTCGTCTCGACTAATAATCCGGTCTCCAAAGAGTCGTTTGTCAGGGTCGACGATTTTCGCAATACTAAGCGCGTATGCTCGGGTACCCATTGTATATACATGTAGTTCGTATAATTCCGACACCTTGCTCAAAAACTCTCGGAGTCCAGGTCGCATCTTGATGTAATACCAGCACTTCGAAGCTAAACCACGAGGCGCATCGTCATTTAGTTGAAAGGCTACAACATCTTTGACCGCCTCATAATTCGGTGATGTGGGATCGCGCTGCCATTCACCGACCGTAGGCTCAATGCAGGCATGTATAATAGTTTGGTCGAGATCCACCACCAAAGTAAGCTTCCTATGTTTGAGCAACCGTCTTTGCAGTTCCTCTTCCGCTCTTGAAGCTTCGTTTTCGCTAACTGTAAGATGTGTTTGATCGTGGATCATGCTGATTTGCGCACGCTCTGTATCGGCACTCGTGCTAGCCCATGAAGTTTCCGTCATGTCCTTTCCGCAGATGCCGCAAAGGCCAGCAAACTGTATCGCATGCGAGCAATCCTCTTTGACATCCACGAACTCCATATCCCCATGAACATCCATCCCCTCATGCACTTTCCACTCTGTTATTTCTCCTTCGACAGGACTCTCCCAATCGGCTGTTGTTGTAATCGTTTCCATTTTATAATCTTCACCCCCTTTAAACACATCACCAAGCTGCATCTGCCATGTAAACTTGTATTGTAGGATAGCATCTTGTTTCTTGATCTGCTCTCCCGGTTTCTTCAACAGCTTGCTGATGACGATAGGGTATTTGAGCTTCGCGCCCAGCTTCAACACTTTGCCCATTTTGATATCCTCCTACGCGGCAATGCTTATGCTTGTGGTCATGCAATTTCTTCGTACCAGATCTGCCACAAAACCAATCATCAGTAAACATTCATTCAAGAAAAAGATGCGATGAAAGCGTGTTCCACCACCTAAAGCTTCCGGCAATCGCGCGACTCCTCCCATAGAAACTTTAAACCAAAGGCTTCTGAGGAATACACAGAGCTTGCGCAAGCTTCAAGTACAGATTTAAATGGCATCTACAAGCTGCGGAATAAACATACGATCTCAACTTGAGCTTTCTAGAAGCTCTCATGGGAAACGTCGCGTGGGGTTACAGCTTGTATATCCTATCTTCCGGAACACGGTCTCTTTCGCGCGCATATTTACCTGTGGCAATGGGATCTGCGCGAGTCTCCCAAGTACTGGATTCGAGTAGTGTTCCCTAGTAAACCAGCAGATAGCGAATTTATCTTGCGGAATATGTTGTTTGGAGGGCGTGTGAATTAGACAGTGTTGGAGGTAGAGGGTGTGTGTAGCAAATAGAGGTAGGTGTGCTTATCGATTTCCAGACAAACGAAGAGATGGGGATTCGGTTCTTATGTATAGAGTCAGCCCCACTTAGTGCTGTTGATTGGGTTGAATAATGATCCGCTTTCAGGGGGCATCACGAGTCAAAGAGGCAGCCTTGTCAGCCTCGTCGAATCTCGTCATATTCGATTATCACCTGACTTATAATTAAATAGCGTAAGAGGTGGAATAGAAAACCACGCAATTGCATCTAGTTAAGTGACAACTCATATATTTTACTAATCAACTGATATCAATCATGGATTATGCAGTACATGGTCGTTATTAAGGCGTTTCTCTATTATATGCATGTTATCTACCATAAACCCGGATTCCCATAATTACCGTGACGTTCTTCTTGATACAAATTCCCATCTAGGTGTCGCCCAAATCCCAAACCCCACTCTGCTCCTTAAACCAGCTCTCAAAATATTAGAACTGCTTTCTACCAAAAGCTAATCATGCTTGCTGTGTTAATTAGTACTACGACTCGCAGAGCCTTCCGAGTCCGAAAGAACTGCGTTTCTCTGCAATATCCCCGACTGGGCCATTGCATCCCATCCATGTATACGCTTCACTAAGTCTGGATCCGTGTCATCGCCAATAAATGTCCAACTCTCTTCAGAGTCCTCCACTGCGTCGTCCACCACCTTTCCGCCTCGGCCTTTAATCAGAGATTTGGCATATTCCAGATCTCGGTAGATGGATTGGATCGCTGTATCTACACCATTCTCCTGAAGGTTGTTAGTGACTCCCCCGTAGCATTAGTGGAAAAGTTTACCTTTCTAATCTGTTCGCCTAGCACTTTGGCTTTGATGATCATCCTCTCGCTATGTGATGCTTCCCATAAGGCTCGCGAGAATACACTAACGTTGAGCTTTCGCAAGAAAATCCCGACCCCTAGATCTTCGACACGAGACCCGAAGAAAAACTGATCACCAAAGAACGGCTTTATGATAGTAGGAATGCCCGCTCTCAAACTGGCACCGGTAGTACCCGAACCACCATGATGGGCTGCGGCATCTATCTGAGTAAATAGCCAATCATGAGGAGCAGACTTAATTTGAAGTATCTCAGGAGGAAGGGATGCTTCCACTTCGTTTGCAGTTTTCTTATCAAGACGATCAGACCAGCCCTTTGAGAGAATGCATCGGACATCGGCTTTCATGACGGATTTGATGATGGTATTAGTAAGAGCAGCGGAATCGGCTACTACGATCGATCCAAACCCAACATAAACAAGCTTCTTCCCATCATGACGTGCCTTTTTAATGAAATCAGTCAGCTCCTTGGGTGGGTTCCATTTGGTTCCCTCATCAAGAAACCAATAACCGGTTACACGAATCCAATCGCTATAATCGAGAGGCGGCACTACAACTGACGGGCTGAAGTTATACAGAAATGGAACCTTGTTGGGCTGCATCTTCTCGAGGCTTGTAGCTTGTACACCAAGCTCGTTCTTTCTCCATCGGTTGACTTGACCAGCGATCGCTTTCCAAAACACATTATCGAACATAACATAGGTAATATAATTGTAAGCACCACCCATTTTGTGCTCAGGGACAACAAAAGCATGAGGATAGGCGCGAGTTCGTGTCCAAGGCATAGAAAACGCTCTAAAATATGGAATGCCAAGTGCTTCAGCGATGTGTATGCCTCCCATAGCACTCGGACTTTCGATGAGGATATCAGAACCTTGGCAAGCTACCCATCCAGAATGAAGGAGCTCATCTATCCAACCACGGAACTTCGAAGATGCCTCCTTTAAGAATGAGTACGTAAACATTCCATTCTCCACACAGATACGCATCAACTCAGCAGGGTCTCCATCAACTGGTGCAAACTCAATACCATGACTGACGATCCAGTCTTTAAATTCAAGGTGAGTTGCTATTCTTGGCTTATGCCCTTCGGCAAGCAAGCCCTTGCATAGCGCAATGTACGGTTGTACATCACCCCGCGACCCAATTGTCAAACAAGTTATACGTAGTGACTCTGTAGGCTTGAAATTCAGGATTGAAGCACGAGGGTCATCAAATAATATAGGTGGAGATTCGCCTTTCACTGTATCCACGCTCCTAGGGAGTTTCAAGTCATGTTGATCAGCGTTGCCTTCGTTGCGTGCCTTTTGTAAAGCTTTATGTTCGGCGCTGGCGGATTCTGCGCTCACCTTCTCCTCCATGGTCAACAGGCCAGACTCTTTGAGATAACGCATTGTCTCGAGATTTTGTAGTAGAGTAACAGCGCAGTCATCTCGTATATCGGATTGGTTGAATTCAAAGAATATCTCCTCGTGGCCTTTGATGACAACTACAAGTCCTGAATAGCCAAAGCGAAATCCCCTTTCTTTATCCACATTTTCTATATCCTTTAATGGGAGTATCAACTTCGTCCTTGTCCCTGGTAATAAGCTTCTGAAGCAGAACGATCTGTCACTGATATATATCTTGCCATAAAGTGGTAGTACACGATGCAAAAATCCGAAGTAGGCTGCTTGTAGTTTCTCAGTATCGGGCAGGGCGAAGTGGTCCCGAAATCGATCTCCAGATACTGCGGTTTCTTCATCCTCGGCTTCGTCATCCATGTCTTGCTCACCAGCGTTCCCGTCACGCTCGTCGTAATGTTTCTTTCCGCCTTTCCACATCCCAGATACTTTTTCTACATAGCCCATCGATTCCGTCGCAAGAAGAGTGCTCATACGCTTCGAGTGTTTATTTAAGTATCCGGCAAATCCAGCTGCTCGCTGTAGGGGATAGGTGCCGGCTTTCACCAGACTTTGCAAAGTGGGTGCTGTACCGGAGGGATCAAGCTTGCCACTACTCGAGCCAGCCATTGATGATGATGGCTCGGGCTGTGCATGTGCAAGAACGTCAACATCAGAATCAAATTTTGATGCTTTCCGAGGCTGTGGGTCTATTATTGATTCTTGACTTTCCTTTTGCTTCTTCTTTGACTTTGAACCCGATGAGCCTCGTTGTATAGTTGGAGAAAAGAAAACGTCGCTTCCTTTCAGGATCTGGCTTGCGGACGGGTGGGTATCGTCGCTGGCGGAAGGTAATATTCCAGAAGATCCTGGATCTTCCAAAGAGTGCACATAGGAATCAGATGATCCTTGCTGCTTTTCAGAGAATTTTCTCTCTGTCAGCCTGGGTCGACTTGAACTTCGTCGACTTGCGCTTGCACTCCGCGAAACACCACCATCCATCGTCAGCCGACTAAGATCAACGCTTCTTCTCCCAAATTTGGTCAAATCAACGCTTCTCCGTAGCATATCAGAACTTGCTCTACTCGCATCCATACTGACACGAGGGCTCTGCGCCGAAGGAGGACTTAGTGGAGATAGCGTCGCTCGCACGCCTTCCTCTAGCTTGGGAGTATTGGTTCGTATAGGGGGCGGTATAGGCTTCCCTATTTGCGAATGCATAGAATTGCGTTTACATATTGAAATGTTTGGACTTGGACTGGATTCACGGAGCTTGGGGGATGCCAGTATATCCTCAGGGATTTGCTGCGCCGTGGTATCTTCAACCAAGACTTTGAGAACATTTAAAGCCTCTTTCCCGAAACTAAAGAAAGAGAAGAAATACTAATGCTCGTCGTTAGTCAGAATAACAGCTGGTTCTGGAATATATTCACCTCATCTATAGCATAGGTTTCATCGTTGTCGATAACTCGAATCTTGCACGTGTCCGCGAAATCTATAATTTGGCTATCCTCGATATCGATTATGTTTTCGATCGGAAGAGATATCTTAACACTATCTCCATCATTGTGGGAGCGAAAGATTATCTTCTGCAAGGCCTTGACCCATTCCTTGGCACTGGGTGAGCTGTCTGCCTTGAAACTGTAATTCCGTTGATGGGTGACGACAGTGAAATGGGTAGCGTCCTTTCCTTTCTCTTTCTCATTCACACTTGCCGATATTCCGTATCGCAAGTCGATATTACCACTAGGGAAGTACAAATCGGAGGGGTCGGAGTAATATGATAAGACATCGCCCTTCAAACGGAACCAATAACGGTTATACTTGGGATTCCTTCGTCCAGATTTCGAAAGATAACCAGACTTTACAACTTCAGTCTAACCACATTAGCTATAGTCTATTTGTATCGTTCATGAGTCTTACTGATTTCTTGGGCAAGTATGCATAGAAACAAATGTGTTTAGCTGTGATATACATATAGCCTTGCAACAAAACACTCTTCAAAAGCCAGCACGGATATTCTAATTGAGTTAGCATCTCCCTTACAGTATATCTTTGGAGATTCAAACCTTCTATTACATCCTCAGCATTTTCAAACTCAAATATTTCCATAAGCCTTTTTGCTAAGCTACTTGAGTGCTTGTTTCCGGGATCAGAGTCGTCTGTCAGTCCGGAACCTTCCCTGAGTAGATCAAAGCTAGGTCGTAAGGAAGCTTCTGCCTTTGCCTCCAGCATTCGACTCATCACCGGTGTATGCGTAGGCATCCGAGAAACCAGTATTTCTGGAGGAGACTCATGATGTGATTCGGGGGGTGGGGAATCGGTCGTCGGCGGGGTCTTGGACTTTGATCTTGATGGTAGCCGTGTTAATGACCGTATAAGCTTGTGTTCAGAGAATTTCCGCCGATGCCTCTTCGGCTCCGAGGTAGAGGCTAGAGCTGGAGCTGGAGCTGTAGCTACTGGTCTCCCTCGACGCGTCTTCTTAACCTGTAAGCTAGTGCTCCGTGAAGGTGCCTCCGCAGAATCTTCCTCCTCATCACTGGACTGCCCATCAAACCGCGCGTTGAAATCGACCTGGGAACCAGCTGCTGCTATCATGCCAAAGACAGACTGGTTGAGGTAGGGGTTGGCGCCTTGAGGAGCAGTGCAATCGTCTTCCGCATCGTCGCCATCTTTAAACCGATCCGGAATCTCCATGGTGACCTGATGTCCCTCCCTTCTCCTCTTGGTTAGCTTCCGGGCCACCCGCTTCTTCAAATCGTCGTCTGGAGCCATTTTAAATAGTTGTAGGGTTGGCTTCAACCCGACGAAGGTGTGGTGTTGAGGTATGGAGTTGTCCGGGTCCCGGGTCACTTTTCGCTATCGATAAGAAGCTCGGGGAAAGGTGAGCGAATGACTTCACAGCGTCACATGCGACTACTGGCCATCCGAACGCTAACTGCACTAAAGACAATCTTTAGGGGATATCCATTTCTTCACAGGATTATAAATTCATGGGATATGCAGGAAAGGGAAAAAGGAAAAGGAAAACAAAAAGATTATGTGGATGGAGCTTCAATCATAGAGGACTCAACGTTGACATCAATCACAAATAAGATCACTCTGCGTCAATAAAGTTAAGGTTATATGCCAAGATTATGCGCGGTACTAGTGTGATTGCTCCAAGGCAGTCAGAACCATTCAACTCAAAATATTGAGAGCAGATATATTACTAAAACCGTCTTTCGATAGCGATGGGGCTTACTGTCGATGCCTAGAAATGGATAGGCTGAGAAGAGCGGAGAGCTGTAGAGTTACGTGACCAAAAAGGCTCAGTTCCCTCTTATGACCAGACTCACGTCATGTTGTACTTATTGCGAAAAGGCGTCAAAGTCGATCTCTACCTATTCACCTGGCCAAAGACCGGAGAAGTTGTGCCATGGACACTTTGCAAATAGTATGAATGATCCTAGATATCATGGTGCGTCTCCCAACGCTAGTGATGTTTCGATGCTGAATCACTGGTATAATAACACATCATGTTTTACGCTAAAAATCATCTTGGCTGTGATGATGCCAGACTTAGCCGACGTAGCAGCTCAGATCTTGCTGGAGAGAGGCAGAGCGTCTCTCTAGGCTACTTGGATACGCACAACTAAAGAATTCTTGGATTCGAGCAAACTTGCTCGAAATTCCTCGTTGCCAATTTGGTCGGTAGTAAGTTCGCTTCGGCTATTAACTTTATAAAAGTCGACACCATCCGAAAGCCAGAGCTATTCATTCAACATGGCGGATATCAAATCGGAACTTCATCGTCTTACGCCTTTGCAGTACTATCTGCACCACCAAACACCAACACTAACACTAGCACCAAGCCTTCTATCTCTGATTAGTGCCCCAACGAAGCTAAGAGAGCAGCTCCGTTGCGTGTCATTATTTCAATATGGGGCTGGTACTGGAGACTAATGGAGGTATGCCTTTCATATTACCACGATCACACACTGTGCAGTGCAGTGCAGTGTACATTATAAGTTCGCTTTAACAATGGAACGCCCCCGCGTGCAACTGGACAAGTGCGCTACTCAAGCATATTGAGTGGATAGTAGAAGCGGGAAGTGCAACACTATATTGGAACTGAATTGGATCCCAGATCTCTACAACCAAATTACCTACTTATTCATATCCCTAGCCCCCACACCCCCCAAATCCTGACGCCCCTATCCAGTTCACAGGTAGTGCACAATATATTACATCCAAAGACAGAGCTTTCCGCTCGCTGTACCTCCAGCCACCCAATCCTTGGTGGGATGGAAATGTGCAACAGCAGGAACTGCTGTAATCCCATCACCCCCAAGCTGAGCCAGCTGCTCCCCGTCACTCGCATAAACATCCACAAAGCGATTCATGTTACCAATAGCAAACTTTTGTATCCCATCACTAGGCTTTGCCTGCCATTGCGGCTTGAGAATTGTAACCCAGCGTCCAGTTTGATTGTTGTGCTTGATCGTGGCGGAAGGCGCCATGTCTTCCTCGTTGATCTGATGCCCAACCTTCCATGAGCCTGCGTCCAGGAAGGAGTGTATTTTGATAGTGTCATCATAGGAAGATGTTGCAACATGACCGGCGGGAGACCACGATGCGTGAGATACTGATAAACGAGATTCGTGTTCTCCGAGTAAATTCGGTATACGTGAATCTCCTTGACCCGTAATTTTCCTGAGATCCCATATCTTTAAAGTTCTATCCAGAGAAGCTGTTGCCACAAGATGAGGGTGTAAAGGGTGAAGTGTAAAACCGCCAATTTTCTTGTTTGTAAGCTGCCAAATTTCTGTGTCATTGGGTGACCGAAGATCATGTCTACCAAATTCCCCCTCAAGTGTTGAGAACATAAGCAGATTTGGATCGGAGGCAGGAATGGCGATGCTAGAGATCCCCATGTCCATATCCAATGACTTTGGAGCAAATATCTCTACAGCAACTTCTTTTTGTAGATCTAGTTTTCGTATCGAGGAATCATAAGAGCTAGAAATGACCGAATTTCCATCTGCTGGGAATACAAAGGAAGTAATAGATCTTGCATGAACTTTAAAGGCGGTGATAGCGGGCTCTGCTTCATCCCCTTCTTCGTCTTCGTCATCTTCTTCCTTCTTCACCTCTGGGCCAGTTTGTGATGCATCAAATATACCCAAATTTCCCATTTTGTCACCCGCAAAAATCAATGGCTTATCCTCAGTAGGATGAAAACCAAGCGCATATATTCTTTCTGGTGTAATCTTGATTTCTAGCCGGCTATTATTAGTATATAGATAGCATGAATTCTAGTAGTCTTACGATTTGGTGAGAAGCCTTCATATATATCCAGTGCACTCATCTTCTCTCTCAGCGCCTTCAGTCCCGCATCAGTAGTCTCCTTAATGTCATCTTCATCAAATGTACGGAGATTGGGCTGGGCCCCTCTCATTATGCCAGACAGGAAACTATCTCCTTTATTCCACTTCTTTCCATCGGCCACAACATCATTGATATTGATATCTCCTGACACTCGTTGCCTCTTCGCTCTCGAAAGCTCCTTCGCATAAGTCTCTTCCACCTCGGCTTTCCGTTTCGCAGTCTCACTATCCGCCTCAATACCTGCGCGTCGCAAACTCGTTCGTCGTGGTTCAACAGATTCAGTCTTTACAGCAGCAATTCTTTTCCGAGGTGCTGTTGATTTTGGCTTAGGTGCTGGTTTTGGTGTGATCTTTCGCGCCGTTGTACTTAAGTCCTTTAGCATAGCAGAATTCGCAGCAATATTCTCCAATCTTTTGCGCTCGAAGGCGCTCATCTCGGGCTTCTCTTTCTGGGGGCGACCTGGGGCCATTGCGATTTAGGAGCGATTGCAAATTAATCTGGTTATGTTTGTTGATTCTTTCGTTTTGGGATTGAGTATACCCTAACGGAAACAGATGACGATGTATATTTAAGATCTCGTGTTTCGCGACGTGACACGCTAAAAAGCGCGTTCGAGACAGCAGGCATCCACGTGACCAACCACTTAAGACCAAGCCTAACACATTTTCAAGCCACTTTCCCGATGACGCCACACTGCTTTCCCCTCCATACCAAAATTCATGTTTACTTCTTGCTCTTGCACTTACCCGCACTCCCTTCCTCCATCTACCTCCTGTGAGCTTTGATCACACCGAGATACCCTACAAACTGTGACAAAATAC
>Ga0247734_1000802_pt1 | contig 25925 bp, 19 predicted proteins | sample UWRJL103311B2_FD_180933 | JGI IMG/M metagenome (GOLD analysis project Ga0247734, IMG submission 180933) | Plant litter microbial communities from Arlington Agricultural Research Station in Wisconsin, United States - UWRJ-L103-311B-2 | ecosystem: Environmental > Terrestrial > Plant litter >...
TATCGAATTGGCTGTCGTTATCCTGTTCACAATACTGGCAACCATCTATTCGAATATAGGGCAAACAATTTGTCTCTTTGTGCTTTAATTCAGCCCACTGTCGAAGCTGATGTTTTACTCTCAAAGTTTCTTCAAATTGATATCCTATTTTATCGCTGGGAATATATTCGATTTGGTCAAGAGGTAGAGCTTGTATTACAAGCTCCTGCCCCTCAGCACTAAAACGAAGACTTAGATCATGTTCTGGTGACATCGGGTACAATGCTTTTTTCGGTACATTTCCCAGTAGTGACTGAGAGATACCGTATTGGGGGAGGCGATGAACATAATCGTTAGCGGCAGTCCAGTCAGGAACCCAGCTTGGCACTGTAACTGAACCGTTCTCTGATGAACAATACGACAATATCCTCAAATCCCCATGTTTTAGAATGCAACTGCGTGCCAAGTTACAGTAAATTTCTCCCGCAGGAAGCGAGTAGTTCACTTTTACCCCAAGCATGTTGTTTGACACTCCTAGCACGGAGTAAAGCTTGTCTCGAGGATCTTTGCACTGAGTTTCCCGAGAATGATGCATAGCTTCTAGTATTTCTGGCCACTCTTCGGTCTTTGAGTTCTCATGATAGTAGTTCACCATAAAGTTGAGACCACGAAAATTTTTATAAGAATGTAAAACAAAAGTTAGCAAATCTTTCGACTTTTCACTTACTAGATGGCTGAATTCCTCGTTTGATTTTGAGACAGTATGTTGGATGATGACTCTTATGGCGGCGTCGAAAGCATCCCATGGAAGATCTCGGCTTCCACAAGTAACCCTGAGGCTACGAGCAAGACATGTCTCTTGTAGGATCCACGATCTAATCCACCAGGATCTTCTTCCCAAGTTCGCAACAATCTTCCAACGCCGTTGCATAGTCTCTGACAACTCATTTTCGAGAAGATTACAGCATTCGGCATCGTAAACGCCTTGCGGAGTAAAATCCTTCTTCAAAGCATCGCTCCGCTCTTGCCAAGACTCGGCCATGGCTGAGATGTGAAGGAAGGCAGTTGGGCCGTGGGCGTCTTCCTCGCCGAGCCACCCAACAGTAGCCGCACAGCTTGAATATATTTTTGCCATTTGCGCGACAATCGAATTTCGTTCAGCGTCATTTTGTTGATCAATGCAGATAGCATCGATCCACCACGCTGTCTCGCAAGACCACTTTTCACGAAGCCGGAAAAGTGCGCTATACAAGTTCATCCGCACGGGAAATGCTTTGCCATTGATGAGAATAGACTTGGTGCAGGACGGGTCGTCCCAGCTCTCTGGGAAATCCTCTGACGGTCGATCCCACGTATAAGAGAGCGCGGAATATTCTGGTGATGCAGATAGAAGGCTCTTGGTCATGCTCATGGATATTGGTGATTCGAATCGCTCAAAAGGCTCGAACCATAGGAGGCGGATCTCAAAGGGGTCATTGCTGATTTGATCATACTTGAATTCTTGCTCCACCTCCACCACTTCTCCAGTCATTAGGAGGTGGGCCGGGAGGACAATTGTGTTGTTGTGCGCGCTTAGCCGGTCATTGCTTTCGATGTCAGAAGAAGACATCGCTGATTCATCCAGCTTCAGCTTCGTTAAATAACAACTAGGGAACTCGGTGCATTTAAGGATCGACGACGAATTTGCAGAAGCTGGGATAGGTACCTTTCTAAACAAGGCTGTGTTTGATGACAAAGTTTTTACAAAGGCAGAATCAAAATACGACTGAGACAAGAGACACTGCTGCATTGAGATTAGCGGTGTACTGTGCCTTTCGTACCCAATCAGCTTATAAAGTGGTGTACACTGCACAATATAGTTCATTACATTGAATGTTTATGATATGCATATAAGTCTAAGAACCATGATTCGTTTCTTTTCTTCTCTTCTGATGAATATGATTTGAAGTTAAAAAGCTAACTTTATCGGCACGCTATTTCACGTGACTAAACAACGAGAATAAAGCTTGTAATACTGTCGGATCAGTTTGAATACAAGCCAGATTACGCTCGTTGCATATTATGTCCCTTTATATTGGATTATGATGCTTCTTGGTTCCTGTAAGACTACGTACATGGTTGGTATTGATACAGTTCCCATCAGGATCAAATGGAGCACGTGACTCTGAACAATATATGTCATGGATAATGCCAACAAACACACTTCACTTGTACAAATGCTTTGAATAGCCTGTCATAATAAGCACATCGAAACTTTAATATAAAAAAAAAACCCCCCCGAAAAGTCAGGAAGTTTCAGGATATTTCATAGTATAATCAATTCCAATACCATTTTCTGCCATGAATGCAGCTCACGTGAAAATGCCCACAGCAAACTACTTTTTTCCTGTACCGTAACTCCTTTCATTCCACAAGTCACAAGTTGCGTTTAGCGGAAGAGGTACGAACCGACGAGTACCCGACCAACGGGTCAATGATGGAAAATATTTAAACGAGCCCACCTGCAGGTCACATATTATGTCTATGGCAGCCCAGACATTGCCGAGAGCTTACGTTGATAGTGAAGTCTTACTTAAGCAAGCGCTCAACTCAAATTACTTTGGTGAGATATTACATAGAAGTCTGAGTTTGAAATCTTGGATATCGCCTTGGCGAACTCGTAAGTCAGTCAAGTCTAAACCCGAATGCACGAAATTCGGGGTGAATCCGGGGCTGATATGTTAAGAAACCCTTTTTTCTTGCAGAAGACAAACTTCAAATTGTCCTGTTCTGGCACGCATGGATCGCGAACTTATAGCCCTATGATATGATAAGGTGAGAGAAGGTGAGAGAAGGTGTGATGAGTGGTATGGCGGAGTACCTGGGTAACTGCTTCCCCAAGCAGGTGAGCATCATCAACGTACTCACCCACAAAATCCTGGAATTCACTAGGTTCTGGCATAGAAGGAGCGAAGAACGAACAAACATTTAATCCATCAATCCTCCAAGTTGTTCATCGTAAAACCCTTCACTCGTCGGCCACAATGGAAACCAACACCAACACCAACACCAGGCTATGCGCCATACCCGATCATCGACGTGCTTTAACCCAGCAACATTACACTTTTCCTTCGTGTTCCTAGCCTTTCTCTAAAGTTTGCATATGTCATCCCAATAAAGCAGCAACAACCAGCCCGGCATTCATTCCAACAAAAGTCCTGAACCCCGAAATCCTAGAACTGAAAATACTAAATTCGGAACGGTTCAAATGCAGAAAAGGGCTGCTGAAAGGTAGTTTAGTGTAGTGAGATCCAAAAAGATTTGTATATATAAATGAGCAAGAAGGCTTGAGATTGGGATGGGGGAGGTGTTGAGGTGTTCAGGTTTTTAAAGTGAACTCAATCAATATAGATAAGAGCCAAACCGACCAACTCAGTACACCATAGCTTATTTTTAGAAGGTATCACACACACTACACGCAAACTCATGATAAGACAAGAAAGATGAAAATCAGAATTATGGGACTCAAAAGATAAGAAGAAGAAAACGAATGTAAGGTATAGATAGATATTCTCATTCTCGTGCTCAACTTCTCGTACTGGTATATCCTCCGATCTAAATAACTATGCCAAGAAATTTGTACATCCCGTGGTATCTGTTTTTGGCCCCTTGTCTATATATACGCCATGTTTGCAACCAGAGCCCAGTTTCTGCCTGACAACTCCGCCCGCCAATATGATACCCATGAAATGCAACCCGAAAACGCCGAGTGAGTGAGAGACAAAGGGAAAAAGAGAAATAGAAAAGAGATAAAACGCAAGTAAAAAGGACTTTTGGGCGCCCTTATACGCCTTGATGATGATGATGACAAGGATATAAAACGCCGAAATCCTCGAAGAAAAAAAAAGGAAATGTACGAGAGGAAGGTGAACTAAGCGCAAACACGCGGTACCCCGTCGATGAATTGGGTAAAGCTCCAGGTAGCGTTAAAGCTAATGTTGTACAACGCTCCATGTGTGGTGATACTTGAAAACTTGGTGGAGGTGTGAGACAGCTGTTGCTTGGTCGAGAGCAATAACCCAAGCAGGGATTGGAGGCTTGCTTTATCGACACCACCAGGCTGAGAGGAATTGAGGGTAAGCTCTAGGGTGGCGCGATGTTCGACAGCCTTTATGAGCGTGGATACGCTTCTGGAGATGGTAGTATGCTCTGAGGATGTGGGCATGTAGGCTTCTAGCAATTGGTCGGCGACGTCTTGGGATAAACACTCGCATTCTGGATGCTCTAACGTGTGGTGCAGACAAGTTTGCGGTGTAAGGTTAAATATAATTGGTACTTTGACATGTTGTGAGGGAGATGTCATATGAATTGTACCACTGAGTGCTGGGAGTTTGAAACGATATGGTGAGGAAGGACGAATTGTGTGTTTGATAAGTAGAGCATGTAGCCCTTGGAAAAATGGAGTAGGTGGTTTATGTGCAAGTGTTTCTTTGCGTTCTTTTTCTAGCAGAATAGAGTGGGCTTGTGTCCATGGTGGTGCCTGTGCTGAAGTAATCTTCTTTGGTATAGCAACACCATCGACCACCGTTGGAACAAAAGTCATCAAATGATTCGATGCCTTCGACAATAGCTCTTTCGCTTCTCTAAAAGCTCTCTCCTCACGGTCCCAACTGATACCCAAGTATGGCTTTTTGTGTTCGGGATTTAACAAGCTAGCCCGACTGGGGACTGGATGTTCATACTGATCGCTGGCGAATAGCAACTGCTCGCCCCGCTCACCGCTGAAAACGGTCTCGGGCTCTCCAAGCGATGGCGATCGCTGAACGGATTCGCCGAATATCCTCCTCCACCCAGCGCTGAATATGGGTTCGCGCTCAGATACGGGCTTCCCAGCAACGCCGACGACGGGTATGGCGCTGCGGGACTTGCCCCCCTGCCTACCAAGGGAGAACCAACTCGAGAGAGCATGGCGGAGAGGGTAGGGCTCGCTAGAAGCGCGTTGATGTTGGGGGACCCGAGAACCATGGTATCGGCGAAACGGTAGGGAGAACCAGCTTGGAGGGGATTGATGGGCGAGGGGGTCCCGGCTACGGCCATGCTGCTCATTGGGGAAATGGGAGAGCGGGTCGCGGAAAGATGAGGCATGTAGGTCGTTGAAAGAGGGGAGACTTGGTCGCTTCGACGCGGGACTAAGAGGTGGCGCTTCAAATGCTCGAAGGGGGAGGGAGATGGCGAGAGATCCATCTCGCTGTCTGAAGAATCGTTGTCCGCGGGTGTAGGCTTGAACGAGTTGGTTCTCAGCAGCTTCGGTGGAAGTGGTGAGTCGAAGGTCAGAGTTGGCGTTTCTCTGTCTAGAACTAGTGGACTGGGAGCTTGTGGAATATGACGGGGTGGTAGTAATCTTTGCTTGGGGAGTTGATAGGAGGGGATCTGAAGCTTGGACAGCGAGCGGAGCCTGGTTGGGGGTGGACGGGTCCCAGATATTGGGGAGAGCGGAGGACTGATCGAGGGGCTCGACATGGTTGGCGAGTTTGTCATTGCTGGGCTGTTGCTTGCTGAGGATCTGGGAGACGGGTCTCTCGTGGAAGGCGACGAGTTCGAGTTCATCGTTTCCATGCTGGCCGTCTCCTCGGTGGTGGTGTTGCCCATCATCATCTGGGCGATTGAGTTTGACATTGTGATTTGGTGATTCTGTTTTGGAGCTGGGTTTGAGAGCGGAAGAACGATCGAGTAGAGGAAATGCTTGTGAGTACGCACACAACAGGGCAAAGAAGACGACGAATTGAGTGATTGGCGATCTTTGCATGCTTTTCGTGTCGAGCTATCAATATCCGCGGTATAGTCGAATATCGCACGGTCAATCGATATCCTCTGGTAGAATGTAGGTACGGGACAGTTATCGACACAACAGGCGAGTTCAAGAGAATACCATCTGACCATAGTGGGAGGACATGATGGGGTATATATGAGAGATTTGGACGTGGGATGTGAGATGGGGAAGAGAAACAGCAGCGTTTAGCGAGCGGGACTGGTACCTACATATAGATATGTCTCTCAGACCACTGGCATGTCCGTCCGACCCTTACCCGGTGGGTTGCGGGTGTGCGTGAGGGTGCAACTGTGGATGTGTTTTGGTGATGGGATGTTGGATGTTGGGATTGTTGGTACAGAGGATGGATGAGCCTCATCCGCAAATGGCGATGCGGAATCCATCGACCCACGGAGGAAGAGCTGCGCCCACTGGCAACCTCAGAACCCTCGCACTCCCCAGCCCGCCCACCACTGCATCGATTGGCCAACACATCCCCGTGAATTGTGAAGCGAGTGTTGGTTTCATCAGTTGCACTCTCCATTGGCCGTTGGCGTGGTGTTGTGGGTGAGGAGTCAAGACGAGGGAGCTCCCTCCAAACATTCCCGCAATCCTAAAGTCACGTTACTGCTGAATCCTCCATGGTCACGTGATGGGCTGCGACTCCCCATTGATCATCACGATGCAGTAAGAAGGAAGGAAATGAGGCTGAATGCTAACTAGTTGTACATTACCACAAACAACAGGAAATGCAGTCACCGGGGTCTAACCAATGATCTCCCGTATATCTAGATATCTGGGAAAATGGTTGGAATTGGATTTACCAACCGCGTCGGTAGGAGTCATTTTGACGGTATTGTTGATGTTAGTTTTCAAAGACGTTGCACTTCCCTCGTAACCCGCCGACATTCACCATTCACCATTCATCATCCATCCATCTCCATATCCCATGTTACGCGCCTGTAGCCAGGATCCTGTTTTGACTGAGGAGGAGGAGGAGCAGTATCATCATCATCTTGCTAAATTTCTTGCTTTTCTTGCTTTTCTTGTTATAACATCCAATAACCGCAGAATCCTTTCTCCGGTCTAGTGATCAGCTTCAGATCTCAAATCGCATTACTTGTTTGTTTTGTGCATCCTCCATCCATCCGTCTGTTCTTACACGCGCGGATCATCACCCCATCAACTTTCTCAGCTGCTATCAAACCTCCCCACACTCCTCGGGGCATTCTCGTGTGATGTACTCGCTCGATTGTAAACCCCACTCGATGTACTCTCGTACAGGCCCAGATAATTCCCAGTGGGTCACCTCCTTCAATACATACGCATGAATGAATTGGTAGGGATTATTTGGAACGGTATGAAAGCATTGAAAGTATAATAGGACTTCTTTAAGAAGCGCATAAATAACTTAGTGGGGATTATTTGGACCGATATGAAAATATTAAAAGTATAATAAGACTTCTTCAAGGAGCGTATAAATAAATTAGTAGGAATTATCTGGACCGGTATGAAAGTATTAAAAGTATAATAGAGCTTTCCTAGGAGCGAACAAATGACTCACTGGGAATTATTTGGGCCTGTACGAAAGTAAGTAAATCTAGTATTTCCATCGCATTGATAATGAATGACTCGGGGAGAAATCACGTGTCTTCAATACCCCCTATTTAGTTTAGCTGGTTATTCGGCACTGACATGCTGCTGTTTTGGAGTTGCAAAAGCTGTAAATTGAAACAAAAAAAAAGAATGCCATAAATCCAGTCTTGGTGAAGATTTATTGTCTGCTTTTTGGACGGAGATTTATCTTGATGTAAGTGTATGGAATGAGGATATTGAAGGATTAGAAGACCAATGGTTTGGGAGGCCATGATATACACACCATTTCCACGACACACGATAGGGAAAAAGCTAACTGTCTGTTTTTAAATGCACAGAGACAAATTGTATTTTCGAGGCAAGGGAGATAACTACAAAAACATATGAAGAGAATACAGGTGGTTGAGAAAGTATCCTTGTTTCGTTACATATCCGGTGGCGCCCCGTTCGCCTATCGCTCCTCTCCTCCTTCGCCTTCCGGCTTTCCGAAATCTCATAACTGTAACCTTCCCAAAAGTATCCTCGTCGGATCTGTGTTTCCCTCATCCTAGCCTTCTTCCAAGAAGTCCGCTTTCATGATGGTCACTGCTGGTTCCTTCGTCTGTATTTCTCGGTGGGCAATTGCCTAATTGCCTCCGTACTACGTGGGGAAGCACTATACATAGGAGCTCCTCCACGGCGTCCTGATTTGCAGGCGATCGTACGAAGATCCGTTTGATCAGTAATCTAAGATAGCGCAATTGGCATTGCATTATCTCTGGGCAACCGCCATATCCAAGAATGGGTGTGAATTGCATCATGCACCGCAGTGACCTTTCCCCCCACGATCCGAAACGATGGAGGGGGATTGCGCTCTATTGTAGCCGAACAGTCTCGATATACGAGAAGTCATAGCTCTACCATTTTGAAGGGCTTAAGCAGCCGTGCTCTCTCACCCACCATTCGGAGTTGGGAGTTTCTCGTTTGCCATCTGCCTCTTCATATTTTCCCTAATCATTGTAGCTCCGCATACCCCTTTGGTGGTCCGTTTGCTCCTTTTCCGTGTTGTTGCTCCCACTGCAAATTTTGGTTCGCATATTGATTATGCGCTTCCATTTCCGCAACGCCATAACCCATCGGCGCATACGCAGCTGGGTTATAGCTGGGTAACGGAGGCAATGATCCTCGATGTGGTCTCTTGTAATCCAACGGCGGACTGGGAGCTCCTTGCGCCCATTCCGGTCTATGGTTCAGACTCAAGGGCGCCGAGTTCGGTGTATGTGGCATATTCCCTCTGTTGTTCACCATGTTAGAACTTCGTACCGCTTGGCTCATCAGACTCATTGATTGACCAGGGCTCATGGGTGGGGAATGCAATTGCACCTGTCCTGGATAAGGAGGAGAATGCGGAGGCGAGTGATGTGGTTGTGGTGATGACAATTCCGAAAATCCAGGTTGAGGCGCATACTTCTGATCCTGTTGTGCATCATACGTCAAACGGAAATTCGCAGCCACTGCTTCCTGCAAATTCGCCTTTACCATCAACCTCGCAACCAGCGTCGCCAACGCATCCTTCAACTGGTTCTTCACGAATCTCGTCATTAGGATGTTACACTTGATCTCCACGTCCTCCCTCAAGTATAATCCTGTGACCGGGGCTCCAATGCCGATCTCAGGTGGTTGAACTACTTCGCCTGGGAGGTTTCCACCCAGAGTCCACTTTTCTTTGATGTCCAGGCCTGCGGGCGCATATACGTGGATCTGTACCCCGTTTTGCAGATCGTGGAAACAGGCTTTGAAGCTGACTCTTCCTTTTATCCCAGGTAAATACGAAATCTTGTCAGTGATTTCATACCATTGACAGTGGTATTCCTCGGGGCTAGCATTTGGCGGCGGTTTGGTCATATGTCTTTCCTCATGCGTAGGGTTTAGATCTATCATGTCCAGATGATCGTGAAGAGTTGCCAGTACCGTCTCGCGAGATATCCCCGCAGCTAACGGCGTAATTACCGTGTATTGCGTTTTTTTCGACATCTCTGTCGTATGGTGCAGCGCCTGATGTCGAATTCAATGAGTTTGTCAGAGTTCGGCGTATTTTATTGTATTTTCCGTAAAGAGAGGCTTCACTTGAGTGAAGGAATTGGAACTTTGGGATGCGATGCGATGCGATGAATATGATGGGGAGACGTAAACTTTGTTTGTACTGTACCAGTGGATTTAAGTGGGGTTTTGTAAGCTGACAGCCCTGCTGTGACGGGGTTTTGATGCAACAATTCGCCCTAAAATAAATCGCGTATGGTTATTGGGTGAATAGCAACACAAATTCAGGCTCTTTTTGGGTTGGTGTGCTGCGACTCCAGGATCAATCCCAGGGATTTTGATAATCGGGATAAAGATCGGATGGCACTGGGTTGCTATATTCTCCTCAAACAAAGGAGACGCAGAGAAGGAATAATCATCAGTGGGACAGCCTCTTCCTTATATCTTATATCTTGCCGTGGCCGCCCTTGTTACCGCATGCGATTTGACGTTGCGCTTCTTTGTTATATCTATAGATCGCCGCAGCGCAGCGACTGAGATTGTTACTCGTGACAGCCAAAAAAAGCTCCGGCGAAGCTGACAAAAGCTACCAAGGAACCAACCCACCTTGGCCGCACCGAGTTTTCGAGGCGTTTGATGTGGGCTCACGGCTACCAAGTGGAAATGTAATTTCGAAGACGCCGACTTTTGTTGGTTTGTGGATATCTTTCTTCTTGGGACTTGTCATTTCTTGACCTATGCCACTCCTCCTCCTTGGAATCATCGGATGTCGAATATCATTATCGTGTGAATCCGCCATGATCCATCATAATAGCTAGGGTCCAATTGAGACTGAGCCCGGTTTTCCCAGACAGCTGAATGGCAACAGCACACAGTTGTACCACCACCTGTTGATATTATTCCAGCCAGCTCTCCAGCTACGACCTGTCTGTCACTCACCGTTCGGTACCCCAACATCCGTCCCAAGAACGCCTGGCGCACCTCGTATTGCGTCGCAATATCCAATATCCAACATCTTGCATACAGCATACAGCATCAATCAATCTAATCCCACCAGCTCAGGCTGCTTTCGCTATCGACTTCTCGGCACTTGTTCTTCCCGTTGCTTCCTGACAAATCTTGATGATATTGAAGCGCACCATCGCCCCGATCACCAGTTCGTCACTCGCCGCAGACCCAACAATCTGGTCACCCGTTTTAGTTTGTTTCAAGGGTAAGCAATGCGTTTATTCCGGTATGTTTCGTTTCATCATTTCTGTGCCGTGACATTGCGTAGGCGTGTGGTTGTACCAGTAGAATCCCCTGAGGCTTTGACAGCTTGGGATTGTTGGTGGGAATGGGTGCCAAGACTTTAACAAGACTCAAAATAAACCTCACCTCACTTCAGCATGTCAAATTTCCACTGATCACAACAGACTGAAACTGATGAAGATGATATAAGTTGCTGAAACAAACTACTTATATTAGCATGTTAGCAGATTTGTGATTTTTGTTCTCGAAATGGTTGAAAGTGGGTAGCAAGCACGTGATCAGAGTAAACTATAACGTCACTCAAGATTGCCCTTATAAATAGCTTTTGCGATTACAGAAATTCCTTTCCTAAGTATCTCACGCTGTTTCAGTCTTAAGGTGGTCATCTTATAATCAAACATATGCTTAATCTTTAGCGGCAACGTACTGCACTGTAAAAAGCAGACGTCTCAGGCTCAGATGTCTCCGGTAACACCTAACCAAGAAATAGACATTCCGGAAGATAAATTCTCAGGACTAGACTCATCCATCGCGCCACCCGAATCCAAATCTATAGACGAAATACTAGACGAAGCTCGTTCCCACCTCCATCGTATCTCCCCTGTTACCACACACCATATTCTAAACTCCCCTTCACCATCATCCCCTCCAGCTATTCTCATCGACATCCGTCCTCCCCGCCAGGCACAATCAGAAGGCACCATCCCCGGCGCTATTTCTATCGAGCGTAACGTTCTGGAATGGCGTCTTGACCCTCGATCCTCAGCAAAATTAAAATTTCCGTGGGGAAAGAGATGGGATGTGAGGGTTGTGGTGATATGTAGCGAGGGATACACAAGTTCCTTGGCAGCGAGGAGTTTGCAGGAATTAGGGCTGAAGAATTCCACCGATGTCATAGGTGGATACAAAGCTGTAAGTGAGCTTGTAGTTTGTGAAGAAGTTATCTTTAGCTGTTTCGTTGCACTTCTGAGCCAATGAATGAAAGGTTTTATTTTGGTGATTGATTTATGGGGTGTTGTTCCTTTGGAGAGAATCACATATTGGGTGACTTCTGGTTTGAATGTTGGAATTGGCTTTTAAATTTCTGTACTAATTCATGGTTCTTAGTGGAGGGATAGTGGACTTGGTGGTGTACCGGAGATTAGGTTGAATTGAAGGTGGAAGTATTGCGTACCGTTTGATCATGCGAGAAATCCCACAACCAAGGAGGTCAGTGAGGGGGCTTCCAGGAATTAGTTCAGCTCCTCTGTTGGCCTCGTAACCCAAATTTCTACCTGATGAGGAGCATTCAAAATATTAAAAAGGTCTTATTCTACTGGAGCTTGTGCGCAGTAATTATGTTCAAGCTCATCAACCCTTGTGCTCTCATTACTGTACTTCTCACTCAATTAAGTCGATTTTCTGTATCTGTCCTTCTTTAAAAATGTACTCTATAGTAAGTAAACTGCTCATCCTCTAACTTACTGAGAGTTTTCTTCTTTTCCAACGTCGTCTATCTCTCTCAGCTAACTTTCATTTTGAACAGCCACAGTTCCCTAGTATTAATTCGTATCACTAATCAAAGATTCCAGGTGATTACCCCATGCCAGTTCAAGATATGTATCATCTAGATACCCACCAAGAAAAGATTGTACTTGTAAATGACTTGAAAGATTTGCTACACTCGCATTGTCACAAACGTATGCCTCCAACGACGTATTTTGTAGTTTCTTCCTCGCTTGCAATGAATTTAGGATTGACCTCATCGACAGCACTTCAGTCAAGACATAAAGCCGGAAATATATGTAAATAACAAGAGATTCTATCAACCTTGATAGAAACTTTGATGATATCTCTGCTACCAACCACCGCGTCTGGTGGAAGGTTCAAGTCTTCACTCAAATACACATAGCAAACATGTCCGCGAGGAAGAGAAGTAAGCTCAAACACCAAGCATCCAGAATTTTACTCCTACCAGCCCCAGATTGGATTGTACTTCGATATTTCACCATACATATATCGAGTACCCGCAAATGCAATGCTGTTCATGATTGCTATTTAAAAGAGGGATTAAATTGGCGGTGAACACATATGGATGCTTGCTGTATTTAAAGCGGAAGCATGATTACACAAATACCATAATACTCAATTACCGTAAGGGTGACGGAGAAACTCTGTGTTCGTCAAGATTTCGAGTCCAGTTGGATCCGTATAACCACCCTGCTTTGCCCCAAGTTACCTTAACGCACATGATTATCTCCCAGGAAAAATAATGCGGATGCGTAACTACAGCACGAAAAACTATAGGCTCTCTAATGGGAACAATAACTGGAAAGGTGTCCTATATAATGTTTGGACTATGATATGGGTTCCTGGCTTGTAAATTTTATCTGACGCAAATTCGATTTCTAGTTCCTATTTATTGAAGTGTCTTGGGACTTCCACGTTCTTATTTCGCCTCTAATAGCCAAAGAACATCGTCACAGCGAGTATGTTTAGCCGGATTTATCCCCGCTACCACTTCAGCTTTGAACCCGTGTCGCCACCATGATTTCCATTATTGATCTTGGTAATCTTTCCATTAGATTGGCTCCCAAGATAAGACGTAACTGCAGTAGTAGTCTGCCGACCACATCCAGTATCCATCAAAAGAGGCTCGAACTGGGCCACGAATACCTTCGGGCCAGAGATCTTCTCCACCAGGGAATGGGCCGGTCCAGCTAACTTCGGGGTCAAGGTATGATTCCTCGAGATGCAGTTCATGTTTCCATTGTGCAACAACGAAAACAATATAATATCTCCGTCCAACTGCCTCGAACTCTTGATACAGATCATGATACTTCAAGATTTGATCTTTCCTGGCCTGATCAGTATTCCAATGTTCAAGCAAATGCCCCTTCCGCTTTTCTATAACTCGACTAAACGCTGATGGGATAGACTGTGGATATTTATCCCACTGCGGTCGAGGGATGCCATCCACTAGCCAATATAACTGTGCTCGAGTGTCGTGCATACCGACTGACAAACTTATAATGTCATTAATTGACTTTTCACGAAGCTCTTCTCTGCCTTCTGGGGTGTCCCAAAGTGGGTGCCACTCAATACCGATCCGACGGAAAGCAGGAATAGAAGCTTCACGGCCAGCAGAATTTAACAATTGGTAAAATACATGCTTTAGAACTTCCTTTGGATATCCAGATGCGTTATGAAGCCGAAATACCACAAGGTCCAAGGGGCCGTAAATTCTTGGAACCAACTTATCAACCTCTTCCGGAGCCGGCATAACAATGTCATCACACTGGTGTTTCCAGATGTCAATTGTGCGTGGTCTACAGATGATAAACTCGCATTAGCTTGCTTCTCACCGTAAGCATTAGAGCATGAAGAAAAGGTAATATAAGCGAGCTTATACTAAGAAGCATCGAATACTAAAGAGCAGGAGGGGGGAAGAAAGAAGCTTGTGAAGCATCACAAGTAAAATGCTTTTGGGGAGCATGAACCTACCTGTACATGGGACCAGCGCCTCGATAAATTGGCAACTCGCCGTTGGATACCCTGTTCCTCAAATAATCTGAGACTGCTAGGCGCGAGGTTAGGCAAGTAGACAGCAAGGTTGCAATCTGACTGTACGTCGAAAGCAGTCTGCAACGTCGCGTCGCAGCAATCTCATCCTGTATATCTTGCGTGATTTCATCTGGTCGTACCCTTGATTTTCCATAGACTGAGGGTACGATAGTGTACAGATGCTTAAAGAATGGAGTACTATGATTCAAAAAATTGCAAAACTTGACATAATCCTCCCGGCTCCATTCTGCGTCGTTGTATTCGCGGACGTTTGGTTCTCTATCGTTGAATAATTCCTTGGTCCACCTGAGCGTTTCCTTGATTAGATGAGGGGCAAGAGGAAGCCCTTCAAACTCAACCCAATGCACGCCTCCTCGGGGTGGGAGAACCATAGTCCATATGGCGGTTTGTAGCTCGACCGGAAGATCAGAGAAGCGCGCCATAATTCGGATATTGGGCTCTCTAAAGGCTCAAGGTGTCTCGGAGTCAGATAAAATACAATCTAGAAAGCAAGAGTCGGTGACTTTGTTTGGCCTGGGCGGAGTTTTTGTATAGTGGATGCAGCAGGGTCAGGTTGGTTTGGGTCAGGTTGGTTTGTTTGTTTACTACTGAACCCGGCTCGGCTGTGGCTCATCGTGGCTCAGCAAGATACTAGTACCGCGAAACCTGTTTAAACAATTGCGCTGGCAGAATCCAAATACGTCTTTATTAATAATAAGAGCCTGCAGTAGGAGGTGTACTTTTGACTCGTAAAGATTATCCGCATAACAGTTGTTGGCTGGTAGTTGATGTGGTGTATTTCTGGGTTTTTATAGGCTTGTTTGATTTGTGAGGGCTGTATCGACAACACCACCACAACCACCACAACCACAACCACCACCATCATCATCATCATCATCATCACGGGGTAGCGGACGTTATTGGATTAAAGAACAATACCGCCAATTCGCTACACTCTTGTTTCACTAGCGTGGCGTGAGTATATACTTAAAATGCAAAAGGTAATGAATTCATTCAATCAAACAAAAAAGCTCATATATGCGCACACACCCAGAGGTCGTGGAAACCTCGGCCAAAGTAACTATATGTATGTACTGTAATATTCGCCGTGCATCGTCAATATTCTAACTCAAAATTCTAGACATCTGCAAATATGTATTCTGTGCACTTTGCTGCCGCGTTACCGATCACCCTCCTTACCCTTTAGTTACTTACCACTTCCTCCACCACTACTACCACTACCACTACCACTACCACTACCAAGTTTGAGTTTGTTGATGGTGCCCTTTCCCTTTGACGGATTCTTGGTTGGAGTCTGTGTATCAGGACCACCAGGCGTTTGTGCGGCGGTTGAATCGGTGACTGGACCAGGGGTTTGACCGCTGGTAGGCGGGTTCTTAAATGACAGCTTTTGTGCTTGGGGATTTGCTAGAGGAACGCCGGCCGCTAGGGAATTGCTCTCAGCTGGGGGGTTTACCAAATCGCCATCCCATTTGTATAGCATAAGAGAACCCTTTTCTTTCTCAAGGGGAATCTCTGAGCTAGGGACTGCTACCATGTTTGCTTTAGTCAACAATTCCTTTTTCGTATCTTCTCCCCAAGCCAATGCATAAACGCCCACGTCAAAATCCTTAAATTCGGCCTTCAATTCACCCGACACCTTCTGTTGGTCGTTCTTCACTAATCTTCCGAATCTTGTCCCAAACTGGGACTTGGATTGAACCTTGAGCTCCACAATGAGGCCCCTGCGGCCATTTCCTGGATTGAATACCCAGTCAGCTGACTGACGGTTCCCAGCGTAAACATGTATCTCACGCATCCCGATTCTAGTTTCGGGGGAAATTCCTTGGCGTTCTTTGCATTCCATCTCGAAATCAAACTGAACCCATGCTTCTGTGCCGCCATTGGAACCTACACTGCCGCGGAGTCGAAACTGTGACTTTTTCATCCAATCAACGATAAATTGAGTAACTTCAATTGGTGCTTCAAGCTTCTTTTTGTGAGGTGCTGTTGGTGAAAATAATGCTGATGGCTTTCCGGCTGGAGTCACCGGTGCAGCAACTCCTCCTGGATTTGTGTTTGGTGTAGGTGGAGGTGTATTGCCAGTGCCTACTGGTACCGTTAAGCATGGCGAAATTGCCAGGGATGCCAGGAGAAAAGTCAGGAGGATGCGAGGCGTCCATAAGAGAAGCATATTGTATCTTTTTCCTACGGGAGATAAAGTGACTCGGAGTCAAAGCAAGACTACTGGCTTGATCGACGGGATGTTGTTGCGCCTGGGACCAAAATTGACAGGAAGAAAAAGCCAATATTAACAGGAGTGATATGAGATGAGACGAACGAACGAAGAAACAACCACAGATAATTGAAGAGATGACTTAAGAGAGGTGGGTGAGTATTGATGGGGACGATGAAATCAACTTCAAGCCCGTAGGCTGGTGAAATGAGACTGCTCAAGTTCAAATGAAAACGTGAAAATGTGTGCGAATGATGGATAGAGAAAGAGATTTGGTGAAATCATATATGATGTCCTCTTGTTTACAGTCTGTGGAGTAAATACCTTAGGTTTATATGTTCCTCGATAGAACCCTCAGTGTTGGAGCTGAGGAGGGGAAGGGAAGGGAAGGGAAGGGAAGGGGCCATGCCCATCCTCTAGTTGGATAAATATTGGCCGTTCCAATCATTCATTTTTCTTGCCAAAACTCTGTTTAATCCTATATGTAGACTACGAAAATCACAATTTGAGAGTGTGATATATTGATCCTCTTGTTGGATAATGCTGTTGAAAGATTGGAGGTTGGTGGTTTTCTTGCTGCAAATAGTTCGTCCCCACTATTCCTTCTTCCATTTCGTGGATCGCTAAGCCTCACTGCAATGAGTACTGACTGGTATTGGCCCCCACTCGCAACCCCCTCGCTTATTAAACTGGAGAGAGTGGGGCTATCCACAAATAGATCTGGGGATGGGAGGAACATGTTATAGTCTGAATAGGGTTATTAATGTAGTATGAGTTGAACGAGGAGACCGGTTTACAATAAGCGAGTTCTGGTAGTGATGAATAGTTGGGATACAAAAGCTTAAGACTCGAAATCGAGTCTGAGAAAGAGTGACGGGAGCTATCTTAGTTTGTAGGCTATTTACGTCGACTTCTCGGTCGATTCTAACTAGAACTGCATTGGCCGGATGGTACTGTTCAGCTACTTCAAGGGGTTTTTTTTGAAACTCAAACTCATTGCTAACTATACGGAACATACATCCCGGATACGAAATACCAATCTTTGTAGTGTTCCTAAACTGTCTAGATACTACTCTCAACAAACATAAAAACGGCAATAGACGGGGGAAAATGTTGTTTAAGCTTGTTTGAAATTGATCTCAACCTTAAAGAACGGCTTCATCTGTATTACCATGATTCTCAACCGATAAATATCTACATTTTCAAAAACCTTAAAGACCCCGAACTCCTGCTGATCATCTTCTGCTAAGGTGTTTTCCTCCATCTCAAATGATTTTCCACTTATTTCCACTCCCGCCACCGCTAAAACCTTTTCCAACTCCACGATTACTATCTTTCTTCTTTTCGGCCTTGTTCACAGGTTTTCGTGGTGGCTCTGTTGTTGGTTTGATGACAGTCAAAGCTATGGGTGTTGGGGTAGGTTTTGGAGTCGTCTTTGCAGGTTCTATTGTTGTCGAGCTTTGTTTTACAATAGATATCGGTGATTCTCTGGAACTGGGTGCCACTGATGTGGATGATTTGATCTGATCCATGCTAGTCAAAGTTTCAAGGATGATTGCGACTGGATACTTGGATGTCATTGTCGCCATTGTCGTCATTAGTTTTGGTGTTGCGTAGTATGGAGTCTTGCACTTTGCTCGCGTCGCAGTGCAAGACTGAGAAACTTCGGGAATGTATAATTCCGGAGTCATAAGTGTGTCTGTATCGCTACTGTTTTGGAAGTCGGGATCTTCAGCTGTTGGTTCGAAATTATCCCGGAAGCTCTCATATTCACTATTTTGGTGCTGGTGATTTCCTGTTTGGAGATAGGCTTCCTTTCGTTTATTTTCAAGTTCAGATCCTACAGACTCAGAGTCAACAGGTGTTATGACTCTCTCATCCTCGTCGTATTGAGCCTGCACAGGTCGGAAATGAGAGATTCTTCCACGATTTGCGTTACTTTGTACGTTGCGGTTAGCTGACGTGGCACCAGGAGTCGTCCAAGTAGCTGGCTGCTCATCGCTCTTAAGCTGAGTGTTCCAATACTGATTTCGAGAGACAGAATATGAGGCTGGAGTGGATATTGACAGAACTACTAGTCCTAAAAGGCTACTCCAGACAGTAAGGAAGTTCTTCATTTCCTTCATTTCCGACTTGTGGTTGGGGAAAACTTTTGAATAAAATGACAGAAAGAAATATGCCTCACAGGTGACTTAGATTTGTTATGAAATGGAATTTATGAGTCGAATTATTGGTATGTTACAGGGTTTTCTCACTATTTGATATAGGTGAAGAGCGAACCTTAAATTGTTCTAATTGGAGTGTAGAAAGCATTTTAATTAGACGTTAGAGGTTAGAAGTATTAATAGCATCGCAGCGTAAGGTCCCAAAGAATGAGGAGCATCATAATCCTAACTTAGCATATTGTTGGAGTCGATGTCGGGATTGGCGTTGTTGGATGTTGGGTGGCAGAGCAACATGGACCCCACAAAAATTAACACGACACCAACCTCTTAGCTTTCCACCAAAAACGCGAATTATTTATGGAAAAATTGTTTCTAAGTAAAACAAAGCCTGTAACAGCCTGTCCTCCTGGAACAATTTCACATCATACGAAAGCGTCAAAAACAAAGTTATGCGTAGTAAGTAAATAAAAGTCGTCGAGTTTAGGCGAGCTTGTCAGATTTCTTGACATTCTGGCTTCGACCTGGACCGATAGCATCTTTTTCCTGCATGCCAATTTGATTTCGCTGGTGTACAATTGGAAAAGACCAAGCTCGCACCTAATCTCGAAATGGTCTGCACAATGGCCCTGAATAAGATAGACAAATAGCGCCGCCATCAGCTCAAATATGGTTGATCGGTAGCTTTCTGTGAGGACTCTCATCGATCCTCCCTTATTCTAGTAGTAAAAGAGAATCAGACACTTTTTATCATCCAATTTACACACATCGTGAGGCTTGATAGTTTCGAGGAAGAACATATTGATTTAGCTAGAGGTTTGGTAGGTTCTACGAGAGAACGAGTAAAAACTGGAATTGAGTTTAACACGAATATCAACTTATTAAAGATATGTAGCAAATAAAACCGCACGTAGAAACGAAGAATTCTTAGAACCTGTAGAGCCCTACCATATTGTGATTAGTTCTATATTTTACACGCAACATAAAACCGAAAACTGTTCACTCTTAAGAGCTGCCGTTTTGGTAACACCTGAGCGATCATCATGCCTTTGGGTTTTCAGAACTGATACATGATTTGAGAGATTTACGCAAAAAGGGGTTAAGTTCAAATCACTTCAGTAACACAGAGACTGATTCTCCATCAGACGCAGAGGTTAGTGCTAGTTGATATGAATGAACTGATGCCTTTGTTTTGTGGTCTATAAAGAGATGCGGAAGTACGTTGCCGAACGAACGATAAGATGTTCAACATCAAATTGCTAGCACCAGTTCCCATTCTTTTAGCAAAAATGTTTTCCTTATCAACATGTTAATTGCTTCATGTTTGCTTTTTGTTAATCAGATCTTGCGTAGAAACTGAGAGTCGAAGAAGTCGACGTTGAAGTGACTAAATTATTGTTTCCAGATACTTTATTCTTTTGCGGCGGCTATAAAGGTCTGTGGAGTATTCTGAAGTTGAGTGTTGAATTTGACGTCTGTTATTACTTTGAGATTCAGTTTATGTGTGAAGGTGATTGAACCTATTGGTATATTTTAGATGCGGTAGGACTTTTTGAAACCTAAGCAAAAGTTGTGTATTGCATTGTTAAAGGTCTATAGCTCATTTCGATAACTCGGATTGAAAAGATGAGATTAAGTCTCATTGTTTTAACTGGAAGAGCATTGGATAACGACCTTTTTCATTTAGCTTTAACTTTCTTTCTTTTTAGTTACATGGTGGACCAGCTCACTCAGGGGGTTGAAGTGTCTTGTAATATTATCAACATCACTCCCCCCCTTTCTTTTTATTAGGTCTGCGAAATTATTTAGACATCTTTGACAAACCACTTCACTTGTGACGCAGTAGTCCTTTGACGTATACCTGCATTTCTATCTGTTGAGTATTGTGGTTGTGAATTACTGAAGTTACGTGAACATGCAAATAGTTTGAGTACCGAAATGATGAATGGGAAACCTTGCTACTCGGTGTCCCATTCAATAATTGAGAAGTGGGTCTGAAGGCATTCCGAAATATGAATAAAAACACTTTGTTGGCAAGAAAGATGCAGGGTTTTCTTTGAGTTTAGCCGATCATTTTCCGAAGTTGAATATTTATATATTTACATCCAATCCTTTTCCACTCGGAAACAAAACAACACACAACCATCATCGCAGTAATTCAAAACTACTCTCGAGATCTGATCCTAATAGCTTTTCAAAATTTGTCATCAAGGACAGCAAACAACACTCCCTAATCTCCCCTACCGTTAACATGGCCAAGGATACGTCCAAAGCAATTTCGTCACCTGGAGCTCAAGTAGCCAATTCCAACCGTTAGTTCTCTCAACTGGTTTCTTTCAAAGAGCTAATATCTTTTATAGCTGGCATTTCTACAGCTTCCACCCTAGCATATACATCCACATTTCCTACTGTCGTCGTTAACCTCAACCTGCCAACCCGTGCTAGCCCCTTGTGTTTTCGTCACTTGCCAGATGCTGTCAGATGCAGAATCTGGAAGCTTGCAGTTGGAAAACGCCTTGTAGAGGTTCGACTTCCTGAACGTGCAACTTGCAACAAACATGATTTTGTTTCGGACATCCCAACCATCATGCTTGTTTGCCGGGAGTCTCGAATGGTCGGCATGCAAATCTACGCTCAACTAGCCAATCCGAACTCCCTCAACAGGGCCTACTTCCATCCCCAGTTGGATACTCTGTTTATTCGTGGTGGAATGTATATCAAAGGTCACCTTGGTATCCTCGATCATGCTCTTCCATACAAGGAGTTCATCCAAAAGCTGGCGGTGTTTGGCGAGCCAAATGATTTCATGAACATATCCGGATTCAACCGCCTCAGAAAGATCATTATAATTGAGCGAAAGGGAGCCTTTTTGAACCATGGAAACACATTCTGTAATGGTGCATGTAGCCGTGGAGTTACTAAAGCTGCTATTTTGCCTAACAATGAGACAGCTGTCCCCGAAGTTTTCAACACTACTGGCGCCGGCTTGTTGTTTTGGGAAAACGAAAACAAGAGAAGAGGTCCAACCCAGGAGCTCATAAGTGGCAACCCTTTCTTTGGTTCTGGCCATGGATTGAACGTCGAGTTTGTCTGGAAGAGAGCCTGTAAGTACATCTGGCACGAATTTGAAGTGTCAACTGCCATACTAATTTGTCAATACAGGCTTAGCAGCAGTCGGCGAAGAGAATTGGTTCTGTCATACTAGATGCGATTGTGGCTTCATGGCAGCACTTTTGGGGGAGGAACGCGAGGGTTGTGCTGGAGAATATGATGGTGATGAAGATGATGAGATTCTCGGGGAGGCATAGAGATTTGTATAGAATCCTTTACATAAGCCCTCTCAACAAAATTTCAACACGTCATTCCTTTCCTATGTGACTCCTCTTTTTATGTTTATTATTGACGGACAACTTCAAAAACGGGGCATCACTACGCTCGTATTGCGTATGTCCTCATTGTATTATGTGGTGATTGATGATTGGATTGAAACTATGCACAACGTAGGGTATATGATATTTCATCCAGCTTAGATAAGCAAACCAATTTAAGTAAGCTAAGACGAAGGTCATGATATAACGACAATTATGTTGGTAACAGGGTAAGGTATGAATTGTATGCCGTCCCTTGATATCTTGTTCCTAAGTGTAATTCAGGCTAATTTCATAGTTGTTATGAGCTAATTATTTTGAATCAATGCGTATGATAATGTGAATGGCTTCAAATTGCCAATTATTGTTTAAGTTTATTTGTCATTCATTCTATCGTGTAGTTCTTTTAAGTTCTTTTCTCATTTGAATATCAATATCCTCAAGCAACTACCGCAGATTCTCTTCTTTCTAACTTTATCATATATTTAGTTGATTTTTATCCAGTATTATAGAATATATTTTGTCTTTCACATTATCTCAGATAGTCAGGCGTAATAGGTACGATTTCGAAATGTAATTCCTAACATTCCTAATCTTGAATACCGAATCAGGATCCCTGATTTAAGGTCATTTTGCATCAATGATTTCGAAATATCAATAACACAGTTTATAGGTCAGTCCACCCAAACAGCATGATCTATTCAATTTCAGCAATAACTACTTTTGAGACCAAAATTTCTCTTGGCTCGGAGACTCCCATATGTTTATTTCATCTAAGAAATATCAATTTCGTAGTGTAGTTAGTTCTATTTATCTATTTTCAGAGTGTTCAATGTAATAAGAATGCTTCAAACTTGAACATTTTCAATGTCAGTTGTGAAAAGTCCTCTTTAACTACGGTTTTCAATCTCATAACTAATTGTTTGACGTAGATTACTAACAAGGTTTGAAAAACTTAATGAAACAAAAACAGGAATCAAATTACTCACTTTAGTTGTTGTAATTGTTTCTTAGTGGTGGGCTAAATAGGCATCGCTTCTCGGTGGTAGGTTCTAAGCGACGCTGCTCCATACTAAAATTCTAGGCTAGCAATTCAAATCTGCTTCCCTATTCTTTTGCATGTTTGCTAAAAAGAAATACTAATTTGAGTTAAAATATGATCAGCCCACAAATTCTTCAACTATTCGACACAATCTCTCTCTACTACAGTGGAATGTCGGTACACTCCTATCAACCTAGCCCACCATATCTCTTAATCACCCTGGGATCACCACAAGACACAGAGATTAATGGCTGTGTTGTAATTAAGACTTGGAAACCTTTTAACTTATGAAAGCTGCACATGGTTTTGTATAAAAGTGTGTGTAGACAATACTAGATTGCGGTGGCAACTTCCACACTCTGCTTGCGCAAACTTGCGACATCAAAATATCCGTCGCTGAGCCTTTCTATTTCTTCGGGTGCTTACTATCAAAGGTGTTTATTCCTAGAAACTGCGCCATTATGACTCCACTGGATTATTGGCTGGAGCACTGATGTTTATAATATGATGTTCTAATATCAAGAAACTATTTGTCCCGAAATGGAACTTGTGGTAGGATTTGTGACGTGAATAAATTCAACGTGCAGTATATGATAGTTAGGCGAGAATCGCAATTTGGTCTCTGACCAATTCACTTTGGCTGATTTCTCTACCGAATTCACCTCAAGGAGTCGGCTCAAGACTCGAGGCAACATTAGCAAACCTAACATTCTGGCTCGGCTAACGCTCGCAGGACGGGATTTCAGAATTTGTTACCTTGAACAGGCGGCAACGATACCCAATTTCCTTCTTTCTGAGGCTTCTTTTGAACCATAGGTGAATTGCATTTGGGACTATGCTGAGCGAAGTTTACGAAGTCTAACATGGGGAGAGCATCTTGGGTTGCAGGGGATGGCATGCACGCACGTAGAAATATTATAGAAGGGAATAGTCCTGGTGAAGTTTCCTTTTTAAATACCTCATCGTTTCAATTGCTAGGCAAAGGTCCCTTCGACACTTAGAAAATACTTCATCTTTAGACATGACCACCCCCACCCCAGCCAAGGCAATCCCGTGATATGAAACTATACTGCAAGCATTTTAACCGCAAAATCTAAGAGAACTCTGGTATTGAAACATGCGGTTTGTTCTGTCTGAAGCTGAAATAGTATGCAGAACTACGATATCAGTAGGTATAGCCCTTGATTTTATCGGATCTTGGATGTAAATGCATCTCGAGGTTGCGTGGGGTTTTGCAACAAAGCTTTTTTCAAAATATAGGAAGTTGTAGCAAGCTAGCAATAGGTGATAGTCTCGTGTTTCTTAAAAATCCGATCAATCGCTGGTTAAATGTGTGGTGCACACACAGAATTGTGTACTACTTGTACACACAATACGATACTGGACCTTAGACTTGGCTTGCCCAGCCATTGAGGAGCCCCTGAACTAGGTCTCGAAATAAGCGAGCCAAGTTAAAAGCGGGTCAATCTGGATGTGGGTATTTTGCCAAGCCTAGCACGTGATCTAGAGACTAGGAATATGCCAAGCTCGCTTCCTGCCCACCATAGTTTATTTTGCAAAGTCTGCCATCTGCAAAACTTCACGACAAACCCGCAACACCCAAACGACAACGATTGCACTAATTCCCGAAATTAGGTTAGTACGACGATGCGATTATTATAATGGCGAGGCAGACTTGATGCTGGATTCTATTGCGAGAGGGCAGAAACGGAGATGGTGATGAGCAGCAAAGGCTGGAGCTGGTTGTGCTGGACGATGACCTTCACGGTCTGCGACGACTCCAGTGCATTATATGCGATGCCTCTCTGCTCAGCAATCTCTGCGAAACTCTTGACTGCAATGTCGGATCTGGTGTCTTGAACTGTTACTCCGCCGTTAACCCCTCTCTTTTCCCTCGTCTCTGTACATATGCTGACATGTATTCATACTACAGAAACCGCAATCATGGGTATCTCTCGTGATTCTCGCCACAAGCGCTCTGCCACTGGTGCAAAGCGAGCATACTACCGTGCGTAAATACCGAAAGCCCATATGTTATCTAACATATGTTCCAACCTGAAAAAATTCTAAGACTTTTACAGGGAAGAAGCGCGCTTTCGAGGCCGGAAGACAAGAGGCCAACACCCGTATCGGAGCAAAGAGAATCCATCTAGTTCGTACCCGTGGTGGTAACCGAAAGTTCCGCGCGCTTCGTCTTGAAGCCGGCAATTTCTCATGGGCTTCTGAGGGTATTGCCCGCAAGGTCCGTGTTATTGTCGTATCATACCATCCATCCAACAACGAACTCGTCCGAACCAACACCCTCACCAAGGCCGCTATCGTCCAAGTTGATGCCGCACCATTCAGACAATGGTACGAGGCCCACTACGGTCAGAACCTAGGACGAAGACGCCAACAGAAGGCCGGAGGAGAGGTCCACGAGATCGAGAAGAAGAGCAAGAGCGTTGAGAAGAAGCACGCCGAGCGATTCAGTGCCCAAGGAAAGGTCGACCCAGCGCTTGAGAAGCAGTTCGAGGCCGGTCGTCTTTTCGCCGTCATCTCTTCGAGACCCGGACAGAGCGGACGTGCTGATGGTTACATTCTGGAGGGAGAGGAGTTGGCTTTCTACCAACGCCAATTGCGCAAGTAGATTTCCTAAGGGTTTGGTATGGCATGGCGTGTACTTCTGCGGATATCATGGAATGGAGTTACATTTGCAGTTACTTCTAAGATGAATCTCTAGGAGCTATTAGCAATACAAAAGCAATGCCAAAGATTTCATCCACTTCTGGATTTGTATATGTAATTCTTATGATCCTGTGACTATATGTATGTGTATGTGCGCGCATGAACGGTGACCCCGCAGGGTCATTTCAGCCTCATTAACCCCACCAGACTTCAGTCTCACTTCACTCGCGTTCTCACTCCAACATCTAGAGATCTAGAGATCTAGTAATTTCGA
>Ga0247734_1000803_pt1 | contig 25915 bp, 28 predicted proteins | sample UWRJL103311B2_FD_180933 | JGI IMG/M metagenome (GOLD analysis project Ga0247734, IMG submission 180933) | Plant litter microbial communities from Arlington Agricultural Research Station in Wisconsin, United States - UWRJ-L103-311B-2 | ecosystem: Environmental > Terrestrial > Plant litter >...
TTAGGTGTGACTGAAGGCAATGGTCCACTCCAGCTTACACTTGCTGCACCTGAGAGTATTTGGCAGAAAGCCTGGATTGACGGCCTGGAGTCCGTAGGATTTCCAAAAACCGATCCTCTCTCTGGCCATCTTGGTGGACCAAATATCGCTCCGGAGACTATCGATCCGAAAACCAAGCAGAGGAGCTATGCTGCCAATGCATATTTGGATCCTGTCCGAAGCAGACCGAACCTGACAATTCGAACCGAGACGACCGTAACTAAGGTGTTACTTGAGAGATCTTCAGTGGCCAGTGATGCTGTCGCCAAAGGCGTACAATTCATCTCGAATAACGGATCTTCCCAAACTATTGGAGTTCGCAAAGAGGTTATCATTTCTGCCGGTGCCGTCAACTCGCCCCGGCTTCTCGAGCTCTCGGGAATAGGGGGGGCTGATTTGCTTCAGCGCTTGGGGATCGATGTCATAGTTGACAACCCACACGTCGGCGAGAACCTCCAAAACCACCTTTTCACGGGACTAGTTTTTGAAGCGCATGACGATGTTGAAACAATCGATGCTTTTTTCCGCCAGGAACCCGATGCTGTTGCCGCTGCTATGCAGGACTACGGTACCAAAGGGACGGGCCCTCTAAGTACTAGTAATATGATAACCATGGCCCAGCTTCCGCTGCCCGAGTTTCACACTGATTCTGGACGCAAAGAACTTGATCAACTATTTGGCGCCCTGGATCCCGACTCGGATGCACGTCGTTCTGCCCCAACTACACCAGCATTTTCCGCCGCACACGAGACTTTCGTACGCTCCATTCTCACAGATCCTTCGGAAGCACTAGGCAACTACGTCTTTGGTTCAGCATATGCGCCTTTTGATGCTCCCAGCCCGACCTACCGTGCTCCTGGCAAACACGTTTCTGTTGCAATCGAGCTGTCGCACCCGCTCTCCCGCGGCTCCGTACATATCACCAATTCAGCACCAGAGAATGCCAGTACTAATGAAGGGGTGAGAATTGACTGTCGTTACTTATCCCATCCGTTAGATCTCGAGGTGCTTGCACGCCAGGTCCGTTTCACGGAGGATATCATCAGTCGCGCAGAGCCACTTACGCGCCACCTAAAGCCGTACACCAAGCGCTTCACAGACCTGGAGGTAACAAAAGATTATGTTCGTCGTACAGCGGATGGTGCTTACCACTACACTGGCACATGCTCTATGATGCCACGTGCCATGGGCGGCGTGGTGGACAACAGACTACGGGTCTATGGTTGCTCTAATCTTCGCGTGTGTGATGCGAGTATCATGCCCTTAGAGCCCACAGCAAACCCTCAAGCAGTCGTATATGGGGTTGCCGAGCTGGGCGCTAGCCTCATCAAGGAAGACATACTGTGAGTCGAGGCAGCATTCGGACTGTTCTATTATTGAGTTCTATAGGGCATGTACAGAAATGACAACTAGGGAATACTGATGCAATTAAAATCCTACTATATTCTTTTGGAACTTGCTTAATGATTGTGTAAAAGATAGAGAAAACTGTTGCATGGTTACCATTGATTTTTATGCTCCTTCCTGTTTCTTATTCAATAGATAGTCCCTGCGGAAGTCTTTGACATGAAACCTGTAGTGGCCTAGCCAATGATATTTACAAGCCTTGCTCTATTGTCATGCTGTTGCAGCTAGGTTTTCTAAACTAGTGTGACCTTGTCATATATATAAGTAAATATGTTTTATATTTGCCTTCTATATGACAAGAATATTTTAATATATGACTTGGAACTAGCCGACTAATTTCTCTTGCAAAGCATCTTGACATCTCCTGGATAGATCACCATTCTAGCATAATACTACATTTTATAGCAGCGATTTCCCCATTATGTGGAACCAGGAATGTCCCATCTGGGAGCAGTGTAGAAAGGGCTAGACATTGGCTATTCAGCCAGTCTCGAGGCAAGAAAAAGTGTTCTTGGAGGGTCTTTTTGTCAGGCCCCTGTTGGCCTAACAGTAACCGGAAGGAGCACATTGAGAAGTCTTTATCAAGGTAGATAAGTCGATCTTTTGGCAAGATTCCTAATGGAATCTCGACTTGGGCCTCTATTTCGTCAGGTAAAAACAATGGTTTAACCGTACCGACGACGATACTGTCCGCACTAAGGCTGCTAAGATTAAATTCAGATGTGTCGAATATCAGTGTTTGGTGATATTGGCTACCTGAGTGAGATATGGCAGTATACTGGAACAAGAGTTTTGAACCCGTTGACGTTAGCATAAGCCTTTTTATTTTGAAGTGATTTTGACGCTGGCCAGAAACAATATCATTGGACTGTTGTCCGGTTCGAATGAGCAGTGAACGCTCTTGGATTTCAAGCTCTGCAATTTGCGTTAAGTTATGCCATGTGTAGATTCGAACAACGTGGGGGCTGAAAGCCATTACCAATTTCGCATCACTAGGATGTTTGATCCATCGAGTGATCGCGTCCTGGGAGGAGAGAGGCCGTGACACAGGTTTGAATTTGGAATTCACCGATAGCAAGGTAGCCGAGCTGCATTTACTAACTAGCAGCATGGTACTATCAGGGTTGAGCAGGATTTGTAGGATTCCGCCATCTTCCCATTCTAACTTAGCTTTGAAAACGGATTCGCTTGCCCACTTCCCTTGAGATCCAGAAGGCGTTATATGCCAAACGGCTATCCTTCCCCCTAACTCATGGTGTGCGATGTGTTGTCCATCTTGTCCCCACTCAAGATGCTCAATTGATAACATGCTTGCAGATCTAAAGAGTTTAGGTGAAGAGGAGGCTTCATTCAAGCTATCACAGATGCCGACAAACCCAGAATCATCACCTACTGCGTAGAGACCGCCTCGAGGATGGATAGAGAGAGCAGTAATTGGATACTGGACCTCAGATGTAACCTCTATAGTAGTCGTCGCTGCTAAAACTTCCAGTTCACCTCCAATATTACTATTGTATTCGCGTTTATTGAAACAATCCAACCTTAGGAGCGCGTTGGGTTCCCACACGTTGCAGAATTGACCACGTATGTCATAGAGCCGTTGGCCATCTGGACTGAAACATATGTCATTCACAGCATCAGCACAGGAGATTTGACAGACCAGAGCAAACTGCTCGAAGTTGTATAGCTTGATAGTTCCCCTTGAATTTGCCGTGGCGAAAAAGCTTCCCTCGGGACTGCATGTAATGACGGATGCTAACCCCTGAATCTCTTGATGGGTACCATTGTATGGGTCCCACTTAAATATACCGCCCCCTAAATATAATCCCAAAATCTCCATAGAAAACGGATGCCATACCATACAATTAACAGGAGCCCAGAGCTTTTTCGGATCTGTAGGGCTCCGTCGACATCGTCCAATATGTTCAGGAGGATCTATGCTCCACACAGAAAGGGGAAATCCTCGATATGCTACCGCAACGTGCGTGGAGTCGGGACTAAAGGCGATAAAGAATGCGCCGTTTATGACTGCGCGGTCAATATAATTGTCTTCTTTCAAGAGTCGTTGATCAATGGAAGACCAAGTTGGCTCTGCCACGTCTAACATGGCAGTCATAATACCACGTTCAGTTGAGCCCATCACTAAAGACGTATCTTCCACAGAGAAGGCAATCCGTATTGCTTGCGTATATTCCGGATTCTGAATATTGTGGACAATTTGACCGGACGCTACAGACCATACTTTGGTTGTACGAAAACCAGAAGATACGAATTGGTCACAACCGTGGCTGAAGGAAATCACAGCGCCACGTTCTCCATGGACTAGTACGTGCACAATATCGAGAGTTATAGTGCTGTAGAGAAATATCTGACCCGCCACTGTTAAAATAGCGAGATGATAACCTGAGCAAACCATTCTCATTGCTTGTGAGCTGGATCCTAGATATATCTTTGCCAAACTGTCATCCCACGATGCGCTGGAAATTCCTTTGACAGATAGCCCAGAAGAGTTAACGCCGAATTGTTTGTAGATCATAGAACTGCGAGGGCAGAAAGGAGGGATTTGTTTATATATAGACAAGGGGTTCGTTGACAGGTTTGGACCAAACTTGCCAAGAATTCTAATCAAATCTGTGGCCCATAGTTCGACCAACTCCAGGTCCTGCTTTCGTTGAAGAAGAGGACTCGCTGTAGCGTCATAGTCTCTCTGCTGACAAACAAAAGTTTTCAGAGCCGTTGAGGCATTGGCGAGGACTCCGAGCTCGCCGATTTGTGCCAATGTTGAGATCCAGGATAAGACGGCCATACTACGTAGGAATCTAGTGAGAATCATGAGCGGCTCTTTAGAGGGGCCAGAACTAGAGGTCAAGTGATATGTCCATGAAGTTGATGCATATTCGAGGAATGGTTCCCTGCCGATGTCCAGTTGACTCGATTTATGACGCTCAGATCCTCGGCGTTGGGAGCTCTGATCGAGAAAATACATGCATTTAGCGAACATATTATGATGAGCTTCTATTGGAATTATAGCTAGTGATGATTCCGCAGATTTGACAAGGTACTCTCGAGCAGTTTTGTGGGCCATAACAACCTGCGATGACGAATCGATAACTACGAACTGGCCACAGACTTTGTTAATTGTAAACCCGGAGTCGAGCAAAACAGGGAACTCGGGCTTCAGAGCTTGTTCTAATTCTTCCAAATGAAGAGGCCGCCGTGAGTAAGCAGCCCATGACAGTATGGCTTTTGCAAGGTCTTGATCTCGTGTTTTGGTGGAATTCAAAATCAAAAGTTCCATTCGGTGATACAGTTCTTCCATCCCAGTTGGGAGACCACCTAGGGTTTCTTCAATATCTTCCGGTGTGAGACACCGAACAATCTCTATCAGAGCCAAATTTACCCAAAGAAAATTCCCATTGGCCTGTTCTAATAACTTTCTGATGACATGAGCCTTAAGCTCTGGCGGTGCATGCATAAAATGTATTTCATGCTCCACGTACTGGCGGATATCATGCTCATTGCCTTCTATTTTAAAGATCTGAATTGGTCCTGATGCTAGCAATCTCTCAAAGGTGAACATGAGTTCAGGACTTTGCCGACTAACAAGCAAAATTTTAATAGGGAGCGTAGAGTTGGCTATACTGTGTAGCAACTCGACCAAGAGTTCGGGGGAATCGGCCTCATCAAGACCATCTATAATCCAATATAAGGTATGACTTAATGCCATCTTAAAGAGGAGTGCAGTGAAAACTCTTTGCCAAATTGTTCTTGCATCCGCTCTATCCATTTTAATGCCAGTTTGGCTCAGCTCAGTGAGTGCCTTACTGAAGGATGGGAGCTGCTCCGCAATCTGATACGCAATGGAGAGCAAGCATGCACTTACTGATCGCTTTGCTGAGTGATCGAACCGGAAAAAATAGTATGCACACATTGCTTTCTTTTCCAGAAGGTTGTTGACAATGAATGATGAAAGGGTCGATTTGCCTGTCGCAGGCAACCCATGTAGCCAGCCAACTTTGGAGTCTACTCCGCTATGCAACCATTTCATATATTCTGGATTGGAAAGTATCCATTCGCAAGTTCCTGCCCTCCAACGCCTCCTAAAAAAGGCTAAATCCTCGCTGGGATTCTCGAACCCGGCGAGTAAGGCTTCCACCTGTTTCAGAGGATCTTTCTCCTTGTTACCTAGCAATCGTTGTGGCTCCATTTTTCGCATTGAAGAAACCACAGTCTTTAATGTGTTTCGTACACTAACATAATTAGAAACTTGCGCGTTCTCGAACTTACAGACATTGTGATGGTCTGCGTTTAAAGACGTTGATAACTCTGTCGGATATCCAAGGATCGACGAGCTTTTTTGAAGGACCATAATTTTCTTTGGCCCGATCGAAGTTGGAAGAGTTTCGAAGAAAGATATGATCTGTAGTTTCGGCGCGATATGACGGAATTGTTCGTTAATGTCTGCGAGAGCTGAAGAGTTCTGGCTGAGTTCGGCCACATACTGTTTGGGACTGTGTTGGAACATAGAGACAGATAGAATTTTGTTCAACAGCTCCGCTAAGTTTGTTCCTCTATGTGGAGTTGCAAGGAACAATATGGCTTTAATTGACGATACCATCTCCATATAATCACCACTGTTTTGTCCGAGGATGTACGCCTACATCATTAGATTATTGTTTAAACCATTGAAGCAAGATTAAAAAATAGACAGACCTTTTTTACTACTAAGCCTCCCATGGAATGGGCAACAAAAACTATTGGCCGCTAAGTAGCAGTCAGCTGCCCCGATAGCCAATTCATGTCTTGGAAGTATAGCTACCTCTCCAATACCTAACTCATCCAGTCCCTCATTTTTGGCGAATTTCATTCCAAATAGGAGGTCCTTCGCAAAATCAGAGATCCCCGTTATAGGAGACGGCCCTGGTGCTCCAAATTGAGCATTGTACCCGAATGATAAAATTCTTGCCGTTTGTAATCCGGGTTCCAATGGAAGCCACTTTTCCGGCCAGAAGAATTCTGGGTCGCGCTTGTAACACCATGTTGCACGACTAGTACCTCCCAACCCATGTACAAATATAATGTCTGCTGAAGGATCTGTTTCTGGTTCATAGATTACAGTAAGACCTAGGGGGTCGGCAGCTTGGTTGGCTGAGCGTGATCTAGAATGCGTGGGGAGTCTTAACAGGGAGGACTTGGATCGAGGACCAAGTTGGGCTTGCTCAAGCTCAGGAGAGGCGGCATCGAATGTCGAGTTCGTAGCTTGGGTTGGTGATCGAATTGGGTCGTTTGATGTTGATGATGGCGTCGATATGTTCGGAGTCTCCACTGTCGGCACCGAAGCCTTTCTCTTGTGCCGTCCATGGAACCTCCACTGTGAACGAGTTATTAGTCGTGAGCTTGATTATTTTCACTCACCACAAAGTGTACTACTTACCATCTTACGGCACTTGCCGCGTAGCGTGGACTATGTATCGCAAAGCAAAGATAACCGAAACTTCTGAACGCTACTAGCATTTGTGTAATACATACGCCTGGGGTAGTGCACACGAATTACTATAAGGTCTCTCTTGCCCTCGAACAAATAGCTAGACAAACTCTTTGTGGGTATGAGGTCAGATGTTGGACTGTCGATAAAAGAGCCCCACGCAGACACTTTTAACATACAACATCAATATGATGAGAAGCGAGCGGGCGCGTATAATCCTTGCCATGATTATACTGAAAGACTGGTGGTGGGCTTGGTCCTGCAGCTGCTTCTTGAACGCAATTTATAATAAGCCTGACACTGCAGATGTCCCCTGTAGATCTCACCATGACGATCAATATCATTCAGGATGCCCCATACTTGGCCACGTTGCAAGATGTTGCGGCGCAGGCAATTGAACAGGGCGCCAACACCAACATGTTCATTCGTATGTCGAGCTAAACATAAAACCAGGACTCTGGTAGGGATACTGTAAGCATAATGTACATGAACTGTCGTAGTTCAGTCGAGGTAGTTCAACAATTAGACTTATATATAGAGTGGCCAGGCCCGAGCCGTACCCTACAGTTGTCTCAGCCCCTCAACCGTGCTTAGGCTTCGAATCCATAATGTCAATTGCAGTCCATGATTTTCTGAAAGATAGTCAATTCCGCAATGGCGATCCGGGAATCGAAGGGAACTTCCCTCTTGACGCCGCTGTGATTGAAAGTGAGGCTCCCAGCACTCTAGCTGCTCCCAAGTTAAAAAATATTAAGTATCTCATTGATATATCCGATAGAACTACCACCAGGAACGAAAGTGATCGCAGCGGATAAGTATGGCTCGTCAGCGTGGACCGTAACAGCCAAAATATTCACCATTCGGTCCGATGGAACTCCTAAACAATTCTTCCTAAAATGCGCAACGGAAGACTCGGGGAGAAAGATGCTAGAAGGAGAAATCCACTCCATGACCGAGCTTTACAAGACAATGCCGTCTTTTGTGCCTGAACCTTACGCATGGGGCAAATTTCAAATATCCAATCCAGAGACATATTTTTTCCTCTGCCAATTCATTAAAATGTCAAATGATATGCCAGATGCTGTCCAGTTCTCTTCTCGCGTGCGAAGCTGCTCCATAAACTTAGCAAGTCTCCTAACAACTGTTTCGGGTTCCATGTCACGACCAACCAGGGAAGGTTTCCCCAAGTCGTAGAGTAAGGAATATTCCTCGCTCGGGAATAACTCAAGACAGATCCGAAATAATCCCGTTCCCTTATAATCTTGCTCGCTGTACTTCGAAGCACAAACACTGACAGAAGACTCTCAGATGGGATCCAAGCTGGCAGTCATTCTTCACCCAAATTGCTTCGCCACTCTATTCAAATCGACGTGCAAGAGAACGGCCCCTGGGCCGAACTTGACAAAATATCATCCCTAGTTATCACGGACGTGATCCCGCAGCTCCTTGGGCCCCTTGAGTCCGACGGGCGCTTCGTCAAGCCGTCCCTCATCCATGGCGACCTCTGGGACGGCAACATTGGCACCGACTACGAAACAGGCGACGTGTATATATTTGATGCCGGCGCGTACTACGCGCATAACGAGATGGAACTTGGAATGTAGAGGTGTGAACGACATCATTTTGTGAATAATGAGATATATCTAAGAGAATATTTAAGGAAAACTGATGTTAGAGAGCCGGTCGAGCAGTTTGATGATCGGAATCTCCTTTATTGCGTGTATATGAATATGTGGGCTTCGGCTCATCATGCGGGTGGGATTGATCGTCAGACGTAAGTCGTGTGTCTAGATTCTTATGGAGAGTCAGCGGTAATTTAAAAGCGAGACTAATATTCTCAATACAGGGCGTACAACGACATGTGCTTTCTTGTCAATAAATATGCAACAAAGCTGGAATAGGTCTTTATAGTTTTAACCCCAATGCTAAAAACATGTAAAAAACTCTTTCAATGTGATTGAATGGCTGTTAAAGAATCAACATAAAGGTAGGTGCAAGTATAGGGAACAACGATGATTGCGTGTTACACTACAGAATACCAAAATGGAGCCGCTCTTGAAACATTTTAAACACATTAACCACGCAATTGAATTATGAAATTAACGTTCCTCATTTTCACATAAAATGACCACCAATGCCATAACTTAGGGAAGTATTACTCACATATTTATTAAAAAAAAATAGCTTTCCACTTTGAAGCCTTCTCGAGGCTCTGGCACACAGTCCCAAATTACTCCATCTGCGAACAAGATAAAAATTCTCCGCCGATTTTCCAATTCCTGGCCTCGTTCCACCATAGATTAATCCCAACTCTTGTTAAATAATCCACCAAGCTAGCATGATATAAGTGCTGCACCTGCATATTCTGTTGCCTCCTCGCCTGGTAGACCTAGCTAATTGACACTTAGGTCCAAAATGTGATAGTAAGTAATGATTCAGTTATTATTGCATATTGTACAGCGTGGAGTAATAATTCAGATTGCAATGACTTATCAAAAGCAATACATAGCAGTTCAAGTACAGTAATTGATCATGTGAAACATCTGTTCCATGCTCCTTAAAAAAGACTTTTTCTTCTTAAGCAACTTCTATACAAAGGACTGAAGACGTGTGCGCATCGAAAACATGAGTTTGTGCATGAGAACTATTTCAACTAAGGATTGATCCTGAGAAGTTAGACCACAGCATCTTTCAGTATGGCCTTGGGATGTCTGGAATGACTTAAAATCACTAGAGATATATGGAGGGATGACCTCAATGTCCTCAGATTCTAGACCGAATGCTGTGTAAGGATGAGGATATCGGTAGACACCATTCACCAGAACATTATTATAGATTCCTGTTTAATTAACGACAATTAATAGCAGATGGGAGATCATACTGTAGGCCAGGAACGGCTACCTGATAAAATATGCATTCTGATAAGTAACATGGTACGAAGTAACATGGTACGATCAGAAGCTTTGTTGGTGCGTCAAGAGTCAAGACACGTCTGGAAAGCCAAGTTACACCAAGCGTATTCTCAATTTTGCTCCGAAACTTTTAATTGATTTACATTATGTTATTGTATATCGTTTTATCAAGAAGACTTTAATCTAAACATAATCTGTCCTTATTCATCAATACTAAAAATTGTAATACCAGTAATCCTAAAATTTAAGATAACTGACAGAAGAAGCGTTTTCTAAAAAGAAAAAGGAAGCCCATCCGCCGCCCAGTCATTAACATACTCTATGTCTTTAGGTAGTAGGTGTCTTAACCGGTGTACCAACCGAGAAGAGCGAGAGACGATTTCCTGCACCACAGATCTGTGCTGAATTTCCACTGCAGGGCATATTGCAATCGGTTTGTGCAATCGCAAGATCCCCGCCATTTTGTATAACATTATCACAGAAACACTGCGAGCTATATTCCAATCCCGCAATCTTAAAATTAGACTCGGCGCAGGAGTTGACGCAGTTCTCAATAGTCTGGCTGTCAGAATCTGGGAGCTGGACAGAGAGGACACGACCGAAAGCGCCATCGACCCAGCATCCCTGGGCGGCCCAACCCGATGGGAGAGTTGCGGCCGGGTCTGTAGGAGTTGGTGGTGCAACAGTGCCATTACGGAGGTAGACTGAGAGACGATCTCCGGCACCACAGAATTGGTTTACATCCCCGGGGCAGAGCACATTGCACTCAGTGTCGGGAACCGAGGTTGAGCCATTGCCAAATGAGTTTCCACACCAGCCTGTATATCATTAGACCATGTGCTACAAGAGAGAGAAAAGGGAAGAGGCTTACATTCGGATCCATACTCAGTACCAAAGTAGTTGTAGCCTAGACAGAAAGCTTCGCAGGTCTCGGTGGTCATGGTTGCGGAAGTGGTTCCCTTTGCTCCTAAAGCCCTGACGTTGAAACCCTCGGTTTGACATCCATAATAGACATATGCTCCTACTGTTGGAACAGCAGTAGGGGAAACAGTCGTGGTTGTGGTTGGAGGTGGGGGCGGCGTGAATGTTCCATTGAAGTTGTACAGGTTTAGTCTGCTTGGTCCTCCACAGAATTCCGAAGCATTGCCCTTGCACAACACATTACACCCACTAGCTCCCTCAGGAGCAAGAGTGCCCCCATTAGAGATTGTATTGCCACACCCTGTGTGAATTAGTCATACTTGCGAGTTAGAACAATTAAATGATACGGCTTACAGCATTCTTGACCATACTCGGCACCAGCAAGAGTGTAACCAGCTGCTCGACAAGCATCTGTACATGTTTTGATTGTCATTGCCTCTGCTCCGCCAATAGTAGCTACTCCGTTCAAGAGAATACGGCCAGTCTGTCCTTCACTACATATTGTCAGTACATCGTCTTCATAAATAGGAAGCTGATGTCTCACGTGTAGCATCCCAGAGATTTCCAGAGTCCAGGACCCGGATTAACTTCTGGTCCACTTTGTCCACTGAAGAAGATATTTAAACGGTCTGGGCCACCACATGCCTCAGTGCTATTGCCGCCGCATGTCATAGAACAGCCTGTCGCAGGAGCGGAAGGTGGAGTGATAGTGTTGCCGCACCCTTGGGATTATTACTATAAGTTCACGTGACCAACAGTACAAAACTTACAGCATTGGACACCGTATTCGGTACCAGCATATCTGAATCCTCGGTTCTCGCAGTGTGCGATACATGTCTCAATGGTCATGGTAGTAGTGTTCTCGAAACCTCCGCCAGTAAGAGTTCGGCCAATTTCGCTTGAATTATGGTCAATCAAGCGTTAACTATGGGGTAGAAGATTGTACTCACTTGTAACATCCCAAAGATGTCCAAGATCCAGGTAGTACTTCAGGAATTATGCCATCTCTTCTCTCTAGGCTAGAGATGTGTTCAACGGTAGGTGATGCAAGAACGGGAGCAAGCTGTCAAGAATTAGTAGCATCCCTTTGTTTACGAGACGTGAAAAACCTACCGATGAGATTGCGAGGAGCGCGGTGAGGACTGATCCAAGATATCTTGAAGCCATTGCTAGAGATACACTAACTATTACTATTACCGAGAAAGGAATGTTTGCTGATGATACTCTTTTATTTTGAAGGGAATCAAAGAAGCCTTATATACTAGTAGCATGCAAGTCAGACCGATATACTAAAAGATAGGCAATCCGTCCACTGACGACCCATGCTATGCAAAGCTTGGTGCGAACGGTCTTGTCTCGATAGTTCGAAATGCACAACCAGGGTTTGTCGATAGAAAAGCTGAGCGAAATGCATAGAAGAGTCAAGGATCTATAGTGTATCCATGGTAATACTGGACGGGTACTATGTACATCATCGGTAACCGAGTCCCGTTGGGTTGCATGGAGATAACTATCTTCCAAATGGAGAAAGCTTGGTAGCGTTTACGAGCCTCCAAGGATGGTATCTGCAGGTGGTGCGGCCTCGAACTGTCGGGACCTGCATTTCAATGTGGTACGGCATCTGCAGTGATCAGTTTATCGGACGGAATTAGATGGACGTCTTTGTCGAGCTGACGCTGAACTCTCATATTTATTGAGAAAACATGTAAACAAAATACAACAATCTTTTACGCGAGTTTTTGGTTACCCCTTTTCATGCTTGGCACTCTTCCCCATATCCGAGATAGGAAAACCAGGGGCTGAAATTAATAAGTGTCATGAATTTCTCTTATTAATTTACACATTAGCTCTTCAATAGGGTAATTATTAAGTATGGACAACCGCAAAACCTGGGCTCCGGAGATGCATCCATGCAACACGACCGGTGGGTGGACACAACCCCACGACACAACCGTGATGGACCTCAGGGACCGATGCTGCAGTCCGGGGAATGATTTTTCATCCAGTCGGAACCCTGCAGGGAAGCACGGTTCGGCTACATCTTGTACACCTCAAATATCTCCTCGCTGTTACTACCGCCACCATCTGCATATTGCATGCGGCCCAAATTCCCTGCAGCTGCTGTCAGCAAATCGGACGCACAAATCATACCACCAGCTTGGAGATTAGATTGAAGAATTGAGGATATTTCAAAATCATTATCCTTGGTTTTGAAAACACGTAGATCTAGAAACAATGTTAGAGCAGGAAAACACGAGCGAAGCGTGGAGTTCACATTTCGCACCACTTGTAACACCGGCAAAACCTATTCGTGGGACAAGAAGGCCGCCATTGACCGAAATTACAGATAAATGGCCATGGAATATTGTCGTGGAAATGAGATCTCAGCCGCAACATTCCAAACCGGAGGTCTAGATGGTTTCTTTACTGGTCTACGCACCTCTTCTCTGCATCCATAGAATCCACCACAATACCACGCCTGCTGACCACACTTTGAACTTGCATATATTGGAATTGATATATGGTTAGTTACATTGGGCTTGCGAAGGTCGGGCAGGAACTTTCAGCCAGACAACAAAGTTACAAGCCGACAACCCCAATTGGGCACATCAAAGGTCCAATATGGTCTTCATTAAGCTTCAATATTGTTAAGACTTGGCTGAGATACCACATTCCTATATACGATACCAGACATTGACACAAAATTCTTATTATAGCAAAAGTGCTTCGGATCAGCAACAGATCTGCAAAAGCTATACTGAACCAAGCGTTCAATCATTCAATGTGGGGGGACTAGGCAAGTACTTGCATATATTAATCGTCAGTGGTTCGACATATATCCTCATCTCACTTGAGTTGCATTGTCACGGTGTGAGAGGTTCTGCGATTGAGGTTACGGTACTCTATATGTTTTAGTTTAACAGAGGCTTTGTCACAATTTGACGCACATTTCTTAATTCTTCGCAGCTTTTTCAATTATCTCCAAAGCTTCAACCGGCAGATACTCTTCCTCAACTAGCAGATTAATATAATCACTAATCCAGGTTTGACAATTCTTTAACTCGATCCTCCTCCTCGGTCCCTAGAGGCATTAGATACGTCAACCCATAGTTCGGAATTAAGAAACATATCTTACTGTATCAGAAACACTTCTCAAGCTTTTTGTGGGTGCTGAAACACGCAGGGCTATTTCTTCAAGTCTATCAATGGCAGCGTCATTTGTGGTTTGATCGCATGAGCCAATGTCTATGTCAAGTATCCAACTAAACTCGTCAGCACTCACATCTAGATTTATCGTCAAGATATTTCAGTTGTAAAAGGTCGATGGATGACTACCTACCTTGCTTGCACCTCTCCCAGGGACACCAACGATGTTGTTTCACATTGCTCTAACACAACTCCACGATCAAATTCGTGACGGAATCCCGTCATAGCATCTCCACGGACGTTTATGATTTTTCCAGTTCCAGGGATCAGATGCGACACATTAGGGATCCAAATTGCCCAGTGAGCTGGGAATAGTCTCGAATGGGTGATCAGAAGGTAGACTTGACGAAACATCTCATATAATGAATGCTTCATTATCAGTTAATTGTATCCAGATACAGGATAATATGGAGTGGGTATTTGAATGTGGCTGCCTAAATCGTCTAGACCGCTAGTTTACTGTTTTCAGCGTCGTGCATCTTCGAACAATCACTGCCAAGGGTGACTTCCTTCGAATCTATCTGGAATCATATAAAAGTTGCTAATACCAAAATTATTACGAAACAAGGGTGGTTGGTATTTAGCTCACTTCAGTCCTACTAGTTTGCATAATGGGGTATGTCACTTGTCATTAGAACTTCGAAGCACTAGGAAGTAGCTGACACGGGCTGTATCGTATGCCTAGAACGTTTAGTTTGTTACCAAATATATTCTTGTGAAAATAATTCTTGGTATTAATGATAGGAGCCAACTGCTCAAAATTATTCGCAACTAAGTGATTGTCAGAGTCTACTTTTGTCAGGACTAGTAGGGTTTGGGTTGCGTGGGACTGCACTAGGAAACCATCGCTAGATTGATTATATAGCTGAGCCTTCTTGGTAAATTTAAAGTATCTAAATTGCCCATGAAATCATACTGCTTCATTTTTCGCCGAGTCCTTCGTTGATCTCCACATTGCTAGTCTTGCAAGAAGTGTGCTGCCAGTATAATTTCCATTTGCTTCGTTTATCGCCTCCTGACCTCCCTCTTTTTCCATTTATGCCACTTCCGACTGAATAGGATGGATCTTCTTGTCCACTACTCTGTCAGGATCATTTCTCTTGCGAATAATTATCTGCTTGAACCAGTAGACAAAATCAACCATTCTGTTGGGCTTCTACTCTCGATATATGGTGGGAAATCCTCAAAATTTTGCCCTGTTGTGGTCCACTTGCTATGTTTTTCCGACGACTGCATTTCTTTCACCAGTACCATGTGTTTCGCACGATAACTCGCAGTGGTTGTCTTTATAAGGAAGCTCATGTTGAAGACAACCAGATAAGTGGAAAGCGCCACCAAGAGACTAGTGACAATATATGATGTCCCGGGTGTGGATTTGTTTTGATTAGGAATTGCCCAAAAGTATTTCCTCGAACGGGTAAAATGTTCTTTGTCGAGCAGCATTTGCTCATAAAATCTGGGACACATAAAATCCGCTCCAACCAGCAGGTTATCAATATATAACGCTAAATCCATCCAGCGTAATACAACCTGTGCTAATCCACGTACTTACATGCTAGTTCGGCTTGTATCATAATCTGCGATTTCAACGGACTTTTAATGTTCCAATCTTTGTCCATCGCGCTGAAACCATCAGGCACAAGAAGCAGAATAGTGTAGAATGCATCTTGGCACTGTGTCCAACAATCCCAATTGAAAACCTGCTTTCCTAGACAAAATGCGGGCAAAGATATCGCAGAAACCTACACATGATCTGGTTTAAATAATGAGTGATCTTCTTTGTTTAAGTAAGAGAGACCTACGGTAAACGCTGAACGCTGAAACTTTTTAGCTCTATCATAATCCCTAGAATCTTCTGGGAAGAGTAAACCTTCATCCCTCGGTTGCTCAGAGTTGTGCTCCTCATCGTTGTAATTATGTGTCATCTCATAAAATGTGATGTGAAATGGGTGCATTGAGTTTCTTTGGTATGGTATCGGTTCTCTGGTGAGTTTTGTGGTATACGTTGGCATTTTGTATGCAGTTTAATTGCAATGGTTATGGGTGCTTCTTCCCTCTTTGACATAAAGAAACGCCTACATGCGCTGTCAGGAGCAAAATAAGGACATCCGGAAAGCCAATGATCAAGTTTGGCAAAATTTCTGGAGCAGGATGTCGATGTGAGCAGGATGTCGATGTAGTACCTAGTGCCTGAATGTGGCTGTGTTGAGTTAGTATGATCGTAGGGAAGAGTTAATTTTATTAGAGTAATATATTTTATTTGCAGTTCTATATTTGAAATATACTGCAAGTGCTATTTTGATTTAGGAATAAGAGTGAAGTAACTCACATGAGTCTACGCCCTGGAGCCATAAATTGGAAAGGTAGCCATCAGGAAAGGCTTTTGTCTTCAATGATGGTGTTGTTATCATAGCACTGATAAATATGAGGGCGGAAGTGCTTATCCATTCTACTCATGTTTTGGTGGTCATCATGTTTCCTGAAAGGCAAGAGGACGGACAAAGACGTCAAATACTTACTCTATACTTTCCAATTTGCTGACTGGTGTTTGGCTGTTATTAGAAACAACCTTTGGTAATAGCTCGTTGTGGGAGGCCTCTAACCCATCTCGAAAGCTCCCTGTCAAAAGGATTGTCATCTAGAATTTCGATTTTTTTCCTCACCCGTGTCAAGCTATGAAACGTATCCCCCCACTCACCTAGTCCCTCGATTACATGTTTTAGGATGCTTTTGGTATATACGGGTACCTTAGACGATTGTAGAGCCTTGGAAATATTCTCCTTTTCTAGCTGATAGAATAGGGAGTTTTTCCAGCGCAGTCCAAATAAAGAAGATGATAAAGCAAGACGTCCATCTTCGGGCACGAGACATATCATTTCAGTATTCTTACGAAGAGCCTCTATAAGACACCCCAATTCGTCCTCATGGCGCAAAAATGGAGGAGTGTATGGATAACTGTTTTATTGAAAATGTCAGCCAAGAATTTATCTCGTAGTGCTCAAAAGGTACGATGAAAGACCCCCATACCCCCAGGCTTGATTTTCGGGATCTTCAAATATTACATCCAGAGATCTCTCGTCGGATCCTGCGTTCACACCATCAATCAAATATTTCGGCGCTTTCAGAGAGTTCCATACTTCTTTTAACATACTCAAGCCTTCTGAATTCGCACTGACCACGGTCTCTCACTTCTGAAGTTTCATTTCTTTGAGCCTTCTCCGCTTCAAGCTTCTCGTTGATTGTTTTTAACATTTTAAGCATCTCCTCGGCAAGACCGCTATTAAATAGTGACGCCGCCATCCTAACAGGATTTGATTCGCTAACTTGTCATGAAATGACCTATGCTGAACTTGTTGATGAGTTCGATGAGATATATCCAGGTACTAGCATAACAGAGCAGCGTGAAAAAGCCAGTCATAGGATTTGTCAGAACATGTCGCACAGTTAACCTCATGTGTAATCTTGAAGTGTTGTTGTATGCTACTTCATTATATATTTTCGAGGCCGAGTGTCAGTTGCATAATAACTCAACACGCCAATACCTATCAATTACATTGCAGATCTCCTCGTGTTCATCTATAGTCCCGTCGTAACACTTGAGAAAGCCCCTACACGCGCATTCAACCACAAAACCCTTCCGAAAATTTTCAGCAAACACCAAAACTTCCGATATCAAACACTCTAGCTCTAAGTCTTCTCACATAGCCTCGCTGTTTCTTGACATTCGCCTTTCTATTCAGGACACGATAGAGTGTACAAGATGTAGATATCCTCAGGCTTGTCCAACTGAACAAGACTGACGCGAGAGCCCACGTAACAGCCCTCTAAATCACCCATTCCCCAGATCCATAATGCTTCGGGATCAAACTCATAGGACAAACCCAGCTGGCCACGGTCAACTATAAGGGGGCTAAAATGCCAAGCTCCCATCAGCCTTCCATCAGATTCTCTTCAAGCACTTAACTTAATAGACACTACTCTGGATTAGTGGTATTCTTCCTTCCCACCACCTGGTTTTAGCAGAGCAGAGCTGCGCTCTTCTCTTTCTCATTTTTGGTTGGAGTGGGCGGAGAGAAGGGGCAGGCACTTTACTGAATATTTTGCTTCGAGGTTCCTTCACGGAGCGCTAGTTGTCAGTCACTCTACGTGTACATGTACGCCTATACAATAATGCCTCTATCTGGAAATATATCTGCAAAGAAAGTAATTTTCATGCTTATTTCACCTCAGATTAATATCCTACCGCAGTGTTGGGAATTATCAAACCACCCAACAATCAGCCCTTATTTCATCTCCTCGTATTGCATCACATAATACCATCTCACTCAAGACAAAACGAAGAGATGGTTAACTACATCATTCTGCTATAGCAAGCGTCTAAGTATGTGAATAACTACCGGCAAATCGCTCAATATTTTTCAAGCTGCTCGTCTAGCCGTCGTACTCATTAAGGTAATCTTCGTTTTCTTCTTTTTCTTTCCCCCAGCTGGTTTAACATCACCTGTCAACGTCGCGGCTTCAACCTGAGCAATCAGTTCATTTTCGGCCAGTAACTCCTGCTCCCAGGACGCCAACCATCCATCATCACCACTATCTGTTTGTGGAGCACGGGTTTCCTGTTGGTCTGCAGTCGAAGGAAGCGTTGTTCCCCACACTGTCCTTGGGCCGGGGGGACTGGAAGATGGGGATGCGAGAGTTGCGAATGAGGTTTCTTGTCTCGATGATGGCCAGGGTGGTGATGCATTACTGGCATCTAGTGACGAGTCCATAAAGGCAAGTGAAGAAAATGATGTGTCGTCCGCGGAAATAACGGGCCGTTTCCTCCTAGCGTTCGCCCATCTTGCATCATCTTCTGCTTTTTCGGCTCGTACTCTATCCTTTTCTTCTCTATTTTCCTTATCTCTATTACGTTTCCTGCGTTTTTCAATCTCATCTTTGAATTTATCAAGTATTTCTGGCGCCACGACATCGGTCCAATTGCATTCTAGAAAAGATACTTCACAGCCGTAGGGGAGATGTGCGAGATATTTAGTGCGTTTGCGGAGCTCGTCATCCATGGTATGACCGGTAGAGACACGCTCTACGCGGGGGAGAAGAGTCGACGGAAAAGAGGCAAAGTTGCCGAATGCGGATTTGAGAATACGAATGTCGAGAGGAGCGAGATAGTAATGTAATAGAGCTTGGTAAAAGAAATATGGAGCGTCTGGATGATGAGCTTCACTTGGTCTGGGGTTTCTTGGTTGAGAGCTTTTCGACACAAGTGGCGTTGTAAAATCATGGTTGAGCTGATCTTGTGTTTCTGCTTTTGGTTCACCGTTCGTTGGTGTATATGCTGGATTTGGCAGACTAGAGCCAGATTGGGTGGCTGTTTGTAGGAAGTACATTTCAGGAGCCTCCTCGTCAACTGGAATGAATTGGATCGGTTGTTTTAAGGACTTCTTCTCTGCTGGCTGCTTCGGCGCCGGAGGATTGCTGAGCCCACGTATCTTCTCTTTTGCCTCGTTGACAGCATTGACTGCTTTCTTAGTCCATTCAGGCTCTTCCCCAAACATTAATTCATCCTCAAATTCTTGACGCTTCAAATCCTCAATTTCTGCATCATACTGCTTAGTCATGTATTCTTCACCCCCTTTCATTATTCGAGCATAATCAGTGACTTCCGCAGCTAGATACCAAGGAACATCATCAGATTTCCCTAAAACATCGCCCCCATCCCGAGGCAAAGCCAGAGTGCTTCCGGGTTGTCTCATCACCAGTCGCAGCACAACGTCATCACCCTCTCGTGGCGTCGGTCCTTCTTGCCCAGTATACCACCTCACCGGTCGGGTGTCAGATATGTATACAGAATCCCAGCAGATTGGACATTTCTTCCAGCGTGCCCTTTTCTCCAAAACAGATTCGGTTTCTTCGGTTGAATGCATGTACCGAATCAAGCACGGGAGACAAAATATGTGACCGCACTTGGCCATACGTGGAGCTACTGGATGGGAGAGGCAAATTGGACATGAAGACTCCTGTGATACGGTCGAGGCAAGAATCTGGAGTACGTCGTTCCAATCCAAGTGCTCATCAGCATTCACAGCCTGTGGTTTGTAGCTTCCGTCAGGCTTGACAATAAAGCGGTAATTGGCATGAATAAATCTAGATATTGGTTAGTTTGGTGGTTTTGTGAAGAACAAACATTGCTAAAGATAATCGGTATGAATCCTGCGACGGAAAGAGCCATACCAAAGCCATGAAGAATGAACATTTCTGTATTCAGCATGACACTCAAGGGTGACCGCCATTGGAACTCTCCACCCGATGTGATGCATAACCCCCAACGTACCTTGCTTTGTCTGTAACATGGTGGCCAGATCCAATGCCGTATATATTCCCTCGTCTAGTACCCCGTGTAATCGAATTGCGGTAATCCTGTGGTCTCGGAGGAAGGGTAATGTTCATGAGATGGGTGATGGACGTTTGCCCCCGCCGGCTATTTCTCATTGTCCCCTATTCAAGTCAGCGCCTTGCACTTTACAGAAACAGCAGTGAACATATGGACAATCTGCCACAATATATATTAGGCAGGGGAACTTGTTTAAATGCTCTGATCTCACGTTTGGCATTGTTCCCCAGCCTTAGCATACTATGTCGTGATGCTAGAACAACTGCAAAAGGAAACCGCATCATACCGTCTCGGCCATCATATCCTCTCCCGCCAGTTGCGGTCTTTTCGAATTCTTATGGGGCTTCTTCTTTCCTTGGTTGTTTCGGGCGGACGATTGTGCAGTACTTGGATTACTGCTGCTAGAACGTCTCAAATTCGAATCGAAACTGGGAGAAGAAGCCTGGTGAGATTGCTGAAGAGGAGAATACGCGTGGGATGAGCTGTTAAGGGATTTGTTGCTTGGTGTTGATGCATTATTTGGGGGAGCAGAAGTCATCGTTCGTTGGCTCGCCTTGTCTTTCTGCGTGTCGCTCTGCAAAGAAATAGCCGTCACATACGCATCGGCACACAATGCTATTGTCCAGAGAGATAGATACGCTTGAAATTATAGTTCGGGAGCTGCTGCAGTGTGTTGAGGCTGTTGCTGGGAGTGTTGGATGTGGCTGGAGTGTTGGACCACTGCTATTTCGCCGCCAGCGACGTCGATTAGCTGATACACAGAGATCCGTAGCAGTATATCATATCTCCCCCGCTACTCTCCTTGGAGGCGGGGATATACGCATTAGGTAAGCAATTTATAGACCCCAACACCCCCTGGTGCCTCTCCACACCTGCAAACTCTCGTGGTAAACAGCTTTCCTCAATTTGTCAGCTTGGTAGACCAAATGATAGTGGTAATAACGAAACTAAGTCTTTTAATTTTAATGTTAAGTTAATCATATATGCGTACTGGTATGGTACTATCATCAATATTGAAGTCACAGGTGAAAGCTGATAGAAAGGTGCTTGCTGCCTGAGGCTGGAGCTACCTCCCCTTCCCTTCACCTATTTTTCTCTTGGCTCTTGGCACTCAGGGTGACAGGCGCGATTCCATTAATTTTAGAATCATATCGATTCCTCTCCATCGCCAACTTCCTGCAGTGCGCCAAACAACTACCAGCAGGCTCAACGGCACCCCTTTGTTCAGCGCTGCACTTCGGCAGATAAGTTTGACATCCAATGTCTAGGATATAGGGACTACACGTCCTTCATTGTTTACTGCGAGCCCATTCTGCAACGCGCAAATATCTGAACCACTGCAACGCGCTTGGTCTGGAGGACAGATCCAGCGGCAGACTCTCGGCCAGCAGAGAACAATGCCTCCCAAATGGCAGCAGCCTCGGGAGGGAGGAAGGGGACGGGGACAGCGGCATAATGATCAAGGCCAGCAACAGCTGCAGCCTATGTATGCTCCCCAAGGCCAGGGAATGCCATATCAACAGCACCCCCAGCAAGCATATATGAACCAGCAAGGCTATTATCAAAACCCAAGCATGCAACACCAGTACCCACCATATGAGGCGGCATATGGAACTGCCTATGACATGAATGCGCCATACGGCCAAAATCCAAACTTCGCACCATACCATAACGGCAACATGTACCCTCCGATGGGCAATCCATACAATCAATATGGGCAACCTCAACCACCCTTCCAGCAACAGCCGCAATACATCTATAATCCTGCTATGCCATCTCAGCAATTCTACCCTCCCCAGCAATCACCTCGTATGCCGACTCCCTCTCAGCAACAATACCCACAGCAGCCTCCTCCTATAGTTCAAACGCCTCCAACTGGACAGCCTCCATATGTACCTCCACCAAATGATATTATGGGTTACAACATCGCTCCAAGAGATAACCACATCGGTCCGTCGTTGGAAAGTGCGCCGCCTGTGGTTTCGGGAGTCGCTTCTAGCAACAATTACATAAAGTCACCACCGGTTGCTGCTTCATCTGCTGTACCTCCCCCGTCAGCACCAGTTCCAGACACTGTTGATGGAAGTCCTGGACCTGTTCAAAGAACCCCATCTGTATCAACGGGCCACGAATCACCACGTCCTACAACACATTCATCTATCACAACGCCTCTTGCAACCCCCTCCGCGCCAGTTAAAGCTTCCATGGATAACCTTTCGCCAGCAGTTGCTCTTTCAACTATTGAATTCACTCCAGCAATGACGCCACCTCTTCTTCCTGTAGCTGCTACGCCAAGCAGTCCACCATTTGTTCCTCTCGCTGGACATCGATTACCTACTTTTACTCCACCAGTCCCATGGGTGGTTGAATCAGACCCTAGCCAACCTTGGCCACCGAGATCTTTGAAGGGAAAGAGAAGAACGCGACTCGTTGTCCCCAAGCATACAGAAGAGGAAATAGGTCCTGAGTTTGAGATGCAAGTGTCACTCCCGGTAACTCCTTCCACCAACCGCTCAGAGGTATGTATAGATCTCATATGGTCAAGTCGAATAAATTCGAGCTCTGCCTAACTTGGTCATTATATAGGTTGCTTCTACAAGCCCATCCATATCATCTTCGCTGAGATTACCAGGAGCAAGTGACGAACACAAAAAGTTGACAGGTACGGGGGATAAGCCATCCAGTGGAAGCAAGTCTTCCAAAACCACTACTCAAACTACACCGGTCATTCCAGCACTACCAAAGGCGTCTCCCAAGGGCTGGACAACCGTTCCCAAAAAGCCGGAGGGAATAAAAGATGCAACTTCTACTGAAAAACCCTCGGAAGAGATCGAAAAGCCTTCATTAGCTAACTTGTATTCTGCGTTGTCCGCCCCTGTTGATGCTGGAAGCGAAGACGGCAAACTAGCCGGCGCATCGACGTCCGTGAAATCCGGGGATGACGCTACTTCCACGGTTGATACTACAAAACTACCCAATGATGATAAGGAAGAAGTCATGCCCATCTTGCCGAGTCGAAGTATATGGACTGTGGACAATGTTAAGAGCAGAATCGTTGGTGCAGCTAGTACTTCGGTCAAAAATGGGACACCAAGTGTCTCGGATGCAACCACCTCCAACAGCACCGCAAATTCCCTAGCAGAGGCTTTGAAAAAGTTCAATCCCACATTGAAAGACTCAAAAGTCACCTTCATCAAACCTCGTGGTCTTTATAATGCAGGCAACATGTGCTACATGAATTCTGTTCTGCAAGTTCTTGTGTTTTGTCCACCATTTTACAACTTGCTATCTACATATGGCAGTAACGCAGTCCACAGCTTCAAAAGCGAGAACCCTTTGCTTGAAGCCATGTGAGTAAACCCCGCCTAAAACGATCTATACGCCATTGTCTAATAGCCTTAGGTACATGTTTATGCAAGAATTTTCGGTAATTGATGCTGCCAAAACTGCTGAACAGCTCAAATTACGCCTGAAGAAATCCGAGCTGGAGCAGTTTGGCAAAGACCTCAATCCAGTCTCTATATACGACGCTATGAAACGCATTCCTCGTTTCGTCGATATGCAGGTATGTTTACTATTTCAGGAGGGTGTTTTTCAATCAATACATTTTCTGATTCATCGCAGCAAGGGCAACAGCAAGATGCACAAGAGTTCTTAGGATTTTTACTCGAGACTTTAAATGATGAGTGTGTTCGTGCTATGCAAACAGTGTTACCTAACGGCGAAAACTCTACCACAGCAAATGGTCTAGCATCCCCTATGGGAAGTGAGTCCGAGGCTAATAACAATGATGAATGGCAACAAGTTGGTCCCAAACAGAAGGCTGCACTTACACGCTCCTCCGGAACATCCATTAGCTCGCCACTGACCAAGATCTTTGGTGGCAATCATAGATCAGATTTGAGGGTCCAGGGTCAAAAAGATTCCGTCACAATGCAACCATACACCTCTCTCCAGCTTGACATTGGAGATGATCATGTTCACAATATCGTTGACGCATTGAAGGCAATAACGCGTCCTGAGCCACTTAGGGGCCCATTCAACTTAGAAAAGCCAGGTACGACAGTACTCGCTACGAAGCAAGTCTTCATTGAGACATTGCCACCCATTCTCATTCTACATCTGAAGCGGTTTCAATATGACGACAGAAACGGGCCCCAAAAGATTTGGAAGCAGGTTGGGTATCCATTGGAGTTGGAAATTCCCAAGGAAGTATTCCCTCGGCAACTCCGTAAACAGTATGATCACACCGGCACGCCCAAGTATCGACTAACGGCAGTGGTTTACCACCACGGGCCAAATGCAAGCGGGGGCCATTATACGGTCGATGTTCGTAGACAAGATGGAACTGAGTGGATCCGACTTGACGATACCAATATCACACGTATCCGAGACGAGGATGTGGCGGAGAACGGGAGTGGGGAAGAATCGCCAGGTCGTACGAACGGAAAGAATGGTGATAGTTTAGATAATCAGCATGGATTAATCGGGGAAGAACTCGAAGAGGCAGAAACGTATGGATGGAAGCAAGCGAGTGGGCCAGGAAAGAAGTGGTCTGCCATCGCCAACGGCAACGGCACCACGACACCAAAACGCAAGACCGACAAGTTCTCTGTCAACGATAAGAAGGTTGCGTACCTTCTCTTCTATCAACGAACTACTTGAGACGCCGGGGTATAATTGTGAGATTAGTAGCGCGGGACTTGATGAAGAGCCGGTATGGCATGCTGGAGAGCTATTGCACTTCTCCGAGAGCAGCGATACCTTTGCTCTGAACATAGGGAGGATCATTCTGTGTATATTTTTTTTATCTGCATAGCGCATCGGCGCTGGGGCAGGAAAATGACACAAAAAAGCGACATGGGACGGCGGGGGTGAGCCGTTTTGTATGTATAGTATCCTATTGAGAGACCATGCAATACTGCAATACTGCAATGCTGCGATGCTACAACCTATTGCCATGGCCATGCACCTTACCAAGAATAAATCACGTTAATAAGTAAACACTGCGTGCATGTAGACGGTACCGTAACTTTGATGCTTCTGCTTGACCTCTCTACCTGGGCTGTGGTCTCTCTCTGTTCGTATCGGGAGCAATGCTTATTCATCCCCGTCTTCGCTGTGTTCTACTACATATATTGTACGGTACAGTACTTAACATGTTGTGTCCATGATCTGCCCCCCTCTGAGGCATATGCCTACTTACCTGGATCGTATCCTTTACACACTGATAGGTAGGTCGGTATTCTATCATCTCAACCCACTTTTTACCGTACTGTACTATACTGTACTGTACGCATGAATGATCCGATCCTTTTTGGCTGGCCGCTCTAGTTGATGGCTGATGGACTGACTGGCTAGCTGACTTCATACTAGGTTGCTTAGCTTGATATCCTTTAGAGTATTTTAGTAATAGTAAATGGTTAGTAGTAGTAAATCGTAGATAGTTAATTGGAGATAGTTAATAGTTAATAGTTAAATCGATTGATAGTTAATAGATTAGCTAATAGCTAATAGTTCATAGTTAATAGATAATAGCTAAATATTTAATAAAAA
>Ga0247734_1000804_pt1 | contig 25913 bp, 31 predicted proteins | sample UWRJL103311B2_FD_180933 | JGI IMG/M metagenome (GOLD analysis project Ga0247734, IMG submission 180933) | Plant litter microbial communities from Arlington Agricultural Research Station in Wisconsin, United States - UWRJ-L103-311B-2 | ecosystem: Environmental > Terrestrial > Plant litter >...
GAAATGGCAACGGCGGCGCGCTTGCGGGCGGCTTCCTTCTTGGCCTTGCGTGCTTGGAGAGTCTTCTCGCGACCCTTTGCCATGGCGGCCTTTGCTGCTGCGGACATTGCCATTTCGGAGGATTTGGTGGGAAGCTATGCGACGGTCAGACGAGCTGTAGCCGAAGAAAGGCGCGTGTGAAATGACTTACTTGGAGGCTTGTGTGATTAATTAATTGATCGGTTCGATCCGGGGCGATGAGGCGATCAAGATTGATGAATTTCGTGGATTTGTGAGATGTTGCTCGTTCTTGTTATTTTGTTGATGGACCGAACAAACTGGGCATCTCTGACTTATGAAGTAAGTGAGACGCGACTGAGCCGATCCACCCTAGTCTATGAATTAGCGTGCCAAGATATTCGCTTGATACCTTACCCCACAATTACCAACGACGTGATGAAACATTACGTAGTAGGTAGGTACGTACTGTACTGGTAGGTAACAACAAGTTCGCGCCTTCCTCTTCAGTTCATAGATATTGATTAGCAACTATATCTAATTATATTAACTACACATCCCATTCCCGAGAAGCTTTCCAAATCTTGAACCACCATTCATGAGAATCAGTATAGTTGTTAGGGTATCTCAGTATCCACTGCTCACCAAGAACCAATAGTAGAAGAATTAGTAGCATCAGATGCAAACCAGTTATCTTGTTCAGTCTATATACACTTGCACACTGGTCCATGCCTGTCATCACGCTCTCTCTCCTCTGTCTTGTTTTTCTAAAGGATATCCCACAACACAACAGTTCATAATCGTCTACACATGAATGTTCCATCATTTCCTTACGTCTTGCGTACATCTATGGTACTTTCTCTTGCAACAAACTCCAAACTTCCAAATCTATCCCATCAATACTTTTTCCACGTCTTAAAGATAGAGATCTATTTCTGGAGCTCAGAAACATCATACTGAGCTGCATCATGATAAAGATCTATAAGACAACCTGCGCTCCATGCTTGAGTTGGTGACTATTCAAAAATTAGCAATGTCCAACCAACAAGATCACTACATAAAAAGGGAAGAAAACTTACAGAATCACCACAAAACTCTCCATTCTTCTGCGTCAATTCCGTCAATCCAGCCCAAGGACTTTCTTGAATAGCCTTTTTACACTCCGCCAACCGGCGAGTAATCTGCTGGAAAGCTTCCGTCCTAGCCTCCGGTCCCTTTCTGCGTCTTAGATCGAACTTCAATAAAGCTCGTAAGAAGAAACCAGTAGGCCAGACCCATTCTGGACCTTGATGGTAATTGCGACCTTTGCTGGTGGCAAAATCGGTGGAATCTTCAGAGTTGTTGTAATAAGGACGGTAATTCAGATCAGCGGGGTCGAGTGTTGCCATACCGATTGGACCACGAATGGCCGCATCGGCAATAGCGAGAGCCTTTAGGGCGTGCTCATCGTTGAAAAGGTCGGGGGCGACTGTCATGGCGATTGGGAAGTTAGGACGGAGTTGGTAGTCTTCGTATTCTTTGCCAGATTTGTATAGATCCTTGTAGATACCTCTGCGATTGATCACCTTGGTATTGATATCGTATTCGGCGTCCTCCGATGCAGCGAGAGGAACATAATAGCAACGCTCGAAATTCTTCTTGATCTTAGCCGCCCAATCCTTGAAGGTAATTACATCTGCCTCAGCGTCGGTGATGCTGACTCCGGCATACTTGTATTTGTTGTGATCGTTATGAAGTTCATCGACCCATTTCAAGGTACTATAGAGCAGGCCGGTAATCTCAACTGCGGCTCCATCACGTGGTGTACCTGGTACACCTTTGCTGTTTGCCCGGTCAGACTCTCCCATCTTGTCCATCCAAGTTCCACAGTTGTTTTGGTTACCACCAAAGATGATTCCAGTTGACCAATCAACCTTGACATCGATGTTAAAACCATTGTCGCTCATCTGTCGGTCAAGTTGATCGCCTGCATTCGCCTCGCGGAATGACATGCCGGTAGCATGGCGTTGCAAAGCCTCTTGAATGATGTCTTCAAGAGTAGATACTTTTGAGTATGCTCTAGGGTCATCTGTAGGGAACCAAGTGTCGTCGTACGGCAAGAATCGGCGAGGAATCTTTTCCTTGAGAATCTCAATTCCGTTGGGAACAATTTTGGTGTAGTCTTGAATTGTTTGAAGCATGAACCAAATGGCATCACGAGCATTGTATCTTGGTGCATCGCCACTGCTGAGCAGATTAGGAATCATACCATGCTTTAAAACGCTGGCAAAGGCGATGATATGCTCTTTGCATTCATCATATCGACCAGTGCCAAGATAAAGACCTCGTGCTGAAATGAAGACATCTCGACCCCAACATCTAGCCCACTCAACTGCAAAATGCGGCAGGCCGGCAGCTAATGATGGTACTGCCTTCTTCGGGAATAGCGATGCAGATTTTACAAGTCCAGTTTGCTGGATACTCACCATCGCGAGGCTTTGCAAGAACCATTGACCCTCACGAACATTGGCATTCATGAGCTCCAAACCTTTGTCCCAAGCCGCCATGTAAGCAGTTCGAAGAACAAGACCAAAGTATCTGGGAAGCAAGAAACTAGGTATCTTTCGAATAGCATCAAAACGCTCTTTCAACCAAGCTGCGGGTTCTGCCAATTGCTCAAAGCCAGGCTTCGTTGAAATTCTCTCAAGACGCCCATATATATAGTCGAGCGCCCATTGACCATCTCTTAAGTGCTGAGAAAGCGGGTGCGCCAAGTCATTGTTTGCAATCATGTTTTTCACAACACTCCACCAGCCTTGTAAACCAGCATAGACGAGCTTTCCGTGTCCAGGTATGGAATAGCATCCATCTTTGCCTTCGCTAGCATCAAGCTCCTCAGCCTCGCATCGATACAGAACAAAGTTGAGATCAACTAAATTGAGTTTCTCAAACGCAGCCTTCCCTCCAGAAGTAACATAGGTGTCAAGGCCAGTCGCATGCTCTGCTGCAGGGACTAAGATATATTTTGTTAGTGATTAAGCGCAACTCAAGTTAGACGCACTCGAAATTCTCGTGACTATGTCGTCTATCAAGGGTATTAGGGATTACTTACTCCAAGTTTCGAACAGCGCAATGCTTCCCGGTGGAAATTTATCCCGGACAGAGATAACAGTCTCCTCGCTATTTGAGTCCATTTTAATGCCGGGGAGGGCAACAACCTTGCTTGGAAGACCTCGGAGAAGCTTTTTGTCATTCAAGACCTCCTTGGTGGCTTCCTCGCTTGTATCCACTTCAAGCATCCAGCTCCCTAGGTGTCGAGCTTTCGTACCTCGAAGGTGAACAGGCTTGAACCCACCATTTCCATTGCCGTAGCCAGGGAATGCAGTGTGGGCAATCAAAAAGTAACCCTTACGAGATTCTGGATGAACGCGATGAACCGTGATGTATTGATCTTCGTGGTGGATGTGGGTCTCATCGTAACCATCTTTGCCCATAATAGTATGAATCTGGTTCAAGAGCTTCTTGATGCTACCAATTCCGCCTTCGGATTCGTCAGCTCCATTAGGCTTCTGATTCGAAGATGCCGAGTCGTAAAGACGAGTTTCATGAACTAGCTCGATGAGTCTAGGATACACTTCGTCGTAACCCATGACACTACCGCTTGCGCTTGCGCACATGCTAACCAGAGCAGCGTTTGGTAAGGTATCTCTAGCATCACGTTTCTGGGCTGGGACCTCATTATCATGTGTGCAGTCCATGAAAAGTGCGTTGAGGGGGGTCTTCTTGATACGACGGACGATTTCTCGTCTCTTAGATCCAGAAGCTTGCTCCCCAAGTGCTTTCTGTTCAATCTCGTCCACCTCAAAGCTGCCAATAGGTCTACCACCATAACTGTGGACAAGACGACTAAGTTCCCCGGTGCCCCAAGCTTGCATAGCTTCGCGAATAAGAGCGCTCAAACCAAGTCGTTTGACAAAAACATAGTCCATCTCTTCTGAACCTGAGAATAGCTCAGCGACCACGAATAGATTGGGGCGCTCTCGTCTAGCCTCATCTAGCAAGAATTCGGCCACATGAATAGGAGTTGAGTGGCAGTTGTCTATCCGGAAACCAGTAAAGTATTTGGCCATCAAACGGACATACTTGGACATATGTTCCCACAGGACTGGGCTCTCGTCCCAACTTGCACCATATCGTAACTTCACACAATCCCCCCAAACAATGACCTCTCGGCGAAGATATGCCCTAGAAAATGGCCCTGCGTTATCGATGAGAGCATTTGCACCCCAGATCCAGCCGTTATTGACCAGCGCGAGTCTTGACTCCTTGTGCTTCTCTGTGACTTTGTTGAGCGGTAATCTAGTGAAGTAAGACTCGATGAGAGGGCTCTTGGCGTTGATTTCTCCTTGCTTGGGTCCGTGGTCATCTAGTCTAACGTACTTGGTACGATTGAAAATCTGTTCCAAGATCTCGGCAATGTCGCCGTCATACTCCTTGTAAAATGGGAGGTTCAATTCGTCCAAAAAATGGACCAATTTACTTCTTACTGCAGCCTATATAAACTGTGAGTAGGCAATAATGATGATAGTTCACACTTAAGAATTCAAGCATCGCTTTGGGTCCACAAATCTGAGACAACTAAAAGGATAGGGGATTTACTTACTTTGCTAGCAGAGTCAGAATCCTCACCTTCATATCTTCCAAAGATGGCCGTTAATAGCGCAGCTCCGATTTCTGGGTTTACTGTTCTCCTGTACCGAGCTCCCATCTGGCGAATGCTTTAGTAAGTGCTAATTGCAGAACTCTTGGAATAAGAGAATACCAAATCTCAATAATACATACTCGGTCAGTTCCCAGCATTCCTTTTTCGTGAAGAAACTTTGCTTTGTCGGCAGGGCTTGCAGTTTTGACTAGACGCTAGTAAGTTGCAGGTCGAAGGTTTCGGCAAATTTACAAAGAAAGCAGCTTCTAAGCTATACAAAGGATCTTTTCCAAATTTTACTGCGAGGGCAAAGGGTACTTACTAGCTTCAAGACCACCAATACCTGAGCCGCCGAATCCTCCTTCGGGGAAGGTAATTTTACCATTCACCCAAGCATCAAGAATTGCATCCGCGTCTCGCTCCACATTTATCACATAAAACTCCCACAACTTCAGCTTCGCAATCACATGTTCTTTTATGCCGTCCATAATCTTAAGCAAATCATCCACTGACATCAAGAGTGTAGGAAATCCCAGAGTCGCAAGGTTATTCCCAAACTCGAGCAGCGCAGTGTCTAATTCCAACGCAGATGTCAACCACGGGGCAGTTTCTATATTATAGCCGACATCAGGGTGTTCCTGGAGCAGCACCGCGTTGTGCGCTGTATGGTTTAGGACAACATCGGTCATACCCAAAAGACCGTAATTCTTCTCCATGTTTTCCACCAATTTGGCAATATCTTTCTCTCCGTTGGGAAAGCATTCGGGATCGAACCCTAGCTGGTCGTAAATGCTGTACGGGGAATTCGACGCTCCTCTATGTTGTAATGGTGTGAAGTGGATCATATTATATCCCCGCTTGCTAATACCTGCCAAATGACTTTCCCAATCATTTGGATATTTGCCCATAAGCTTCGATATTATAGAGAACACGGACACAGCGGGTATCGGCAATTGCTCGCGACCCAGGGAAAGTCTTGGGGCGACATCTATATAGTAGGTGGGTGTTTGGGTTGGTGCAAGCGGCCCGGCTTTTGTGTCCGAAAGATCGGGGAGGGGGGTATAAGTGGTATAAAAGGCAAATGCACCAGCACCATGGATGGGGATTGAGATTTCGATGGTGCGATTGAAGTCTGGTTTCAGTCTAAGAGCAAGCAGTGTTAGATTCAGCACACCCGTTGAGCTTTAGAAAGCTTACTTAAACTCCCTAAACTCGTTTCTCCGAAATTCGACCCCCTCGCGGGGGATATTGACCCAGAGACTGCCATCTCGACAAATTGACGAGGTACCTTCAATGGCAAACCGCACTATGACAGGATCGTTGCTTGTAGGTGTCAAGTAAACATAGCCACGGGGGACATCGGGACTCCCGTCGTCCTTCAAAGGGAGGAGATAGACTTCGTCCGTCATTCTTGTGCGAGGACCCATTGTGTTTTTTTGGGGCTGAACCAGGTTATGTACTGAGCTGTCCTGAGCTATACTGGGTACCGGGTGGGGAATCGGGATTGCAGTGCGAATCAAAGTGAGGCAGTGCTACGCTGGAGATCCAAGCTTCGGGAGGATGGTAAAAGAGGGTCGGTATTCGGCGGAGGTTCTACTACAACGAGGTGAGGAAAAGCGAAAGGAGCGGCGATGAGGATTTTTGAGGAGCTGCAGAAGTGAGGATGTGAGGAAGTGAGACAAAAGAGGCGCACACACTCTTTCTCTCCCGATTTGTACGTGAGGGTCTTAGAAGTAAAGTAATCAGAAGAAGAGGGAGTTGAGTGACGGAGTGAGTGAAAAAGAAGGTGGGATGGATGTGGATGGAGAAGCTGTACCCTTGATACTTTTTACCGCTAACTCAGGTGCAGCAACGTCATGAGCTGCCAAAAGCACCAGGGAGCTGCCATTTTATTGCTGTGCTAGCAGCAATATCGACATTAGCGGGGTGGATATGGGGTTTTGGCACATTCATCATTTCATCATTCATCATTATATTGGATTGGTTGGTAGTTGTTGCATCGTGTAGGTATGGCTGGCTGGCTGGCTGGATAGGTAGAAAGTATATGTACTGTGTACATTACAGTTCTACATTATTACATTATTGCTTGTACTGTACAAGTACAGTACAGTACAAGTAAGTAAGTAAGTAAGTTTGACCCGTAGGGAGAAGGATTGGATGGATTGATGGGATGGGATGGGCTGGGCTAGGCTGGTGGGCGGCTGCTTGCGCTGTTTCGTAAGGCTTCTAGATTAATGCAAAATATATATTTATCTCTATCTCTTTCTATATATATATAAATAGATAGATAGTTAGATAGTTAGATAGCAAGAGGTTTCAGTACAATTCAACTCCGCCATTGCAGAGGCGGTGCATGTTTGCACTATACTATACTATGTATGCTATGCTATAAATGGGACAGAACAGTCCTTGCGAATTGCGATTGCTAATAATTGTTATTGTTATTGTTATTCCTATGTATTGGGGAAGCAATATAATTAAAAATAAAATAAAAAAGGACGGCTAGTCAGATCCACATTCAATCCATTGCCTTTCTCTCTCTCCTCTGCTCTCCTCTGCTTGCCTCTCCTCTCCTCAAACCTCACACCCAACTGTTCTACATTATTGTGCATCGCATACAATCACCACCACCTCGACCATCATGGCTTCCGGTACGTTGTCCCATCGCTGCATGTCCTCCGATGTACCTGTTCCTGTATATATACTTCTATTTTCACCTGGCCTTATGGAACTCTGTCCTTGCACCCACCGCATACCGCATACCGCATACCGCATTCCGCATTCCGCATTCCGCATTCGCAACAGAAGCAAGTAAGTAGTGCTTGCTTGCTTGTATCCCCCGAACTGAACCCAGCTGCATCCCCGTGCAGGAATCAGCAGCACCCGCAAACCCCCAGTGGTTGCCGGTGACCAGCACCAGCGTGCATAGATCGGTGCCACGTGTATGGGGGGGGATGGCCGAATCCCTCCCTCCCGAAGCTGGTCAAGTGAGGCTATTCGCACCCGCGGATTGGGTCGCGCGCTCTTCCCCTGGGCGATCCTGATGATATACGTGAGCTCGGTGATCTTGCCCATCCACGCTTACTCGGCCGTGGAAGCAGCAAGCAAGCACACACTTCTCTTACAGTTATGGCTTATGAAAGAAGTATAGCATAGCACTGGACTTGGATCTGGACCTCGACCTGGACCTGGATCTGGAACTCGTCAATTGACAAAGCCTCAAAGGTACGAAAGTACCAGAGTATTGTATATAGTACGTATTTTGGTACCTTGGTATTTTGGTACTTTGGTACCTTGGGCCCTGGAACAACTGATGAATATAATTCCGTTCAATTCAGCTCAATCCAGCTCAGTTATTTTATACAGAGCCTGCCTAGGCATCATCATGGTCATGGATTTATTTCTATTCCAATTCCATCTCCAACTCCATCTTCATCTTCATCTTTATCTTTATCTTCGTCCCCAACTCCATTTCACATGTTAGACATGTCAGCTAATGTGTCTTGGGACCCCGCACCCAAAAGGCTTCTGTCCCGCTTTCCTTGCATCCATCCTTCCCCCCAGGCGCATGTCAACAAAAATACAAACCTCAGGTGTGGTAGACTTGAAAATTAAACTCAATCCCAACAATCAAACTTTCTACTAGACCAGCCGAAGACCACCTGGCCTTCTCAAGAAATATACACATATATCTCTTTACATATAAAAAAAAAGAAAAGAAACCCATACTTGCTACATGCTTATCAAATTGCTAGCAAAACCAAGTCAAGCTGCCAAAAGATTCGCACAAACTTCAGCCCACCTCATCAGACCAAGACATTCAAACATGGCGACCCTCGGCGCACATTCGAAGAAGCACAAGGTCACGGTGGTTGGATCCGGAAATTGGTACGAGTCCTCAGCACAGCTGACAACATCTGCTAACATGCCGCTGGAAGGGGATCTACCATAGCGAAGATCGTGGCCGAGAATACAAAGGAGCACTCGGACATCTTCGAGGAGGAGGTCCAGATGTGGGTGTACGAGGAGGAAATTACCCTGCCTAAAGATTCCGCATACTACGACGCAAAGCTAGATGGCAAAGCTCAGAAACTCACCGATATAATCAACACTCACCACGAAAATGTCAAATACCTCCCCAACATCAAACTTCCTGCGAATCTAGTTGCCAATCCCTCGGTCGTAGATGCCGTTCAAGGCTCCTCGATCCTCATATTCAATCTGCCACATCAGTTCATTGGTCGTATCTCCAAGCAACTGCAAGGTCATATCCTGCCATTTGCTCGAGGTATCTCTTGTATCAAGGGTGTGAACGTCACCTCCGACGAGATATCTCTGTTCTCGGAGTGGATTGGCGAGGGCTTGGGAATCTACTGCGGAGCGCTCTCTGGTGCCAATATTGCCAACGAAATTGCTGCTGAGAAGTGGTCTGAGACGACCATTGCCTACGATCCTCCGCCCGTGGATTCGCGTGCTCCATCTCCCACCACTGGTTCGCCCATCAGCGGCTCACCTTCAGGCTCCCAGATCAATTTGACCATCACGGATGTCGATGCACCACACAAAGACGTGCAGGGTAGAGTGAGCAAGATAAAGCTCAGGGCTTTGCCCGTGGATTATCCTCCTTTGGACCATTTGACATTCCGTACACTATTCCATCGCCCATACTTCCATGTTCGTGTAGTGGATGACGTAGCCGGTGTTTCTCTCGGCGGTGCCCTGAAGAACATCGTAGCTCTGGCTGCTGGTTTCGTCGACGGCCGAGGCTGGGGTGACAATGCCAAAGCTGCAGTCATGCGAGTCGGTCTTTTAGAAATGGTGAAATTCGGCCAGGAATTTTTCGGCCAAACAGTTCGTACCGGAACGTTCACAGAAGAGAGTGCTGGTGTGGCAGATCTTATCACTAGTTGTTCTGGAGGTCGTAACTTTCGCTGTGCAAAAATGGCTATAGAAAGGGGAGTCAGCGTTGATGAGGTTGAGAGGACGGAACTCAATGGACAGAAATTACAGGGAACCAGTACGGCTAAGGAAGTCAACGATTTCTTGACGACCAGAGGAAGAGTTGACGAGTATCCCCTCTTCAAGGCTGTAATCGGTAATTCTACTCCTATTCCTTTTCTAGGAATATTCTGCTGATCACAATATAGATATCTTGGAAGGAAAAAAGACCGTAGACGACATTCCAGATCTGCTCTCCAGAACTGTAGACTACTAAATTTCGGGGGACTTAATCATGGGTGGTCTAGGTCACGTTTGAATCACTTTGGGGGAACGGAAGGATCAAAACGGAAACGGAGGAAAAGATTTTGCAGTGGGCGAAATAGATTAGACAAACTGATACCCTTAAAACCCGATACTAGACCATAATAACATCGTTTAGACGCACTACGATATCCAATTAGCTATCGTCTTTTGAACCCCCATAAAACCATGCTACACTATGCATGCGCTATGTGATTTAATACTCCTGATGTTCCTTCCAAGTATATATGCCTGTATCTTGAACTGTATTGGGATGATAGCTAAATTTTGAATTGTGAAAAAAAGATTGGTAGTTGGAGTACTTGAGAAATTCACTCAAACAAACTTAATCGATTTCAAGTCATGCGTGTGATATGCGGCTTCTGCTACTTATCATAAAAGAGTTCGGTTCGCAATCCACGATCGAGAGACGCTCCGATTTCGATTCTACGTGATATATATCTATAGTTATGGCTTTTTTGATTTGATGTATATGTAAGTTCTCAGTTCGAAAACTTCTCTGATTTTCCTGCTATACTAAGAGTGAAGGAATAGCTGAAACCGAGTCTTCAAACTATAATGGATAAAGATAGCTAGGATCTATCAACTCTCCTTTGGTTTGGGTTTCGGCTCCTCTACAGTCTTATCACTAGGTCTTCTAGCAATTATATATTGCTGTTCTTCCGGATCACACTTCTCATTCTTTGGCTGAAATAAATCAGTTCTCTCCCACACAACCTCCAATCCCATCGACCTGAAGAACTCTCTTTGGCCCTCTGCACTCAACATCAACGTCGGTAACATTTCCCCCATAAACGGCGCATCATCTACAACAAATGTCCCCGTCTCGTCCAACTTCTCCTTCTCGACATAGCGATCACTCGGCATCTGGCCGAGCGCAAAGTATCCTCCCGGCTGCAACGCCTTCGCAAACTTATATGCCGCGCTCCAAAAATCCCGATACTCCAGCTGCAAATGGCAGAAGATCATCAACACGGCGGCAAACTCTCCCTCCGGCTCATAGGTCAACATATCAGCCACGGTAAATTTCCCTTTGACACGGTCTGAGGCGAGCTTCACCATCTTGGGCGAGATATCGGTCCCAACCACATCAAATCCCGCAGTGGCAAGCATATCTGAGACAGGTATCCCGGTGCCACAACCCACGTCTAAAACCCTTGAGCCTGGGGAAAGGAGGGAGATAAGGTGCGAAACGCAGGCTTTTTTGAAGGGGTTGTCTTTGTATGCATTTTCGTATTCGACGTTTAGGTTATCAAAGGTAACCAGACCTGCAAGGGCACCTTCTGTTGACATTTTGCTGCACTTCAGATAAATTCTTGATTGGGGTATGGTGGTCAAGTGATGATGTTCGTTTGAAAGCACCCGTAAACTTTTACCCGAGGCATTGGTGGTTGTACCACAATTTGCAAGCACAGCGGTATTTTTACGTTGTCTTTCAATGTCTTCCTAGAACGATGTGAAGACGGAGACTAATCTGTAAAAAGGCCGTTTCCGCTGCACGTCAAATGCAATGCTGCGTGACCAATGCATGAAGCAGCATCCCAGTAGCCAGCTTATCAGGAAAAGAATTCCACTCTTGCACTAATGCTGGATCGTGGGGTGTCAGCCTTTGACTTTGCACTATACAGGTCACAGGCGTATATTTTACGGTTTGGAATGCGTTGCGGAAGCTATAGACTAACTCTTCGAATGGGTCTTGTGCGAGAATTTAAGCGCATGGGTTTTCACTACATCTCAGAAAGACTAGTCTCAATTCATATCTGTGTGATTTCTATAAATTTGAATAAACATTCAAAGAACCTCCTCGTTATGTAGATTTTGTTTGTGCCATCATCATGTCTACTTGGTAAATGCTACCATATATGGCCGTATGTATGTACTCCGTCGATCAGAAGTCCTCCACTCTAAATCATTAATTCGTCTAAAAGCATGCCTCGACAATTTTTCTTGCCACGTTATTCACGTTTAACCAACACCACGGGGCCGGTATATTGGTGTCTAGCTCTGAAGTAATAATAGATAAGCGCGAAGCTAATCACAACTCCAAACATCGTAGAGGACCAGTTCATGGTGGCAGCCGTGACTGGCGTTACAAGTGGCCAAAACGCAAAGAACCAAATCGGAGCCAGATAACAGAGTGAGGCGATATTGATGGCAAGACCAAACTTGCCCAGTGACCATCTTCTTGGTGGAAGAGGAGCACCGAAGAGGCGTCTATGGATAAGACATCCGATGGTGATGAAGTATGAACCAAGGATCGACACACCGCCGAGGGAGTTGATGGCGTTTAGAGCAGTAGAAGAGCCCAGGTTGATGCATGCGAGGAGAGAGCTGACGAAAAAAGACAGACACACTGCGCGAACTGGGATATTCCATCCTGGTGGGACGACCGCAAAGAAGTCGCTGAAAGGTAGGCCCTTGTCTCTAGCAAAGGACCACACTTGCCTGGAAGCTGTGGCTACCTCGCTCACGCAACAGGATGAAACTAATATGATAACACATGCTGTCATGGCATTCGTACCAGCATAGCTCTGTGTAGCATTGTAGAAGACTTGGATGAATGGATTGAAGGTCGGGGTTTTCAAGCTGTCTAGTTATTAACACTGTAACCAAATAGAGAAACATATCAGATCTGAGCGTATAAGGGCTTCGGAAGAATAGCAGATAGCCACTTGATGCGGCTATCAAGCTGCTCTTTGGATATGGTGGTTAGAGACGGGAAATACTAACATGCTGTCAATATCACCCATAGTAAAAATCAGGGTAATAGCCATGATAAATCCTAGAAGAGCATTTGTTCCTATAGCAGACATTATTGCCTTCGGCAGGGTGAGCGAAGCATCTCGAATCTCCTCGGCTGGCTTCTGATCAGCACCGTGTCTTTATTTGAAAAGGAAGAGCAGCTTACACATGTGGACAGAACAATCATATCCAATCAGTACGCTCATAGGTGTTGTCAACCCAATCATAGCTGACAATCCCAAACTTGACCAGCCACCAAAATTGGTGAACTCGACTAAGACATGTGGGTGTGCTCGAGGTGCCATAACCCAAAGGGGGATAATTATCACAAAGATGCCAGCTAAGTGTAATATCAAGACAATACCTTCTATGAGCGGTAACCGTGCGGCTAATACCGTGTTGAAGACTACGGCGAAACCAATAATAGCGATGGTCAAAAGCGTGCCATGCCAGTTATGCCATGTATAGTCCGGCACATTCAAAGCTATCAAGCCTTGAATCATAGTCCCGACCATGAAGCAGGCACCTGCGAGATAGACTTGCCATCCAATTGCACATAACCAGCCTAATTACATTTTGTAAGTGAAAATGTTTGAAGAGGTCGACTTCGTGGCTACCTACCAACAATGTATGACAATAGCTTCTGAATCTTGGGCGGTGCAAACTCCGAGACCCAATGGTACTGACCACCAGCGGTGGGACACCTACATGACATATAGTTTAGCAAAAAGTCACGAAAGAGAGTGCACATAAATTTACATTGAGGCCATCTCAGAAAGACTGGCATACACCAGTGTCATTCCAAGAGCTGCAGCGATAAATCCCCAAAAAAGAGTGCCAGTTCCACCATCAGTCAACACAAATGTAAAAAGTCTACCATGTCGTCCGTCAGATAAGCATTAAGCAGCATTTTGACGGGTCAAGGGTATTAGAGTGCTTACGGCAACAAAAACTCCCAGCTGGCTGTGACAGTACTGGCAAAGCCCAGCATAGTAATGAACTTGAAATTACGCTGGACATGGTCGATTAGAGACTTGGATAGTAGTTAGGGGTAGCTGGCTATTGTCGCAGTACATACGCGCAGCACTTGTTTCTTTCCCAAGATCATCATGTCATTCTTGTCGGCATCAGTGCCTCTGTACTTGGAAGGAATGCCGCTGTCATCTGGATCTCCAGCTTTGTCCTCGTTTGGGCTATGGTCTGTAGTGTTTTCGCTGATTGCCAGCTCCTCTTTAGAGATACTCATACTGACAACTGGCAACGTTAAGCTTTAGTGAGGGTAGGATGTGATAACAGAGCAAAACAACAAAAAGAACGAAGAACAGCTCAGCTAGGAAACTGTAGCTTGATATTAGCCGTCATTAGCCAGGGCGTGGAGGTGCAGCTGCACTTTTAATGCACACCCAAGCTACTGGAAATTCTGAAATTCCTCTCATCTGCTCTATGTTGACTGTGAATAGCCACAAGGTAGTACCAGCTTCCAAGAGGGGCCGATTGCGCCGGACATAATCGAGTACGTTCTACCACACGAATAAGAAGTTCCACAAAAGCGGCCAAGATGTTTGGAACTCCAAAGACGAACCCACATGAACCGACAGCCATTGGAGGTTCTTACGGGATGTACTGCCTTACCGCGTAGATTAAGAGCCAAATAGGCTAGGTGACATTGGCGCGACCAGGTCGATTGCTGTTTAGGATCCGGCATGGTAATTCAAACTTCCCCGCCGGCATAATCGTGGGGGTGCAAAGAGGGACAACGTTGTACTCCGACGACATGCCATTCCCTCCATACACATGTTTGGTACAGGGAAAAGGAAATATGCCGATGGACACCTTGTGTATATTGCATTTCAATAAGAAATGCGGGATCTATCCACAGCAACAAGCTTAAGTCACTACTTTTAAGCCTCTTCCACAAGTTGACTGGCCCTAGTGAAAGTACACTTTGATAAAACAATTATTAAACAACGTCTCAAGTTCTCAACGAATGGCTCGCCCAAAGAGCCAAGCAAACATGGCAAGCTTACCGGTGCTACTGTACCAGGACGCGGTACGAAGTACAGTGCCTTCAAGGCAATGAGTGGTGTCGATCTTAGGTTCGCGGTCATATACTTGCATATGGAAATGATAGACTCCTGACGAATAAGCCTCGTTAGCACCTGCTCCGAGAAGTTTTGACTTCAAAATGTCTGGGGAAATGATTGACCTGCATGCAGCACAACCGGAGAGACAAGACATAAACCTTATGAGAACTGTGGTTGGGGAGTTGGTGCTCATCAAGTGTTGGATGCCGCTCCACGTTACACCACTTCACAGAATGGAGCTAGTATCGAGGATATACGACGTGTCCTCGTGTCTAACCCTAGCGAGCTAGGAACGTACAGGGTGAATTACCGTACTTTTCACAATGCTATAGTCATTAACTTTGAAAGCGCCGTGTCTTGGGGGGGGGGGCTGTAAGTGATTTCACTGAGCTTTGTGAAGGTGGCATATCTGAACTCCCTTTGGTGAGACTAGGAATTGTTTTGCCAGCCACATTTCAGTGATCGACCGAAAAAGAAAATAGATTATCTACCCACTCAGCTGGTACTTAATGCTCATGCTTAAACTTACACTCTCAGAATTACCCCACGTGGGATTTCATGTTGCAAGATTCCAGCGTCGGCACGATGAAGCAGGCCAAATTTGCAGCCCCTGGATCTCATGTTGTGAATATAACTCTAACAATTATTACGGACCGGATTGGCTTCCACCTTTCCGCTCTGATTGACGTGGCTTGGAAGTGCATCTCTGTCATACGCGATAGGGCACCTGGGACAAGGGTGATTGCCGTGGATGTACGGCAATGGTATCGTTGATCACTTTTGAGTCCCATAGCAGCGATTATCGATATTGTTTACGAGGCGTATTGTTCAAGCAAGGTGCAATTCCTTTTTGTTTCATATTATGACCTTATCGAAGCTTAACCTTTCATGAACTACATCATATCACATTGTTTACTTACATATCTGTGTAATTCCCATGATTCATGAGAACTGCCCTTTTTCATCGATTCGTTATTCATATCAAGTCTGGAAGCATTGAGACACAATTCTCCTTCGTCGATAATGTGGAATCATGTCAGGAACATCATTCCCTGTTCCAGATGGACAATATCCACCATTTGAAGTAGTCACCGACACAAATCATACAGCTTGGATCATCATCGCTACAGCAATGGGCTTGTCTTTTGTTTTACTTTTCAGTGGCATTAGGGTATTCAACCGATACATGATTAGTCCTAGGGTTGGACTTGATGATAGCCTTGTAGCTGTATCAACTGTGCGTATTTACTCTATAGTGTTCAATATCAGTGAACTGTTAACTAAGTCATAATAGATACTGGCCGTTGTTCAGTCATCAGTCGTATTAGGTGCGTGTGCGAAAGGTTTAGGTAAATCAATAGAGATCGTGCCGGCAAAAAATCTTGCATCGATACAACAGGTCAGTAGATTCCTCCTCTATTACCAGACGGGATTAATATTCTACAGATGTACTATGTTAGCATATTGTTGTTCGTGATATCTCTTGGGCTTTCAAAAATGTCTGTCGGTGCTCTACTGCTTCGCCTAACGCCTCAGAAACAACACCGGATAGCCTTCTATATTTTATTGGCATTGATGGCGGCGTGGATGGTAGCATCGACCTTCTCCCTTGCACTCCAGTGCAATTTATCGCATCCATGGATATTGATCAATGAGAGCTGTCCAAGACTGGTATGAAAACCCAAGGGAACTAATAGGTCTCTACTTCAAGATCTGTTCACTAACTCTCTAGTAGTTTCTCCGGTGGCAACTAATTTCAGTGTTTGACATCGCATTTGAGCTCGCCTTGGTGGCCATGACTATTTTTCTCGTTTGGGGTCTGCAAACCTCTATGGAAAACAAACTGGCCGTGGTCTTCGCATTTGGTACTCGTGTCCCGTATGTATTGCTGTCAACCCCTACTCTTGTTCCCGATTAACCTCTCACCCAGCTTGATAGTTGCGATAGCATATCGCCTCAAAACCTTCAATAGAGAAGGCTTAGCCACCAACCCCCTATTATTGCAGGACAAATTCATTGTCTGGACCCAGGTGGAACTCTCGTACTCGATCATTGCCGCCACGGTTCCGAGTCTCCGACCATTCATGAAAACCTTGTCAACGTACTATGGCACCACGACAGCATCGGGCTATGGAACAAATTATGGCTCTAGGTATGGAGCTGGATACTCCAATGTAAGTGATGCCAACGTGAATTCTGGGGGCTTTCAATTATCGAGTCTGCGGCCGAGGGGGAAAGGTGACGAGTACAAATATCGTGTATGGTCGAACAGAAACGGTGTGAGTGTTGGAGATCTGGCAATCAATCAAGATACGGGGGCTGTTGTAGCCGACGCAGTGAGTATTGGGAGTGGTAATAGCCAACGGATGATTATCAAAAAGAGTTTTGCGTGGGAGGTTACAACGGATTAAGGATATAGAATTTATTAGAGGAGACTTTTACAGTCTGGTTTTCATTCTGGTTTTCATGATAGCTTTTAGATGGGAGAATAGGTTTACTCCCGAAACATTTACCCACATTCGCCACCACAGATTTAATAAAAAATACCTTGCGAATGGTTTAGCGGTAACGGCAAGCGAGCATCACAAAGATGCTAAGATGGAAGGGGATGCTCTGCATTACCATTTTTTAGCCCTGCCAGGAAGTTTCAATGGAATGTCTTAGAAGGTTTACATTCCAATTTCAGCCTTTCTTTAACATGCCTGCTAATTTTCTAATAAGTGCTCGCTCCAAAGTAGCAAAATGTCCATACACCTAAAACTTTGAGAGAAGTACGTTATACGAGAACCCCGCACTCAAGATCTATGAGCTTTCCATAAGGCATAGCTAGAGTGACTTATATTGTCAGGTTTGTAAAATCCTTCCTTCATATTGTATGGAGCAAGGATCGTGAAGCAACCGAGAATTACGAAGTGAACTTTATATGAAACTACTACTTAACCCCCTGAGGCGTTCCGCGCACATAACGTCATCGCACTGTTGATTTATTATAGACGACAAGCTCTCCCATCTCCCATGCCTTTGAATTGTCTGAAGAATTAGTTCAATGGCGCGAGTTAAATATTTTGCGTCCTTCTAATGCGAGAAATCGAGCAAACTTGTTTATTTACTTCGAAGCTGCATAACCCGAGGAGACCTGACTATATGTTCTAAATTCAATTTGGATCCCCTAACGCTTTTGAACGATAAGTATAATTTATAAAGTTGCGAATTTCGCAGTTATGTGATGGTGGAGATATAGGGAAAATTTTGTTTTTTGTTATATATTATGCGCGCTTATTTATAAACAGTTTGGTATCATGATTATCCTCCTTAAAGACCCTCTTTCCATAGATGAGAGCACCTTTGGGTACCCACTCGGGAAATTATATGCTCGCTGAAAAATGCCCAAATTAAAACTCCTAATTAAAATCCGTATGTGCATCCCGAAGAGGCAGGTGATGCGCCTCTCTTAGCATTTCTCTTCCTCTTCTCCTCAATAAAACTCTCAGTACTCCCAGCGAACGAGGGCTGCGCCTTTGGCAATGTTTTCGTACACTCCGACATTCCATTGATGACGTTAACACCTAACAGACTCAACCGAACATATGCCTTGGCATAGTCCTCGTTCCAATGCTTTTGGTCCCCGATAAACGAATTCCACTCATCAGAAGATCGTGGATCTTTTGCTATGACAGAATCGGAAGCGAAACGGAATGTTTTGGGTAGAGGAGAGGGTTGGATGGTTTCATTGTAGAAAGATACGTCCCAGATGCCGGGAGTGGTGTCTTGAGGTTTGCCGAAGTCTTTGATGAAGTTAGGGGAAGTAGTGAATTGCTGCGAGGTCGAATGGGCACCGACTAGTGCGGTCAAATCGTGTGGTGAGATAGTCTTGTCATGAAAGAGATCGAACAACGTGTTTGCATCCGAGGAAACGCTTGGAAGAAGGCCATCTGGAGCCGCTTTGGTTGCATCCTTCATTTCATGTTAGCCATTTCCCCCAGTTTTCTACGCGAGTTATGGCAGCACATACCTTTCTTCCAACGAAAGTTCGTACACGAGGACCAAGTGGGCACGTAACAACCGCATGGTTTGCCATGTATTGGATCAAATCGGCCATGGTAATCTTGTTGTTTTTGTATTTTGCATAAATCACTTTGGCTAAGGCAACAACAACCTCTAAACCTCTATTCTCCCTTCGTGTAAGTTCATTAAACAACACCAAACTTCCATCTGCACCACCAAAGTCCTGGCCAGCATCGGCTAGTTTCTGGCTCCATGTTCCGGCATCGTGGAATCCAAGTCGGATTGCCATGCGTGCAACAGCATTGCACCTGCCGGTTTTGCCTTTGAACGCTTTCGTCAAGTCTGCTGATATCGAGTACCAGATGCAGCATGTATCAGTAGATGTCTTGCACCCGCCTACTCCACCGTTTGCTGGCGGGGTCGCAGGGTCTTGAGACTGTCCTGTTTCTGTTCCCAGAAGGATGTTTGCGATGGTTTGTCCCATTGGGGTTGTGATCCCAGTTTTCAGATCTCCAATAAGAGTTCCTGGTTCCGAGCCATCATCGTTGTCAACTTGGGGTGTTGGTAAGGCAAATGATCTAACGAGGGCGACAAAGCAAAGAATGTACACAAATTTCAATATCGAGGAGTTAGACATCATGAAGTTTATGAAGGCTGAAGTACAAACGATAGACAGCCTTAGAGCTGATGTTTTGAAAAGAAGTTCAGATTGGAAACATGTTCCTATTTAACAATCTTCTAAGACATCCCAAGAAAAATCTACAAGGAGAACACGAAGTGGTGCTTTCCTGAACGAGACTACCAATATTCTAAACTGAGTTTTGACAAGGTCCAAGATGGTACGACTTCCCACTGTTCTTACGGCTGAGCCTGCCTAGATGACTTTACGTGCCTTTCAATACATGATCCAAGAAATTGGCGCAGGCAGCGAGTGAGCCTCCAGTCCATCTCGCCAGGTCATGATGTTTCAGTCACAAGCGGTTAGACTATTCACCGACCTTACATTACCGAGGTGGAAGGGTTTAGCAGGTACTAGATGTCTTTAGATGCTCGCTCAGGCATTTTGGTAGCTTGTCTAGAGGTGTCTAAATGTCTTAGCAAACAATCTGGGGCTGTCCCGTTGGACCTAAGCCTCGACAAGATTCGCTAGACGGAGCTTAAAAATCTACTGGGACCAGCCGGTAACTCTTGGAACTTGGAACTTCCACTTTCTCCCCAGACGGAGAGATGCGAAAGTCACCGACCGGGGACCTATTCACACGTAGTCAGCTTACTGTTGTTCAAATTTACTGCAAGGCACATCGTCGCTAACTGTCAGGTACCGTCAGGTACCCTGTGACTCTACGACTCTACGACTCTGACCGCCCCATGCATTCCTACGGAGATGATATATTCTGTGTTGGACTTGGCTGTGCCTCCCACGTGTCCAACCAGCCGTTCAGCTGTAGTCGGTTTACCTAAGATAGACCAGCCTGCCGCTCCAACGCGCTGAACCTGAAAACTGTAAGTCAATCAAGTTGAAGGAATTCCCAATCATATGCAGTGATACCCCAGGTGCCGATAGCCCTAATCCAAAAATGCCAGGTGGCGCATTAGGGTTGTTTGGTTCTTGGGCCGCTTTTTTCACAACGGCTGACCTAGGTGTTTTGGAAGGCGAACGCTCTGTATTGATTTCACCAGCTCACACCAGCTCCTTTGTACTTTTATCCTCCTGAATCTTTCTAGTTTGTTTCAAAACAACGAGGATACGCAAAGACGGGACGGACGAAAATAACTTCTTGTTCATATAGAGAGGGGGAGCTAGCGTAAAACTGGAGATGGAAGGGGAAACCCTTACTACACATACTGTTAGTAAATAGGACTGGAGTATTGTGCTGTACTCGACTTACTCACCTCACTCGCCTCACTCGGGAACCCCCCCAGATCTACGTAGATCTTCTCGGCAATCCTAAGGGTCTATTTGCAGACTACGGAGGGCACGCTGATCTGATATCAGGAGCTTAAGCGAGGCGGATGGTCGGACTTGGTTGCTTGGCAAACCCTCTTTTTTTCATGCCTCACGTGCAGACGGACGACATAACGAAGTACAAACATACGGCAAACTCAATTCTCACCCTCACCTCACCTGGCCTAGTCTTGCTTGTCGATGCTGGCTTCACTGAATTGCCGGCAAAGAAAATTTGTGTAGCACCTCAGCACAGCACAGCATATGCTTGATATAATTTCATGCCAAAAGCCATGCATGAGGATGTTGGCCATTAGCGACCTACTGAATCAGTAAAGCCCGCATTTCCTCTCTCCTCTTGTGATTGCAATTGCCGCAAGACCGTGATGGCGCTATAACCAACAGTCAATCCTTTCCTGTTCCGTTCCGAATTCTGCATGCTTCTTTTTACAATCTTGCTTTTTCTGTTACAGTATTGGTTTTTATGTCAACACTTCTTGTATGTACTATTGACGCACAATCCTTACAGCCCTGCTTAAAATGATCTCAACATTTTTGGATCTCTCAAGAAATCAAAATCTTCCCATTCCACGATCAGGTTACACATGAAGTATAAAAAAAAGCTTGTGGGTCATAAACTCGTCATATTTCTGGGTGATGGATTGAGCCTAATCTAGACCCCTCATATCTCTAGTTCTTGGTAATAGCGCTTTGAAGCTATTATGACCGCTGTCATAAGACATGTTAATGTTTCATGGAACAACCTTTTAAAAATGGTAGAAAAAGTAACCAGGTATCACAGCCATGCTTTGGAGCAACCTGAGATTTATATTAGGTTATTCTTCCCAGAAAAGGGTGCTTTGACTGTCACAAGAATAAGTCAACTTGGCCATGCTCTGTTGTTGAAATAGTCAGTAGTGGGATTAGCGGGTTTTAGAAATGACTCAATCGATACTCGCGAGCTGGAGAGAGCCGAAAGCTTCTAGCTTCTAAATCATACAAAGCAACAGGCCATTGAGCGTGAGCTTGGAAATGTCTTGTTGATGGGAATTAGGTAATATTGATATTCTAGTGATTCGAAAGGGGACAGTGTAGAAAGTTACAACCATCGATTGAACAACTCAGGAAATGTATCACAACGGTGAGCTCATGGACATCAAATCAATTTCTGAACCTGCTGTAGGGACCAATGGTGCCCATCGAAAGAGGAACAGGGAAGAAATCCTTAAGCCTTAGATTCTAGAAATCTATCTCAATGACACTTTGCTCTCAAGACTCACGTCAATGAAAGGACCTAGGCAGCATATCATACGACCAACGACCATAGAAGTTGTCCTCAAAAGACCTGCGAGTGAGATCCTTCATAATTCATGAGAGTTAAGTTGGACACTCTTTTATTATTTGCTAATCAGTACTGGAACAATATACATATCGACCGCCAATATTATCAATGTTCTCGGGAGCTAGATATATAGACGAAATTGAAAATAAGGGTCACGTGTTGACAGCGGTCGATCGCTGACTACGGATCACTCAACGCGTCTTAAGCATTACCGCGTCACGACGCGATTTCTGAGTTATGTTAGTCTAAGATTTATATAAGTGCATTATCCTCAAAAATGGTTGCAAGCAAGCCAAAATCGTCCCAGAACAAAGGCCAGCAGTCTATTTCGAGCTTCTTTACTCCAAAGTCTACTATAAACGGCCGAGGCTCCTCGCAAGCTTCACAGCCATCACCGAATCAGCCACCACCAGCACCAAAAGAACCAGCGGCTGTAGTAGGGAATCTTTATGATGCTGATTCAGATGATGAGGAGCCAGTTAGGCCTGCTGGTGGCCTTTCAAAGAGGCCGTTAGCTGTAGCTACAAATGGAGGAAATGGTGGAATTCCAGAGCGGCCCTCGAAGCGATCAAAATTGAGCGACGAAGAGGCGAACGAGTCTCATGCACCCGCTGAAATTTCTGTGATTACTAAAGCTTCTCAAAGGACAAAAAGATATATGTACACATCTGCTGGCCATGCTGCTACCGAAACACCCATTCAAGAAGAAGACGATGACGTTACCACCAGAGCAAAGAAGAACAAATTGCACCAAAAGTTTATACAGAAGTTAGGCCACCCAGACAGCATAGCACAAATCAAACGTCGCAATTGGCAAATCACAGAGGAAACAGAGGCTCTAGATGGAGAAGAGGCGGATGAAGCAGAAGATGACACCCCACCACCGAAGACCAAGGGCAAAGGTGTTGCTAAAGGAACGAAGACAGGAAAGTTAACACCAATGGAAAACCAAATACTGGATATCAAGCGGAAACACATGGATACAATCCTGATCGTAGAAGTTGGTTATAAGTTTAGATTCTATGGTGAGGATGCTCGAATAGCTGCTAAGGAATTGGGGATCGTATGCATTCCTGGAAAATTTAGATATGATGAGCGTAGGTTTTTCTCCCTAGCAATTACATACATTTCTAATATCATCTAGATCCTTCAGAAGCTCATCTAGATCGTTTCGCCGGCGCCAGTTTCCCAACCCATCGATTGTCCGTACATGCAAAGCGATTAGTTCAAGCAGGCCATAAAGTAGGGATAGTTAGACAGATGGAAACTGCAGCCCTAAAGAAGGCCGGGAGCAATCGAAATACCACATTTGTTAGAGAACTTACGAATGTCTATACGAAGGGAACATACATTGAAGATATTGAAGGTCTTGACCAGCCAACAGATGCTCCTTCAGGTGGTGCTCCTCCCTCGGGATATCTCCTGTGCATTACAGAAAGCAAATCAAAAGGCGGGGGTACGGATGAGAAGGTTGACATTGGTATTCTCGCTGTTCAGCCGGCTACTGGAGATATCATATATGACACTTTTGAGGACGGGTTTATGCGAAATGAAATCGAAACACGACTACTTCACATTGCTCCCTGCGAGTTTTTAATCGTAGGGGATCTTACAAAAGCAACGGAGAAGCTCGTGCAACATCTTTCTGGAAGTACTACGAACGTTTTCGGCGACAGAATAAGGGTTGAACGAGTAGGAATGTCAAAAACCATGGCAGCAGAAGCACACTCCCATGTTACCAAGTTTTACATTGACAAGGTTAAGAAGAATGAAAATTCAAGTCACAGAACAGATCAGAACCTGCTCGAGAAGGTTCTGAATCTTGAAGAGTCTGTAACAGTGTGCCTATCTGCTATGATCACTCATTTGACAGAGTATGGCCTCGAACACGTTTTCGACCTCACTAAATATTTCCAGTCCTTCAGTGCTCGATCACATATGATGTTAAATGGCAACACTCTGACTAATCTTGAGATTTACCACAATCAAACGGACCATAGCGCCAAAGGAAGTCTTTTCTGGACATTAGACAAAACTCATACGCGATTTGGTCAACGCCTTCTCAGGAAATGGGTGGGGGGGCCTCTGCTTGAGAAAGAGCGCCTGGAAGAGCGAGTTGCTGCAGTCGAAGAATTGAAAGATGGCCACCAAACTGCAAAGGTAGACAAGCTTCGCTACGTGCTTAAAGGCATTAAATCAGACCTGGAACGGAGTCTGATCCGAATTTATTATGGCAAATGCACTCGACCCGAACTTTTGACGGTAATGCAAACACTTCAGAAGCTTTCCAACGAGTATGCAACAGCCAGCTACGCAACAGCAGGCTTCAACTCCCCCTTAATCAATAGCGCCATCTCTTCCCTCCCAGCAATCGGTGACGTTGTGATATCCTTCCTCGATAAAATCAACACTGAAGCGGCGAGGAAAGATGACAAATATGCGTTCTTCCGTGAAGATGAAGAATCCGAAGCCATCTCTAATCACAAACTTGGTATTGCGGCTGTAGAACATGATCTCGAACTGCACCGTACAGAAGCCTCCCAAAAACTCGGCAAAACTGGCAAAGTAATTTACAACACTACCGCCGGGATCGAGTATCTGATCGAGGTTCCCAATACTGCCTTGAAAGCTGTACCCGCATCCTGGATTAAGATCTCAGGCACCAAAAAGCTGTCTCGATTCCACACCCCCGAAGTTATTAAAATGCTGCGTGAACGCGATCAACACAAAGAATCACTCTCCTCAGCTTGCGATATAGCCTTCAAATCACTTTTAACACATATATCCACCCACTACGCTCTTTTTCGGGACTGCATATCCAATCTCGCCACCCTCGACTGTCTCCTCTCCCTCGCAACCGTGGCTTCCTTCCCAGGGTACTGCAAACCCACATTCGTATCATCCTCAAGCACAACCATTGAAGTGGAAGAAGCGCGCCACCCCATGGTCGAGCAACTCATATCTGCCTACATCCCCAACTCAACCTCGCTCTCTACTGCCACTGGTTCTACCCGCGCTCTTCTAATCACCGGTCCTAACATGGGTGGAAAGTCATCCTACGTCCGCTCCCTCGCCCTCCTCTGCATCATGGCACAAATAGGATCATTTGTTCCTGCCACCTCGGCAAAGCTCTCTCTGCTTGATAGTATACATGTCCGCATGGGTGCATCTGACAACCTCTTTAAAAACCAATCTACCTTCCAGGTCGAGCTCTCCGAGACTTCCGAGATATTGAAGACAGCAGGACCAAAGAGCTTGGTCATTCTGGATGAGCTGGGAAGAGGTACGAGCACACATGACGGAGTTGCAATCGCGGGGTCAGTGCTTGACTATGTCGTCCGCGAAACGGGTTGTTTGTGCTTGTTCATTACGCATTATCAGTCTCTTTCGTCTCTTGCCAAAGGATTTGAGAAGAGTGGGGAGCTCAAAAATGTGCACATGAAGTTTACTGCACAGAATATTACAGGAGATGATGGTGATGAGGAGATCACATTCCTTTATGAAGTAGGGGATGGTGTAGCACATCGAAGTTATGGTTTGAACGTTGCACGGCTGGCAAGGGTGCCGAAGGCTGTACTGGATAAGGCCGCTACAAAGTCACGAGAGATGGAGCAGAATGTGACCCACAAGAGACTTGTAGGCATTGGTAAGCTTATAAAAGATGTATTATCCGACGATGGCGCTGCACTCGACCAGCTTATTGTTTCCATCGAGCAAATGTAAACTAAGAGAAAATGAAAATTTAATGCTAATAACGCCCCAATCATGTTTGAAGCCACCCTATTATGGAGAACTGATTATATCGTCGCCGTGCAAAAGAAACTGTCAAGGATCGTCGATAGTGCAAGTAAGAAA
>Ga0247734_1000805_pt1 | contig 25911 bp, 23 predicted proteins | sample UWRJL103311B2_FD_180933 | JGI IMG/M metagenome (GOLD analysis project Ga0247734, IMG submission 180933) | Plant litter microbial communities from Arlington Agricultural Research Station in Wisconsin, United States - UWRJ-L103-311B-2 | ecosystem: Environmental > Terrestrial > Plant litter >...
GTACCCATATTCCGCTAGAACTTTGAAGGTCTCAAGATTGCGACAGGCAGCTATTGAGACGAGTGGAATATCAAGTGGTTCGACTCCCAGTTCAAGCATGCATTGCGTTGCCGGGGCCCAACCCCGTCGTATACTTATTGTCGTTATGGTCAGGAGGTGTGTGAGTTCAAGATATTGTTCGGACTGTTTGTAGATTTCTTTGAGTCTGGGTACGTCCCCTGCCTCACATGCTGCCCAATTATTATTGAAGAATGCATCTAAAGCCTCAGATTGCGCGATCGTCTCGCTATCATCTTCAAAAGACTCCTCCATACTTAAAAACTGGATTATAAAGAACTTAAATGAAACAAAACAGGATAGGATGGAAAATTTCGAAAAGTTCTGCTTATTTTGGAAAATTGTTCTATTCTATAAAAGTAAAGCACAAGAAGGAAATCGCAAAATGGAAGGAAGGTATCTTGAGGTATGAAGGCATGCCAGACCAAGGAATGTCGCAGCTGACAATCTTACAGTGTTATTTGACATACAAAATATACTTTAGCAGTCAGCACTGCATTCTTACGAACGACAGGAAAACAATAAGGCATTTCTTGAAAAAGCTGAGCCGTCTAAAATAATATATGAGCCACCCCGAATGCTTATAAATGCTAAAGGACATATTGTTGAACCAATCATGGAATCCCAGTCTTGATCCCCGCGGCTTAAAAAAAAGGCAACAATGAAAGATGAGGATTGCTGAAAATTGAAAAAAGCTCTCCGATCAATAGCTTTCAAGCGGATTGAGGGGGAACCCAAGTGGTTAGAGCGAAGATTCATTGCGATATGTAAGAAGCAAGGGGCCAGAATGGCGCGAATACTAGACGACCAGAATTAAAGGATGGTTGAAACGGGCTCTTGGGATGAGCCTCACAATTGCATGACTTTAGGGAGACTCGTACCTATGATCCTATAGATTGAATTTATTACGCGTCTCGGAATGTGTGGCCCCCAGCCAAGCTTCCCCTTACGTACAGTACCTCGAGTTACGAGCCAGTCTAGAGCTGATTGTGCGCACATGACCAGGTGCTGATTCTACAACTCATGCCATATAAACTTTTAAATAAACAAACTACAATAGCCTTGTAGATGATAAATTAAAAGGAGTCTGGGTTTCTTTAAATAAACACTTAGAAGAGTTACTGAGCTTAGCTTCTAGTGACCACAATACGCGAGCCTCTCATCAAGTGCTTCGCCTCTCGATATTTTGTCAGAGCTATTCTGGCCCCAGGCCCCCATAATTAAAGTAGCATGAAGCCCCGAGAAGATTCAAATCGCATTAGGATTTCCAATGTGTAGATTCTATTAGGAACTAACCCGATTTAGAAAACTGTGAGGAATAGATGTGAATAGGACAACAAGGTTTAAAGTTATAAAAGATAGATATAAATTTCACTAGGCCAGTGTTTAGACATACTCCCACTCGAGGAGCTAACAACCAAGGGAGTGTAAGTGTAGACCATGATCCAGACGTTGGCCAAACTCCTAAACTTCAACACACGATAAATGTCCGAAAGACAAACCAACTTCCTCAGAAATGGTGGGTTGATAGCAATGCCCACTTGAGCATATCGAAGCAGTTGATGATGAAATCTCTAACGCCACGAGATAAGGAATGATTTGCTGTACTTGTATGAATCAGAAAATTGCAGCACTGGCTTCGGTTACTTCGTCGTCCATAAGTTGCCTTTCTCTGGGACAGGAGGGCTTCGAGAGGATGGGTTTGGATCCAGGTGTATGGTTATTGGATATGCGTTAGCCCCTAGCCGGGGCCGAATATCCACGGTTGCTGTCGCTAGACTAGACACCATTTCAACTCTATCCTTACAATGACTTTGTTACTTGCCATGTGCAGAAGGTTTGGTTGTTTGTTTACCAGAAACTGCAAAGCTCTAGAGAATCATCACTCACCGATAGATCTCCGACTCATTGTTATTAAATTTATCTCCAAGAACTGGTGCAGAAAGCCATCCGGCCACTGAGAAGAGTGAAAGGGGTTTGAGAATTGCATGCTTCACGTGGAGCATTTTTCTATCCTCAGCTGTTGAAATGGGGGCTCTGGGAACTTTGAAATGCATGGAGGAGTCTGCAAGAACGGAAGAGATTTAGATAGCAGTTACTTGTGAAGGCCGAGTGTAATTTCATTGAAAGGAAGTGATTTGTAAGGTAGCAGCATATGAATTTGGAATAAGTTGTATCCATAGTATTAACTTGAACTAAGCTCATTCCCCCCAGAACTGTCTTGGGGAGAGTTTTGCGGCATCTTTAAAAAAGACGAAGAAGAAAATATGTACAGAGTATGAATACAAAGTATTCAAAGAATCTCTCTACCCATGTACTAATTAATGATAAGAATTGAACATCTGGGGAATCATGCATGTGAGTCTTGCGTGACAGCAAAGACGTCTCTTCTAGAATTAAACCTTTCAAGACCGGAGCAACTTACTCGTTATTATCAAACAGGCTGAAGCGACTAACCTAAAAACTACCCCGGGCTCATGATGCATACACCTGGACAGAAAACTAACATGCTCAGACTGGGGATCTGAAGGGATTATGCTTTACGAAGATGTGGGGAAGGAGAAGGACTCGTGTTGCATACGATACTTTAAATTTGGTTACGGAACAACTACCAAATTCCAGGGTATCTGATTAATTCCCCGGCACACGACCAGCAGATCCGGACGCAACAAGATGCAGAGGATTGTATAGAATGTGGTGAAGAGGACGCGCGGTTGAGGTATTTTTTGATGGAAAAAAGCTTGGTACGCAAGTAATGCGGTTATGAAAAATTCGGAAATGGACGAAAAACGGCGTAGACCCAGCCTTGGTATCGGCTGTTGGCTTGTAGCTTTTGGATGCTGACGTCTTTGATGATGTTTCACATCCCATTACCATGTCACTGTGGTATCTTGGAAGAGGATTCGCATAATCCACGTACATGTAAGATATCAAATCGCTACTCAATTTTAAGGGAACGTCGAACCTTAGCTTAGTCCGTCTCAACCTACAAGTTCATTATTCGAACAGTATATTTTTGGCAAGCAGGGACTGGTCGGACGCGTAGAGGTTGTTCGATGGATACAAACCGCACGAGCCGTTCTACTAGTTCCATTTATAAGTGGCTGTTGGGCTGCATACTAACTTATAAAACATTGGAAGAGAACTATTGGGATTATTTGGGAGGTGCAAAGATTTCACCTTAGTAATAGTGTGCATGAAGTCCCAAACTACTGTATTATTGAAGCTGTGAAGAACCGGCTAGAGCTACTGTATGCATTACCGCGGAGATTGCCCCGATTCTTCGTGATCTGCACAAGGTTCAAGATGTGACGACTCGGGCTAGCTGTAAGTACTGCAAGTACACGAAGCAGCGAAGCAGATCTTAATATATTTGCTTTGGCCCAAATTGTTGGATTATTTTGGGGCGCAAAGAAAAGCTTGAGTAATAATCAGGCCACCGGCGAGCCACATCTAGAAGCCAACAAATCCTCGTAGCCATCCTAGAGCGTCGTCAGCACAGCGATTCGCAATTATCGCCCACCACAAGAAATTGATAAATTACTTAAGCTTGTTATTATTACATGACACACGTGGTTCGACAACGCACAATATGTGGCAGGCTCCATGCGATCCAAAAGTGTGGGAAATGCGCCACAAGCCACCAGAGCGCAGCGCAAACTTGTGGGCTAACACTAACCGTGCTTAGGGCCAACTTTAACCATCAAATAAGGAAAATGGAGACAATAGTGCATTTACGTCGCCCTTCACTAGAGGGGAGCCAAGAGAATGAAGGCGGGATTGAACATAATAATGAATTTGATTCGGGTGGTTCATCTTGGGTTGGTGGTTGTGTGAGTCAACCGACTGGTACTGTAGTAGTAGTTAGTATAATAGTGTTCAGTAGTAGTAAATAGTAGTCAGTAGTAGTACTCAGTAATAGTAAGTAGTAGTAATAATATAGGTATAGGGGATATATATAAATATATATATATATATATATGAATGCCACTTTTTAAGTTTTGGTTAGGGTGTTGTTGATGTTTCCCCCGGAAGTTCCTGTGGATCATCGTAAAGCCCCTGAAGTATTCTTATTAGTCAGTATGAACCTAGTATGAACCTAGTTTATATCTATTGGTACTGAGATACTGTAGGTGTTTTTCTTTACTCCTTCTAGGGTGTGCTCTGCTTTGCCTTTTCCTTTACCGGCCGCTCATTGGCTCTGAGGATTATCTCGGTTGCGTTAGCTCCAAAAGAACCACAGCTGCCAAGGTAGCTTAAACCCTCCGCCACTAAAGCTTAGTGGACGGGCTAGGCCACCAATCCCACCATCCGATGTAAAGCAAAAAGTGCATTTATAGCCCGCTATTTCTTTGCGGATCGTGCAATCATTCACCTATCAAACTCGTGGCCATGCCGGCAATGGCTTGCAATTCACGGCGTACCTAACAACACTACGCTCAATACAAATTTGAAAGAAAAATAACAAATGGAATACCAGTACTAAGAGTGAAACTATCGACTCCGGTCCGGTCCTTCTCCTCTTCATATAACCTCTACCCGCCCTCACATCCCCCAGGTCACGTATCTGGAATCCTGTAAATTAAGTTACACAACGAAGTACATGTGTATCCGGCCTGCACCATTTACTTTATCCGTCCTTCATTCATCTCTGCCCGCTACCTCGTCTTCCCTCTCGCAATTCCTTATATCCACCAGGCAAATCCGGATGGTTGAGGGCTGATTCGAACCTGGAGCATTCATGACGCTTCTCCTCAGCGATGCTATAATATATCAAGTGACCGCTTCACCATCAAGACCATCTTAACCTAAGATCTTGTGCTGCAACAAGAAATTACCAATCGCCAAACCCTCTGCAGCCTCACCAGCAATCATTTGATCTACATCCCCCAGTTCCGTCAAAATGAAATGCCATCAGATCATCATATCGACCTTGGGGTTCTCTGGGTTCGCCATAGCCCTCCCTCTTCCCGCTGGTATCTACTCTCCGCTTTCAGCGGATACCACCACCTCGCTCCCAGCTTCATCTAATTATCCTTGGATCGTCAACCCATATTCGAGCTCGGGCAATACCATCTCTCAACCAGTGACGGAAAGTCGGGTTGGAGTGAGCAAACACGGGACCTCCTGCCCGCGAGACTGGCCCATCCACCTTGCCAATCTCACGATCCATACTACCCGATCTACCAGTTACCTGTGATCCAGGAACAGGAGAGCTTTGTTGTCGTTGCAGTGGTGGCCGTCTTTTTCTTTGCAATCATCTTGTTCGAGGTGTGTGTAAAGAACCGTGTTGGCAAGGCCTTGGGTAGGATTTCTCCCGATCTAGGCCTAGGCTACCTACCTGTGGAGGTGGAGAAGTTGAATGCTCATTTGGTGTAACTTGTGTGTAAGGATTTGTCTATGCTCTGAATTGGGATGAGAATATGGCTGCTGCTGCCCCCCAGTTGTGGGTGTGCCGGTTGAGATACGTTTCATATATTTATACAGTTGAAACAAGAATGTTGGAACGACAAAAGGACATGCGTTACCAATGGATGGGTCCATAAGGGTTTGAGACACGGAGTTTGAAAAGGTCGATTGGGGGTTTTAGAACTTGGGATTGGGGTTGGAGTTATGGTTATATGGTGCTTCAACACATTGATGCGGAAGCCTAATATACGGCACAGAAGATTTAGCACAGAAGATCTAATACTAAACATCTCAAACATCTTCTTTTGATATTGATATTGATACTCTTGGCTACAGAGGAGAGGGTCGACACATATTACAGCAAAATACAGACTCTGAACAAAAGGAGTAGGGAGATGAGTGAGTACTGGGCTCCGTGTATCAACTTGCTGTAGAAGCAATCTTCAAAGATCCAGAATGCTCCAAGTTTTGTTTCTGGGCCTCCAGCCTTTGAAAGACTGCTTTGCGCATCATTTGATTCACCGCACAGTATTCTATGTGTCCTTAGTTTGCGCGATTTTCGAGAAGAAGAAGCCATAAACAACAGTATGTGAAAAGTCAATGTCTCATCAGTCCTCTGACCTTAGCCGGCACTACAGTATTGTCCTGCGTATACTTCAGAGGGGGGGTTGGGTTTCATCAGTACGCGGCCTTGGGCAATGTCGATTTCACTGCCTTGTTTTTATGAATTCTTCCAGCATGAAAGTGAAAATAGTAACCAATCGCCCCATAGGTTAATGCAACGTAATGCATATAGTAACTAACGCACACAAGGCTAGTAGCTAGTAAAGCCTACAAGCATCCACGTGAGTCTGACTCCCATCACCCAACAAAAAGAGTGTCTGTATAATCATGTCAAGCAGCAATATCCGTGGCTAATGGCCTGCGCTTCTGTCAATTTTGGGCAGCTGAAGCGGTTCCTTCCTCACTCCCCCCTTTGCTTGTGTGAGCTGCTTATTCAGAAAAATCTCAAAATCCTTGACCTCCTTCGCCGTGACATACTGCATTTGGATGTTCTCTACCCTCACCTTCTCCAACCCGCGGATGGTGACCAGGGCTCCAAAGCCATGCATAACCCTGAAATTGGGGATGTTGGGATCGTCACAAAGATTGGGATCTTTATAAATATCAGGGGTGACCAAGTCGTAATAATACATACCGGGATCATCAAAGACGTTCTCCGGAACGCTAAAGTCATACTCAGCTAGTCTTATGCAATTTGGAGGCAAGAACTTACTTGAACCACGCGTTTGACCGGCTCGGTCGGCTTTCCACTAACTTGATATTCAAGATCTTGAGGTGAGGGAAATCGGCTAGGCGAAGGAAAATGTCATGGTCAATAACCCACCGTCTGCAGTGGTATGTCAATTCTTTCACGTTCATGCTCAGCGAATTGTAGGTCTCTGGAAACCGCAAATAAGGTTCAAGGACATAAAAATGGAAGTTGTTCTTCCAGATGAACGGCATAGCCTCAGCGTAGATTGCCTTTGTGGTACGTAGAAGGCCGAGTCCAATATTTGGAGCCTCTCCTTGTGCCTCTACATATTTAATCCGAAGTCCTTGGGGAGAAACAACGGCAAAGCTATGATGGATTAATCCTCGATTCAACAACCCTGTGACAGATATCACTAACCCATAAATCATACATCGAATCTCGTACGGAAGTTCCATAAAACGGAAGATGTCTCGCTCTGAGAGGTCCAATATCAGCTTTGTGCCATGTAGAAATACTCTACTCTAGAAAAACGGAGACACGTACGAGCACCTCTGATTGCTAGATCAACTTTCTTTTCCGTGACTGACCACTCTTCCCCGACCCTCTGAAAGAGTTCAAGTCGTTCGCTATCTGCTTTGATCGTACGGCCAACCTCTTTGGATGAGAAAACATCTCGATCAATCTTGCTAACATTGACAAATTCCATCTTGCCGTTCTCTAATTTACGCAGAATGTAGACTCCGCTCTCTAGAGTAGCATCGGTATTCATGGTTTGAAAAACAGACTCCTCTTCCGAGGTATACTGCACACTATTTCGACCAAAAGTACTTGTAGTAGTAGCGGCATCTCCAAGTTGTTCTGTTGTGTTTGACAGTATTAAAGATGAGGCTGTGGCAGTCGATCGAGCACATGCTCCGGCACCAGAGGTAATCTTCTTGCTGGACACCTTCCTGGGCTTGACGTTCATGTCAAATTTGATGTTATAGTCTGAGTTCATCTTGATAAAGAGAACATTGTTGTCCTTCAGGCTGGGCTTGTGCAGTGAAGACGTTGAGAGAATAGGCAACGCCCGTAAAGTGTTTGTCACACCTTACTTACATGTACACATCATATGGATTGGTATGGTTATTTGGCAATATGAGTAAGCCGTGGCTTGAAACCTACTAGGCACGGGTAAAGACTTTTGAGAAACACCAGCTAAAAGTGAGGTTCGTAAAAACAAATTTGCTCCACACGTGATACAGACATGTACATCTGTTACACAGGTGAGGTTAGATTCTGTTGGCGAATCGTACTAGGTAAAGCCTTGTCATAGGAGAACCTCAACAGTGATAACGGTAGCATATAGATTAGAACTTTATTTAGGTGAAACAGAAGAACCAGGAAGGAGTAGGTTATTTTGTTGGAGCATCCTTACGTCGTAAAAGATGAAGATTACGTCCTCAACGTTCTATGTGAGCTCAACAACTGTATAGTATCATGTTGGGTTGGAATATACAGATCTGAAAACATAAAATAAACGATGTACTTTACTTTATTATGTCACGGCATTTGATATCCAAGTAACATCTGGCTTTCACAATCACTGACACTGCTATTAAAAATATTGTTTAGCACCCAACTCTTGGATGTATCTACTACATAGATCATGGGATTACTGAAAGGATTATTACTGGCATAACAGTCCAGCGAACTGACTGATCCATCACATTTTTTTCAAAAGAAATGAAATGTTTTGCTTGTAACTGAAGTCTTAGTCTGGATGCCTTTTGGTAGATAATTTATAGTCACCTTTTCGCCCAGTAAGGTGGAGTTCGTTTAAAGTAGGGGTAACGGGTAAATTCGAAATACGTGCTGTGCTGTGCTTTCACTTCCTGATATATCCAAGTGAAGCTAGGGACATTGTGATTCATAGATTAAGCTGATTGCGAATCATATGAATGCTCGCTATGAAGCTGCTGTTACTAGGTTAGCACACCACCGTATTTCATAATAAGAGTTGATGCGAATAAGAAGACCTTGGTATCTCTGGCATAGGACCTAGGTGTAATAATAGAAGGTAGTGCATTAAGCCATATCTCTATCATCATCGTCATCCTGCTCAAGTGCCTCGACTTGCTCTTTAATCATCGAACTAGCCTAAAGAAGAATATTAATATGGTTTTCACCGGGGGTGAGGTCAAGAGGGAGAGTATAAAAATCGAGCTAGCTTACGAGTGGATCAAGAGCACGGGCGACTGTAAAGCTTTGAAGCGCAAGGTTCTTCTCGCCATTCATGGAATAACACCGCCCAAGCAGAATATGAATATCAGCTCTACTTGGGGCCAGCTCTTTGAGAATATTTAATTCGATAAGAGAACTGCTTATATCTTGTTTTTTAAGAAAAATGCCCGCCCTTCTCTCCCTTACAAATATTGTGTCTGGAGATATCAAACATGCCTTATTATAAAACTTCATTGCGCTATCCAACTGTCCCTTCTGTTCTAGAATCTTAGGTTGTTATTAGTTAGGTTGTAAATTTATAGAACAATAATAAATTTGGGAAAGACACATACCAGTCCAATACAACCAATTAATACAGCATTTTCGGGATTGATTTTTAATGCAATACGATAATAATTCTCCGCCAAGTCATATTTTCCAAGTTTTTGGTGAACACGCCCTAAACCATACCAAGAATTATAATGACGACGTTGTACTGCGACACCAGATCGATAAGCATGAATAGCTTTGTCGTATTCTTCATTCGAAATATGCTCATGGCCTTCTAAAGAAAATGCATATGCAAATTTGGGGTTCAGCTGAGTAGCCCTTTTAAAACATTTAACAGCATTATAATGATCTTTCTGAAGTGAGAAGGAATTACCAACAGCACACCATGCCTCCGGGGAAAGACGTTCAAGATCTATAAGCTCATAAGAAAGGAATGCTAAATCCACCTCACGCTTCAAATGCCATAATGCAGTCGAGTAAATGTCCATATTTCCCATGTTCGCGGGGTCTATTATTCGTAGTTTCGCGAAGGTTTTTGCAGCATCCTTGAAAGCGGCTTTCTCAAAATAGGCTCGCCCGATTTGTGAAAGAACCCAGCTGGTTTCCCGTTGAGCGGTGGGGATAGAATAAAATATATCAAGAGCAGCTTGAATTTGAAATTGAGCCAAGTAATAATAGCCTCTACCTAATGGTTTAAGTAGATCCGACAGCCAGAAAAGGCCCTCTTTACGTCTACGGCCTTCGGAAGAGCTGTCGACCTTTGCCAATTTAGGCACCGTTTCAATAAGACTAGAATGATTGATATTTTGATTGGTAAATTCAGAATTCTTTGGAGTCCTGCTCGCTTCTTGGGTTAGAGAAGTTGTTGTACCAGGCCGCTTTAATGCAGTGAGTTTCGGTTGTTTGAGCTCACGCCTCTCTTTTATACCTGCTCCAGTAGCAGCTAATGATGTCTTGGCTTCAGTATGTAACTGGTCACGTAAGCGTGTGCTCCTCCTTGTTGCCATTGCAGTTGTAGTAGATTCAGAAACTTGTTTTCTCTGCACGGCCTTTCCAGAGCTTGTTCTTTTACGTTCAACCGGGATAGTAGCAGTACGAGCGTTTTGCGAGAATTCATCTGATCTGATATTTTCTTCGCCGACCTGTGAGTCCCGGGTAGGTCGTCTCGTTATTAATGGCTTTTGTTGATGCGTCGCTACACCTTCGAGACTGGAAGGAAATCTTTGTTTCGGCGGAACCAGGGCAGTTTCGAAGATTGAATCTGGCGCACCGGTACCCCAAGTGTCACGACTACTGAAGGGGTTTAAGTCTTGGGCCACATATGGTTTATTTGCTGTTTCGATGAGTTTTGAGGTTAATCCCTCTCCAATTGTTTGACCATGGAGTGACAAACCGCCACTGTAGCTTCCTTTGGATTTGCCAAAAATCCCGAAGTCTCCAAAACTGCTCTGGATGTTGTGACGACTTGACGTGTGAAATGGGTCGTTCGTTGGTGAAGTTCTGGCTGCGGGTTGTGTTTGCGAGGTAATATTAAGAGGCTGCTCTGATGAAAAGGGGTCAACATGGACGGGGCGAGGCTCGGAGAGAGATACAATCATCTCTTTGGTTGGTTCAAATATATTTTGTACCTGTATCTTCACACCTTTTAGGTTGTCAGCTGCCGCAAAAAATCATTTTCACTCTTTTTAAACTTGCCTATGTTGCATAGACTTGTAAATGTATCCCAAATGAAAGGATTGAGCTTAGATGCCTGCGCATATAGTTCTGCAGCTTTGCGTGTGTCCTGATGTCCTTCATATAGCTGCCCAAGCAAAAGCAAAACTGCCGCCGCATCTGGGGAAGTATTTCGAAGTGTCTTTGAATGATTATCTTAGATTAAACAAGAGTTAGCAAGGGCTTTAATAACGGATAACATTATAACATACTCCAGTGGTTGGTTTTCAGGCACTTCCAGGGCTCCAGTGCTGTGATCCCATCACGATACCGTTCCAGCCCTTTACAGCACTGAGCAAAAATATAGGCACATCCAAGATGCTGGCTGGTCTTAACTAATGCCCCACTGCACTCAGCTGCTAAGCTTAGTTGATTTAGACGTAGATAACATAGAGATAGTAGGTAAGAAGCGTCCGGAGTAGGTTCGTAGGCGTGTAGCCGCTGGGCAAGAAATAGCGCATTAGGCAAGATGTTGTTGTCTAAGGAGTAGTATATGAACTGCTGCAAATAGACTGCATTGTACGGATTGCTTGGTGCCATGAATTCTAGGATGTTGTATTGCTATCGCGACGCTACTGTATGTACAGATGGAGTAGAGGTGGAGTTAAAACCACCTTATCTTAACTCCGTTATCCATTCATTCCCCACCATTAGCTGACAGTTGCATCATGATGTAAATACTCCGAGGTTCAGACGAACTTCTGTGTTTTACTCTTAAGCACGTCAATGCATTCTCAAAGGCATCGTCCTTGTTTCCTTCACGTATAGATACTACGAGATCTAGTCTTGTGTATCTACTGGTAGGGCATTTTGCCTCGACATGGCAGACCAGCCCAGCAGCCCTAGAATCAGTCAACGTACGGAGTCCCCGGCAGCGACACCCGCCACAACCCATCTCAGTGAAGATATAGAAGAGGAAGAGGATGATGAGGAAGATTATGATTTTGACCTTGAAGACGACCAAGAAAACGACCAAGACGAAGAAACTATGAGCCCAGAAGAGGAGGAATTCTTCCAGCAACTTATTGCTGCTAATAGTGATGAGGATGAAGGGGATCTGGAAGGTGGGTGGCATTCTCCTTGTGCAAGATACAAGCTTACATAGAATCCTACAGAGCTTGGTGATATCGATATTCAAATACCTGGCACTGAAAACGAGGATGCCGAAACCAGTGAGCCTTACCATATCTTGACATTTATCACAACATTGTTGCTCATATTTCGATTCGTAGTTGCGGCACAAAGGAGACAGATTCTACGCTTGTTACGAAACTCAGATATTGCTCGCTTGCTGCGAATAACAGTTGGTCCGGATGAGGATGATGAGGACGATACTGGATATGCAAGAATAAGACTGAGGCGTAGAGGGAGGGCGGATCCCAAACGATTTCCCAAAATACCCAGCGACAATGGACTTGAACTCATGAATTGTGGACAATTTGGGTCAAGCGAGACCGAGAAAACTAGGGAAGGTGATATTTTCATTAAAAAGAAGTTGGCTAGAAGAATATTGGATAGAGAACTAGCCACGGACAGCTTTTCACGGCAGCAACTTAATCAGAGACTAATGGCCCAGGCAAGTAATCCGACGTCATCTTAGTGATATAGCTCCTAATCTGTTTTAGGGAATGATTCCGTCAAGCAATGCAGATATGATCATACACTATAATCAGCCAGTGTACTCCGGACAATTCTCAGACGATGGGAATTTTTTCTTTTCGGCCAATAAAGACTACCGAGTTCGTATGTACGACACATCAAATCCGTATAAGTGGCGATACTACAAAACTGTCGAATTTCCGGACGGTCAATGGACATTGACAGACGCATCTCTTAGCCCAGATAATAGATACCTGGCCTATACATCTATTCGATCAACGGTCTGTCTTGCTCCAACGGACCCCAATGACAAGGGAGATCCCTATGTTCTTGATCTGGCAGCTTCTACTCCTGGTCCAAATACCGGTTGGCGTCCAAGATTTGGCGGCAGCTTCGGGATCTGGTCTGTCAGATTTTCGGGTGATGGGCGTAGGCTTGTTGCTGGCGCGACCGAAGGTAAAATCGTGGTGTATGACATAGAATCGCGGAACGTTCTTCACACTTTCGAGGGACATGATGCAGATGTGAACGCTGTGTGTTTTGCGGATGCCTCTTCTCCTCATATTGTATATTCTGGGTCAGATGATAAGATCCTTAAAGTATGGGATACTCGAAGTATGGGTGGTGATCGTGAGGTAGGAGCGTTTGTTGGACATATTGAAGGTCTGACTTATATTGACAGCAAAGGAGATGGCCGTAAGTAACGAATTATATCTACTACGAATTAGAACTTACTCTGTTACAGGATACATTCTTAGCAACGGAAAGGATCAAAGCATGAAATTATGGGACCTGCGTATGGTCATGTCCCGTCATGACTTCAAGACCATGACACCTGACCCACGGGCGGGTAGAAACGATTTTGATTATCGCTGGGGTTCGTATGACGACGAAGATTGGTACGCTGATCGCAATGATAACTCCCTTGTTACCTTTAGAGGTCATCGGGTTTTGCGGACTCTTATTAGATGCCACTTTTCTCCACCGGGAAGTACTAATTCCAGATATGTATACTCTGGCAGCGAGGATGGCAAGGTCTATATCTGGAATATGGACGCTACGCTTGCAGGCACGATTGACGTCCAGGCCGCGACAAGAAATAGCCGCCCGCCTCATAGAGGATACCATCAGATGGGTGCGTGGGATGAGGAGGAAGATTATTCGCGTTCAGTGTGGAAAACATGTGTACGAGATGCGAGTTGGCATCCAAGCGCTCCTATGATCGTTGGTATGTGCACATTCTTTAATTCTGCTGCTTGAATAAGAAAGCCCGCTAACCAACAATTCAGCGTCTGCTTGGAACGGATACGCAATGTCAACAGGCACCTGCACGGTTCATTCATGGAACGATGGCGCAGAGGAGGACGAAGCGGAGCCGAAGATGGGATACAGAGTAAATCCAAAATTAGAACCTGACCCATCTCTCTATGACAATCTCCGGGGAAACCGATAGTTGTAGGCTAAACAATATACACGAAAACCTGGCTGGAAAAATACCCAAAGAGGAAGCGAGAACAATTGGGGGCAAATGCGGAGTTAGGAGTTGGACTATATATTAACATTCTTTTCTGTAAATACAGTGAGGAGTTGGTGAATATGTTCCATATAGTGAATGATATACACCTATTATGGCATGCAAATACAGAAGATGACATCTAGCTCCCGTTCTGGGCCAGGACTTTGACGGATCAATGAGTTTCATGAATTGATCAATGAAAGAAAAAAAGAAATTCCCATCATCAGTTAAAAGAATTCTCTCCAGCTATGCTAGCTTGACCATCGTTAATTTATACCTTAGAACGTGAGTATGTTGGAAGCTAAATGTTAAGAAGGCAGCACATCAGTCCAGTATGCCCAAATGACCATGCATAGGATTGATAACCCCAAAAACCTGGCCACCAATGAGCCCTAGAAAACCGGTCATAATTGCAAACATTTATAGATAGGTCTATGCACAAGTATATCCCCTTTCCAGCCTACATCTACCTTGGATGTCCGCTAGTAGCTCTAGAGCTCTGCAATGGACAGTGACTTCAGCCTAGTTGTGGCGCCAACGAGACATACTCTCTTTTCACTATAGGATCATTGGGCAGATACCTGACTGCAGTCCCAACAGCTCGCGCGCTTTTAGCTTATCGCCTATAGCCTTATAGGCAATTGCAGTACGGTAGTATATCTTGCCTGTCTCAGCGGCGCCAGGGAAGTCTAAGATATGATGATCATCGCCATCCATGTTCAGTTGCAGAAGATTGATAGTACGCATGCCCCAGAAAATGGCCTCCTCGTAGTCCTCCAACTTCAGATATGCCATGACGGTGTTTGAAACCAATCGTATCCGTAGCACGAGTCTGACTAATTGTGCGTTTTGCTCGTTGAATTGCCCGCCCCTGCATTGGACTTGGAAGTACGCATCTCCCCAAATCGAGCGACGACGTCCCTGGCAAACAATCATTATCTGCAAAAAAGCTTCGCGATAGAGTCTCAATGCATCCTGATATTGCCCTTTCTTCAGCGCCTCATTGCCCTCGTCCTTCAGTCGTGTAGCCTCTTCAAGACACGTTTCGACTTTGGGATACGGGACCGCCATAATATCTCTCATCGTCTTCTCCACAGAGTCATAGTGTTCGCCTTGGACCTGAACATCATTCAGCCCCTTCACCAGTCCAAAAGGCTCCAGAAGTTTCCTTTGAATCGCTTTCGGAATCGGCTTATTTTCGAACGGTAGCGCATACGGGTCATGAAGAACTAAAGTCACCTGAAGATGCGCATTCATGCTCGGATGTGTCAGATCGGAGTAATACCACATCTCCGTGAAGAGCGGCAAGTCATCCACCAAAACCACAAATCTGGGTATCGGCTCCGCCGTAGGTGAAGGCGTGAAATTAGGGACGTTGATCTTTACTTCCATATGCATATGTTGGAAACGCATGGCTTTTTCGTTAGAGAGCACTATGGGAACGTAACCATCGATCGCAGCATGGTTCTGTGCTTCGGGCCATGGTGATTCGATGGAAACGAAGATGTTGTCGCGACGGAAAACAGTACGGGCCTCGAGATAGACTTGATGACAGGTCAGGAACAGGCTGAGGTCAAAAGCGTACCTCTTGTATTCGTTTCCGGCGTCGAATTTGTTGTTAACAGAGCAGAGGACTTCGTGGTAAATTGCTTCACGAATTTCTCCTGGTAGTTTTAGGAATCGTGACTCGACCATGGTGGGTTCGATACGAGGGTTGTAAAGTCAGAGACTTTGCGCTGAAGTGCGAGTGAGATCTGTTATGATGGTGCGATTTGTTAAGAGGAACATTCCTCCGAAGCTTTGTAGTGAGCCGAGGCGTGGGGCACAGGTGATGATCTTTCCTGACTGGCTCGCTTGCTTTGAGATTTACCCCCTACTCTGCAGTCTGCCTAACACTCACGGAGTAGTAAGGAAGGATAAGACTGTTAGGTCGCAGCGTGGATGATAATATGTCGTCTAAAGGTAGCTATTCCCTGACTGTTTCTACCAGAGTGTTTTCTTTCGCTCCTGTGTAACACGCGTGGAGATTGTAATGAGCATATTTAATATTATATTACAGATCTAATTATCGATCAAAATCTACTTATGGAGCGCCGAACTCCTCTCGCAAAATCGAGATATGTATATAAAGATACCCAAACGTATCCGCTAAAACACTGCGAAATATGCATTCTACACATTATTGTACCGTACACACAGCCTTAGAGACTCTTCATGACCGCAACTCACTAAAAATATACGGAAAGATAACGACACATGCTTTCCAGAAGATCATAGTGCTTTTCTCCATTGCCAATGGAAGCTTCCAGATGCCCATGATGCCACCTATGGTCTCTTGGAAGACAATCCATATAGAGAGGAGAGCAACAGCAAAGAAGTGGTAGAATAGGACCATTGGCTGTTTAATGATACCTGCCAATAGCCCAACGGGACCATCAACGCAGTTTCCTCCTCGCCTGAAATAGGCGAAACATCCTTTCTGAAGAGCTTTCAATTGTTGATCATTTGCTGCAAATAGACTGTAAAGGGCCATAGCAAGGATGTTGATGATCGAAGAAAGACCTTTGCGTTTCCAGTGGAAATCCTTCATAGCTTGCCGGACAGCTACTGTATCGTCTAGATCTGGAACTCTTTCGGGTGATATGAGTTGGGAGAGAAGAACAACATCGTTGAACGCTACAGTCATTCCACCCCCAGTCAACGGATGACGCATGTTCATTGCATCACCGAGAATAACCATTCCCTTCTCTTGTTGTGTACTTGGTGGTAGCCAGCTGTTGGGCATACTTTTTGGTATCCTGCCGTCCGATAGAGCTAATCGAAAGCAAGGCTGGACTTGCGCGGGAAGCGCGGGTAAAACGACGTTCTGTAGGTGTGCACGCACTCCTCCATTTGCGACCGATGCCGTAGGAGTGTTATCGGGTATGTCGACCAATACCCTTGTTTCGTGGGTACCAATCTGATAAAGAAGGACAGGCTCGGTATCTCCCATGACCACTATTCCAAAATTGGGGGCTGGCATGGGACAATCTATTAATTCTAATGCGTAGAACTTGCTCTTGACGACCGGCTTCTTTTCTATGTATTCCTTCCGGAATTTTGAAGCATATCCATCCGCAATAATAGTGAGCTTTGCAAAGAAGCAATCCTTCTTCTTTTCTCGCGTGTTGGCATTCAAGGTTCTCGTTTCGACTCCTAAAACATGTGGTATATGCTGACTTTTGATTGTTTCCATGACCTCGGTCTCGACCATTGTGATATTTGGCTGACTAGCACAGGCATTGCGTAATTGTGTAATGAATCGGCCGTGATGAAAACTCCTCCCCTCGGGTCGTTTTCTCTTTTCGTTGCTTCCAGCCGTCCTGGGCTCCTCAGGATATCTGATCGCAACCTCTTGTCCATAGTATATAACATCGTAGCCCTTGCATGGAACAGCGTCAATCCCTTCCAAGCAATGCCCCAATCCAAGCTTCTTCAGCGCTTCCACCCCTCCCGGTTGTAAGAGCTCTCCCACTATGCGGTCTGGCTCCGTCATCCATCTTTCAAGGAGAAACACACTCCTTCCCTGTTTTGCGAGAGCAAAAGCTACGGCACACCCAAATACGCCGGCGCCAACGACGATGACATCTGCGTGGTGGTGTAACCGTCTGCGTCTCTCGTTCTCGGCAACTATTATGTCCGAATACATGGCTTGAAGCTCAAGTGGCGTGGTGCTGATGGGGGGTTCTACGGTGAATGAATGGAAGGTCGGGCTTTGAAAGAATTGTCGGGGCGGAATGGCATAAGTTAAAGTCGACAAGGTGGAGGGCAGGATATTATCTCACGATATTCAATGAGCTGATTGTGGGAGCGTGGGCCGAGTTGTGGGGTGTGAAGTGAGATGTCGCCGGGTGTACAGTAGAATTAAGTTCTTTGGAGAGGAGAGTACGCGAGAGTACGTACGAATCACCAGAATGGTACTAGATTACCAAAATTGCGGGAGAAATAAAATGTACAAGGCTGAGAAGTGATTTGATTGAGCGCGGGAACCCCTCGAGCCCCTGACATGCATAATAGTCGGCCCCGCCTACCGAGTAGCGAGTAGCGACAGACTTTTATTATCAACTGAGAGGCGTGAGCCCATGTACTGTACTGTACCCATACAATACTCTATCTCTCCTCTTATTTATCCTATTTACCACTAGATCGAGAAAACAATAGTACTTTATTAATATAACGAGGCATTCCATCTAGGTAATTACAGTAAAGTAGTGTAGATACAGTACAAGTAAGCACGGGGATAAAATACACTCACTACTCACTACTCACTTCCAATAGACAGATTCTGCCAGGTTTCCTCCACCGCCCAAGCACTCACCGCTCAGCACGGTAAATTGGGCAGTTTGCCACCCCCCTAGCACCCTCGAAATCGCGTAGTACAGTATGTAGCCGTCATCGTCATGTGCTTACTTACTGTACAGTAGTAGTACAGTAGTACTGTAAGTCAAAGTAATCACAGGACTGTAGTATACAGTACTGCGCAGTAATACGTCGTAAGCAGTCCTACTTCGTACACCACGGTTTCGGTCCTGTCCCCACCAAAGTGGCGCCAGATCGCATCCGAAACACGTGACCGCCCGTATTCGTTTAACGGAGTGTACCGCAGCTTTTTACTTGTTCGGGAGTCTGGCAGCCGGTGGCCCTGGAGTGGTCTGAGTGGGTGCTGAGTGTGGTTTTGTGCCTGTCCCGGCTTGTCCTGGCGATCCATAATTTTAATCTTCAAAAGAGACTTGTGCTGCCCGCTCCCCCCAACAAACAATCTTCAACCACGGTTCACTCCATTCTTCACAATACAGCCATCGCAGCAGCACTGGCACACTCTCCTCGCTATGTCGAATTCCACACTCCTTACGTCGCCAGATACCTATCTCGGCATTTACAATGAGCTCTCCAAATACAACGTCCACCTGAACGTTTTTGAGCGGCTATGGGCTGTAAGTGTTTCCCGATTGGCCTCCTCGCCTGCTAGAACATAAAACTGATCGTAACCACATCAGAGCTGGTATGCCTATATGAACAACGATGTCCTCGCTACTGGAATCATGAGCTTTGTCATGCACGAATTGGTCTACTTCGGCCGGTCGCTACCTTGGATGATTATCGCGTATATCCCATATTTCCAAAAGTACAAGATTCAGGGGCAAAAGGTCCCAACCATGGCAGAACAATGGAAGTGCGCCAAGCTCGTCCTCCTCAGTCATTTCACCGTCGAACTACCCCAGATCTGGCTCTTCCACCCAATGGCCAAATACTTTGGAATGGAAACTGGTGTACCCTTCCCCGCCTGGACTACCATGTGCATCCAAATCGCCGTCTTTTTCGTGGTCGAGGATACATGGCACTACTGGATGCATCGTGCAATGCATTGGGCCCCCTTATATAAGAGCATCCACAAGATTCACCACCAATACTCAGCACCTTTCGGTTTAGCCGCCGAGTATGCGTCTCCCATCGAGGTTATGGTTCTGGGTATGGGCACGGTTTTTGCTCCTATTGCATGGGTCTGTATCACTGGTCAACTTCACATCCTTACCATGTACATCTGGATCGTTCTCCGTCTTTTCCAGGCCATCGATGCTCACAGTGGTTATGAGTTCCCATGGAGCTTGCACCACTTCCTGCCATTCTGGGCTGGAGCCGAACATCACGATGTTCACCACGAACGCTTCATCGGAAACTACTCGAGCAGTTTCAGATGGTGGGACTACATGATGGACACTGAGTCTGGACCAGAAGCCGCAAAGGCTAGACGTGAGCGTAAGGCCTTGAAGGACGCAAAGAAGGCCCAGTAAGCATGTGAATACCACCAGAAAAATTGCATATATGGGAGTAAATTACATATGGTGGAGATGGGCTACAACGAAACATAACGGTCGTATCTTTGATGTAGATGCATCTCAAAGAATGAGACAAATTGTCACGGTTGAGTGAGCTAGTCAGGCATTTGGATTGGCGTTTTGGAGGTTTTCCCATAGATTATTATACGAGCTACCACCTATAGCACCCTAATTAATACCATTCATAAACCGCACGTCCTAGTGTCAATATTTATCCTATTATGAATCGCCTGCAATGCAATTCAAGTATACAATCAACCACCCTTCGATTTTGGAATACAGCAATCCCCTCCTTCCTTCGCTACAGTATTAGCCAAACCCTCCATCCTACTATCTTCTCCGGAGTCTTTCACCGCCCCACACTCCTCAGCCTTCTCATCACAGAACTTGGCCATTAAAATATCTTTCTCTGATAACCCAGGTGGTGAGTGTGTAGTCCAACGAATAAATGTCGTGTTATATACCTAATGAAAGGTCAATATGCGTTATCTTCTCTGACCGTGAATTATTGCTCCATTATCTCCCACAACACAATTATATATATGTATATATGGATGTTCACTTAGCCCCAGACACGAGTATGCTACACCATGTGGAAACACATTTCTTCAAAAGTAAATAATTCTGATCCTTTCCACATAGCTCCGGTTCCATGACCCAGAAAAGAAACATCAAAGCAAATTCCAAGGAAGGCAACAAGTAGAAAATGGGCACTCACATTCGACCACTCGGGATGATGTTTCTGAACTACACATTCCTTCGCGACAAGATCCATGAATTCCTACTTATTCAAACTCACGCATTAGCCTTCAAGAACAACCCCCGTATTTCCCATCGTTCCCTTTACCGCAAATAACCGTCTAAGAGGCCGGAAGACAATAAAAAGCAGAAAAAGTAGATGGAAACGAAGGGAGGAGAGGAGACGTACCCAGCATTTCTTAAAACCCTTGAATCGAAATGTCTTGTGCACCTCCGTATCCCCAACGGCCCAGCCGGTTTTGGTGAGCGAGGTTGCATCCTTATTGTCCTTGGCACGAGTATGGTTTGTGGACAAAGGCCGGCTACAGGTGTGAGGAAGAGGAAGAGGTTTAATAGTGTATTTGGGATGGGCAATGGACTGGGGGGATAGGTTGAATGTAGGGAGACGATGGGGGAGTCTCATGCTTTGACAGTTAAGGGTTTGCTTGTTCTGAGATAGGAAGGGTAAGACTTGGAGGAGGGTGGTGAATGGAGGGTTGGTAGCCAATGATCGTGAAGCACAGTGTTGCTTTAGAAAGTATTTACGGTTGTGATGTTGATGGGGTGGAATTGCGAAGCGAGAGCCGAAGGTTTTCCAGGTTGCTTGTTCTGGCTTGCACTACAGTTACATACAGTAAAGTCGACCGATGATAGCTGAAAGAAGATGGTTATTGATAAGTAAGTTGAATAACAATACAAGAATCTAAAATCTAAAGATCTCCTCCCCTCCAGCCGCCGATATCGAGGGTTAGTTATATCAAATTAGTGGAAGGAAAAGTCTATTTATTAGGTAGAAGTAAAGGAGAACTGTCTAGGCTTCGTACAAAACGGGTATTGTAAAAAGTATACAAGAGTAACTATAAATTACCCTGCTTAAGGAAAGTTGCTAAATACTTCCCAATGCAAGCTCGTAAAGGTTGTTTGTTATGTTATATACTGTACGTTTGATATTCCTTGTAGTACCTACCTGCTACCTCAAGTCGACGAGAAACCTGGCATTAAGTATTCTTACACAATCCATCTTTCTCGTAACATAAAGTTTGTTATACTCAAAAGAGAGTTTGATATACTTGGTAGAAGACGGAAGTTAAAAGGCGAGGGGTAACAGGAATAGCTTATTACCATATACTACTACAGTTCTGAAAGAATTGATAAAAGGTGGAGTTGAAATTTAGTTAGGCAAGTTGCAAAAACAAAGCTGGTGCTACAACAGTAAAACAAACAGCTCCTGTGTTTTCTGCCAGGGCTTCTTCTGGTTCACCGCCGCAAGACTGGTTTTCCAATCAGACGCAGCGCCCCATCTGGTGCGGATACGTATCCACTTTCTGAGGGAAAAAAAGAGCAAAAAAAAGTAATCTCCCTCGGGAGGGCTCGAACCTCCAACCTCTCGATTAACTGGAATATTTGTAACAGTCGAACGCGCTAGCCAATTGCGCCACGAGGGATATCTGATCGTTTAGAACAGGTGGGCTGTTGGACTGTTTGTTTGAAGTTAATTTAACATATGATTATATACCTATAATTTCCTTACAGGTGTTTGGTTGGCTGCAGCCGCCGAGCCGGCCCTATTACGTCTGACATCGATTCATTGGGCACTTTATTCTATTATTTAAAAGTTCTAAAGCAGGAAGCTAATTAACATAGAGCCAATAAATTAACATTTTCTGGTTTGTAAAGGAGTTACCTAAGAATCACGTGCTAAGGTTCTGGTTGACACTGAGACGCGACAACATTTTAGACCAACCTAAAGAAGAGAACCAGTTGTTGTACACTCTTCAGTCTGTTCGTTTCTACTTATCGTGCACCACAGCCAGTAGCGCATACTCATAATGTCTAATCAGAACTCTCGAGAGCCCACCCCATCAGTTTCCGCGACCTCAATTCCCCAAAAGCGCGTGCTAGAAGACGATCACCAACCTACTGTATCTTCCCCTCTAAACCCCGACTTCAAACCAAAGATCGAAGATGCCCCTCTTGCGAAGGAGCGCGCCTCGAGAGCCAAAAAAGAATCCCTGAAAAAGCGAGAATCGAAAGGCGGCTCCCTTGCGCCAGATACCGCAAGTGCTAGAGCTACCCCAGACCCAAGAGCTGTCTCACACAAGAAAAAGAAGCAAAAGGAGGAGCTTGCGCCTACAAGATATCAATTACCTCCTCCTAGGCCATCCGATTTCGAAGTTCCCCGTGGCCCAATATTCACTCCGGCGCATACTAAAACCCTACAAGACGGAACTGTAATTCAGTTCAACGAAACCTCCGATCAGTAAGAGTCCTTGAAATTTCCAAAGGCATTTCTAATCTCAGCAGTGTATATAACAAAAAGGGATTTCATTATACGCATTGCATTGCAGATCCGACTTTTCCTTCTACCATCTACTACCGCCAAACAGAAACAGATCCCTTTGAAGCTCGACTAAATTTCGAAGATACCTCAACACACATGTTTTTAGATGAAGGCGCCCACCATGTCACAACAGATAAAGGCTGGAGAATGGCAAAGGCAAATGTAGGTGTGCGAGAAGGCCGCTGGTATTGGGAATGCAAAATCACTAGTGGAATACCTAGGAGGAAGCAGGCTGATGGGGAGAGCTCGGGAGGTCATGTACGGATTGGCTGGGCACGAAGAGAAGCTACACTAGATGCCCCAGTTGGTTTTGATGCGTACAGTTACGGCCTTAGAGATGTGGCAGGGCAGAAGGTATTCATGTCCAGGCCAAAGGACTTCTTTATCAAAGGAGATGACATACGAGAAGGAGATGTCATTGGACTTGAGATCAATCTTCCTTCTGAAACACTACACAGAAAGGTTGTGGAAGGTCAGTTTAATAAGGCCGTAGATTTCAAGGACGAGGGAAATTCCGTTTTCGACATTGCACCCATAATTCGAGACAGAGTTCCAATTCGCTTCAAGACACACCTTTACTTCGAGCAGATTGACTATCAGACTACGAAGGAGCTAGAAGAGCTAATGAACCCATCTCCCGTTATATCATCGACGGGGGGTGTTGGTGCATCAGGCGAGCAACCAGATCCTTCACATACGTATCCATCGTTACGGACGTTGCCACATTCAAGTATCAGAATATACAAGAATGGTGTGGACATGGGCACCGCATTTGAGGATCTCCTTGCGTTCTTACCACCTGCGTCAAAACCAATAGCGACAGTCGGATCTAGGGACGGACTGGATGATGGTATGCTTGGTTACTATCCAGCCATCTCTGTATTTCGCGGAGGTGCAGCACAGGTAAACTTCGGGCCTAAGTTTTGGTTTCCACCAGAAGGCATGAGCACAGATGATGTCGAAATGGCGGATAGCAATCAGCCTTCAACAGAGACGCTATGTAAGCTTCGTCCACTTAGTGAACGGTATGACGAGCAGATAGTAGAGGACATTATGTATGATATTCTTGATGAGGTCGACTGGTGGATGCGTGATGGTGGTGTAGCTGGAAAAGTGGTTGCCAATGGAATTATACGGCCAGGAGATGCAGTAGAAAATGGAATGGCTGGTGGAGTTCAAGGCTCGGAGATCAAGGAAATTGTACAAGACGATGATTAAAAGTCTGCTGAGGCTTAGAATATGCTTCGAAGCAGAATATGGGCAGAATTAGGGGATTATCTAGATATGATCTATCTAAAACCTCACTGAATGATTCACCAATGCTTGGGTTTTGCCAATCTAACTTTGCTATATTCTTTGTCCAGATTTGTAGTTGAATTTTACCTGGGGCTTGAATCGCATGAGTTTTATTACTCACTAAGTATCAAATCGTCGAGCGAGCTATGACCACATTAAACTGCAGGGATATTGAGTGCATGACGTGAGTGTGTGGCTGCGAAATCAAGCTCAGCTTTGAGAAAGTGGCGTTGAGATCACTTGCTCAGTCGATTCTAGGACTTCATATAACAAAGAGTAGTCAACCAGGCTCCCATTTCCTAAAATTTCCTCTACACTCTAACGAAACCCAAAGCAAATATGTTGGAATATTTCACCTACAAGAAAGTCAAGAAACATCAGGCAGAGAAGAAGCCGACGAAAGTACAGTCCCCAATTCTCAATGAAGAGGACGAACACTTTCTTTCACGAATCATCTCCGACGAAGGACCACGGCCTGCCCTGCCTGCAAGACCCCATGGATTAGGTCCGGTATCTGGAGATACGACTGCGAACCAGAGTCAGTTGGTGGTGCATGATGACGCTGTAGCGGAGTTTCGCAACAAGAATGAGAAAGGGAAGGGGAAGGCCGAAGAAGAGAAGAAGGGCAACCGACTCTCGGGACTGGTGAGAAGTATTACCAAGAAGGTGTGTACTTTCATAAGTGATGTTTGGTTTCGTAGCTAATGAACATTAGGGCAAACGACCAGATCTCTCTCCAAACGACAAGGTCGTAACTCCCAACGAAGCAGCTTCTGAGACAGACGATATCAACAGAGTCTTGGATGATTTGAACCTCTCTGCCGTCAACAACCGCGTCTTTTCCATTTCGCAGGGCTCACAAGAAGTGGCTGCAAAATTCACAGTCGTGCTCAAGGATCTTGTGAACGGTGTACCTACAGCGTACGATGATTTGGTCGATCTGCTCAACGATTCGGATGGCACGCTTGCAAAATCCTACGATAGTCTGCCCAGTTTCTTGCAGAAGCTAGTAACGCAATTACCGTCGAAGTTGACAACAACATTGGCTCCGGAGTTACTAGCTGTGGCTACGGAAGCACAAGCGTTTAGCGGTGCTGGAGGCATGGCTGGAGCGGAATTTGGAGCAGCGGCCGCAGCTGGCGGTATTGGTGGTGCAGCAAAAAGCTTCCTTAAGATTTCAACTCTGAAAGATTTGGTCACAAAGCCTGGGGCTGTGGTATCAATGTTGAAGTACATCATGAATGCGTTGAAGCTGAGGTGGCCTGCCTTCATGGGCACCAATGTGCTACTGAGTTTAGGACTTTTTGGTATGTCATCCTCTCATCTATTAATTTCACATCATCTAACGTTCAAACAGTCTTACTTTTCGTATTCTGGTATTGCCATAAACGAGGAAAACAAGTTCGTCTGGAAAAAGAAAACCCGAAGACGGTGGATAGTAACGGAAGAATAATCGAGCTAGATGACGATCCTATGCTTGAAGGTGCTGGACCTAGTAGAACTCCCTCCCAGCGTGCAAGTGATCAACGCCGCGCTGCTCGGCGGGCAGCACACGAGAAAGAGAAACGCGAGAGGGGTGACAGAAGTGACAGAAGTGATCGTGGATCTCGCAGCGACA